>Ga0194132_10005996_pt1 | contig 19215 bp, 18 predicted proteins | sample TA2KigOf80mmetaG_FD_148612 | JGI IMG/M metagenome (GOLD analysis project Ga0194132, IMG submission 148612) | Freshwater microbial communities from Lake Tanganyika, Tanzania - TA2015054 Kigoma Offshore 80m | ecosystem: Environmental > Aquatic > Freshwater > Lake | place: Tanzania: Lake...
CGGGACGCTGCGCTGTGTCGGGCCTGCGCGCCCCGGCCCGTTGCATCACCGCCCCATAACGGGCAACGAGAGGAAGCAGGGCACGCCGGCTCAAGCTAAGCCTGGTCCGAAGAATCAGGGCAGGTCACCTCCGATTAACATGGTCTCCCGACGGCATCTTGTTGAGACAATTGATGTTGGATTGTTGGGAAATTGTCCTCTCGGTACACGACTTGTATGACCAGCCTCGTAGCGGGCTCGCAAACTTGAATGGACGGCCACATGTTTATGAATGCCAGTTTGACACCAATGAGGATGAGTACTCAGATCAGTATTGGGTAAGAGAGGCAGAGCCTGATTTGGTAGCTCTTGAACAAGAGCGTTGGCAGATCTGGTTGCGCTATGCTCGCGCCTTTCGAGCTGGTGATGCGACGCGAGAGCTGTGGCCGGCATTACCAGCCGAGCGAAATCGATACGACGAGTTGACTCGCCTTATCGGAACAAGACTTCATGCTGGTCCGAACAACGCGACTTTTCGACGAGCCATCTGGCGTCGAGTTGACGAAGATACATGGGAAGTATGTTGGCAACGCGAGTGACTTTCCAGGCCAAGGCGTCGCGAGCCCACAGTGCTTTCTTTTCAAGTCATGGCCCGGCGTCGCTCCGGCGACCGGGCCATCCATCGGGTAGCGTGCTCGTTGAAAGATGGATGGCCCGATCAAGTCGGGCCATGACGAGGAATGAGAAGCGCGCGCCTCAATACCCCGCCTGATCATCAACCGCGTGGCCGCGCTTCGGCACCAGCACGGTGCGCTCATAGCTCATGAACACCGTGCCGTCGGCCTTCTTGCCGATGGTCCTGACCTTGACGATGCCCTGCGTCGGCCGCGACTTACTCTCCCGCTTCTCGAGCACCTCGGATTCCGCATAGATCGTATCACCGCAGAACACCGGCGCGGTCAGACGGATGTCGTTCCAACCCAGATTGGCGATCGCCTTCTGGCTGATGTCGCTGACCGACATGCCGGCCACGACCGCGAGCGTGAACGCGCTGTTGACCAGCGGCTTGCCGAACTCGCTCTTCGCTGCATAGGCGTTGTCGAAGTGCAGCGGGTGCGTGTTCATGGTGAGCAGCGTGAACCAGATGTTGTCGGCCTCGGTGATCGTGCGGCCGGGCCGGTGCTCGTAGGTATCACCCACCGTGAAGTCCTCGAAGTAGCGGCCCCAGGACTCGCGATACCGCCTCGGCCCCACCGGTTTCATCTCAGCGACCATCGTGACCTCCCGACTGTGAATGTGGCGTCGGCCTCAGAACGCGCGGCCGCGCGCGATGTCATGCGCGAACTCGAACAGGCCATCGACGATCGGGCCGAAGCGGGCATAGCGTTCGTCCTTGGAATCGCCGCGGCGATAGCGGGCGTAGATCTGCTGAAAGACCACCCCGAGCTTCAGCATCGTCAACACGCGATGAAACAGGAAGTCGGACACGTCGCGCCCGGTTGCCTTGGCATAGCGCTCGAGGACATCACGCCGGCGCGGGAAGCCGTGGCGCGCGGTCGGCATCTGATCGAGCGCCAGCATCGCGGGCGGATCGCCCGGCTCGGCCCAATAGCTCAACAGCGTCGCAAGGTCGAACAGCGGATCACCCCTTGAGCCCTGATCCCAGTCGAGCACCGTGACGGGATTCAGCGTCGCCGGATCAAGCAGCACATTGTCGAGCTTGAAGTCGTTGTGCAGCAGGGTCGGCGTGCTCGGCGGGATCGCTTGCGCGGCCAGCCACTCGGCGACGTCTACGCCGGCCTTTGGTGGCGGCAGATCATCGCTCGCGATCAGGAGCCGCTTGTGCCAGCCGGTGACCGCGCGCGCCAGGAATCCTTCGGGCTTGCCAAAATTGCCGAGGCCGACCGCTGCCGGATCGATCCGGTGAAACTCGACCAGGATGTCGATCAGCATGGAGCCGAGGCGCTCGCCGATGCCGGGGATCGCCGCGAGCGCTTCCGGCATGGTGCCGCCGATCGAGAGGCCGGGCCGGTATTCCATGATCACGAACTGGCCCTTGATCACGCTCTCATCGGCGCCGTGAAAGAGCGCCTTCGGGGCCAGGGGAAACACCGGGCCGATCGCATTCAGCACCGTGAACTCGCGGCGCATGTCGTTCGCGCCGGGCGGCAGCTCGCCCATCGGCGGGCGGCGAAGCACGCGGGTCACGCCATCGACCACGATCAGATAGTTGAGGTTGCCGTAGCCCGCCGCGATCTGCTGTGGACGGTCGTGCGCGGGGTCAAAGCGCATGCCATGGGCCGAGAGGTGGCGCGCCAGCGCGTCCCAATCCTGCGGCGTCTCGGTCTCGGCAGTATGAAACCGAGGCGTGACGTCGACGAGCGGCTCAAGGGCTGTGCGAGAGTCTCGGTTCATCGGGGGTAGGCACTTGGCTCCGGCGGTTCGGCGGGGGGCACCATAGGCACCGCCTCGGGCAGGGTCAACGCGTCAGACGGTGCCGGCGTTCGGGCACGCAGGCGCACCACACACAGGGTCAGCCCTGCCATGACGAGCACGATGCCGACAAGGCGGAGCGGCCCAAAGGCCTCGCCCCTGAGGGTCGCCATGAAGGTCATGCCGAATACCGGAATGAGCAGCGAGAACGGCGCAATCAGCGTCGCCGAGTGGCGGCGCATCAACGTGCTCCACATGAGGTAGCCAAGCCCGGTCGCAACGAGGCCCAGAAAGATGCCCGCCAAATAATGTGTCGCATCCGCCGCGGCCAACCGATCGAACACCGCCGGGCCGCCTTCAAGCGCATAGGACAGCGCGAAGATGAACGGGATCGCTGGCAGATGGACCCACACCAGCAGGCGGAACAGCTCGACCTCGCCGATTAGCTTGAAAACGATGTTCGACGCGCCCCAGGCCGCTGCCATGACCAGGATGATGAGGAAACCGAAGATCGAGCCGCCGCTGGTCATGGTGAGGCCGATCACCAGCATGCCCACCCCTGCGATCGCGATGCCGACATATTGTTGGGCGCGCGGACGCTCCTTCAGCACGAAGAACGCGAGCGCGGTGGTGAAGAACACCTGCGCCTGAACCAGCACCGAGGCGACGCCGGGCGGCACGCCCATTCTCATGCCCACGAACATGCAGATGTATTGGAGGAACCCGAGCGCCAGCGCGAGCGCCGCGAAATATTTGAGCGGCACACGGGGTGGGCGCACATAGATCACCACCGGCAGCACGGTCGCCGTCACTCGGATAAAGGCCAAGAGAATGGGCGAGAACCCCTCGAAGGCATAGTCGATGACGACGAAGGAGAAGCCCCAGAGGATCGTCAGCGTCAGCGCGAGCAGGATGGATCCGACGGGGAGCATGATCGTCCGCTGTGGTTCACGGGCGCGTTCGACCCGCCGAAGGCCGATCGTAGCCTGATCTGGCAGAAATCGCGAAGGCGCTTGCGCTGCAGGCCTGCCATGCGCGACCGTTGGATCGGGCCCGGATTTGGCGCATGATTGCGGGGAGCCCCGCCCCACCCTCTCCGCCCAAGGAGCCTGCATGAGCGCCGAGCTCGACGTCTATCAGCGCCAGCGCTTCGGCCAGCGCCTGGGCTTCGGGCACCGCGCTGGGCTCCTCGTGGTCGACTTCGTCAACAGCTTCAACGACCCGGCGCTGTTTGGTGGCGGCAATATCGGCCCGGCGATCGAGCGGAGCGTCGCTCTGCTCGAGGCGTGCCGGCAGATGAAGCTGCCGATCGCCTTCACCCGCCTGGTCTTCGAGGGCGATGGCAGCGACCACAATCTGTTCGTAAGGAAGGTGCCGAAGCTCGCGGTGCTGACCGAGGATGCGCCGGAGTCCTTCGTCGTCGGTGAGCTCGCGCCGGTTCCGGGCGAGTTCGTTTTGAGAAAACGTCTGCCCTCCGCCTTTTTCGGCACCGAACTCGGCGCCCATTTCACGGCGAAGGGTGTCGACACCCTCGTCATCATCGGCTGCACCACGAGCGGCTGCGTCCGCGCGAGCGTGCTCGACGCCATGTCCTCCGGCTTCCGCCCGATCGTCGTGACCGACTGCGTCGGTGACCGGGCGCTCGCGCCGCACGAGGCCAATCTGTTCGACCTCGGCCAGAAATATGCCGATCTCATGGAGCGCGACGCGGTGATCGCGGCCTTGGCCGCCATGGCCCGCGAGCGCGTCGCCTGACCCCTCAACCCAAGGAAACAAGAACATGAAAGCGATCCACATCCGATCCCATGGCGGCCTTGACGCCCTCCGCTTTGATGACGTGCAGACGCCGAAGCCGGGCCCCGGCGAAGCCCTGGTGCGCATCCGTGCGGCGGGTGCCAATCATTTCGATCACGACATCCGCGAGGGCGTCTCCGGCATCAAACACCAGATGCCACATGTACTCGGCATCGAGGGTGTCGGCGAGGTCGCGGAGCTCGGGCCGGGCGTCACCGACCACAAGGTCGGCGATCGGGTGATCATCTATGCCGTCAAGTTCTGCGGGCGCTGCCATGTCTGCCTGTCAGGCCTCGAAGGCACGTGCATGGACCGCAGCCTCATGGGCGTGCAGATCTGGGGCTGCTTCGGCGAGTACGCGCGCTGCAACGCCAATCAGCTCATGCCGCTCCCCGCCAACGTCTCCTACGAAACCGCGGCGGCCTCAGTGATCTGTTATGGCACCGCGTGGCACATGGCGGTGTGGCACGGCAAGGTCCAGGCTGGGCAGACCGTGCTGGTGAATGCCGCGGGCTCTGGTGTCGGCATGTCGGCGATCCAGATCGCGAAGCTGCACGGTGCACATGTCATCGCCTCGGCCGGCTCGGAGGCGAAGCTCGCCAAGGCGCGCGAGCTCGGTGCCGATGAGATCATCAACTACCGCACGCACAAAATCAGCACCGAGTGTCTGCGACTCACGGGCGGACGCGGCGTCGACCTCGTGATCGAGCATGTCGGCGGCGATGTGCTGATCCAGAGCATCGAGGCGGCGGCCTTCAACGGCACGGTGGTCACCTGCGGCGCCCACGCCGGCGAGATCGTGCCGATCAACGTGATCGAGCTGTTTCGCAAGCACGTTCGGCTCCAGGGCAGCCACTATGCCTCACGGATCGAGGTGGGCCGCGTGTTCGAGCTGGTCTCGGCCGGCGCGCTCAAGCCCGTGATCCACGGTGTCTACCCGATGAAGGACTATTCGAAGGTCGCCGCGCTCGTCGCCAACCGTGACTTCTTCGGCAAGATGGTGCTGGTGCCGTAAGCGACGGCGATCGCACTTCCAACCCACCAAGTCGTCACCCCGGCGACAGCCGGGGTCCATCGTGTCGCACGACGGTCATGGGGTGGATTTGATCCCGGGTCTCGCGCCAAGCCGGCGCTCACCCGGGATGACACCTGCTAAGTCGAGGCAGGCACAAGCGGCGGCTGAGCCGCGCGCCAAGCCTCGACCCTCGGGTTCATCAGGCGGAACCAGAGCGGCGGGATCATCGCGACCACGAACATGGTGGCGTAGCCCGCCGGCAATTGCGGCACGCCCTCGCGCAGCGCGAGGCCGGGATAGGCGACAGCGGCGCACAGATGGTGATCTGCGTGGCGCTGCAGATTGAACAACAGCCAGTTGGTCAGCCGCGCCCCTGAATCCCAGGAGTGCCGCGCGGCCGCCGGCTCATAGCGCCCCGGCGCGGTCTCGCGGCGCATGAGTCCATAATGCTCGTTGTAGTTGATGGTCTCGAGCAGGAACACGGCGACCAGGCTCGTACCGATCAGAAAGACGAACGCGTGCCAGCCGGCGAAGGCAAGGATCAACGCATAGAGCGCGAGCGTTGCACCCGCGCCCACGAGCACCCGGTTGCGCAAATTGAACCAGCCTTGGCCACGGCGCTTAAGCCGGGCCTTCTCGAGCGCGAGCGCCGAGATGAAGCCCATCACCGCCACCCGCGGGAAAAACGCGTAGACGCTCTCGCCGAAGCGCGCGGTCGCCGGATCTTCCGGCGTCGCGACGCGCCGGTGATGGCCGTGCACATGTTCGATGCAGAAATGATGGTAGCCGACAGCGATCATGAGAATATCGGCGAGACGCCGCTCGAACCAGCTTGGCCGGTGGGTCAGCTCATGGGCGATCGTGATGCCGATACCGCCGCAGGCGATGCCCATGGAGAGCACGAGGCCTGTGAATTCAAGCGGTGTTGGCGGAACACCCGCGATGACGATGAGGAGCCAGACCAGGAGCCCGGTCTGAAGCGGCACCCAGAGGATCGGCGCGAGCCGATAAGCCAGCGGTGCGGTCGCCTGAACCGGCCCGCGTGCGGGCTCGGCCGCCTTCACCTTGCCCAGGATCAGATCGGCGAGCGGAATGGCCACCAGCACCACGGCAACCGTCAGGAACGTACCGATGCCGCCGATCAGCTGGCCGACGATCACCGTCGGAACGATGAGGTAGCTGAGATAGAACGGAAGTGCGGCCAATTCACGCTCCGATCGCGATTTTCCCTATACTTGTCACAAGAGCCCCGCGCCTCTCCTTCGACAAGCTCAGGATGAGGCGCAGGCAGAAAAAAAGGTCCGCCGGCGCGCCCCCGACCCCACTCCTCATGCTGAGCTTGTCGAAGCATGAGGACGTCATCGTTCACCTCAAAACACCGTGCCGCTCGCGCCGCGCTTCAGATACTGCCCCATGCCCTCGCGGCCGAGCCACTTCGGTCCATCGACGATGCACTGCCCGCGCAGAAACACCTTCTTGACCCGGCCCTTCACCGTGCGACCCTCGAACAGGCTGTAGTCGCTCCGGCTATGGTGCTCACCGGCGCGGATGGTCCAGCTCTCATTCGGGTCGAACAGCACGATGTCACCGTCCGACCCCACCGCAATCGTGCCCTTCTTCGGGAACAGGCCGAACAGCTTGGCCGGCCCGGTCGACATGACCTCGACGAAGCGATTGAGCGTCATCTTCTGCTTATGCACGCCGCCGTCGAACACGACCGGGAGGCGCGTCTCGAGGCCGGGGCCGCCATTCGGAATCTTGGCGAAGCTGTCGCGCCCTTGTTGCTTGGAATAGATCATGCCCTTGTTGTCCGAGAAGCAGAACGGGCAGTGATCGGTCGAGATCACCTGCAGGTCCGAGGTCTTGAGGCCGCGCCAGAGCGCGTCATGGTGGTCGTGCGTGCGCAAGGGCGGCGTCAACACGTACTTTGCGCCCTCGAAGTTCGGCCGGTCATACTCCTCGGGCCCGAGGAAGAGATAGTGCGGGCAGGTCTCGGCATGGACTGGAATGCCGCGGTCGCGCGCCTCGGAAACGCTCGAGAGCGCCTCCTTGGCCGAGAGGTGCACGAAATAGACCGGCACCTCGGCCAGCTCCGCGATGCAGATGATGCGATGCGTCGCCTCGCCCTCCATCAGGCTCGGGCGCGTGATCGCATGGTATTTCGGCCCGATATTGCCGGACGCGACCGCTTCCTTGACCAGCACGTCGATCACGCCGCCGTTCTCGGCGTGGACGCACACCATGCCGCCGCCGGTGCCGGCCGTGCGCATGGTCTTGAAGATGGCACCGTCGTCGACCATCAGAACGCCCGGATAGGCGGTGAACACCTTGAAGCTGGTCACGCCCTCGCGCGACATCAGGATCTTCATGTCGGCGAGCGCCTGATCGTTTACGTCGAGCATGATCATGTGCGCGCCGACGTCGATGCAGGCGGATTTGGAGCGGCTATGCCAGTTCTCGATTCCGGCGATCGGGCTCTTGCCGTGATCCTGGTTGGCGAAGTCGATCAACGTGGTCGTGCCGCCGAACGCCGCCGCCATGGTGCCCGTGCCGAAGGTGTCGACTGTCTTGGCGACGCCGAACTCCCAATCGAGATGCGTGTGCACGTCGATGCCGCCGGGGAAGACCAGGAGCCCGCTCGCATCATGCACCTCGACGCCGCCACCGACCTCGACATTGCGGCCGATCAGCTTGATCCGTCCGTCCTCGACCAGGATGTCGGCGACATAGTCGTCGACCGCGGTGATGATGCGTCCGTTCTTGATCAGCGTCGCGGGCATGGTCTCGCTCTCCCCTTCATGATCCGTGGCGTCAGCGCCGTGCTGACATCTTGCCCATTTGCGCTAGAGCCGTAAATCGGGGTCGGCACCCCGGTTGTCCGGGCGAGCGTGGCAAGATACCGTCGCTGCACGGGCTCACCCACTCGCGAGGCATTCTCGATGGGCGACGACCAGATTGAAAGGTTCAAGCGGTTCAAGGGCCTTCATGAGCGGCCGGGCACGTTCGTTATCCCGAACCCATGGAATGCCGGAACGGCGCGTATCCTCAGGGCGCTCGGCTTTGAGGCATTGGCGACGACGAGCGCCGGCTTCGCGTTCTCGGTCGGGCGGCGCGACTCATCCCAGGGTCTGACCCGCGACGAAGTATTGGCGAATGCACGCGAGATCGTCGAGGCAACCGACCTGCCGGTGTCAGCCGATCTTGAGGAAGGATTTGGCCCTGCGCCGGAAACCTGCGCCGAGACGATCCGAATGGCAGCCGGCGTCGGCCTCGTCGGCGGCTCGATCGAGGATGCGACCGGCGGCGCGCGCAATCCCATTTTCGACCTCCCGCTGGCCGTCGAGAGGATTGCTGCGGCTGTCGAGGCGGCACGCTCCCTCCCCTTCGTGCTCACCGCGCGGGCCGAGAACTTCCTCCACGGGCGACCCGACCTCGACGACACGATCAAGCGCCTGCAGGCCTTTGCCGCAGCCGGCGCCGATGTCGTCTATGCGCCCGGCCTGCCGAGCCTTGAGGCCATTCGCACGGTCTGCTCATCGGTCTCCAAGCCTGTGAATGTCGTCATGGGCCTTGCCGGCAAGCCGTTCACGCTCGAACAGCTGCAGGAGGCCGGCGTCAAACGGGTCAGCGTCGGCGGCTCGTTTGCCAGGGCGGCGCTCGGCGGGCTCATCCGTGCCGCCCGTGAGGTGAAGGACAACGGCACCTTCACCTACGCGGCGGACGCGATTTCCCACGCCGAGGCGACGCGCTACATGTCGGACGTCAAGCGCTAAAGTGGCCGTGGCCTAGTTGATACGGCCACTGGTGGCCAAGCCCTTGCGCAACGCCTCGGTCGCCACCTTGTCGACGACGCCGGCAGCGTCGCACACCACGCCATAGATTTCGCGCGCCATCGCGACCGAGACCCACTTCTCGCGCACGTCGCGCGAGACCTCCTCGGGCTTGCGCTCGAGCGGTGTGCCATAGCCGCCGCCGCCGCAGGAATAGCAGACGATGGTCTCGCCCTCGCGGATGAGCGCCTGGGCGCAGGCGTCGAGCGGGTGCAGATCGCCATTGCGATCGCGCCGGAACTGGGTCGCCGGACGGCCGGAGCCGCCTCCCCGCGTGCCCTCCGGCGGCGTCACACCGCCGTCGCTGACATAGCCGACCTCCATGTTGCCTTCGGTCGGCCCGAACTCGACGAACATGGATTCACCGCCGCGCGTGCGACCCGAACCGCCGCTATCGGTCATGTAATGACGGCCGCGCACCAACATCGGAAAGCGCATCTCGTTGAGCTCGACCGAATCCTGGAAACAACCGCCGGCATTGCCGATGTGGCCGATCGAGATCCAGGCGTCAGCCTGCGGGCTCGCCGCGCCGCCGCCCCAGCCGAGGAAGATCTGGTTCACATAGGGGCCGTGGGTCTTCTTGCTCGTGCCCGAGATCACGCCGATCGAGGGCGGGATGATCGAGCCGGTCGAGGCCATGCCAAAGCCATCGCCGATCTGTGCAATCGCGCGCGAGACCGAGTTGCCGAGCCGATCGGCGACATTGGTGGTGGCGACCGAGCAGCTCGTCGGGTGCTTCGGAATGCCGACCACACAGCCTTCGCGCAAGTACATCTTCACGCGGCGGAACGAACCCTGATTGGTCGGCACCGCGTTCGGAATCGAATTGAAAATGCCGAGCAGGACCGATGACTCGGTGCACGCCTGGCTGAGATTGAGGCCACAGGGGAACGTGTCGGGATTGTCGCGCAGATCAACCTCGATCATCGCCTCCTTGGGCTTGACCTCGAGCACGACCTTGACCGGGATGCCGTTCTCCGCGCCCGGGAACGGATCGTGCTTGCTGTTCGCGACCGCCTTGCCCGCGGGCATGGCCTTGACCGCGTTGATCATCAGCTGCTCGCTATAGTCGAACCACTGGTCGGCGAACTGCCCGAGCGTGTCCCAGCCGACCTCCTTGCCGAACTCGAGCATCTCGCGCTCGCCAATGCGCGCCGAGCCGAGCATGGCGAGATAGTCGCCCCACCATTGTTGCGGCACCCGGATGCGCAACTTGCACATGCGAATGATGTCGTCGATGTCCTTGTAGTCCTCCTGGATCTTGACTGCCGGGAAGATCAGTGCGCCCTCGTTATACACGTCGCGCGCGCCGCCGTGATAGGTGGTCGCGATCGAATTGCCGCAATCGGCCTGATGCGCCTTCGCCACCATGGTGAAGCGGTGAATGCCATCGTCGTCGATCACCGGCACCAAAATCGTGTGATCCGCCGGGTGTGAGCAGCCGTGATAGGGCGAGTTGTGCAGGAAGGCATCGCCGCGCTTTAGCTTTGGGTGAAACTCACACATTGCCTCGGCCATCATGTCGGCGCCGCGGAGCACATGGATGGGCAGGCTCTCCGACACGGTGAGCAGCCGGTTGTCACCGGTGACGAGGCAACAGGAGAAGTCGCGCGCGCTGTTGAGAACGCCGGAGCGGCCGGAGCGGAGCAGCGTGTTCGCCATCTTGCGGCAGATCGCTTCCATCCGCTTGTTCAGGATGGCGAGCTGAACGCCATCGAGCTCACGGCCGGACTTGAGCTTGCGGGCGGGCGTGGCAGCCATGGGATGTCTCTCCTGATCGATCAGTTCGGCGTGATGGCGAGGCTGCCCGACGGGCGGCGCACGGCGCTGGCACCGGGGTCGAGCACGACGGTGGTAAAGGGCGATTCGATGATCGCGGGGCCTGCGACGAGCGCGTCATGACCCATCGCCTCGAAGCGCAGCACGGCCGCATCGACCATGCCGTGCTCGGCGAAATAGACCTTTCGGCGCGACGCCGCGACCTTCGGCAAGGCTCCGTTCGCGGGCTGAACCACGAGCCGCTCGCTGCTCCGGAGCCGGCAGCGCACCATGGCGCGCCAGCCGACCACCTCGACCGCCGAGCCATGATCGGCGATCGCGAAAATCTGCTCATGCGCCTTGTGGAAGTCCTGCCGCAGTTCCTCGACATCCTCCTTGGTGTCGAAGCGCGCTCTGCGCAGATGGGTCTCGATCTCCCAGATCTGGCTTGGATAGCGCGCCTCCGCGGTGAACTCGATGATCTGCTCGATCGAATCCGCGCCAGGGCCGGCGATGAACGCCTTGCACTTGGCTTCGAGCGCGGCGAGCGCCTTGTTGACGCCGGCGTGGTCGAACGCGGCCGTTGAGGTGTAGTGGGTGGTCGAGAACTCGGCGCGCAGATCGGAGATCAACCCGCCGGCCGCGCTCAACGCGGCCCCGGTTTCCGGAATCAGTAGCTCGGGGCAGCCCAGCCGGCGCACGATCGCGACCGCGTTGATGCCGGCCGCCCCGCCGCCGCCGATCAGCACCGCACCGCGCGGATCGATGCCCTGATTGACCGTGATGTCCTCGATCGCGTGCACCATGTTCTCGGTCGCGACCCGCATGATCGAGGCCGCCGCCTTGTGCACATCCAGCCCGAGAGGCTTGCCGACGCGCTTCATGATCGCGTCGGCCGCCTTGTCGCGGTCGAGCTTCATGGCGCCGCCGAGGAAGAAATCCGGGTCGATCCAGCCGAGCACGACGCAGGCGTCCGTTACAGTCGGCTCCGTGCCGCCCTTGCCATAGGCGACCGGGCCCGGCACCGCGCCCGCGCTCTTCGGGCCGACATGCAGGAGCCCGCCCTCATCGACCCAGGCGATCGAGCCGCCGCCCGCGCCGATGCTCTTCACATCGACCGCGGGAAAGCCGGTCATGTGGCCACGGTAGATTGGGCCGATCCAGGTCTCGCGCGTCCAGGGAATGCGGCCGTCACGCACGAGCGATACATCGAAGGTCGTGCCGCCGGTGTCCGCAACGATGGCATCGCGCAGCTTGGAATCCTGATTGGCGTAGAAGCGTCCGGCGAGCGGCGCCATGGCCGGCCCTGAGTTGATCGAATGGATCGGCGCATCGGCCATGGCGAGCGCATCCATCGCGCCACCCTGTGTCGTCACCACCAGCACGCGGCCCTTGAAGCCGGCGGTGCGCAGCCGCTTCTCAAGGCTGCCGAGATAGCTGCCCATCAACGGCTTCAGCGAGGCATCCATGGCGGCCGACGAGGCGCGACGATATTCGCGCAAGGACGGATTGATGCGATGCGAGAGCGTATAGGGGACGCCCGGCAGATGCTTCTCGATCAGCTCGCCGATGCGATCCTCGTGCTTCGGGTTGATGATCGACCAGAGCAGGCAGACCGCGATGGCCTCGACCTTCTGGCGCTTCAGCTCATCGAGCGTGGCCCGCAGCGCGCGCTCATCCAGCGGCTCCAGCACGGCGCCGTCGAAACCCATCCGCTCCGACACCTCATGGGTGAGCGAGCGCGGGATGAAGGGATCGGGGTAGCGCTCCTTGAAATTGAACATGTCGGTCCGGCCACCCTCGCGGATGACCAGAATATCCGGATGCCCCTTGGTGGTGAGGAACGCGGTTTTGGCGGTGCTGCCAGTGACGATCGCGTTGATTGCGCGCGTCGTGCCGTGAACGAAGAGCTGGCCCCTGCTCAGCATGGAATCCGCTTCCATGCCAAAATCCTTGGCTGCGAGCTTCAGGGCGTCGAGCACGCCGCGCACCGGATCGTCGGGCGTGGTCTCGGTCTTGTACATGCGGATGTCACCCGCATCGTTCTCGACCACCAGATCGGTGAAGGTGCCTCCGGTATCGACCGCAAATCGCATGATGTTCCTTCCGTCCGTGTCAGCCAAAGTCGGTCGCAAGGGTTGTGACGGTAGCGGTTTTCCCTCCGAGCGCCAAGGCTGTGATCACAGCGGTTGAAGGCCCGCGCCGCGCGACCTATGGTCGGGTCCAAACCGAGCGACCGATGGTCGGGTCCAAACCGAGCGACCTATGGTCGCGTTCGGAGAGTGACAGGGAGCGCGCGAGATGGTCACGGCAGACATTGTGGTGGTGGGTGCCGGCATGGCCGGATGCTCGGCCGCCTATGAGCTATCGGCGAGCCACCGCGTGGTGGTGATCGAGCGCGAGGCGATGCCAGGCTACCACTCGACAGGGCGGTCGGCTGCGCTGTTCACCGAGGCCTATGGCAATCGTGTGGTGCGCGCGCTCACGGTCGCCAGCCGTGCGTTCTATGAAGCGCCGCCTGCGGGCTTCACCTACCACCCCATGCTCTCGCCGCGTGGCGCGATGTTTGTTGCGCCCGCCGAGCAGATGACTGCGCTCGACAAGCATTTTCGCGATACGCATGAGCTGGTGGCGAGCATCCGGCGCGTCGATGCCAAGGAGGCGCGCCGGATTGTGCCGTCCTTGCGCGAGACCTATGTCGTCGGCGCCGTGCACGAGCCGGATGCGATGGATATCGACGTGAATGCGCTGCATCAGGGCTATCAGCGGGGCCTCAAGGCGCGCGGCGGGCAGATCATGACCGATGCCGAGCTGCTCGGCCTCGAGCACAGGGGCGGCTGGTGGCGGCTCACAACCAAGGCCGGGTCGGTCGAGGCGCCGGTCGTGGTGAACGCGGCCGGCGCCTGGTGCGACGAGGTGGCGACGCTGGCCGGCGCAAAGCCGGTTGGCCTCGTGCCGAAACGCCGCACCGCGATCATCTTCGATGGGCCGGCCGAGCATGATTTCGGGCGTTGGCCCCTGGTCGCCGATGTCGGCGAGACCTGGTACATCAAGCCGGAATCGGGTCGCCTGATGGGCTCACCGGCGGATGAGACGCCGATGCCGCCGTGCGATGTGCAGCCGGATGAGCTCGGCATCGCCACCACTGCGCACAACATCGAGCAGGCGACCACGCTCAAGGTCGCGAAGCTCCATCGCAAATGGGCGGGACTGCGCAGCTTCGTCGCCGACAAAACTCTTGTCGCCGGCTATGACGACGCCGTGCCGGGTTTCTTCTGGGTCGCGGGCCAGGGCGGCTACGGCATTCAGACCGCGCCGGCGATGGGCCAGACGGTGGCGGCGCTGGTCAACTCGAAGCCCCTACCCGCCCAAGTCGCCGACCGTGGCGTGACCGAGGCGGACCTCAGCCCGAAGCGGTTGCGACGCTAGCGGAGTGCAAGATTGCTCCTCCGCTCATGCGGCCCTTGGATTGATCTTGGCCTTGATCTTGGCGCCAACACGGTTACGAACAGTTTCTAGGTCATACGTCGCCTGCATGCCAACCCAGAACTCGGGGCTCGTGCCGAAATAGCGCGCTAGCCTCAACGCTGTGTCAGGCGTGATCGCACGCTTGCCATTTACGACCTCGCTGACGCGGATCTGCGGCACGTCGATCGCCTTGGCGAGCGCGTATTGGGTCAGGCCCAGCGGTTTCAGGAAATCTTCCCGCAATACCTCGCCGGGGTGAGTCGGAGGGAAATCAGCCATCAATTCGATCCTCAATGGTAATCGACGACTTCAACGTCGTAGGCGTCGCCCTTGTACCAGCGAAAACAGACACGCCACTGGTCGTTGATCCTGATGCTGTGCTGTCCGGTGCGATTGGCCGCAAGTGCCTCAAGTCGATTTCCAGGGGGAGACCGAAGATCGTTGAGCGAACGAGCACTATGCAGCTGAGTAAGTTTTCGATTTGCGACCCTCATGATCTCGTTTGGAATGCCCTTGATAAAGCGACGAGCCCAAGCCGCCTCGGCCAACTTGTTCCCAAACGACTTGATCATGGCTTTGATGCTAACGTATCGTATTAGCTATCGCAAGGCGTTAGCTTTGGCCGGCATCGGCCGCGACGGTCCCTAATCCTCAACCGGCTCACTGATGGTCTCTAGCCGTCCGTCCTTGAGGGCGCGGAAGAAGCAGTTGGACCGGTTGGTGTGGCAGGCTGGGCCGGTCTGATCGACCAGCAGCAGCAGTGTGTCATTGTCGCAGTCGACACGAAGCTCAATGAGACGCTGGATGTGGCCCGAGGTCTCGCCCTTGCGCCACAGCGCCTGCCGCGAGCGCGACCAATAGCAGACCTGGCCGGTGCTCAGCGTCTCGCGCAAGGACGCCGCGTTCATGTAGGCGAGCATGAGCACTTCGCCGGTGACATGACGCTGCGCGATCGCCGGGATCAGGCCATTGGCGTCAAACGCGATCGATGCGATCAGCGCCTCAACCTGGGAGGGTGTGCCTGGAAGCCTGCTCATGGCGCAACCGCCGGGCTACGGCCAAGCTGACGCTCGCGCCAGAGCTGACGCAGCACCGCACCGCCCGCGGTCGCAATAAAAAGGGCGAGCGCGGCAACCACGATCGACGGGCCCGAAGGCGTATCCCAGGCGAGCGAGCCGCCGAGCCCGCCCGCCACCGCCAACACGCCGAACAAGGCCGCTAGAACGGCCATGATCTCAGGCGTGGGCGCCAAGCGCCGCGCCGAAGCCGCGGGAATGACCAGCAGCGCGGTCACCAGCACAACGCCGACGATCTTCATGGCGATCGCTACCGTGAGCGCGATCAAAATCATGAACACCAGCCGCGCGACCCGCACCTGAACGCCTTCGGCCCGCGCCAACTCGGCATGGACGGCGAGCGCGAGCAGCGGCCGCCAGGTAATCGCCAGAACAATCAGCACGACAGCCCCACCGGCATAGATCCATGCGAGATCGCCGAGCGAGATCGCAAGCACATCGCCGAACAAATAGGCAGTCACGTCAAGCCGTGCGCCCTTGACGAAGCTCGCCGCCACCAAGCCGAGCGCGAGACCACCATGCGCGACGATGCCGAGCAGCGTATCGACCGCCAGGCGCTTCTGCCGTTCGAGCGCGGTGAGGAACAGGGCGAGCGCGAGGCACACGATCAGGATCGCGACATTGACCTCGACGCCGATGGCAATGCCGAGCGCGACGCCGAGCAGTGCGCCGTGGGCCAATGAGTCGCCGAAGAACGCCATGCGGCGCCACACGACGAAGCAGCCGAGCGGCCCGGCCACCAGCGCGACCCCGATGCCGCCGATCAACGCGCGCAGGAAAAAGTCGCTCATCGGCGCTCGCCGCCGGCCGCGCGCCCGTGGCCAAGATGATCGTCACTGTGGTCGTGACCGTGAGGCCTCGCCCCGCCTTCCAGCGGCACGACATCCCCGTGCAGACCATGGGCATGGTCGTGCGCGTGCATATAGACAGCGATCTCGCGGGCGGCGCGGGTGCCGAACAGCGCAACGTATTCGGGATGGCGGCTCACCGCTTCGGGTGCACCAGAGCAGCAGACATGGCCGTTGAGGCAGATCACACGCTCGGTTGCGGCCATCACGACGTGCAGATCGTGCGAGACGATCAGCACGCCGCAGCCGTGCTCGTCACGGATTTGACCGATAAGATGAAACAGCTCGAGCTGGCCCGTGATGTCAACCTGCTGGGCCGGCTCGTCGAGCACCAGGAGGTCGGGTTCACGCAGTAGCGCGCGCGCGATCAGCACGCGCCGAAGTTCGCCGCCAGACAGCTCTACAAGCTGCCGTTTTGCCAAGCCGCTCGCCCCGACCTCGTCGAGCACTTGCTCGAGGCGTGCACGACCCACGCCGCCGGCCATGCGCAAGAAGCGGCCCACGGTGAGCGGCAGCACCGGGTCCGGCTCGAAGCGCTGCGGCACATAGCCGATGCGAAGATTGGCTCGCCGGGAAATAGTGCCGCCCGCAATCGGGATGAGCCCAAGCAAGGCGCGTACGAGCGTGCTCTTTCCTGAACCGTTGGGGCCGATCAGGCTGACGATTTCGCCCCGCCGTACCTCGAGAGACACGTCGCGCAGCACCTTTCGGCCATTCACCACAACCGAGATCGCTTGTGCGGCGATCAGGTCCGGTGACCCGCCCGCCGCATTGAGCGTGACCACGCGCGCGTTCATTGGCAGGCCTCGCAGCGGCCATGCATCTCGACCGTCTGCCGATCGACCCGAAAACCAAGCTTCTTCGCGCCACGCGTCACCGCCTGGCCGATCGAGGGCTCATCGATCTCTCGCACCAGGCCGCAGCCATCGCAGATGAAGAACTGAGCCTCGTGCCGGTCGCGCGCATGGTTGCACCCGACGAACGCGTTCAGGCTATCGACCCGATGCACCAGGCCATGGGCCATCAGAAACTCGAGCGCACGATAGACCGTGGGCGGTCGGGCGCCCGGCTGCTCGCGCGCCAGATCATCGAGAATCTCATAGGCCTTGACCGCGCGATGACTACCCCAGACCAGCTCGAGCACGCGCCGGCGCTGCGCCGTCAGGCGTGCGCCCCGCTTCTCACACAAATCGACCGCGGTCGCGACGGCGTCGTGGACGCAGGCGTTGTGGTCGTGAGAGCGTGTCGCTGACGGCTCGATCTTCATTCGCGTCTCGGCATACAGAGGCCGCACGGGCGGTTTTCTTTGTCTTGAATGCAACGATATCACAGTGCGAACTCTTGAGGGAAAGTGGCGCCGTCATCGCCCGAGGCCGCCATGTGCGGTTTCGCTTGCCTGGAGCGGATACGTAATATTATAACGTTTTCGATCGGACGGAACCCCCAAGCTCGCTCTCGAGAACCGACGGTTCAAGGATCCCTCATGGCTGGCCTCAACCTCCCGCGGCGCTTCATGTTTGCTGCTTTCCTTGCGCTGTCGTCGCCCTTGTCCGCGACCGCCGCCGAACCCTCGGCGGTCGTTGTGAGCATCAAACCGCTCCATTCGCTGGTCGCCGGCGTGATGGCGGGTGCGGGTCAGCCGATCCTCCTGCTGGACGGCACGCAGTCACCCCACACTTACGCGCTGAAACCCTCAGACGCGGCGGTGCTCGAACGGGCGCCAAAAGTCTTCTGGATGGGCCCCTCGCTCGAGGGCTTCTTGGTGGCGCCCCTGAAGACGCTCGACCCGGTCGTGAGCGTCGAACTCGGCCAGCATCTTGGCGATCTCATCCTGCCGTCACGTCCGGAAAGCGCCACCGGGCACGACGAACATGGCAACCACGACGGTCATGATGACAGCCATGACACCGCCTCCAAGGACGAGAGTGAGTCAGACCATCACGACGAACACGGCCATAGCCATGTCGATGAGCACGGCGAGGCCCTGCCCGACCTCCATGCTTGGTTGGACCCGCAGGTCGCGAGTCAAATGGTCGGGCTGATTGCGGACGAGCTCGCCAAGGCCGACCCGGATGGGGCGGCCCTCTATCGTGAAAACGCCGCTGCTCTCGCGGTGAGGCTGAAGACGCTGGACGAGGAGCTTTCGGCCATGCTCAAGCCCGTCCATGAGCGGCCCTTCATCGTGTTCCACGATGCCTATCAGTATTTCGGCCGGCGCTACGACCTTCATTGGGCCGGCTCCCTCTCGGTCAGCCCTGAGCACCCGCCGGGTGCTCGTCACCTGAGCGAGTTGCGCGAGCAGATCGAGGCCGGCAAGGCGGCCTGTGTCTTTGCCGAACCCCAGTTCGAGCCGCGCATGGTCGAGCGCCTGGTTGAAGGCACCGGGGCAAAGGCGGCGACGCTCGACCCGGACGGCGGTATCGACCTGGAACCCGGCCCGGAGGCCTATTTCCAGCTCATGCGCACGCTGGCGAAGACTTTCGTTGACTGCCTGAAAGGTTAAATCTCCAGCCGAAGACGAGCCGCTTCGGTTGATCCGGGCCACCACCAGAAAAAAAAGTCCGACCGCCGGCAATCGCCTTAATCCATCAAGTCATTGGCGAAAATCTGTGACCGCTGTTAACACGTCACGACAATAAGCATTTGTTAACCGTTCTAGGCAGGAATTGTTTCACTCCCTACCAATCCGAATCGGCGCGCCTACTTAGCGCAAAGTCACTCACTTCGCTGGGAACGCGAAGAAAGGTTTCCTGGTCCATTGTTATCCTCCGCCCGGTTCTTCACACTGCCCACGAAACGCAGGGCGCTCGAGCAGTGACGATGATCGCAATCTAAGCCACACGTGATAGCGGAGCAATGCATGGGCGTAGCTCAGTCCTCTGCATCTCTTCACTCTGATGTATGACTTTTTGCCACATCGTGATCACACCGCCAAAAATGTCGTAATCCTTCGCCAAGGCAGAACCTCAGAACATGATTGGAAGCGCGGCCGCCTTCGGTGCAGGCACGGCCCT
>Ga0194132_10005998_pt1 | contig 19212 bp, 17 predicted proteins | sample TA2KigOf80mmetaG_FD_148612 | JGI IMG/M metagenome (GOLD analysis project Ga0194132, IMG submission 148612) | Freshwater microbial communities from Lake Tanganyika, Tanzania - TA2015054 Kigoma Offshore 80m | ecosystem: Environmental > Aquatic > Freshwater > Lake | place: Tanzania: Lake...
GCGCGCCGGCCATGTCGGTGCATGAACATACGGTCGCGTTCGCGGGCCCGTTCACGGGGTTTGGCACCCTGGTGGCTGTCGACCACGGCCACGCCGCCTTCTCGCTTTACGGACATTTGCAGGATGCGGCTGGGACGAATGGCCGCCGAGGCGCAACGCTTGGCCGCGTAGGCCTGTCGCCGTCCGGCGGAGCCGCCCTCTACTTCGAGCTCCGCATCGACGGCCGCCCGGTCAACCCGTTAGAATGGCTGAGGAGACATCGATGAAGATTCGCGGGCGCGTATTCGTTCTGGCTGTCTCGCTGCCGGTCATTGCATTCGCCGCGATCGGCGGATTCATGAGCACCGCCGCCGCCCGCCAGAACAGCTACCAGTACCTGCGCATCTTCGAAGAAGTCGTCTCGCTGATCATGCAGAACTACGTCGAGGACGTGAACGTCGACAAGGTGATGCACGGCGCGATGCATGGGTTGGCCGACGGCCTCGATCCCGACAGTGCCTATCTCGACATCAATCAGGTCAAGGTCCTGGACAAGGGGGATACCGGCGGCGCGGCTCACGTCGGCCTGGAGCTGACCCGGCAGTATTACCTGCGCGTGATCGCCGCGCGCGACGGTTCGCCGGCCGCGAAGGCCGGGCTGATGCCCGGCGACTACATCCGCGCGATCGACGGCCAGTCGACCCGCGACACCACGGTCTACGAGGGCCAGCGACTGCTGCGCGGACGGACAGGCACCAAGCTACGCCTCACGGTGTTGCGCGGCAACGCGGTCGAGGCGCGCGAGATCGATCTGGTTCGTGAAGAGGTGCCATCGACGCCGGTGAAATCACGCCTCGCGGCGGCCGGGGTCGGTTACTTGCGCATTGCGGAGTTCGGCAAGAACACGCCCGACCAGATCAAGAGCGAAGTCTCCTCGGTGTCGAAAGCCGGCGCCAGGAGTCTGATCATCGATCTGCGCGGCACCGCGGTCGGCGACCTCGATGCCGGCGTCGCAGCGGCGCGCCTGTTCGTCAAGGACGGAGTGCTGGTCTATCGCCAGGACCGCGGCCGCGAGAAGGAAGCGGTCTCCGCGGCTGCCGGTGACGGCGCCATCGCCCTCAACACCGTCGTCCTCACCGACAACGGCACGTCGAACGGCGCGGAGGTGTTCGCCGCCGCCTTGTCGGGCAACAAGCGCGCGCAGCTGCTCGGCGAGCGCACGCTGGGACGTGCTGCTCGGCAGAAGCTGGTGCGGCTGCCCGATGGCAGCGGCCTGATGCTGACGCACTTGATCTACCTCACGCCCTCGAGCGTGGCCATTCACGAGAAGGGCCTCACGCCCGACGTCGCCGTCGAGCAGCCGAACCCGGAGTTCGGCCAGCCGGTGGCCGCCACAGACGCGACCCTCGAGAAGGCCATCGAGGCGCTCAACGCCATGACGCGCTGACGGACGGTCTGCTATACTTTTTGTTCGGCCGTGGGCCGAAAATCGACAGAGATAGGCGCGTAGCTCAGTTGGTTAGAGCGCCTCCCTGACACGGAGGAGGTCAGTGGTTCGAATCCACCCGCGCCTACCACCCTTCGCTCGTGTGACGTGCGAGCGAGCTACGGGTGGCGAGCCACCCTTCAGGCCAAGGTCGACCACAGACCCATGATTACAGTCACGCTCCCGGATGGCTCGGCAAAGGAAGTCGAGCATGGCGCTCCCGTCAAAGCGGTCGCCGAGGCCATTTCGCCTCGTCTTGCCGAGGCTGCCCTCGTCGCCTACGTGGACGATCAGCTGGTCGACCTCACCTACCCGCTGACCAGGGACGCCGCAATCCGCATCGTGACCAGCAAGAACCCCGAAGCACTCGAGGTCTATCGCCACTCAACGGCCCACCTGCTGGCGGCCGCCGTCACGGCGCTCTTTCCGAAGGTGCAGTGCGGCATCGGTCCACCCATCGAAGACGGCTTCTACTACGACTTCATCGTGGAACGGCCGTTCGTACCCGAAGATCTCGAGGCCATCGAAGCCAGGATGCGCGAGATCGCGGCCAGAGACTACGTCTACGAGCGGCAGATGTGGCCCCGCCAGGAGGCCATCGACTTCTTCGCCGGGCGCGGCGAGCCGCTCAAGGTGCAGCTGATCGAGGAGAAGACGGCCGGGCAGAAAGAAGTCTCGGTCTACACGATCAAGGACCGCGACGTGTTCGTGGACTTCTGTGTCGGCCCGCATGTGCCGACGTCCGGACGCCTCAAGGCGTTCAAGCTCACGGCCACCTCAAACGCCTATTGGAAGGGCGACGCCAGCAACGCCCCCATGCAGCGCGTCTATGGCACGGCGTTCTTCTCGCAAAAGCAGCTCGACGAGCACCTCGCCCGCATCGAGGAGGCCAAGAAGCGCGACCACCGCAAGCTCGGTCGCGAGCTGGACCTGTTTCAGCTCCACCAGGTCTCGCCTGGCGCCGTGTTCTGGACGCCTCGCGGCACGACGCTGTACAACACGCTGGTGGCGTTCTGCCAGTCGCGCCAGAAGGCGGACTTCCAGGAAATCAAGACGCCGCTGCTCTACTCGAAGACCCTCTGGGAACAATCCGGCCACTGGGGCAAGTACCGGGACAACATGTTCCTGGTGATGAACAACGAGACCAACGAGCACGACATGAGCCTCAAGCCCATGAACTGCCCGTCTCATCACCTCTACTACGCGACGGCCCGCCGCTCGTACCGCGAGCTGCCGCTGCGGCTGGTCACGTTCGACGTCCTGCACCGCAACGAGCTGTCAGGCGCGCTCTCCGGCCTGACGCGCGTGCGTCAGTTCGCACAAGACGACTGCCACGTCTACCTGCGCCAGGATCAGATCGCCAGCGAGGTGAAGTTCCTGATGGACTTCATCCTGGGCCACTACGAGGCGTTCGGCCTCGCGTCCAGCATCAAGTTCGCCACGCGCCCCGAGACGCGAATCGGCGACGATGCGATGTGGGATCGGGCAGAGGCGGCGTTGCGAAGCGCGCTCGAGGCCACGGGGAAGCCCTACGCCATCAAGGAAGGCGACGGCGCCTTCTACGGGCCGAAGATCGACTTTGACGTGACGGATTCGCTGGGGCGCGCCTGGCAGCTGGGGACGATCCAGCTGGATTACGCCGCGCCCGAGCGCTTCGACCTGAACTACGTGGGCGAGGACAATGCCGAGCACCGGGCGGTTGTCATTCACCGCGCGGTGTGCGGCTCGCTGGAGCGCTTCATTGCCATCCTCATCGAGCACTTCGCCGGGGCGTTCCCGTTATGGCTGGCGCCGGTCCAGGCCATCGTCCTGCCGATTGCCGATCGCCATGCCGACTACGCTCGGGAGGCCGCCCGGGTGCTGGACGCCGCCGGGCTCCGGGCCGAGGTCGACGAGCGCAAGGAAAAGGTCAATTACAAGATTCGCGAGGCCCAACTGCAGAAAATCCCCTACATGCTGGTGGTTGGGGACCGCGAAGCGGCCGAAAGGGCCGTCGCCGTGCGCAGCCGCGCGAAGGGGGACCTGGGACCGCGGCCGCTGGACCAGTTTGTGACCGACGCGCTTGCCGAGGTCCGGGCTAAAGCGTTATCCTAGCTATCTTTGTCGGAGGACATGTATCGCATTCGATAGATCTCGCCCGCAACGTCGTGACGACCGGCTCCGCATCAACGAACGCATTCGCGTTCGAGAAATTCGCGTAATCGACGACACCGGGCAGCAGCTGGGCATCATGCCGCCGCCCCAGGCCCTGGTTCTCGCCAAGCAGAAAGGTCTCGACCTGGTCGAGATTTCTCCGAATGCCGTGCCGCCGGTCTGTCGGATCATGGATTACGGCAAGTACCAGTACCAGGAGCAGAAGCGGGCGCGGGAAGCCAAGCGGCACCAGAAGGTGATCGAGGTCAAGGAGATCAAGTTCCGCCCGAAGGTGGACGAGCACGACTACCAGTTCAAGAAGCACCACATCGAGCGCTTCATTGAGGATGGTGACAAGGTCAAGGCGACGATCTTCTTCCGCGGCCGCGAAATGGCACACCCGGAGATTGGTCACCGGATCCTGATGCGGCTGATCAAGGATCTTGAAGAGCTTGCGGTCGCCGAGACCATGCCTCGTCAGGAAGGCAACCAGATGCACACGATCCTGACGGGTAAGAAGGGCGCCCCGAAGCCAAAGCCGCGTGTGGAGACACCGGAACCGGCAGTAAAGGAATAGTAGAGCTGAACATGGCAAAGAAGATGAAGCTCAAGACGCACAAGGGCGCCGCCAAGCGCTTCAAGAAGACCGCCTCGGGCAAGATCATGCGCGGGGCCGCCTTCAAGCGTCACATCCTGACGGGCAAGACCACCAAGAGCAAGCGCCACAAGCGCGGCCTCAAGGAAGTGCCCGATGGAGACGCGCGCAAGATTGAGTTGATGCTGCCGTATAAATAGGCCATCGGGCCATCGGGCCCACAGGAGTGCGGCACGCTGCAGCTTGCGGTTTTGGGGCTCTTCCGCTGCAGCATCAAGTGCCCGGCGTGAACACGACGTTCACGCGCAAGTCCGGAACAGTCCGGCCCCCATGACTGCAGGAAGATCGTCATGCCTCGCGTCAAACGTGGTGTCGTCCGCCGTCAGAAGCGCAAGAAGCTCTCGAAACTCACGAAGGGCTACTTCCAGAACAAGAGCAAGCTGTACAAGTTCATGAAGGAGGCGTCCGAGAAAGCGGGCGTCTACGCGTACAGCGGGCGGAAGCAGAAGAAGCGCGATTACCGCAGCCTGTGGATCGTCCGCATCAATGCCGCCGCGCGTGAGAACGGGCTGTCGTACAGCAAGTTCATGCTGGGCCTGAGGAACGCCGGCATCGAGCTCGATCGCAAGAGCCTGGCTGAACTGGCGGCGCGCGAGCCTGCGGCCTTCGCCAAGCTCGCGGAAAAAGCCAAGGTGGCCAGCGCCGCGTAGAGTTACCAGTTACCAGTTGCCAGTTGCCGGCTTCCATCGCTGGCAACTGGCAACTGGTAACTGACAACTTCCATGAGCGCGCCAATCGACTCCAGCATCAGTCCAGCAGACGCACGCGCGCTGTTTCGTGCCGAGTTGGCTGCCGTGCGTACGGACGCCGAGCTGCAGGCGCTGCGCAACCGCTGGATCGGCCGCAGCAACAGCTGGACCGCCGCTTTCATGGAGGCGCTCAAAACCGCCACGCCCCAGCAGAGGAAGTCGCTCGGCAAGGGCGCCAACGATCTCAAGAAGGACGTCGAAGCCGCGATTGCCGAGCGCGCCAGCGCGCTGGCCGCCACGCGCCGCCCGAAGAACGCCGTCGACCTCACGCTGCCCGGCCGCGGGCTCCAGCTCGGCCACCGCCACCCGCTCAGCCTGGTGCGCGATGAAGTGATCGACATCTTCACGCGTCTCGGCTACCAGGTGCTCGAAGGGCCCGAGATCGAGGACGACTATCACAACTTCGAAGCGCTCAACATGCCGGCCGATCACCCGGCGCGCGACATGCACGACACGCTCTACCTGAGGACGCCGTTACAGCCTCGAAGCTATGGCGCCGAAGTGCCGGCCGGCACCAAGGCAGCTCCGCTCACGCTGCTGCGCACGCATACCAGCGCGATGCAGATCCGCCACATGGAGCACAACGCCCCGCCGGTGCGGCTGGTGGCGATCGGTCCGGTCTATCGCAAGGACGACCTCGACCTCACGCACACCCCGATGTTCCACCAGGTTGAAGGCCTGGTCGTGGGCAAGGGCATCACGCTCGCCGATCTCAAGGGCACGGTCAGCGCCATGGCGCGCGCGCTGTTTGGCTCGGCCGAAGTGCGGTTCCGTCCCAGCTTCTTCCCGTACACCGAGCCCAGCGCCGAAGTCGACATCCGCTGCTTCAAGTGCGCCGGCGCTGGCTGCTCGCTCTGCAAGAAGAGCGGATGGATTGAGATTCTCGGCAGTGGCATGGTCCACCCGGCGGTGTTCGAAGCGGTCGGCTACGACAGCGATGCCGTCACCGGCTTTGCGTTCGGTATGGGCGTGGAGCGCGTCGCGCAGCTCAAGTGGGGCGTGGGCGATATCCGGCTGTTCTACGAAAACGACCTCCGTTTCCTGGAGCAGTTCGGGATATGAAAGTCCCACTGTCCTGGATTCGCGAATTTGTCGACGTCAAGGCGTCGGCCGAGGAGATCGGCGCGCGGCTGGGCCTCCGCGGCCTACCGCTCGAAAGCCTCGAGGCGCACGGCGTCGGCGCCGATGGAACACCAGCCGATGTCGTCATGGACTTCGAGGTGACGGCCAATCGCCCCGACTGCATGAGCGTCATCGGCATCGCGCGCGAGATCGCGGTCGCCTACGACCTGCCTTTGCACGGCGACGGCATCAGCCGCCGACAGCAGGGCTCGGAGTCACCGACGGCGAAGGTCGTCCCGCTCCAAACGAACGGCAAGGTCGACATCAGCATCGAGGAGCCGTCGCTCTGCGGGCGCTACGTGGGCGCCATTGCCAACGTGACCGTCAGCCCCTCGCCGCAGTGGATGCAGGATCGCCTCACGATGTGCGGCGTCCGCCCCATCAGCAACATCGTCGACATCACCAACTACGTGATGCTCGAGCTCGGCCAGCCGATGCATGCCTTCGACCTCACGAAGATGCGCCAGGGCAAGATCGTCGTGCGGCGCGCGAAGCCGGGCGAGCAGATGACGACGCTCGACGGCAAGGCGCGGGTGCTGAGCAGCGACATGCTGGTGATCGCCGACGCGGAGTGCGCCGAGGACATTGGCGGGGTCATGGGCGGCTCGCCATCCGAAATTTCGAGCGCCACCACGCAGGTCGTGTTCGAAGCGGCCTACTTCTTCCCGTCTCAGATTCGATCGACGAGCAGGACGCTCGGACTGAAAACCGAAGCCTCGTCGCGTTTCGAACGTGGCGCCGACCGCACCGCTCCGCCACGCGCGATGGCGCGCGCCCTGCAGCTGCTCGCACACATCGGCGCGGGCACCTTCACCGGCGACGCGACCGACGTTTATGCGGCGCCGTATCAGCCAAAGGCAATGCACCTCGAGAGCGGGCGCATCAGCGGTCTGCTCGGCATGGACGTGCCCGACAATGCGGTTGTGCGGATCCTGACGTCGCTCGGCTTCGAGGTGCGGTCCGCCGCCGCCCACGAGGCTTCGCCGAGACCGGCGGGCTGGGAAGTACGCCCGCCCGCCTGGCGGGTTGACATGCACCGGCAGGTCGATCTCATCGAGGAGGTCGGCCGGCACTATGGGTTCGAGCACCTGCCAACGACGTTCCCGGGTGTGGAACAGGCGCCGCCGCCGTCCGATGCGCGCATCGCGCGCGATCGGCGGGCGCGCACGGCCCTGCTCGCCATGGGCTTCTCGGAAGCGATCACGCTCGCCTTCATCCGGGAGCAGGCAGCAGAGCCCTTCCTCGCGGGATCGCCCGCCGTGGTCATCGCCAATCCGCTGTCGGAGCTGTTTGCCGTCATGCGTCCGAGCCTGCTGCCGGGCGTGATTGACACCTTGAGCCACAACCGCCGCCATGGCCGCGCCGACGTGCGCGTGTTCGAGATCGGCACGCGCTTCTCGGTGGACGGCGAGACGCGCGGCACGGGGTTCGGCTGGACCGGACTGGCCACCGCGGATCACTGGAGCGGAGCGCGCCGGCCGGTCGACTTCTCCGATATCAAGGGCGTCATCGAACAGCTGGCCGCCGTGTTCAGCGTCATGCCGTCATTCGGCGAAGCATCCGCGCCGTATCTGGCGCCCGGGCGCGCGGCAGCGCTGATCGTCAACGGCCAGACCATCGGCACCTTCGGCCAGCTGCTGCCCGCGATTGCGGAAGCGCGTGATTTGCCAGCGGCGGATGAGATTTATGTAGGCGAGGTCGACCTCGACGCGCTGAGCGCCGCGTCTCCCGCTGAGACGCTGCGCGCCGTGGCGCTGCCGCGTTACCCGTCTGTGGTGCGCGACGTATCGTTGCTCGTCAACGATAGCTTGTCTGCGGAAACGGTTCGTGGCACCATTCGAACGGCTGCGCCGCCGACGCTCGTGCAGGTTCGGGAGTTCGACCGTTACCAGGGCAAAGGCATCCCGGAAGGCCGGGTGAGCCTCTCCTATCGGTTAACCTTCCAGTCGGCCGAACGCACGCTGACCGATGACGACGTGAGTGCCGCCATGGCGGCCATTGTCGCGGCGTTGAAGGCCGAGCACGGCGCCGAGCAGCGGTAGCCGCAAAAGGCACAGATGGCACAGACACCAACCAAGACTCCCGGACTCGAATCGATCGATCGGCTCGAAGAGAAGATCAAACTGCTCGTCAACACCATCGTCCGCATCAAGGGCGAGCAGACGCGGGTGGCCGAAGAGAACGCCAAGTTGAAGGCCGAAATTGAGGGCCTGAGGGGCCGCATGGCGACGGTCGAGCACGCCGGCGCCGAGGTGACGACGCTGCGCGAGGAGCGCGACCTCATCAAGACGCGCGTCACCGAGATGCTGAAGCAGCTCGACGGGTTGAATCTGTGAACCTGATGGCCCGGAGGCCCGGAGGCCTGGTGGCCCACGATGCCTGATCCCAATGTCGTTCACATCGAGGTCCACGGGCAGAAGTATCCGATCCGGACGCAGCTCGATCCGAAATACGTCACCGACCTCGCGGAGTTCGTCGAGGCGCGCATGTCCCTGGCGGCGCGCAGTTCTCCGTCCAGTGACGCGATGGGCCTGGCCATCCTGACGGCGCTCAACATCACCGACGAGTACTTCCGCGCCCGCTCCACGCTGTCCAACAGTTCGAGCGCGGTGACCGCACGCGCCGAAGCCATCGAAAAAATCGTCGATCAGGCCCTGGCCCTGGCGGAATGAATCTGCAGCTTGACCCGGCCCGTCCGCGGACCTAAGATCAACTCTCCTGCTTTGCTCGTGATGGTTAGAGGGCTCGTCTGAGCCGATGTCTTCAACCCAAGCGAGTTGCGACGGCCATGTGGTGTGCATGCCTCCGCGGAGAGGAAGCCTAAAGCGTGGTTTTTACAGCAGCTCCACCTGCTAACGCAGGTTCAGCGATCCCTCTCACACGGCAAAGCGGGGCTTTCATCAACCGGAGCGGCCCTCCGTGGTCGGAACGCCCGGGGCTTCGTGGCGCATGGTTGCTCCTCTAACCGCCGCTCAGATTGGTGAGCGCGAGCTGCTCGCGCGCATCCTTCAACGCCTCCCTCCCATCCCCAGCTCGGTGCTGGTCGGTCCCGGCGACGACGCCGCTGTCCTCGCGCCGGAACGGAACGAACGCCTGGTCGTGACCGCCGATGCGGTGGTTGAGAACGTGCATTTCTCCCGCGCGTATTCGAGGCCGCACGATATTGGCCATCGCGCACTCGCCGTGAACTTGAGCGACCTGGCCGCCATGGGCGCGGTCCCGCGTTGGGCGACACTGTCATTAATCCTGCCGGGCACGGTCGTCGTGGAGGATCTAGAGGCGCTGGTCGACGGCGTCGCCGCGCTCGCCGTGCAGCACCATCTGGCAGTGATCGGTGGCAACATTTCGCGCACGGATGGCCCGCTGGTGGTGGACATCACTGCCGGTGGCAGTGTGCCGCCCCGCCGTTGGCTGACGCGCAGCGGCGCGCGCGCCGGTCATGATATCTGGCTCAGCGGAACGATTGGCGCCGCCGCGGCTGGGTGGGAGATGCTGGATCAGGGATCAGGGATCGGGGAGCAGCGAGCGGCGGACGCCTGCATTGCGCGCCATCGGCGGCCCGAGCCGCGCGTGCGCCTTGGCATCGCCATCAGCCGGGCGCGGGTGGCGAAGGCGGCCATGGACCTGAGCGACGGCCTCGCCGATGCGCTGCGGCAGGTGGCCGCCGCCAGTGGCGTCGGCGTCCGCATTGACGCAGATTCGCTGCCGATCGATCCCGGCGCGCGGGAATGGTGGACCGGACGTCGCGTAGATCCGGTCTCCGCCGCGCTGATCGGCGGCGACGACTACGAATTGCTGTTCGCTGTGCCCCCGAAGAGCGGCCGTGCCCTGCGGGCGGTCGCCCGGCAGGTCGCTGACCCGCCGCTGACGAAGATCGGCGAGTTCACGAAGGACCACACGGAGCTCGTCCTGGTGCGTGGCGCGGTCGCGGAAGAACTTCCAGACGGCTACCAGCATTTCTCGCGCCGCTGACGCGCGTTCAGAGACAAACAGTTACCTGTTGGCCTAAGGGCCTGTTGGCCTGTAATATTTCCAGCCTATGCGAGCTTTGTATCTGCTTCTGACGGCCTTGGGCGTGATGGCCATCGCCTACCGTTACTACAGCGCGTTCATCGCGACCAAGATCTGGATGCTGGACGATGCGCGCAAGACGCCGGCGCATACTAAGGCCGACGGCGCGAATTACTATCCGACGACGCGGTGGGTGTTGTTCGGACATCACTTCGCAGCCATCAGCGGTGCGGGACCGCTGATCGGTCCGACCCTCGCTGCCCAGTTCGGTTACGCGCCGGGATTCATCTGGCTGGTCGCCGGTTGCTGTCTGGCAGGTGCGGTGCACGATTCGATGATTCTCTGGGCGTCGACACGCCGCGGCGGCCGCTCGCTGCCTGAAATCGTCAAGCAGGAGATCAGCCCCACGACTGGCTTCGTGGCCGCGGTCGCGATCTTCTTCATCATTGTTATCGCGCTGGCTGGTCTCGGCATCAACGTCGTCAACGCGCTGGCCGAAAGCCAGTGGGGCACCTTCACGATTGCCGCCACCATCCCGCTGGCGGTGTTCATGGGCTTCTGGATGTATCGCTGGCGCGCCGGCAAGATTACCGAAGCCACGATCATCGGCTGCATTGGCCTGATTCTCGCCGTGGTGCTGGGCGCGCCGCTCAACGATCCGGATTCAACCATTGGCAGCCTGTTCCATCTGTCGCGCAATCAGCTCGTCATCGCCCTGACGGTCTACGGCTTTGCGGCGTCGGTGCTGCCGGTCTGGATGCTGCTGTCGCCCCGCGACTACCTCAGCTCGTTCATGAAGATCGGCACCATCGGCTTCCTGGCGCTGGGCATCATCATCGTCAATCCGGTGATTCAAATGCCGGCGCTCACCGAATTCGCGGACGGTGGCGGCCCGGTCATTCCCGGGCAGTTATTCCCGTTCTGTTTCATCACCATCGCGTGCGGCGCCATCTCCGGCTTCCACGCCTTAATCAGCTCCGGAACAACGCCGAAGATGATCGACAAGGAAAGCGACATCCGGCCGATCGGTTACGGCGCCATGTTGATGGAAGGCGTAGTTGGTATCATGGCGTTGATTGCCGCGAGCGCCATGCCGACCGGTGACTACTTCGCCATCAACGTCCCCGCCGCCACGTTCGCGGATTTGACGTTCCAGGGGCAACAGGTGGTCACGCAGAACCTGGCCGGACTCGAGGCCGCCATCGGCGAGACGCTCGAAGGACGCGCCAGCGGCGCGGCCTCGCTGGCCGCCGGCATGGCCTACATCTTCAGCGCGCTGCCAGGCATGAGCGGCCTGCTGGGCTACTGGTATCACTTTGCGATCATGTTCGAGGCGTTGTTCATCCTGACGACCATCGACGCCGGCACGCGCGTGGGCCGTTTCCTGTTCCAGGAGTTCATGGGCCGTGCCTACGCCCCACTGGCTCGTCCAGACAATCAGTTCGGCAGCATCTTCGCCACGTTGGTCATCGTCTGTTCCTGGGGATACCTGATTTCCACCGGGCAGGTGGCAACCATCTGGCCGGCGTTCGCCGTCGCCAATCAGCTCGGCGCGTCAGTGGCCCTCGCGGTGGCGACCAGCATTCTGATCAATTCGGGCAAGGCGAGATACGCATGGGTAACGGTGGCGCCGCTCAGCTTCCTGGCGGTCAATACCCTGTGGGGCGGCTTCCTGAACGTCCGCGACAACTACTATCCGCTGGCGGTCGGCGCCAACGCGGCGCGGAATGTCGAGGGATGGGTGCTGACGGTTTACACCGTCATCATGCTTGTCCTGGCGGTCATTGTACTGGCATCGGCCATCTCCAAGTGGGCCTCTGTTCTGAACGGCGGCCCGGCGCCCGCCACGGCAGAGGAACGAGCGTAATGGAGCGCGCGTGGAGGGCCGTCGGACAGTTCGTCGACGGCCTGCGCGACCTTGTTCGGGTGCTCTACAAAACGCCGCACGGCTGTTGAGGGCTCGACGTGCGCGACCTGGACGGTCGCAAGGATAGTTGGGCAATAAGAAAGGACCAATAGATCTGTTGATCTGTTGACCTCGTGATCTGGTGACCGGCTCGCAGGTCATCACCAGATCAACAGGTCCATTGACGTGTCTGAGATCGTTATGCGAATGTCTGTCTGTCGTCTGTACGTCACGTTGACTCTGGGCCTGCTGGGACTGCTGGCGGGGGCCGGGGATGTGGCCGCGCAGTCTCGTCCGCGCACTGCCGGGCCGGCGATCGGCGAGGACTACCGCATCGAGGCATCCTACGGGTGGTGGAACGCCACGCCGGAATTGATCGTGAACTCGGAGTCGCTCGGCATCCTGGGCACGGACGTTGACCTGATCTCGGACCTCGGCATCGAGCAGCGCCGGCTGGGCAAGTTCAACCTGGTCCTCAAGCCCGGCAAGAAGCACCGCCTGAAATACGAGCACCTGCCGATCACCTACACCACCGACGCGTTCCCGGTGACGCGCGCGTTCGTGTTCAACGGCCAGCGCTACCGGGTGGGACTGCCGGTCACGACCAGCGTCAACTTCTCGACCGACAGCTTCGGGTATGAGTACGACTTCCTGTATGTGCCGCGCGGCTTCATTGGCGCCAGCATCAACGTGATGTTGAGCAACATCGATGTCGACCTGCAGAGTCCGATCAGCCACGAATTCTTCCAGCAGGCCGTACCAATTCCGGCGTTCGGCTTCGCCGGGCGTGGCTACGTCACGCCGAACTTGGCGATCGATGCCGAGATCAGATTCTTCAGGGTTCCCAAAAGCCTCGAAGAACAGCTCGATGGCGACGGCAGCTACAACGACTTCGATCTGCGCGGCACCTACAATATCAACCAGTACGTGGGCACACACCTGGGCTGGCGAAAGACCACCATCTTCTACGAGGCCGACCGGGACCGCGGCGACCTCAAGTTCAGTGGGCTGTACTTTGGGGGAGTTGTTCGGTACTAACGATGGCGCTGTTTAGAAGACTTCCACCCAGACGCCGAGACTGCGAGAGTCCTTCGATTCCGGGTCGGCGTCTGTCGGCCGAAATCCGTCCCGTGATCGAATACTGATCTTCCACGCACCGGCGGCTGCGGGTGAAATGGCCAATTCGTGGCGCTGCTGAGGCAGGAACGAGAGCCTGTGGGTCAGGCCGGCGATCGTCACCTCCGCGCTGGTCGGGATCGGACCGGCCCGAAGCCGCAGTCCAAGCTGGCGGGATGGATCGGTAAGGTCGAAGATCACCGTCGTCTCGGTGCCGGCCCGGGTCCAGAATCCAGATGGCTCCGGATACGACGTCGCATTCATGTAGAACACGGTGACATCGCCCAGGCGTGCGGATCGCACCGCCGGTCGTAGCGACTCGCCCACGCCAGCGGTCAGATCGATCGCTCGGGCGCTGTCGTCGGCCTGGTGCCACGGCTGCCATCGGTGCACGAACGACAGCGGCGCGCCGCGTGGTGCCATCCAGCCAAACAACGGGTTATTGCCGGTTTCGGGATTGAACGTAAAGGCGCCGCCGGCGGCGAAGATCTTCGCGGTCAACAGCAGGACGCTTACGACCGCCGCGTAGGCGCCGAGTTGGCGCCATGCGCGGCCGCGTGAGGCCAGCCACGCCGCCGGACCGACGAACAGCGGCAGCGCGGCCACCAGGTAACGCGCCGGCGCGCCCTGGCCGCCCCACCAGGCTTCGTAGGAGGCGACGCTGGCCGTCAGTACCGCGCCAATCAGCGCCATCTCAACCGCCAGGCGCGGTTTCGCGCACAGCAGCCGCAGCCATCCGGCGAGGGCGACAGCATAGACCGGGGCGGGGATCAGCAAGCCGGCCTGGGGGTCGAACAACAACCCCCGCACACCGTTCGGGATCCACTCGACACGTGACGTGATGCCGTTGCCCCACGGCGCCGTCGGACTTGGCGAGCCCCACACCCACCAGAAGAACCCGAACCACAATAGCGCCGACACCACCGGGACAGCCAGGAACAGCACAATCCTGCGGCTGCCGTACGACAGCAGCCGCAGTACGATCGCCAGCCCGAGCCCGCCCGCCAGCAGCGCGAACCGCTGATGCAGCCACGGCAATACCGCCAGCGCGATACCGACGAGGATGAGGGCGCGATCGGTGATCGGCCGGCGCCGGTCGAGCGCGATCAGCAGCCACACACCCGCCATCACCGGCAACGCGCCAGCTGCGTCGGGAAACACCGTGACCGCCTGCAGAAACATCGGCGCCGAGAGGAACACCGCCGCCCAGGCAATCCATGCGGCCGCTACCTGCGAGGTCAGCAGCCACGCTGCGTGCCAGGCCAGGCCCGACGCTATCGCGACCATGGCGATCACGGTTGCGACGCCGCCGTAATATCCGAATAACGCGAACGCCGGCAGCACCAGTACCGAGATGCCTGGCGAGTGCACCGAGTAGATCTCACCGTCGCTGCCGCGAGTCAGGTAATGCGGAGGAATATCGAAGCGGTTGAACGACGCGTAGTCCCGATTGCGGTGGTTGTTCTCGATCCGCATGTCGCCGTCCTTGATCAGGCTCTGCGTGATCATCAGGTAGTGCGGCTCGTCGCCGATCGGCATTTGCGTGCGCAGGGCGGCGGCCCCGATGCCGTAGGCCAGCGCGGCGATCAGCACCGCCGTCACCGGGGCAAGTCCCGGATGCTGACGCGCGCTGTGCAGTGGCGACGCCGATAGCCGGAAGCCGACTGTGGCGACGAGTGCGATCGCCCAGATGCCGACTTCAATCGGGCCTTCGAACGTCAGCAACAATGCCGGCACGGGCCCGGGGATGAACGGCAGCCACACCAGCAACGTCAGCAACAGCGGCCTCAAGCGCGCCGGCTGCGGCCGCACCACCTGGACGAAGGCCACGGCGGCGCCCACCAGGACTGCCAGCCACCATGCCGGCGGCAGCGCCAGAATGCGCGTGCCGTCGGCGGTCACCGCCACTAGCCCCAGCGAGAGCCAGGCAGACACTCCCGCGATGGCGGCGATGGCGGTGCTCACCTGCTACTTCTCACTTCTCTCTCCTCACGTCCTACTTCCTCCGCCCCAGACACATCAGCGAACTGCCGATCGGCATGTCGACCAGGCGAAGCGCCATAGCCTCGAGCGAGACCAGCGCGGACAGTGCGGCGTTGACCGGTGCTATCGGCACGGTGATCTCGGCTTCGCCGGCGGTCACTTCCCCATTGGCCGCCGTCCATCGCTGCCATACGCGAACCGGCAACATGAGGGGCAACAGCGTGAGGTGATCGAATGTGAGCCGCTCAATGCGAAAGCCGGCGTCCTCAACCAGCGCGCGCAACGACGCGGCCGTGTAGCGCCGTTTTTCCTCCGACAGTATGGAGTGTCTGCCGTGCAGGACTGGCAGCGCCGCCACGTGCAGCAGCAGCCAGCCGCCAGGTTTCAACACGCGCGACATCTCGGCGATGGCCGAGCGCTCAACCGCGTCAGGCAGCACCGGGAACACGTCGAACGAGGTCGCCAGGTCGAACGTGCCGGTGCGAAACGGCATGTGGCTGATGCTGGCCTGCGCCACGCGGTGGCCGTGCGCCTTCGCGAACTCGGTGCCGACGCGGGTGAGATCGAATCCGACCGCGCGGCCGTGACGATAGGCCGTATTAGCGGCCTCCCGGTTAACGGAAGGCCTGTTCTCAGACCCAGCCACTACCCAACCGCAACCCTGCGGCGTGACTTGTCGCGGACCACAGCAGGTGGTCGTCGAAGGCGGGGTCGTAGGTGAACCCCGGGTACCAAAGATTGAAGATCAGGTGAACGGTCTTTGAGCCATAGCCCATGCGGAGGAATCGCTCGGCCGGCAGCTGCAGGCTTCTCTGCTGGTCCTTGATGACGGCGAAGGCAGCGTCCGCGTCGAAGCGCCCCAGCTCCCGGAAGCGCGCCACGAGCGCATCGAGTAGCCGGTCTGACTGCCCGCCGAAGGCGCCAGCGAGCAGGCATCGCACGAGAAAGTCTTCCACGCCGCGCGCCTTTGCCCACTCACCCGGGAATCGGTAGCGGATGTAGATCAGTGGAATCAGCGAGAGGTACGACGGCAGCCCCTGGTCGCCACGGATGTAGGTCTTGGTCCGGAGGAAATCCCCGATCGCGAGAATCGCGTCGGAAATTCCGCGCCAGGCGCGCTGCAGTTCCTCGCGTACGCCGGGCTTGCGGAACTTTTCTACGGCGTACTGAGCACCCTGGTCGAGCAGGACGAGGCAGGTCTTCAGTACGAAATCGCGGTCGAACGCGAAGCCGTGTTGGTTGAGGCGCTCGAGCAGTTCCTCCATCTGGGTGTCGGCAACCTCCCACCCGGCGGTCAGCAGCGAGAAGAGCAGCTCGGATTTCGAAAGCTTGGTTCCGCCGCTGTTCGCGCGGATGAAGATCTCGACGACATCGTCCTCCCTGTAGAGATCCGGGAAATCGATGCTGTCGAGCTCCTGGTACGTAATCGCGTCCTCGCTCTTGAACGTGCGATCGATCGTCTCGAGGTTGTCAGCGATGCGGTCGACCTCGTCCACCGAGAGCGTTCGCCCCGCCCTCTCGTGGAGATCGGCACGCAGGTCGCGGTGCCTTTTCTGCGAGTACACGAGGTCCTTGAACCGTATCCATGGAAATTGTGTCTTCGATGAATGCCGGAATTCGAACCGGTAACGCGTTGCCTCCGGGTGGGTCTTGTCACCGCTCAGACAGTCGAAGTGCAGCTCCCGACCCTCGAAGCTTCCCTTGAGCCCGATGAAAAGGCTCTGCAACCGCTGCTGGCCGTCGAGGACGAGGTATTTACGTCGACTGTCCTCGGGCTCGTGGATCAACGGCAGCCGGGCTCCCCAGTTGTCGATGAATCGCCGCCGTCGTATGACGCTGGTCGTGCGCCAGACCAACAGCGTACTGATCGGATACTGCCGCAGGATCGAATCGAACAGCACGCAGATCTGCTCCTCGTCCCACACGAACTGACGCTGGATATTCGGCAACCAGAAGCCACCGTCCTCCTCCGTGTTGTTCAGGAAGCCGACGATCTTGCGGATGCTCTGCTTCTGGTTTTTCAAGGTTTGGCCATCTCTGCTTTATAGCCGGGCTCGTCTCATTTTCTAGTCCCTGCATCCTCGAAAACGCCGACGCTGGAAGATAATGCGAAAGCCCCGCCAGTCGCATCGGCATTTTTGATGACACTACATTGAGAGGACGCACAACCATTGCCCTCGCTGAAGGGAGGCCTTTCTTCTACCTCTCATTCCAGCCTAGGTGCCGTCGCGAGGTTGGAAGGAATTGAGTGTGGCGTAGTCTCCGGGGTGTTTCAACCTCGAATCGTCCGGCATTGAAGGGCCGGACTGGAGACCACGCCATGACAAGCATTACCACGAAGCCTGGTTTTTCGCAGGCAGCAGCCGAGATGGCTGTTGATCTTTTCGACAACTGGTTTGATCCGATCGAGACCGAGGTGCGCGCCCGGGCGCGCAGATCACGCCCCTATGCGAAATGTGGCCCCAGAACAGCGCTTACGTAAAATTGGGGGCGTCAAGAAGCAAGGTGAAGTACAAATATACCGTTACATTTCATTGCACCATCTGCGACCCCGGTCCAATGAGACAAGACGTTGCGTCCTATGGCTCAAATGGATTCGACGCCGGCCAGTTCAAGGGTTCATCTGGGAAATGCGAGCTCAATCCAATCTTTGTGCTTTTACTTTCTTCTCCCAATTGGAAGCTACACGCGCCAATTTCATTCCACTGTATGCTGTACGCTCACTCAACTCTAGAAAGTCTGGCGGCGCAAGTAAGGGTGATTTCTTGTGAGGTTTCACCATCCCATGCAGCACACGATTGCGATTTTCCCGCCAACTGTGGAATTCATCTTCCCTTGGGATCGGGGGTACCAGATAACGCGCAGCATCAATCAATTCGCTGAGCGTGGACCTCTTTGGCATTTGCCCAGCCTTACGGCACGCTGACATCAACCGGTCGGAAATCAAGCTCTCCGCAATCGCCACTGCTTCGAGATAGAAGCCTCGCTCTACTGCTTCTTCGATTCGTTGAAAGGCATACGTGTAGGCTGAGTACTTGAGATGGTTGCCAGTGGTATAGCGCGCCGCTTCAATATCCACCTCCGACGCGAACTCGGTAACGCCCCACCAAGCTGACATGAGGTCATTAAACTCAGCGCGTGTGAGAGGCGTGAACACCTTGGCTAACCACTTTGAACCTCTTATGGTATTCTTAGGAAGCACAAGGAGTTTCTTGATTGTGCGCAGATCTCTCTTTGACTCACGGCGGCTCGTAACATCAACAAGAAAGTCATAGCGAGCCCGTGGCGCTTCCTTTGACACACTCATCGATACGCCAGCCATAAAACGCCCAAGACCACAAAACATAAGTTTCTTGGAGTCGAACAAGATTGCTATATCGCCTCTTTGAATTACCGGAAGTCGAGGTCTATCATCATAATTCCACCCATGATGCCCCAGCCTCAAGTCATCAATTGTGCTGAAATCCGTGCTGATATTCAGGATCCAATACCGCGACACGCGCCCCACCAATCTTTACTTGTTCGACACCTCAATTGCCCATTCGGTCTTTCCAACACAGTAGTCCCACTTCTTCTTGGGATAGACCTGAACAATTGCTGCCTCAAAAGCCTCACCAACACCACTGTCAAGATCGTCCGCTTTATCTTCGTCATTAAGCAGGCAATTCAGATCTTTGGCTTGCTTCTTGTTGCAAACGAAAGTCACCTTAACGACAGCAGTTCCGAATTCTGAATTCCAATCACCGGTCAAGCGGATATCGAGATAGTCCCGCAGTGAAACTATATCGAGCCTGTCGACGAGGTATTCACTCTCGGTCAGCAACTCACCTGCTTTTTGGAGAACTACAACGAGAGGATACTTTGCAATTTCAGATTTCTTCAGCATTACTTCCTCCGAAACAGATTGAACCGCCCCGGGATTGCCGGAGGCTGTTTGGTTTGAGTCGACGTCCCCCCGCTTTGAGTAGCGGCTTCAATTAGAGCCCGGCAGTCACTTTCGCCACTTTCGTTCCTGTTGTCAACTGTCGGGCGTACGCAGCGGGCGTCAGCCCGCCCAGCGCCTTCTTCGGTC
>Ga0194132_10006001_pt1 | contig 19206 bp, 18 predicted proteins | sample TA2KigOf80mmetaG_FD_148612 | JGI IMG/M metagenome (GOLD analysis project Ga0194132, IMG submission 148612) | Freshwater microbial communities from Lake Tanganyika, Tanzania - TA2015054 Kigoma Offshore 80m | ecosystem: Environmental > Aquatic > Freshwater > Lake | place: Tanzania: Lake...
TTAGTAGTTTTTCCAGCCCATCGCGCAACGAGCCGACTCCGCTTGAAACCTGCCCTTTGCCGCTCGTGATTTCTTCCACGACCGATTGGAAGAGCTGCGCGCTTGCTGTTGGATTCGGGTCAAGAAACGCGCGCGCTTGCAGTGTGGCCTCATAAAACACCGCCTGCGCCGCGCTTTCTTGTTTCTGGGATAGAACACCGCGAAGCGGCGCAACAGTGCCTAGCGAGCCATTTAGGCGGCTTAGGCGGTTTGTATCAGCCATTGTAAATGCAAGCTTCAAAGCTCCTGCTGGATTTTTGCTTGTTTTCAGCGCCGCGAGCCCCCACGCTCTGCCGAATGTTACGACAAGCTTCGCATCACGAGTTTGCGGAAAAGGCGCGACCGTCATATTCAAATGCGGATTTTTTTCGCGCAACAATTTATATTCAGAAGCAAGCCCGAAATACATTGCGAGGTCGCCGTTCGTAAACATTTGTTGCGATTGCGGAAGTCCGCGGTTCCAGCTGTATAGCGACTTCACGGGATTCGCGAACTCGGTGTAAAAGTTCAGAGCGGAGCCGGCATTTCCCCAATCATCAAGCGACGCCGCGTAACCGCCAGTCGCGCTTTGCGAAACAATTTTTCCTCCACTCTGGAAGAACAGCGCGGCGAGCGTTTCTTTCGCGTTAGTTATGTTGCGATATTCGCCAAGAGAAACCGCGGCGGTCTGAATTTGCCCGAGCCGATTTTTTACAACAACGCGCGGAGTCGCGGTTATGATTTCATCCCAATATCTCGGAACGCGCGCCACTCCACCGGCTGAAAGCCAGTCGCGGTTCGCGTATAAAACAAGCGGGTCAATCGCAAGAGGAATCGCGAGCGCGCCAGCGCTTGTCCAAAACGCTTCGCCCGCTTCCGCGAATGTTTCCTTAAATTGCCGCTCGGAAAGAGAGGCGGGAGGCACGCCGACAAGCTTGTCGGCGTGCCTCACAACCAAATCCGAAGGAAGAATAATAGCGTCAGGGCCTCTGCCGGAAGCAAGCGCTTCAATAAGCGTCTGTTCAAATTTTTCTTTCGGTATTTCGCGATAAGTCAATTTAAACTCATCTCCTGAAAGGTCTGATGTGGCGAAAGAAAATGCTTGCGATGGAAATGAGCCCCACACTTCCAAAACAGCTGGTCCGCCCGGAATCGCGTTCTTGCCTTTGAAAAGAGAGAACGCGACAAGTCCGCCAATTGCGGCTATCACGAAAATCGCGAGAACAATGATTTGAAATGGGCGCATAATAATGCATCGTGTTTATTTCTTTCTAAATATCATACCATAATGTTGCGCGCCGGCATCCACATTTCTCTCGTAAGAAAGTCCAGCGCTTTCAAAAATTTCGCGTGCTTTTTGCGTTGGAACGACTGCATTTGGCGCTGGTCCAGTCCCACCGAAAGAACCAGTCCAATCTACGACAAGAAGTTTTCCTCTGGATTTCAGGACGCGCGCGGCTTCGCGCGCGAAGCCGCTTTTGTCGGGAACCTGAAACAGTACATTTGCGGCAATCACCGCGTCGCACGAGCCGTCATTTAGATGAGTTCCGCCGGCAGTTTCTACATCTCCCCAAATTCCTTCAATATTTAAAATCTTTCGCGAGCGCGCTTCGCGTTCAAGCCGTCCTAAAAGTTCTTTTTGCACTTCAACCGCGAAAACTTTTCCGTGTTCGCCGACCGCCTTTGCCGCAGCGAAAGAATATTCCCCGCTTCCGGCGCCAAAATCCGCCACGCGCGAGCCGGATTGGAGGTCTAGTTGGGAAATAATATGTGATGGGTCGCTAAACATTAACTCGATACGAATCTACAAATCCGCCATCTGGCGGATGCGAATCTACGAACATTTAATTCGCGGCATTCGCATACAATTCGCCAGATTCGCATCGGGTTTTATTATAACACCGTAACCGATGCAATCGCATCCCCATCGCGCAAGCGCATAATTCTGACGCCCTGCGTCGCCCGCCCGAGGCGCGGTATTTCAGAAGCGGCGATACGGATTACCTGCGATTTTTTGGAAATAGCAATTACTTCATCTTCTTCACCCTCCGCCAAAAGCCGCGCCGCGATTATATGTCCGGTTTTCGGAGTAACTTTTGAACATTTTATTCCCGAACCGCCACGCTTTTGCGTCTTAAACTCTTTGGCGAAAGTCGCCTTTCCATACCCTTTTTCCGCAAGAACAAGAAGCGCCGGATTTTTAGCGTCTTTTTTTACTATTACTACACCGGCAACATTATCATCTTTCTTTTTTAATTTCATAGCACGAACCCCAGTCGCGCCACGCCCCATCGCGCGTATGTCAGATTCTTTAAAACGAATTGATTGTCCGGCAGAAGAAACGACAATGGCCTCATCGCCTTTTTCAACAAGTGTTGCTGACACCAATTCATCTCCCGCTTTCAGAGAAATAGCAATCAATCCAGAACGACGCACATCATGGAAACTTTCCGCCGCGACTTTTTTACCGACTCCGTTTTTGGTTATTAAAATAAGAGACGCGCCCGCGAGAGCTTTTGCGGCTTTCGGCATCGGCAAAATGGATGTTACGCGCTCGTCGGAAGCAAGCGCCAAAAAATTAACGATTGACTTGCCGCGCGTAGCGCGCTTCCCTTCCGGAATTTCATACATTTTTACCTGATACACTTTTCCGCGGTCAGTAAAGAAAAGAAGGTCGGAATGCGCGCTTGCCGTAATCGCAGTCATCACAAAATCCTCCTCTTTCGTTTCCAAATCCACAACGCCAACTCCACCGCGCCTCTGTTTGCGATATTCTTCAGGGTCGGTTCGCTTGACATAACCGCCGCGCGTGAACACAAGCACATTTTCTTCGTCTGGAATCAAATCTTCGTCCGATAATTCTTTCACGCCCCCTTTCACGATTTTCGTGCGCCGTTCGTCCGAGTATTTTTCACCGACTTCAAGCAGTTCTTTTTTAATGAGCGCGAGTATTTTTTTAGGGTGCGCGAGTAAGTCCAAGAGTTCGGCAATCAATTTTTGCACGGCGAGCAATTCTTCTTCAATTTTTTTCCGTTCAAGTCCCGCAAGTTTCTGCAATCGCATATCCAAAATAGCGTTTGCCTGTATTTCAGAAAGCTTGAATGTTTTCATCAAACCAACACGCGCTTCGTCTACATCCTTCGCGTTTTTAATAAGCTTAACAATCGCGTCAATGTTGTTCAGCGCGATAGTGAGTCCAAGTAAAATATGTTCGCGTTCTTTCGCGCGCGCCAAGTCAAACTCACTGCGACGACGCACAACTTCTTTTCTGTGTTTGATAAACTCTTCAAGAAATACTTTCAGAGAAATCGTCTCGGGAACTCCGTTTACAAGCGCGACGCAATTATAATGAAATGATTCTTCAAGCTGTGTGTGCTTGTAAAGCGCGTTCAAAATCTTTTCAGGATACGCGCCCTGCTTCAATTCAATTACCACGCGGATTTCTTTCGTCGATTCATCACGCAACCCCTTTATTCCTTCAATTTTTTTATCGCGCACAAGGTCGGCGATCTGCATCACGAGTTCAGATTTGTTTACGCGATAAGGAATTGAAGAAATGATAATTTGAAAATGTCCGGCTTTGTCTTCAATGATTTCAGCTTCGCCACGCACAACGACAGGACCTTTCCCCGTAGCATACGCGTGCGCCAAATCCTTCGCGCCGTAGGCAATTCCTCCGGTCGGAAAATCTGGACCTTTGACGAATTGAAGGAGGTCTTCGGTTGTAGCATCCGGATTGTCAATTAAGTGCGCTGTCGCGTCCACGACTTCTCTCAAATTATGAGGCGGGATGTTGGTCGCCATTCCAACAGCAATACCCAAAGTTCCGTTCAAAACGAGATTAGGCACTCCTGTCGGAAGAACGAGCGGCTCTTTGCGCGTCGCGTCATAGTTCGGTCGCCAATCAACCGTTTCTTTTTCCAAGTCGCGCAAAAGTTCGCTCGCGAGGCGGCTCATTTTCGCTTCCGTGTAGCGCATTGCGGCTGGAGAATCTCCGTCAACACTTCCGAAGTTTCCTTGACCCCATACTAACGGATAGCGAAAAGAAAATTGCTGCGCCATTTTCACCATCGCGTCGTAAACCGCAGTGTCTCCGTGCGGGTGGTATTTTCCTAGAACATCTCCGACAACGGTCGCCGATTTTCGGAACTTTGTCGCCGCAGTGAGTCCCATTTCATGCATAGCGTAAAGTATTCTTCGGTGCACCGGCTTGAGCCCGTCGCGAACGTCCGGAAGGGCGCGCGAAGTGATAACCGACATCGCGTAATCTAAGTAAGATTCGCGCATTTCCTGCGTAATTTCGCGAGGCACGAGGCGATTTTTAGCATCCTCCATACCGTTCAATTATAGCACAAAATCGCGGAAATTGCACCGACCCAGCGCCTGAATAAAAGTTGTGCAATCTCTCTCTTATTCATTAGTACACGATCGTGGCTTAATGATAAAATGAATACATGGATTATTACAAACGGAGGCGCGAAGGGAAAGAACATGACCGAAGTGGACATCGCGTAGGCGCCATGCAAAGAAAAATACTTTTGCTCCTGTTGGGCGGATTTGCGCTAGGGTGTTCGGGCTCTCCACGAACCTCTTGGAAAATTATCCGCGGACTACAGGCGGAATTTAAAGAAATTAATAAACAAAATGCGGAGCGCGCCGTCGCGGCGCTCTACGAGAGTAAACTCCTTGAAGCGCACAAAAACAAGGATGGAAGTTTTACAATGATGCTAAGCGACAAAGGAAAAAAGCGTGCGCTTACATACGATTTGGGAAAAATGAAAATCAAGGTTCCCGACGCCTGGGATGGTGAATGGCGAGTAGTGCTCTTTGATGTGCCGGAAGATGAACGCGGCGCGCGTGATGCCCTACGCGATCGGCTCTTTAACCTTGGATTTCATGAATTACAGAAGTCTGCATGGATCCACCCTTTTGAATGCCGCGACGAAATCGAATTCCTTACTGAATTATATAATCTGCGCCCATATGTTCGCTTTTTACAGGCACGCCACATAGATAACGAAGCACATATAAAGCAGTTCTTTCGCCTTTATTCTTAAATATTATTAAATCTACTTAAACCATTCATTATTTTTTATTATTCATTAGTACACGATCGTGGCTTAATGAATAATTACAAATTAATTTGATTAATTAACCGTATTAATAACTAAGAATATCTTTAAGAATATCTTAATAAGTAATATGCTAATTACATCATTCAGAAACATTTACAGTCACGGAGTCATCCGCGCGGTTTCCTTCAGCGTCAATGCACGCGGCGCGGATGGAGAAAGAACCGGTTCTGGACAATCTCCCCGCTACCGTTCCGCTTTTCGCAATATCATTCTTGCTCCATATAGCTCGGCATCTGCTCGCTCCTTCAGAAATCCAGCTCACCACTATCCTGCCGCCTTTCTGTATTGAAACCGGACCATCGCTTCCGTTCACTTTCACATCTAGAGATACGGTGTCGAAGATGTTTTCGGTTCTCACAAACTCGTCGGAGGCGATTGCGGAAGGAGCGGGAGGAACAGTAGGCTGAGTTGCTGAAGAATCTTCTATAAGATAAATATTTCCACTAATTCCAGATTGGCCAAATGATTCTTCTATCAACACTTCCGTGTCGTCTTCGTTTTGCGATGATAAATTTGTTCCTGATACTTGCGCAAAACCAAGTTGTTGTATAATTGATGTAATTCGTATTGATAGAGGATAAAACGCGGCTTGGTTTGGTTTTATAGTATCAAGTCCAAAACATTCAGGAAAATACTCCGGTCCCTTGCCGCCTTTAATTGCCGCGATTATATAACCACATCCAACTACATTAAAACGATCATCCTCTAAATGATGCCGCATCAAACTATTGTTTGAAGGACGATATATGCTTACGGTGTCTGCCGTGACACCAACTTTGGTAAATCCGCATCCTAAGTACTGCGCGCCGCCGTATAATCTTCCTGCATAAGAAAAGTCATATACAGGGTTTGTAGAACAATTTTTGCCCAATACCTTATTTATCAACTTTAGAAATAGAGCCGGAGTTCTTGTAGAAGTTGCATAGGTGTATTCGTCGCGCAGGTTCGCAAACGCATGGCCGAATTCATGTAGCATTACTGTTTCATCACTTTGGACAGGATGCACAAACGCAACACCGACTGACGGAATCGCGTATGCTCTTTCTGATGTATTGTTTAGAAAGAAAGTGGTGCCACCACCACCGCATGCAGAAACAGAACGAAGCGAATTAGCAATTCCTCTTGCAAATCTTTTGTCTCCATCAGGATCAGTAATCTTTTTCCATGCGGTATCATTATGAATTCCTAGGTCTATGAAATAACTGAACTTATCGCGATACTTTTGGAACGGCTCGGTAATTTGTGACAACATTACGAAAGAATTCATCTTTCCGACAAGTAATGAAGCTGGAACGGCGTTCATGCCTCGCATAAGTGTAACTTTGTTCCTACCATTTCCTTCTAAAGGTGCGCATAGATCAAAAACAATTGGCTGTAACAGTTTTTCAGAACTTCTATCCGGCTTTTGTATTTTAAGCAATACTTGAACAGAAAGGCCTTTTTGAATAGCGGCAAGTAATACTTCCAACTGATCGCCAAGCACAATTCCCTGCTGCCATCCTTGTATTTTCCAGACATACACAAATCTTCCCATTTCATCTTTTTCGGAAGTACGCGAAAAACTTCCTTTCAATAACTCAAAATTATTTTCAATAACTATTAAACCCACGATTGGAGGATAAGACGGAAGTCTATCTGAAGTGACTTCTTGTCCTGCGGTCCAACCCGGAATGCAGTAGTAGTTGAACTCGGGTTTGATGCGCACGACGAGGTCGTAGACGGGGGTGAGTGGAATATCGCCAGTGATGTGCCGCTTCTCGCGTAACTCTTTTTGTTCAAACTCAGGGTCAACTTTTACCTCAATCCACGGCTTCCCGTCGTCTCCGTAGGTAATGCTCCCCTTGAAAAAATCCTTTGCCGGGTCGGGGCAATAACGGCTCACATTTTGCGCCAACGCAAAAACAGGAGAAATTACAAACAAAAGAAAAGAGAGAGAAAGAGTCCGCTTCATTAAAAGAATTATAACTCTTTTTCTGCCGCAACAAACTCGTCAATATCCCCAGCGAGAACTTTTTCCGCCTGCGTCGTCTCCACGCCCGTGCGGTGGTCTTTCACCATTTTATACGGATGCAAAACATAGGAGCGAATCTGGTTGCCCCATTCAACAGAAGTTGTTTTTGAAATTTGCATTCCTTTCTCTTTCGCGAGCCGCTCTTCCTCGCGCACCTTGTAAAGCTTTCCTTTCAAAATCTGAAGCGCTTTTTCTTTGTTTTGCGCTTGACTACGCTCGGAAGTCACATGAACGGAAATGTTTGTCGGCTTATGGACAACTCTGACAGCCGTCTCACGCTTGTTCACATTCTGCCCGCCTGGACCGCCGGCGCGCGCGAAAGAAATCTCCAAATCACCATCCGGTATTTCTATTTTTTTATCAGACTGAGAAAGTTTAGGGATAACTTCAACCATTGAAAAAGAAGTGTGCCGTTTTTGTTGGGCGTTAAAAGGAGAGACGCGCACAAGCCGATGCACGCCGCTCTCATTTTTTAATTCTCCATACGAGCCAGAACCTTTTATTTCAACAGTCACATTCCGAAATCCACCGTGGTCATTTTGATTTTGATGAATGAGTTGACTCACCCACCCTTTTTTCGCAAAAAACTTTTTATACATTTCAAAAAGCATAGCGGAAAAGTCCTCAGCGTCATCACCACCAGCGCCGGAGAAAATAGTCATAATCGCGTCACCGCCATCATATCCGTTGTTGCTGTCGGTCTTTTTTAATTCGTTATATTCACGAACTACCGCTTGCGCTTTTTCTTTATCACTCCAAAAATCACCGGCGCTCATCGCGGCTTCAAGGTCTGCAATTTTTTGTTCACGTTCGTTCATTATAATTTTACTATAACACAAAAAGAAAGGGCGTTCGCTTGAAGCGAACGCCCCTCGGAGGAGGAGGACTGAGTCGAGAGAAAGAGCAACCGCGTAGAAGGTGGAGCAAAATTCACCGCAAAACTTTGTTAGCGCAAACAATTGCGCAATTGCGGCGAACACCAAACCACGTTGCCCAGTGTTCTACGCGGCAGTCTTGATAGTATCACCAATCAAATTTCAACGCAAGCTGTAGGTGTGGAAAACTTTTATATTGGAGTATTTATACAACCACGCTCGAACCTATTTTAGCAAAAATCTCTGACCGAAACCAGCCGCCGCTCCGCCTCGCCGCCGTGCCGCCAAGAGCGGCACTGCCTCGCAGAAAAACTTTCTTTTCCTTTTTAGAAGAAAAAATCGGTGAATCGGAAGACCTCCTTTTGAAAAAATCCTCCCTCCAAAAAATTTTCGGATTGAACCTCTCCCTCCACTCGCGCGAAGCGCCCCATTGATACGGTATTTCCACATGGAAATGCAGTATAAGGTACCGCGTATAAAGTATCAAGCTGAATTTACGCGTTTCTTCTTCGAAAATTACGCTCTGATGCCGGTGAATCCGACGACGGCTATCAGCTGCGTATACCCCACTCTTTCTTGAGCTCCCTGATGCCGTCCTCGAGAGAGATTTCAGGTGTCCAGCCGAGGAGCTTCTTTGCGAGCGAGTTATCAGCAAGAGTATCGTGCGGTTCGAGACGCGGCGGGATATGCTCCACCTTCCCCCCGACGAGCTTCGCAAGGGCCTTGATAGCGATATTGCGTCCGGCACCGATATTTATCACCTCGCCCTTCCCCACTTTTTTGCTTTCCGCAGCAAGGAGATTCGCGCGGGCGACATCGCGCACATGGGTGAAGTCGCGCGTCTGCGTTCCATCCCCTGTTACCGTAAGCGGTGTGCCCTCCCGCCGCTGTTTGAGGAATTTGCCGATGACGAGCGCATAGTCTCCCTCCGGATCGAGCCGTGGACCGTACACATTGAAGTAACGCAGGCAGACCGACTCAAGGCCATAGACTTTCTGCCATACCCGCGCGTAGAGCTCACCGACATGCTTCTGGAGGCCGTAGGGACTCAAGGGGTTCAGTGCCATATCTTCACGAAGCGGCATCTGTGTTTGGTCGCCATAGGCGGAGCTCGATGCGGAATAAATGACGCGCTTTACCTTGCCGTCCCGCGCGGCCATCAGCACCATGAGCGTGCCCATAACGTTTGCCTCGGTGGATTTAATGGGGTGCTCAATCGAGAACTGGACGCGCGCCCGCGCGGCGGTGTGAAAGACGTAAGTCGCACCAGCGATGATAGGGGTGATTGCGTCCCTGTTCCTCACGTCGGCATTGTGGAAAATTGCCTTCTTGTTGATATTCGACTCCTTGCCCGAAGACAGGTCATCGATGATATGCGTCTCGTAGCCGCGTGCAACGCACAGGTCGACGATGTGCGAGCCGATAAACCCCGCACCTCCCGTTATGACCACCTTGTTACCTCTAGAGTTCTTTTGTGATTTCATACTCCATGCAACTAAAAGCGACATACATATGTTAGCTTGAATCGAGAATAATGTAGAAAGTGAAATTGAAGACCCCGAATCGTGGGCGGCGCTCCGCGCCGCGCGAATTTCGGTCTCTGAAAAACCACTTAGTTTGATTGTGGAGCCAGCGGTCGGGATTGAACCGACGACCCCCGCTTTACGAAAGCGGTGCTCTACCAACTGAGCTACGCTGGCAAGCCAGAGGAGGGAATCGAACCCTCGGCCTCTTTCTTACCAAGAAAGCGTTCTGCCACTGAACTACTCTGGCGTTAATGCTCCCGCCTCTTCGGCGGGTCGCCGATTAGGCGACTGCTACCTGAGCTACATCGGCGCGTTTTCATATTAATATAAAGCGACCGATGTTTCCATCGAGCGCCTGCGCCTGCATCATCGGTATGTCGCCGAAGATGCGACTACTATCACCAATTCAAGTCCGGCTCCAACCATTTGATTTCCTATCATTACAAAAGTCGTCTTCACTAAATCTGATTTTTAATGCGCGGCCGACGGGATTTGAACCCGCGATCTATCCCGTGACAGGGGATTATGTTGCCAGGCTACACCACGGCCGCATTTTTTTATTCGTGCGCAAAAAAATCTCTGAAATATTCTGTATTTTCTGTATAAGTAGAGATTAACATTCTTTTTCTTATACAACAATAAATACAAACTTTGTGAACTACGTACACTATAAACGAGACGGGAATAATTACCTGTTTTATGTTTATGCAACCCACCTGTGATACCATATGTTTCAAGTCTTTTCTGAAGAGAATACAGAAATTGATGAGAACACGAAGTGAATACAACCTGTAATATAAGAGTGCGTACTCTTCGTCCTTTTTTGAGAACAAATCCAGACCATACATTACCGTCGCCGTCGAAATAACCCCGCACAAAATCCGGAAAGTATGCATCTGGCACGAAAGGGAGTGTGAGAGAAAATGTTTTGTGCGTTTTGAATCCAAGCGATCGCAAATCGGAATATATTTCTTTACTACCTATTTGTAAGCGATACCCCGCATTATGTAAACCTTTTTTCTTTCTAACGCTAATTTTGTGCTCTGAAGAAAGCGCTTTTCTTATTTTTTCTAAAATATCTCGATCACAAATTTCAATACTCCAAAAGCTGGCGCCTCTTTTATTGACAATCAAATTCCCATCTGCAGTAAAAAATCCTAAAACATATGCCATATTAGAGGACCACCTCTTGAAAAAATGTCTGTTGTATTTCCTAAACATTGGCATGCAAATATTATACATGGTGACAGGACATATTTATAGACGATTTATCCACATCATATACAAATTAATCACACGCAAATCGCATAAAATACGCAAAACAAAAACCCGTCCCGCAATAGGCGGGACGGGTTTTGAAAATTTATTTCTCTTCGCAGGTGCATTTTGATGTCGCTTTTCCGCACCCATTGCATGTTTCTTCCGCCTTTGTGTTATAGTATTTTTGGATTATACAAGCCGGAGTAGCTCAGGTAGTTAGAGCGGCGCACTCATAAAGCGCAGGTCGCAGGTGCGAGCCCTGCCTCCGGCATTAAAGTATGACGAATTATCCATATGCGGTCTTTACACGAATAATGTGGGTACTATACTCTTTTACAAAGGCGCGAAGCCAATACATCACTGGCCAAAAAGGAAAATTACGCCCACCGCTGCGGCAGCAAGTCCATAGCTTCCTTGTACTGAAAAAATATCCCATAATAACTTAAGTCCATAAAGTGTGACTGCAATGCCTGAAAAAAAGTACTTTCTCCAAAAGAGATATCCTCCAAGAACAAGGGGGAAAAATTAACAGAACCACAGCAAATAGCGATTGCATAGATGTGTAAAATTTGAGGGGCTGGGAATTGGTCACAACTCTCGCTCGGCCGTCGCCTTACTCGGTCGCGACCCCGCCTCGCTGCCACTCGAAACTCGTGGCTTGCTCCGGCTTGCAATTCCCAACACAAGCAAAGCAGTTTGCTTTTTGCGGGGCTGGGAATTGCACCCAGGATCTCAAGGTTATGAGCCTTGCGAGTTACTGCTACTCTACCCCGCGATATAACCAACACACTAAATAATACTACTCATAATATGTGAGCGCAAGTAGAAATAAAATAAGTGGTGTTGCTATTGCAACAACTTCCCGAAATCGCCGACTTTTGTGCTCGCGGCATCTAAGTTTCCTTTTAGTTCGCTGTAAACTCCAACAAGTTCTTTCACATACGGCTCTATGAAATAGTAAGCGCCGAAAGAAAGCGCGATAATAATCAACCAGTAAAGCGCGTGGAGGGCCGCGCGAACGCGCCCGCCGAAGCGCATTTTTCGGAGAATAGAATTGTTTTCCTCCGTAAGTTTCGCGGTTTTCACCAACAACGCTTTTTCTTCGGGAGACATATTATTAAAAAATTATATCATGCCCCCAGCCAGAATTGAACTGACAACTACCCCTTAGGACGGGGCCGTTATATCCGTTTAACTATGGGGGCTATTTCCCCGCGAGTGCTTCTTCCAACACGGGCCTGTTGAAACCTACAACCACGCGTTCGCCTATTGAAATTACCGGCACTCCCATCTGACCACTTTTTGTTATCATCTCATTTCTCTTTTCTGTATCAACAGCGACATTATGCTCCGTATACTCAATTCCTTTTTCCGCAAAAAATTTTTTCGCTGCATTGCAATACACACACGACGGCGTTGAATAAATAACGACTTGTTTTTTCATTCTATTTTTTTGTGAAAAGATGATAAAGTGTTTGATATATTATACACGGAACGCGGGTATAGTATAGTGACAATATGCGGATATAGTTTAGTGGCAGAATGGGTGCTTCCCAAGCATCGGGCGGGAGTTCGATTCTCCCTATCCGCATTTATTTCAATCCAATCTTTTTAAGAAGCGCGTCCAGCCAGCTTTCATTCGGCATGATTTCTTTCCGATCTTTTTGTGCGTCTTTATCAACAAGAATAATAATTTCCTCGCCTGGCTTCGCCATTTTCAGTTTCTCCCGTATTTCTTCTTCTGCCCTCCGCGCGCCACCAACGCTCGCTTGATTTTTAATCCGCTTCTCACCCGATTCAAATTGTGAGGCGCGTGCCTCCGCCGCATCGCGCATAACCGTCGCCGTGCGGTATTCTTTGAACGAATTCCACGCCGCGCTCGCCGCGAACGCGGAGAGCGCGGCAAAAATTACCAACGCGACGGGAGTGCCGAGCAAAACGCGAAAACCTTTTTTATTTCCAATAGGTCGCATAGAGAGTAAGCACGAACTTGTTGAGTGGGCACGCTGAAGCGAACATTGCGAGCGCGACGGCGCGAACACTAGGAATTTTTTAGTAAAAAAATATCCGTGTGAGCGGAAGCGTGCCCCGAGAAAAAGTTCGTGCTACACTATATTATATGCTACTAAACAAAAAACACCGAAAAGTTGTTGGAATAATATGGGCGGTGGTCTGTGTTTTGATTATTATATCAATGGTTCTGCTCTATACTCCGATTTTCAGGTAAGCATTTTTATAAACACTTCCGGCGGAATCTCCACGCGTCCTTTTTCTTTCAGGCGTTTTTTCCCCTCTTTTTGTTTTTGCCATAATTTCATTTTTCGCGTCCTGTCGCCTCCATATAAATATCCGGTGACATCTTTTCGCAGAGCGGAAAGTCGCCTAGACGCGATAATTTTTCCGTCAACTCTCGCCTGTATTTTCATTTCAAAAAGTTGTTTTGGTAAAATCTTTGAAAGTTTTTCCACTGCTGTTTCCGCTTCTTCCGCCGCCCTTCCGCGCGCAACTACTCGCCCGAACGCTGGCACCGGCTCGTCCGCGACAAGCACCTCCATTTTCACCACATTCGCGGAACGCAATTCAGGCAAAAGCTTGTAGGAAATTGAGGCGAAGCCCGACGACACACTCTTTAATTCATCAAAAAATCCGCGCATAAGTTCCCGCAGAGGCGCTTCAAAATGCAGAACGAGACGATTCCCGATATTTTTGGTTTCGCCGACAACAGCTTCATGTTTCGCGAGAAGCGGAACAGCTCCCGATAGATATTCCGGAGGAACAATTAGTTCGGCAAACACCCATTGTTCTCGGACCGATTTAACTTCACCGTAATCTGGAAATTGCATGATTGTGTAAGCTGTAATCTTTTTACCTCGCGTTGTTTCCACTTCATAAGCGATTGACGGATGAGTAACAACCAAATTAATGTTCCACTCTCGCCTAAGCCGCTCTGAAATAATTTCCAAATGAAGCATTCCCAAAAATCCGCACCTGAATCCCCTTCCCAAAACTCCTGACGATTCTTCTTCTATTGTAAACGCCGAGTCGGAAAGACGGAGCTGGCCGAGCGCATGACGCAACGCGTCAAATTCGTCTCCGCTTTGAGGATAAAAACTCGCCCAAACAAGCGGAAGTGGTCTTTCATACCCAACCAATGCAGGCAATGTGTTTTTTGAAGATAAAATTGTATCTCCGACAGCCGCAATTCCGGGCTCTTTCACTCCGGTGACAATGTATCCGATTTCTCCAGCTGATAATTTTTCAACAGCGCGCTCTTCCGGAGAAAAAATCCCGACTTCAAGAGTAGAGAAAATTTTTCCGGAAGCCGCAAAAGAAAGTTTATCTCCTCTACTTATGCTACCATCCATAACACGGCAATACACAATCACACCCGCGTGATTTGAATATTTAAAATCAAAAACTAACGCGCGGAAATTTTTTTCATCAGCTTGTCTTGGTTGTGGAATTTTTTCTATAATTGTTTCAAGTAATTTAGAAACGCCGTGCCCCGTCTTACCGGAAACTTCTAAAATATCCGACTCTTCGCACTTTAATAATTGAATTATTTCTTTTTTTGTTTCTTCAATTTTCGCAAGCGGAGAATCAATTTTGTTAATCGCCGGAATAATTGCAAGACCGGCCTCCTGCGCGGCCGTCAGCACGGTAATTGTCTGCGCTTGCACCCCCTGCGTAGCATCTACCAAAAGAACCGCTCCTTCAACAGCGCGAAGCGCGCGAGAAACCTCATAAGAAAAGTCAATGTGCCCAGGAGTGTCAATAAGATTAAGTGTGTAGTTTGTAGTAAGTAGTTTGTAGTGCATTCGAACGGGAGTCATTTTTATCGTAATGCCGCGCTCGCGCTCCAATTCCATTGAATCCAAAACCTGCTCGCGCATCTTGCGCGCTTCTACGGTATGCGTTATTTCCAGCAATCTGTCAGCAAGCGTGCTTTTCCCATGGTCAACATGAGCAATAATGCAAAAGTTCCGTATGTTATTCATAACAAAATGATGTTAGCACATAAGTGCGATATTAAAACAGAGTCGCGCGGGAGGAAGTTTCTTTTTTGGTTTCTGATTTTTCTGTCTTTTCCGCCGCGGAAGCTTCCGCGGCGGATTTGCGGTAAGCGCAATAATCACACGTAGCGGATGGAGACGGCAATCTTCCCTCCAAAGTTTTTTTAATATCAAAAAGAGTCGGCTCAATCCAGTCGGTGTTTCCTTTGTAAGGAATAAGATGAACATCAAATTCCAATTTTGCGTCAAACGCCTCGCGGTCGCGTTTTCCGTTCACATACACAAAATATCCCGTATCAGAAACCGAAAACCCGCTTTGCAGGAAAAGCCACTGATAAACTTCCATCTGCCTTTTGTATGCCTGCTGCCATTCTCCTTCCAAGTCAGGATCGCGGTCTTTTGCCGTCGCTTTATAATCAACAATGTGCAATTCTCCGCGCGCGTTCTGCCACACATCATCAATCGCGCCTGTAATCAAAAATCCTGTCGGCTCGTGTAGATATTGAATGCCGGTAAAATTGTGCCGCCACTTTTCCAAGTCCTTGTGCTTAAACGGAACAGCGGCAACTCCGTATTTTTTCATCAACGGATGCGCGTTATTTTTCGCGCGATGAATATCAAATTCTTTTTTCAACAAATGGTCAACCGCGCTGTTCAATGTAAAAGCTGGCATGTCGGGCCTGCGTATTCCAAGTTTGTAATCAAGATAAAAACACCGCGCGCATTTAGTGAACAAATCAATTTTTGAGCGGGAAAGTTTGTTGCGCGAGGCAGTCATAATAATTATTTCGGGACTATCGGAGTTTTGTGCGGATATACTCCAGATTCTTCTATAAGATGGTGGAGATTCCCTTTTTCCGGATAATTCCAGCCGATAAGCACAAGTCCTGCGCACGCCGCATAACGAATCGCGTTGTCTGTAAATTTAGTGTTTGTAATAAGACGACCGCCGGTAATTCGGCGCTCTGTTCCGTTGCACGATACTGGCTGGCCAAGCAAGTCGTCAAAACGCGCTTTTACATACAACGCAACTTTTACATCCGATTTAAGTCCAAGTTGATGATGAAATTTTGCTTCTACGGTCAATGTTTCTTCCGCCTTCCACGCCACAATATCAAGTTCGTGTTCAACACACTTACCACGCCCAATTATATTCAATGCCGTCTCGTATCCATTCGCGCGCAGAATCTCTGCGACAAATTGTTCAAATGGAAAACCAGTCGGACCCAAATCCATCAACGCCCGTCTTAAAGAATATCGTCCTGCAATTGCCTTCTCGACGCGCCGCAATTCGGAAAAAGCGTGCTCATAAATGTCACTCGTCCGCATTCCGTCGCGCACTTCTTTTTCTATGTGCTCCGCCAAGCGACGCGCCGATTCTTCATCGGCGCCGGAACGGCGCAAGGATTCAAAAAGTTTTTCTTTTTGAAACGGCTCTCGTTCCCCGTTTGCTTTAACTATAAACACTTCATTAACCACAAACGAAAGTATAGCAAAAGAAAGAGCCCAGAGCACTCAAATAGCTCCGGGCCCTAAAGTTCCTTACTTCGGATCTCGAGGATGTTTGAAGATACTTTATACCTCCTATCATGCTGATAGGAAGCAACTTTTCAAAATTAAGTTATCTGCACAAAAAACCATTGAACGGGCAGGAAAACTTAATACACAGTTGCGATCTCTCCTTGAGGAACAAAACCCACTTTACTCTACCATATCAGGCTTTTCAAGTGCAAACGGCTCAAATTCCATTGATTTATCAGTAATGCGTAAAATATCTTTGTCTATTTTCTTAAACTCTCTTCCTGAAGCGGAATAATGATTTACCGCAGTCGCGAGAGTATTTCCTAGTTTCTGATGATATTCAACATAACTCGCAAGATGTTTTTGCAAATTCTCAACATTCGCGCGGATAATTTTTGCGGATTCTTCTATTTGCATCGCTTTCAATCCCTGCAAAACCGTCTGCAAATACGCGAGAAAAGAAGTCGGAGAAACCACAAGCACTTTATACTTGCTCGCCGCGCGCTGAATAAGATTTTCAGTATCTTCAGTTACAAACCCGATTTTATTCACAAGTAAGTCGTAATAAATCGCTTCGTGCGGAATAAACATAAAAGCAAAATCCATCGTTCCTTCTTCCGCACGAATATATTTTGATGTCTCCTGAATTCGGTTTTTCAAATCGTTTACAAAAAGCTTCTCTAACCGCTCTTTCTCGGACTGCTCACGCGCCTCCGCAAGCCGGTTGTAATTTTCAAGAGAAAACTTTGAGTCAATCGGAATTATTTTGTCTTTCACAAAAACGACAGCGTCAACAATCTCGCCGTTTGAGAATTCATACTGCATTTTATAATTTCCCGGCGGCAAGACATTTTTTAACAGTGTCTCCAAGTAGTATTCGCCAAGCACGCCGCGCTGTTTTGGATTTCTTAAAATATCCTGCAAGTTTTTAAGTTGGTCAGCGAAAGATACGACCTGCTTATTCGTCTCGTCCAGTTTCGTGAGCCGTTCCGTAACATCTCTTATAAGACGCGACGATTCGCTGAACTGGCGACTCATTGAATCATTGACCTGCTTGTTTGTTTCTCCGATTTTCGTATCAACAACGCGCGTAAGTTCATTCATTTGTTGGAGCAAAAGTCGCGCCGTGTCGTCGTTTCCATTTTCATTTCTTCTGCGAAATGGAAAAAAAATCGCAATTAAAAGCGCGATCGCAAGCACAACTATCGCTATCCATTCAAGCATGCGGGTAATATATCACATATGCTATAATAACTATATGTCCATTCAGTCAGACATTAAGAAAAAGATGACGGATGCGGCGAAAGCGCGCGACGCTGTGTCACTTTCTGTTTTGCGCGGACTTTCCGCGGCGTTCACCAACGAACTTGTTGCAAAAGGAAAATCTTCCACTTCTGAACTTTCCGACAATGATGCGTTATCGGTAATAAAGCGGCAAACAAAACAGCGCAGGGATTCAATAGAGCAATTTGAAAAAGGCGGGCGAAAAGATTTAGCCGACAATGAACGCGTGGAACTTGTTATGCTGGAAAAAATGCTTCCAGCCGAAATGCCGCGGGAAGAGATAGTAAAAATCGCACAGGCGAAAAAAGCCGCGCTCGGCGTAACTGATAAATCAAAAATTGGAATACTTGTGGGTGCCGTGTTGAAAGAAACTAAAGGAAGAGCCGGCGGTGCGACGGTGAAGGCAGTGGTGGAGGAACTTTTGGGCGCTTGACACTCATATACTCTTTATAGTACCATAGCGGTAGAAAGGAGGCACCTATGTATGAAGAAAAAACTTGACCGCCTCATTAGCCATCGAGAGGCCAAACAGAAGAGCTTATATAGGAAGTTGCACCAGACCGCGGAAGACGCGGCCACCCAGATGCAATTGTCCCTTCTGGAGCCGCGCGTCATGCCAGCATTCAAGAGAATGCGGCGGCGCGGCCCGCAGGCCTGGCTCGGTGAATAGGATTAAGGGCACGAAGCAAAACACATGTTTTGCTGAGTGCCCTTTCATGTTTACATCTTTTTTAATTCCTCCAGCGCCATTTCCATATCGTCCCACGGTTCTTTTTTCCCGCGCGAGCCCATTATGTAAGGGTCGGTACTTTTTCCTGTAATCAAAATAGAATCGCCGGCGCGCGCCGATCCTCTCTCCATTTTCCGAACAAGTCCCTTTAGGTGACCCGTCAGCTTGGCTTTCTGAAATATGTAATATAAGAGATTATACAAAATTTGCGATTGAAGCACTCGGGGTCCTGTTAAAGAGATAGGTCGCTACAATGTTCACAATCTTCACACGTTCGCAGATTATTTTTTTATATCTTCCACCAAGTCATCAACCTTTTTACGAATTTTTATTCCATTTACATGCTTAAGAATACCCAGGTAAGATTGTACGGTTTCCTCTTTTCCTTGTTTATTCTTAATTGAACTCAACATTCTCTTTTTGGTGACGGACCGTAGAATTCTATAATCAGGAAAAAGAATCCAGCCTAGGTAGTCAACACCTGAAGAAACGGTTCTGATGGATATTTTATTCGGATGAAGCTGTAAGCGTAGCCTATCATGGAGAAATAACTGTAATTGGGGCAATAAATTTTTTAACACTGACTTATCTCTTGATAAAATCAAAAAATCATCGGCATACCGGATGTAGTATTTAATCTTAAGCTTGTGCTTTATAAACTGATCGAACTCATTCATATAAACATTTACCAGAAGTTGCGACGTGAGATTGCCGAGCGGTAAACCAACATCTGATTTGGTCGAATGAAAAATCGTGACAATTTGTGTAATGAGCCAGAAGATATCACTATCAGGAATATAGACCTTAACAATATTCAACAATACCCTCTGATC
>Ga0194132_10006003_pt1 | contig 19203 bp, 15 predicted proteins | sample TA2KigOf80mmetaG_FD_148612 | JGI IMG/M metagenome (GOLD analysis project Ga0194132, IMG submission 148612) | Freshwater microbial communities from Lake Tanganyika, Tanzania - TA2015054 Kigoma Offshore 80m | ecosystem: Environmental > Aquatic > Freshwater > Lake | place: Tanzania: Lake...
GCGGCGGCGCACGTCAACCAATCGGCCCGATGTCGCGCAGCCAGAGGACCGGGCGGTCTGCCGAGCGCGACGCCATCACGTCCACCTCGAATACGGCCATCCAATCGTTCAACGCCTCGACGTCCACCAGCACCTGTTCCACGCGCCAGCGGCCGTCGTTCAGTTCGGTGAGGTGCGTGTGGCGCAGATTGCGTGCCTCGGGGTCGAATCGCATGCCGCGGTGCTCCGCGTCGTAGTCCGCCCGCCGCGCCGCCAAGCGCTCGACGGTCCACGCCGCGGCATCGTCTTCGGCAGGAAGTGTATCTAGCCCGTCGATCGCGGCACGGTGCTGCCCGATGGCCCAGGCGCGAAGCACGGTGAAGATGCGGGCACGAAGCGCAGCCGTGAACGCCTGGCGGTCACGCGTGACGTCCAGAGGCTGTGGAGGGCTCGGCCGGACCGCCTCGACGCGGCGACCCGTTCCAAGGGGTTGGTAGGAGGGGTCGCGCATCCGCTCCCACTCCTCTTCGAGGCTGGAATCGACCTGACGGAGCATCGTTCGGAGGTACACCTCGATCTCGCGCAGCTCAGCCGTCTTCACGCCGTCTGGAACGGTCTGACTGAGCACCTTATAGACGCTGTTCAAGTGCCGAAGCAGCAGCCCCTCGGACCGCTGCAGCTCGTACTCGAGCACGTACTCGGCAAACGATCGAAACTGCTCGAACATGTCGCGCGCGATTGACTTGGGCCGGATGTTCTCTTCGCCAACCCAGGGATGCCGATCTGCGAAGGCGTTGAACGTCTCGTAGATGAACTCGCGCAACGGCTTCGGGTATTCGAGCTTCTCGAGCTCTTCCATTCGCCGCTCGTACTCGACACCGTCGGCCTTCATCTGCGCGACCGCGCGATCCTTGATCTTGTCGAGCTGCCTCCGCAGGATGAGCTCGGGGTCCTCGAGGATCGACTCGACCAGCGTCAGGACGTCGAGCGCGAACGTTGGCGGTTCGGATTCGAGAAGCGGCAGCGTGTCGAGGAGGTAGAGCGACAACGTCTGGTCCATCGAGAAGTCGTCCTGCAGCGCCACGTTGACTCGCACCTTGGCGCCGCGCAGGCTTCGCGGATGCAACTCCACGACACCGCGATCGACCAAGGCTCGAAACAGCTGCCACGCGCGCCGCCGCAACGCAGGCTTGGCCCCCTCTGGTTCGTGACATTCGCGAATCAGCCGCTGCAGCGCCCTACAGCCATCGTCGGATCGACTGAGCACGTTCAGGAGCATCCCGTGTGAGACGTGGAACCGCGAGATCAACTGTTCGGGCTGGGCGCCGATGAGCCGCTTGAAGGTCTGGAGATCCCAGTTGACGAAGTTGTGCTCGGGCGGCTTTCGCTTCACCACCTTTCGGCTCTCGCGTGCGGCCCTCTCGGACAGGCGCAGGTTCTCGATCACGTGCTCCGGCGCCTGGACGATGACGAATCCGCGGTCGTCGAAGCCCTTCCGCCCGGCACGTCCTGCAATCTGATGGAACTCGCGCGCCGTCAGGTGCGCGGTCTTCCGGCCGTCGAACTTGCAGAGCCGCGTGAAGACGACCGTGCGGATGGGGACGTTGATGCCGGCGCCAAGGGTGTCGGTTCCACAGATGACCTTCAGGAGACCAGCCTGTGCGAGCTGTTCCACCAGCACGCGGTACTTGGGAAGGAGACCCGCATGGTGTAACCCGATGCCGTGCCGGATCCAGCGTCGGATGTCCGAGCCGTAGGGGCTGTTGAAGGCGAACCCTTCAAGGCGCCCCGCGATCTCGGCTTTCTGCTCCCGCGTGCAGATCTTGAGGCTCGTGAAGTCCTGCGCGCTGCTGGCGGCATCGGCCTGGGTGAAATGGACCACGTAGGCTGGAGCCTTCCGCTCGTCGACAATCTTCTCGATCGTCTGCGCGAGCGCGATTTCGGCGTACGCGAACTCGAGCGGGACCGGCCGCTCACCCGATTTGATGGTGACCGTCTCGCGACCGTTCAGACGCGTGACCGCAGCTTCGAAGAAGCGCGTGTCACCGAGCGTGGCTGACATCAGGAGAAAACGCGCCTGCGGGAGGGTCAGCAGGGGCACCTGCCAGGCGACGCCGCGCTCGCGATCGGCGTAGAAGTGGAACTCGTCCATGACGACGTCACCCACCTTCGCGTCTGCGCCCTCGCGCAGCGCGATGTTGGCGAGCACCTCGGCCGTACAGCAGAGAATCGGGGCACCTCGATTGACCGTCGCGTCACCGGTAGACAAGCCGACGCGCTCGGGCCCGAAGTCGCGGCAAAGCGCCATCCACTTCTCGTTGACCAGCGCCTTGATGGGACAGGTGTAGACGGCCGGCTGCCCACGCGCGAGGGCGGCAAACAGCAGTGCTGATGCCACAAGCGACTTCCCGGATCCCGTCGGGGTGTTGAGGATGACGTTTCTGCCGTCGAGCAGGTCGAGAATGGCCTGTTCCTGGGCCGGATACAGCGTAAGGCCGCGGGCGGTCGTGTACTCGAGAAACCGTCCGAGCAGATCGTCGGCCGATGGGGTGTGCGAGGGCGGCAGCAGGTCAGCCAGGTTCACGACGCTCGCCCTACCGCGTGCTCGACATCGCAGGAGGCGACAACGGCCTCATGCCCGCAGGTCGTAACACAAGAGCCGCGGACGCTCGCCCGTCAGGACGTCGCGCCCGTTCTGGACGACATACAAAAGTCCCCGGCTGAGCACCGGCAGGGTCCACGATTCGCGCGCGGCAAACAGGCGGGCCCGTGAGACCTCGCGGTACCCCTGCGGCGTCAAATCCAGCCACAGCAAGTGCCCGAGCTCGCCGAGGCACAGGAAGGCGCCGTCGACGGCGAGCAGCGACCCCCGATAGGTGCCCACCGTCACACGCTCGGTGCGCCCGCCGATCTCGAACGTCTCGCTCCATTCCGGGCTCTTCCGCCACGCGATCTTCCCGGTCGCAACCTCGAGACAGGCCAGCGACGCGTCGGGCTCGTTGCGGCCGTCGAAGCCGTAGAGAAACCCGTCGCGATGGATCGGCGTGTTGAAGTGCAGCGAGAACTCCTGCGTCGACCAGATCTGTCGACAGCTGAGGTCGGGCCTCACCTCGAGCAGAGTGCCCCCCGTGCGATAGCTCGCTGAAATGAACACGTAGGGGCCAAACGCTACCGGACAGGCGGCGTTCACCGATTCGTACGTGCGGCTTCGCCAGGGGAACGTGAAGTCGATCTGGCCGCTCGCAGGGTCGATCGAGAGGAGGCCACCCGTGGGCGGCTTCGACTCGCCGCCCGCGAAGACGAGCACGCGCCGCGCGCCGTGGAACGTCGCTGGCACAGGCGACGCATAGCTCGGTCCCCACTCGCGACCGGCACGCCACACCTCGCGCCCGGTCTCCTTGTCCAGCGCCACAACCGACGGTCCGCCCCGTGCACCGACACTCACGATGAGAAACCGCCCTTCGACGAGCGGCGTGGAGGCGACGCCGAAGAAGTCTTGGCGCGCGCCGTAGGCGGCCGGCAAGCTCAGCTTCCAGAGGAGACGCCCGGCGGCGAGGTCGAGGCAGTGCAGCTGACCGAGCGCGCCCACGGTGTAGACACGCGATCCATCGATGACCGGGCTCGATCGAGGTCCGTTGTTGTAGCCGTACCGGTCCTCGTAATCGGTCGGATAACGAAACTGCCACTGTGCCGCGCCAGTCTCCGCATGAAGGCATTCCACGCTTTCTTCATCGCCGACACGATGGAGAAACACGAGCCGGTCGCCGACGATCGCTGGGGAGGTGTAGCCGGCGCCACGAGGAAACTGCCACACGAGCGGCGGCGGCAGCTGTCGGCTGAGGCGCGTTTCGGTCGACACCGCGTTGTGCGTCGGCCCGAGGAAGGCAGGCCAATCATGCGTCACGGCGTCCTTGGCCAACGGGCGGGGGGCCTGCAGCTGGCGGGCCTGGGCATGCGCGTGTGGGCGCACGACGAGCGGGGCCACGAGTCCACCGAGTAGCGCGCGCCGCGAGATCGCCACGTCGCTACCATCGTAGCAGCGAATCTGAAGCCGTCTTGAGCAGAGGGCGCCCCACCGACCCGACCGCGCGGATAGCAGCGCGCGGACTGCCGGCGGGCGGAGCGGAGCCGGCGACTACAATACGGATGGATGCCGAGGGACTGTCCCGCGTGCGGTGCGGCCATGACCGCGCACACCCTCGAGGGCCACCTTCGTGTGCCACTCGAGATCGACGCCTGCTTCTCATGTCAGGCGTTCTGGTTCGATCGACACGAAAGCCTGCAGCTGTCACCGGCCTCCACGCTGAAGCTGTTCGGTCTCATCGGCGACCGTGCCCACGAACGGCGCGGGCCGCTGCCGCATCCGGCCAAGTGCCCGCACTGTCGAGCGCGTCTCACGCGGACCACCGATGCGACACGCAACGTTCGCTTTCAGTATTGGCGCTGCCCGCACGGGCACGGACGCCTCACGACCTTCTTCGACTTCCTCCGAGAGAAGAACTTCATCCGCCCGCTGTCGCCTGATCAGGTCGAGTCACTCCGACGCCACGTCCAGGCCGTCAACTGCTCGAACTGCGGCGCGCCGGTCGATCTCGCGCGAGGTAGCGTCTGCGCGCACTGTCAGTCTCCTCTCTCGATGCTCGATCTGACGCAGACCCGGGATCTCATTGCCCAGCTGCAGCAGGCCGATCGCACGTCGAAGCCGATCGATCCGGCGCTGCCGCTGCGACTCGAGCAGGCCCGTCGCGAGGTCGAGGCCGCCTTCGCAGCGTTCGAGCGGCAGCCCCGCTGGTACGATGACGTGTCAGCGAGCGGCCTGCTCGGCGCGAGCCTGAGCTCGGTCGCCCGCTGGCTCAAGTCGAGGTAGCCTCTGGCGAAGGCGCGGGTTCGGGGCGCCGCGCCCATTGGGCAGGCGGGTCGGAAACCTGACACACGGAGGACGTTCACACCATGTGCCGAAACATTAGAACGCTGGCCAATTTCGAGCCGCCGGCGACCGAAACCGAGGTTCGCGCGTCCGCATTGCAGTTTGTTCGCAAACTGAGCGGCACGCACAAGCCGTCACGAGCGAACGAGCCGGCGTTCGAGCGTGCGGTCGACGAAGTGACGGCGGCTGCGACAAGACTGCTCGCATCGCTCACCACGTCCGCCACCCCGCGGAACCGGGAAACCGAGGCACTCAAAGCGCGCGACCGGTCGCGGCTGCGCTTCAAGACCGCGTCCGCGTAAAGCGTCACCATTAGTCCGCACCCAAGGTGACGACTGACTTTGTGTCCGCCTTTTGGTCGCCTTCGAGACGACTCTCAGAACGGTTGCCCTCTCATTGATGAGCCGCCCGCACGATACGGCCTGTGATCTAATCGTCTCCAGACTTCCCCTTCCGAAGCACGTTTCGCGCTAGCATTGACCTGCCCCTGGCAGCCGGCGACGCTCGGCGCGGCCACGTTGTTCGTCTTCCAGGATGTCTCAGTCTCACGTCAGCGAATGCGGGCTGATCAACTTCTGCACACCCATTCGAGCGCCTCCGACCCGGCCCGGTCCCACGAGCCTCCCAGGACGACGCGAGCTGCGATATCTCCCATCGATCGCGTGATGGCGGCAGTCCGCCTCGGAGCTCGATCGCCGCTGCTCCTGGCGGGCTCGTTCCTGTCGGTGATGACTTCGTTCATCACCTGACCGCATGCGCTCCATCTCGGCAGCCGCGTCGTCGCGCACGACGACCCCTATCTGAGCATGTGGCGCCTGTCGTGGGTGGCTCACGTCCTCCCCGGACGACTTCGTGACTTGCCTCACGCGAACATCTTCCATCCAAGCCCTGGCACGTTCGCCTACACCGACATGACGCTCCTCGAGGGCCTCATCGCGGCGCCGTTTCTCTGGGCGGGCGTCTCGCCAGTCCTCGTCTACAACGTGATGCTGCTCGGGGGCATCGTGGCCTCGGGCCTCGCGATGTTCGTCCTCGTGCGCCACCTCACCCGGGACGATGGCGCGGCGCTGGTCGGTGCGACGATCTTCACGCTCGCCCCGTACCGGGTGACACACCTCGTCCATCTCGAGCTGCAGTGGACCATGTGGATGCCGCTCGCCTTCTGGGCCGTGCACCGTATTTTCGAGACCGGCGCTCTGCGATTCGGAGGGCTCGTGGGCCTGTTCCTCAGCCTGCAGCTCCTCTCGTCCGTGTACTACGGCGCTTTCCTCGGCATCATGGTCGCCGCCCTGGCGCTGATGCTCGCCCTCTGGCAGTACGAGCGCCTGCGAGGTGCTCTCGGGCCGCTCGCGATCGGCGCCTTGCTGCCGGCGCTGACCGCGTGGCTGTACGCGCGTCCGTATATCGAGAACGCGCGACTGCTCGGCACCCGCGATGCGGGTGAGATCACCACCTTCAGCGCCACGCTCCTCAGCTACGTCACCGCTCCCTACGTGAACTGGGTGTGGGGGTGGACCGGGTTTCGCTTCGACGGCGACGAGCTACACCTTTTCTTGGGAGGTGCGGCGGTCGCCCTGGCCGTCGTCGGGATCTTGGGTCGGCCGGTTCAGCGTGATGCCGGCGCACCCGCGTCCCGACGCCCGCTCGCCTGGATCTATCTCGCGATGCTCCTGCTCGCGGTCGAGCTGTCGCTCGGGATGAACGGGATCGTGTATCGCTGGCTCCACGGCACGTTCTTCGCCATGCAGGGGTTTCGGGCACCGGCGCGATTCGCCATTCTCGCCGTGGCGGCGCTGGCCGTGCTGGCCAGCCTCGGCTTCCACATCGTTCAGGCCTGGGCGTCACGCCTACCGCTTGGACGCGCGGCGCTCGTGATCGCACTCGTGCTCGTGGGTGTCGAGAGCGGCAGCGCACCCAAACCCCTCGACCTGGTGCCGAGCCGGACGCCGGATCTCTATCGCTATCTCTCGACGCTCGAGCGCGGTGCCCTGGTCGAGGTTCCGTTCCGGGATCTCGCGCCCGTTTACATGTATTGGTCCAAGGAGCATTGGCTGCCGCTCGTCAACGGCTACAGCGGCCACGCCTCGCCAGGGTACACGGAGGTGGTGCGTCGCCTTGAGCGCTTCCCCAACGCGGATTCGGTCGCGCTGCTCCGCGAGCTCGACGTCCGGTACGTGGTCGTGCACCAGAGCTATTATCCTGAGGCGCACTATCTGAAGACCCTGCTCGCGCTCATGCAGTCGCCCGACTTCGTCTCGATGGGACGCTTCAAAGACTGGGCGGGCAACGCCGAGGTCTTCGCCGTGCAGCCGGCTCTCGACTGATACCCGTCACTTCAGGATCGTGCACTCTCCGTAGGACTGCTCCGGACGAGAGGTGTAGCCGGGCAGTGAGACCTCGGTGTACTCGTGGCGCGTGTGCACCGCCTTGAGTTTGCCCTCTCGGGTTTCGGACGGAAAGATCGAGGTGGTGTACAGCGGACCCTCCCGGTAGGACTGGACGAAGTGCAGCGTGCCAGTCGAGAGTCGAACGATGATGTCCGAGGGACCAAACGGACCGACGACCACGGCCGTCCCCCCGTCGGCGTCGACCGCTTCGAAGCCGAGCGTCAGTGGCACCCGCTTCGTCTCGACTTCGGTTGTGCCCGCCTTGGTCCACGTGCCCATCGCCCGGTTCGTGAACTCGCATGTGAGCGCCTTCGCCGCCGCCAGGCGCGCACTCAGTCGATACTCCTGGGCGCTGCTGCCGACCGGCAGCAGCGCGCACATCGGCACCATCGCCATGACGAGTCGTCTCACGTCGATCGCTCCTTTTCTCCCGTGGGGCTCTGCCCCGCATCCCGGCTCGGTCGCTCGCGGGTCCCGACGCCCCGCTCCGCTTCGTCGCGGGCGCGCCGCGAGCCCCGGCCTGCCCCGTCGGCAAAATTGACCAGGTGAGTAATGGGCAGCGATAATGGCCACTCGTGCACGGCGTGACGCGCCTCGCCGCCTTGCTGCTCGGTCTCACCGTCGTTCTCGGCGGACAAGCGCCGCACGACCGTAAGCTCGAAGCCCAGCTGAAATCGCTCTTCCCCAAGGCGCTGACATTCTCGCCCAAGGAAGGAAGCCCCCCGCACTTTTCAGCTTACGGAGCCGAGCGATCGGACGGCAAGACGCTGCTCGGTCTCGCCTTCTGGACGACCGAGCTCGAGCCGCTCGAGCGCGGATACGACGGCCCCATCAAGATCCTCGTCGGCATGGACGTGAAGGGCATCCTGACCGGAGTCGTCGTCGCCGAGCACCGCGAGCCCTACGGCTACTTCTCCGTCGATACGCCCGAGTTTGCGGCGCAATTCGCCGGGAAGGACATCCGCGACCGCTTTCGCGTGGGGGAGGACGTGGCGGCGGTCAGTCGCGCGACCATCACGATGACGAGCGCCGCGCGCGCAATCCGCAACAGCGCCCGGCGTGTGGCCCGTCAGCTGTTGACCCCGCCGAAATGACACCGTTCGCCCAGTGCCTGGCGAAGGTACCTGGACGGGCGGCACAACGAGCCGTCTCGCTCGACCAGCGCCGGTCCCGGCGGAGCCTGCCGGCTCCGATCGGACCAGAGCCGGGCGCTTACACGACGGGCGACTCCTCGTACTCTCCCCAGACCTGCCGCAACACGTCACACATTTCGCCGAGCGTCGCGTAGGCCCGCACCGCCTCGAGGAGGAGCGGCATGAGGTTCTCCCGGCCGCGGGCGCCGCAAGCGAGCTGCTCGAGGACACGCCCGACGCGGGCCGGATCGCGCCTGGCTCTGAGCGCGGCGATCGCCTCGATCTGTTGCGCGGCCACTCGATCGTCGATGTAGAGCACGTCCACCGGGCGGTCGTCGGTCTGCACGTAGTCGTTCACCCCGACAATGACTTTTTCGCGTGCGTCGACGGCCTGTTGGAAGCGGTAGGCCGACTCGGCGATCTCGCGCTGCGGAAAGCCCCGCTCGATGGCGGCGACCATTCCGCCCATGTCATCGATCTGCTTGAAGTAGGCGCGGGCCTCGTCTTCGAGATCCTTCGTCAAGCGCTCGACGAAGTACGACCCGCCGAAGGGATCGACCTCGTCGATGAGACCGGTCTCGTGGGCCAGGATCTGCTGGGTCCGGAGGGCGAGCGTCGCCGCCTGCTCGGTGGGCAGGCCCAGCGCCTCGTCGAGGGCGTTGGTGTGGAGGGAGTTCGTGCCTCCAATGACGGCGCCGAGTGCCTGGATCGCCGTCCGCACGACGTTGTTGTACGGCTGTTGAGCGGTGAGCGACACGCCCGCCGTCTGAGTGTGGAACCTGAGCTTCCAGGAGCGCTCCGCGGTCGCGCCAAACCGCTCGCGCATCGCATGCGCCCACAAATTGCGGGCCGCCCGATATTTGGCGATCTCTTCGAAGAAGTCGCTGTGGGCGTTGAAGAAGAACGAGATCCGCGGCACGAAGTCGTCGACCGCCAGCCCGGCCTCGGCTCCCCACTGCACGTACTCGAGGCCGTCACGCAGCGTGAACGCCAGCTCCTGAGCCGCGGTGGCCCCGGCCTCGCGGATGTGATACCCGCTGACCGAGATCGTGTTCCAGCGGGGCACTTCCTTCGCGCAGAACGCGAAGACGTCGGTGACCAGGCGCATCGACGGCCTCGGCGGGTAGATGTACTCCTTCTGGGCGATGAACTCCTTGAGGATGTCGTTCTGTAACGTGCCGGACAGCGTCTGCCAGCTCACCCGCTGCTGCTCCGCTACGACGAGGTACATCGCGAAGATCATCGCCGCCGGTGAATTGATCGTCATCGACGTCGTCACCTGACCGAGCGGGATGCCGTCGAAGATCCGCTCCATGTCGGCGAGCGAGCCCACGCTCACCCCGCACTTGCCGACTTCGCCTTTCGACAGCTCGTGATCCGGATCGCGCCCCATGAGGGTGGGGAGATCGAACGCGACGCTCAGACCCGTCCCGCCGGCGGCGAGGAGCGCCTTGTACCGGGCGTTGGTCTCCTCGGGTGTCCCGAACCCCGCAAACTGGCGCATCGTCCAGAGTTTGCCGCGGTAGCCGTCGGCGTGGATGCCGCGCGTGTAGGGGAACCCACCCGGCGCGCCGATCTCACGCTCGATGTCGACATCCATGAGGTCGTCGGCGGTGTAAAGCGGCGACACGGGCCGACCGGAGATCGTCGTGAACACGAAATCAGGGTAGCAGATCGGCCAGGACAAGTGGCGGTTCGGCCGTGACGATGTCCGCCGACGTCACAATTCGCTTGACAACAGCGGCGTTAACCAGCAAGGTCGGCGCCATGACGGCCGTGCCGTTCTCGGCGCGTCGCAGAGTGCGGATGAGGGGACACGACGTGACACGATTGGGTCGGCTCGGCCTCGGACCACATTAGGACGACGCTATGAACATGAAACTCGCGTGGGCGGCCATCTGTTTGCTCTGCTTGCTCGGCTTCCCCGTCGATGCCGCCGCCCAAAGCGCGATCGCCGGGACCGTCACGGATGAAAGTGGGGGCGTGCTCCCTGGCGTCTCGGTCGAGGCCGCGAGCCCTGTTCTCATCGAAAAGGCCCGGGCCGTCGTGACGGACGGCCAAGGCCGATTCAGCATCGTGAACCTGAGACCGGGCGACTACACGGTCACCTTCACGTTGAGCGGTTTCAGCACGGTGCGCCGCGAGGGGCTGAGCGTGCCCGACAACTTCACGGCGACGGTGAACACGACGCTCAAGGTTGGCACGCTGGAAGAGACCGTGCTCGTCACGGGTGCAAGCCCGGTCGTGGACGTGCAACAGGTGCAGCAAACTCAGGTCGTCCCTCGCCAACTGCTCGATACCCTGCCGTCGGGCCGAAACTTCCGGAGCGTCGGGACGTTGATCACGGCCGTACGGCCGCAGCGCCAGAATCTCGGCGATTCGAATCCTTGGGCCCAGACGATCGCCGTCCGCGGCATGGGCACCAACGGCACGGTCATCTTGATCGATGGCCTCAGCACCAACTCGATGCAGACAGGATTTGCGGCGTACTCGAACGACGCGGCGATCCAGGAGATCAGTTACCAGACCAGCGCCAACACGGCAGACGTGTCGTACGGCGGACTTCGGGCCAACATCGTGCCGCGCGACGGTGGCAACGTGCTGCACGGCGGCATGTTCGCATCGTTCCTCGAAGGGCGATGGCAAGCTGACAACCTGACGCCCGAGCTGAAGGCTCGTGGTCTGCGGTTGGCGAACCGCGTGGTCCACACCCGCGACTACAACCCATGGGTCTCAGGGCCCATCAAGCGCGACCGTGTGTGGTTGCTCGGATCGTTTCGCCGGGTCCCGATTCACTCTCGGATTGCCGATGCCTTCTACATCGACGGCCGGCCGGGTGTTCATGACCGGACCAACTTGAACGCTACCGCCCGTCTCACCGCCCAACTCACCCGGAAGCACAGGATTGCGCTCCATTACGATCGGCTGTTCTCCAATGAGGACACGTGGGTCAACCCAGGGGAAGAGGTGGACACCGCGTCACAGAAGCGAGATTACTCGCAGACCTTCTATCCGCTGGCGCTCGCCAAGTGGACGTCGACGCTGACCAATCGAACGCTCCTCGAGGCGGGCTACAGCGAGGCCTGCATCTGCTATTTGGCCAAACCTCAGGATGGCATCTTGCGCGAGCGCGGCACACCCGACTGGTTCGCCAACGCGCGGCGCTCGGACACCGTCCTCAACCGCGTGTGGCGATCGACGAGCGCCAACTGGCTCTATCCGAGGCGCAAGCACCTGATGTCGGCGCTCTCCTACGTCACCGGCTCGCACAGCCTGAAGGGTGGCGTGGAGTTGGGCTGGGGCGAGTACACGCTGACGCGCGAGGTGAACGGCGATCTCACCCAGATCTATTTGTCTGGCGTGCCGTCGTTTGTGGACGTCGAGGCGACACCGTGGCGCTCCACGACCAAGCTCAAAGCCGACCTCGGCGGGTACCTCATGGACACGTGGAGCTTCAAGCGCCTGACCGTCAACGCCGGGGTCCGTTGGGACTATTACAACGCGTACATTCCGGCACAGGGATCGCCGGCGGGACGATTCGCCCCCGCGCGCGACGTGCCCAAGGTCGAGTGCATGCCGTGCTTTCCCACCGTCGTGACACCGCGCCTGGGTGCAGCGTACGACCTTTTCGGCAACGGCCGCACGGCCATCAAAGGAGGGGTCTACAAGTACGCCTAGAACCTCTACTTGCAGCTCACGCAGGCGTACAGCCCCTTGAATCTCGGGACCGACCGCCGGACGTGGCGAGATCTGAACGGCGACGACATCGCGCAAGACAACGAGATCGGGCCGAGCAACAATCGGAACTTCGGGACCGTCGGCACACCGAATCGCCGCCCCGATCCCAATCTCGAGCGGCCCTACGTCTGGGAGTACACGTTGGGCGTCCAGCACGAGGTCGTGCCCGGCGTGGCCGTCTCGGCGAATTGGGACAATCGGCAGTTCAGGAACATCATCGTGACGCGCAACGTGTTGGTCGGACTGAACGACTACACGCCGTTCGATATCACCAACCCGCTCGAGGGGGGCACCGTCCGGGTCTTCCGGCGAGTCGCCTCGAAACAAGGTCTGACCGACAACGTCGATACGACCGCCGCTGACCCGGATTTGTCGCGGCGCACTTACAACAGCTACGAAATAAACGTGAGCGCTCGGCTGAAGACCGGCGCGACGGTGTTCGGCGGCATCATCCTGGAGCGGACGCTGACCGTGGCGTGCGACGTCAACGACCCCAACCTCCTCCGGTTCTGCGATCAGACCGGAACGCTCCATCAGGGTCTGGGCGCCGTGCCGGACATCGCCTATACGAAGAGCTTCAAGCTGAACGGATCGCAGCCGCTTCCGTACGGCTTCGCAGTCGCAGCGGCGTTTCAGAGCTACAACGGCTGTGGCAACCTCAACTGCCAGGCCGCAAACATCTGGCTGCCCGTCACCTATGTCGTGCCGCCCACCCTCTTTCCCGGCGGCCAAACGCAGTCGGTCACGCTGGATCTGGCGACGCCCATGTCTCGCCAGTTGGGCAGGTGGAATCAGCTCGACCTGTCGTTTCAGAAGAATTTCAAGGTGAGAAACGTCGACCTGCAGGGCCGCGTCGAGATCTTCAACGTCACCAACGCCAACACTGTGATGCAGGAAGTGACCGCTTTCGGGCCGCGCCTGGGCGTCCCGCAGGAGATTCTCCAGGGCCGCATTCCCCGGCTCGCGCTGCAGGTCCGTTTCTAGCAGTCCGTCAGGACCATCTCGCGTTCGATTCGAGGATGCCATGCACCTCCGAACCTGTGTCAACGCGCTCCTGATCGTCGTCGCCGCCACCGGGTGGCCGCTGCATCGTTTGGCGGTTCAAGCAGCCCCGTCCAGTGAACAGCCCGTGACGAAAGCGCAATTCGAGCGTTGGATGACGGAGCTGTCGAACTGGGGCCGCTGGGGCAAGGACGACCAGTACGGCGCCGCCAATCTCTTCACCGCCGAGAAGCGGAGGAGCGCGGCCGCTCTGGCCACGGTCGGGACGACGGTGTCGCTCGCCCACGATGTCCTCATGACGAAGGCGGCCGATGCTCCCCATCCGTACGTGCTGCAGATGGCGGTGCACATCGATCGGCAGAACGCGACGGATCGGTTCGACATCGACTACCACGGTGGCACCTTCACCCATCTGGATGCCTTGTGTCACGTCGCCTACAAGGGCAAGCTTTACAATGGCTTCGACTTCGCCGAGATCGTCACCAAGGGCGGCTGCTCGAAGATGGGGATCACCGCGCTCAAAGACGGCGTCGTGACGCGCGGCGTCCTGCTCGACATCCCCCGCCTCAAAGGCCTCCCGTATCTCGAGCCCGGCACCCGTGTCGGCCGTGAGGATATCGAGGCCTGGGAACAGCGCGCGGGACTGCGCATCGGCTCGGGGGATGCGATCCTGCTTCGCACCGGGCGGTGGGCTCGGCGTGCCCAGGTCGGTCCCGAGGGCTCTTCGGGATGGAACGCCTCGTTCCTGCCGTTCCTCGAGGAACGCGACGTCGCGATGCTCGGTGCGGACACCGCGCATGAAGCCGGCGCGATTCCTGGGGTGACGCTTCCGTCTGGGGCCTCCTACCCGGTCATCCACCGCTTCGCCATCGTCGCACGTGGGATGAACCTGTTGGACAACCTGGATCTGGAAGCGGCGGCCGAAACGGCTGCGCGGTTGAAACGGTGGGAGTTCATGTTGGTCGTGGCGCCACCTCGGGTGCCCGGCGGAACGGGAGCGCCCATCAATCCTCTCGCCGTGTTCTGACCGTACGATCACAGCCATCTCTGCGATCGCGTCGGCTGTCGCGTACGGCGGGCGTGCTCGGCAGCCGAGCCTCGGAGGGTACCGTGTCCGTTCACAGCTCCGTCTGCGGAGACATCGGTAAGGATTTCGCGTCTCGCCACCATCAGCGACCGTCGCTCGCTCTCGCGGCGGTGCTCCTCATCGTGTTCGTGGCGAGTCACAGCGCAGCACGAGCTCAGACACCGAGCTCGAGCGCCGGGAAACCAGCCGCTGGTCACGCGGCACCGCTTGTCGGCACCTGGACGCTGGTGAGTGCCGACGGGCACCCGACGGCGGGTGGGCACTCGCCCATCGGACTCCTGGTCGTCGACCCCGACGGCTTCGTCGGCCTCGCCGTGATGGACGGCGGACGCCAGAAGTACTCGAGCAGCGAGCCGACGCCGGCCGAAGCCAAAGCCACGTTCGACAGCTTCCGGTCGCTCTTCGGCACCTGCCGCGTCGATCAGGCCGACAGCACAATGACGCTGCATCTCGACGGGAGCCTCGACCCCAACGCCACGGACAGCCACCAGACGCTGGCGTTTGCGTTGACCGGCAACCGGCTTCGGCTCACCCCACGCTCGCCTACCACCCAGCTCCGGGGCTCGCTCGTCTGGGAACGCCTGCCTGATCTGAAGGAGCTGACCCCGACCCATCGGCGCCTCATCGGGTTCTGGAAGCTGGTCCCGAATGAAGGCGAGAAGGCCGAGCCGGGCTCCGCGCAGGCTGAACGGCGCGGCTACATCATCTATACGACCGCGGGCTACATGGCGGTCCACATCATGCCTGGCACTCGAGCCAAGTACGCCGGCGCGTCGCCCACGCCGGAGGAAGCGAAAGCGGCGATGCGCGGCTACACCAGTTACTTCGGCCCCTTTCAGGTCAACGAGCAGGACCGGTACGTCGTGCACCAGCGAGTGGCGCACACGATTCCCGCCTCGACCGGGACCAACGCGCAGCGCTTCTACGAGTTCGTCGGCAAGCGGCTGGTCCTCCGTCTGCTGTCAACCAGCTTCACGGTCCCCACGACGCTACACGCCGCAAAGAGCGAGGGACGCGAGCCGAGCATGATTACGTGGGAGCGGATCAGTGCTTATGACCAGGCGAACGGAAACCGGTAGCGGAAGCGTACCTGGACCCTGGGCGGATCGCATTCCGATGCCTCGGCTCTGGCTTCTGGGAGCCGTCGCGCTGGTCGCATGGTCGGTGACTGGCAGCCAGCCATCACCCTGGCCACGACTGGATGCCCAGCAGGTGAATCCAGCGAATTGGCCCCTGCACAATCTCGATCTCGCCGGCACGCGTTTCTCCGTGCTCGACCAGATCAACACCTCGAACGTGAAGTCACTGACACCGCGCTGGCTCTTCCAGTACGGGATCATCGACGGTGTCAGCAACCAGACGACGCCGGTCATCGTCGATGGCGTGCTCTATCTGACGGACCCGCGCGGCAGCGTATACGCGGTGAATGCGGCCGACGGCCATCATCTCTGGACGTTCGACGTCACGAGCGCAATCGGGGGCGGCAGGCGCGAAGGCTACATCTTCAGAAACAGGGGCGTGTGCTACGCCGACGGTGTGGTCTACACGGCGGCCGGGTCGTTTCTCTTCGCGATCGAGGCGAAGACCGGGAAGCCCATCCAAGGGTTCGGCCAGAACGGTCAGGCGAGCGTGAGCCTCGACGTCCTCAAAGTGCGGTATCCCGACGTCACAACAGCGATCAGCATGGGGTACTGGTTCACGACCGCACCCCAGATTCACGACGGCGTCATCTACATCGGCAGCAGCCGAAGCGAGAGTCACATCCCCGGCGGCCACGTCCTCGCCGTCGACGCGAGATCCGGGAAGGTACTGTGGCACTTCAACACGGTGCCCCAGGACGAGCGTGACCAGGGGTGGGAGATCGCTGCACCCACCTGGACAGGTGGCGAACGTCACGGCGGCGGCATTTGGGAGACCCCGTCCATCGATCCGGAGCTCGGCCTGCTCTACGTCGCTGTGGCCAACCCATTCGGCGACAGCACGAAGCGCATCGGCCAGAACCTGTTCACGGATTCACTCATCGCGCTCGATCTGAAGACGGGACGGCTGAAGTGGTACTTCCAGCAGACGCACCACGATCTGTGGGACTTCGACTCGGCCAATCAGCCAGTGCTCTTCGACATGACCGTTCGGGGGCAGCGCGTCAAGGCGCTGGCCGAAGCCAGCAAGAACGGATTCCTCTATATCCTGAATCGCGAGACCGGACAGCCGGTCCATCCGATTGTCGAAACGCCAGTGCCGGTCGAATCATCGGTTCCTGGCGAGCGACCCTGGCCGACGCAGCCCATTCCGCACACAGCGGCTGGGAAGCCGATGAGCCCCGTCAGTCCGGTGTGGCCGGTCGACATTCCACCGGAGCGCCTGAGCTCGAAGAAGATCGTCCCGATGTTTACACCACCGGGACCGGACCAGATCCGCGCGCCAGGGAGCGAGGGCGGAGCGAACTATGCGCCCATTGCCTATAGTCCGCGCACCGGCCTTCTGTACGTCAACGCGGTCGACCATCCAACGAATTCGGGTCGTCCGCCTCGCGGGTACTTCTCGGCCTTCGATCCGACGAGTGGTGAGTTGGTCTGGCAGCAGTCGTTCGACGGCTACGGTCAGGCGGGCTCGGTCGTCACGGCTGGTGACGTCGCGTTTGTCGGAGCCGGCAGCAACTTCGCCGGCTATTTCTATGCGTTTCATGCGCGGACGGGCGCACCGCTCTGGAAGTTCAACACCGGCGCCGGTGTGTTCTCGTCGCCGGCCGTCTATGCCGTCAACGGCGAACAATTCGTCACGGTTGGATCCGGTGGCGGCGATCGAGGCCGTCGAGGCGGAGACTTGATCTTGAGCTTCGCTCTCCCACGGCAGTAGACGAACTGCGACAGCGCCTCATCGGAAAGGAGCCAGCGGCATGCGAGCCGAACGACTCGTCGCGGCGGCCGCCAGTCGGTCGGTCATGCGATGCGCGGGCGCCTGCCGCTGCCGACGGCTCCTTTCGACGGGCGTGCTCGCAGCCATCGTGGCGATGGGGCTCAGCACCACGCGGACGAGCGGCCAGGGTCCCGCCACGGCCGTCGGTGAGCGATCGAAACCGCCGAAAGACACGTGGACCGCGCTCCGGACGCCCTGGGGCGATGTCGATATCCAGGGAATCTGGAGCGCTGGCTACATCCTCACGCCCCTGGAGCGACCCGCCGCGCATGCTGACAAGGAGTTCTTGAGCGACGACGAGGTCGCGGCTCTGGAGGCTCAGGCAGCCGGGACCTTCGGCATCGGCTCAGGGGCGATTCCGATGCCACGAGGCGCCCGGGGGACGGAAGCCGACGTGTCGGGCGCTTACAACGACGTGTTTGCCGGCCGTGGGCGACACGTCGTCCGCACCAAGCGCACATCGCTCATCATCGATCCGCGAGACGGCCGGATTCCCCCACGCACGCCCGCCGGGCTGCAGCGCGACGCGCAGCGGCCGGTGAGCGGTCTGCGTGGAGTGCCCGCCGACAACCCAGAGGACCGACCACCCGACGACCGTTGCTTCGGTACCGGACTCCCCGTCGCGTTCGGTCATCCTGCGACAGCCGGCGCGCACAGCCGGATCGTGCAGGCCCCCGGCGTACTCTCGATCTACTACGAGCAGAACCGTGGCGGCACGTACCGCACGATCGCCGTCGCCAGGCGCCCTCGCCCGCCCGCTCACGTGCGTCAGTGGCTCGGCATCGCGCACGGCCGGTGGGAGGGCGACACCCTCGTCGTGGAGACGATGCACTTCAGCGACAAGACCAACTACTACGGCTCACGCGAGACGCTGCACCTGGTTGAGCGCTTCACACGGGCAGCCGCCGATCTTCTGATGTACCGCGTGACGATCGACGACCCGTCTACGTTCACCCGGCCGTGGACCATTGAGGTTCCGTTGACCAAGTTGGAGGACGCACGCAACCAGATCTTCGAGAATGCCTGTCATGAGGGGAACTACGCGCTCACGAACATCCTTGCGGGGGCCCGCAGTTTGGCCAGCGAGCGCTGGACTGCGACGAGCGGCGGGTCCGCTCGCGCCAGCGGCACACCCGTCAATCGCCGGTGACTGCCTTGGCTCCAGCGAGGGCAATCGCCTCGTCCACGGCGGGTGTGTCGCCGCTCACGCCGACAGCACCCACGACCTGACCACCGATGACGATGGGCACGCCTCCTTGAAGCGGTGTCGCGTCGGCCAGCGCCAAGGCGGCGACTCGCCCATCGCGGATCTGCTCTTCGAACACACGACTCGGCCGCCGATAGATGGCCGCCGTCCGCGCCTTGCCGATACCGACGTTGACGCTGGCCACCTGCGCCGTGTCCATTCGGGCGAGCTCGATGAGCGCCCCGCCGCTATCGACCACGACCGTGACCACACCGACGCCGCGCTTGACGGCTTCGGCCTCGGCTGCAGCAACGATGCGACGTGCGGCGGCGAGACTGAGGACCTGCCGGTCGAGCGTCACCGGCGCCGCGGCCTGGCCTGACATTTCGACGCTTCCCATGGCCAGGATTGCGAGCGCTGTCAAACAGGAGAAACGCATGATCGACCTCCGGCAGCTTGGATGCCGGACGGTGAGCGGTAGTCACACAAGGACCAGAAAGTGGGACGGCGCTTTCGGTTTTCGTGTAGCGCGGTCAGGCCTTGGTCCTGTGCTCCTTGGGCCTTCGTCCGTCTCTGGTCCTTCGGCCTTGGGCGCTGAACGCCCGGATCGGGACGAAGGACCACGACCTCAGGCCGGACCACGGCCCAGGAACGGACCAACCCCGAAGGACCAAGACCAAAGGACGACGGCCTTCAGCGAAGTCCAACACCCTCTAGAGTTCGACATTATGCGTAGTACTGCTTGTACATGCCCCGCCTGAACAACCATCCGCCCAGGGGCCCTAGCCATTTGAGCACGTGATACATGTGTCCGAGATCGATCATCTCAATCAGATTCCCGTCGAGAT
>Ga0194132_10006009_pt1 | contig 19190 bp, 25 predicted proteins | sample TA2KigOf80mmetaG_FD_148612 | JGI IMG/M metagenome (GOLD analysis project Ga0194132, IMG submission 148612) | Freshwater microbial communities from Lake Tanganyika, Tanzania - TA2015054 Kigoma Offshore 80m | ecosystem: Environmental > Aquatic > Freshwater > Lake | place: Tanzania: Lake...
GCGCCCGCTTCGAGCGCGCGGTAGGCCGCGGTGTTCATGGCGGTCCCGTGGAGGAGCCCCGGTGGGATGTCGTCGAGGTTCGACACGGCATCGAGCGCGCGATGGCCGGCGCGGATGAACGCTGATTGCGGTAGTGCGCGCATCTTGTGGTGGAGTTTCGGGGATGTGTTCACGAGGCGTAGTCGATGGGGCGTTGCGTGAGGAAAACGGCAGGGATCGACCTCCATGCCATCCTGCCGTCGGGCCACTCGATGTAGGCGAGCTTGCGGCCGGCGATGCGGCCGACCCCTTGGAAGCGCGCAGCGTGGGGATCCTCGCGGACGGCGCCGCCTAGCTCAGCCGTCCCCGCCCCCGTGAGCGCGTACCTTCCCGTTGCTGGCTCGCGCTCGACGAGGCCCATCCGCTCGAGCTGCGCCGCCGCTCTGGCTGCGATGGTGGCGGGGAAGGCCCCCCGCCCCCGCTGCGCCCCGGGCCGGTAGCGGGGCACGTAGTCGCCGAGCTCGTGGCCTTCCGCGATGAGGCGTAGGACGTCCCGCTGGGTGGGGGTCAGGCCGGTCAAGGGAAGTGGCCCCGGACCGCCCCGTCGGGCGCGCTGGGCGCCCCAGGGACGGGCGACGGAGCGGGTGCGGCCGTCGCCGCCTTGGCCTCCCGGGCCTTCCAGCAGGCCCACATGAAGACGAACGCCTCGATCCCGAGCGCCCCGGCGACGGCGTTCCTGACGAGGTGCCTGCGCTCGCCGGCCACGGCCATGCCCGTCCCGACGAGGATCGAGCGCCCGAGGGTGTGCCCGATGACGCCGGCCAGGCCCCCCGGGTCGCCGGTCACGAGCCGGTAGGCGCTCGTCCCCGAGGGGAGCGCCGGGGGCGCTGGCGGCGTGATGGCCTCGGCTGCGGCCAGACCTACGTGCACGGCTCAGGCCCCCCGCCGTCGCGGGCGAGTCGGTGCGCCGCGACGAGCCTCTCCAAACTGTGGTCTGCGCATGGTGGTCATCCCTCTTTCAGAGTGGCGTGATCTGAACGACGCCCGGCGCTCCAGTGTACCCGGTGACGCCGCTGCCTCCTATGCCGCCCGCGAATCCGGTGAGGCCGTCTGCCGTCCCGCCGGCTCCGCCGACAGCGCCCGCACCTCCCGTGCCGGGCGTCACGTCGAACGCGGGATCTGTGGCCGGAGGTCCGCTGTAGCTCAACGAGGCGATGAAGATGAGTCCGCCGCTGCCGCCGCTACCGCCGCTTCCGCCGCCGCCGCCGCCCCCGCCGCCTTGGGCTAGGCCAGCGTCGCTGCCCGCAGCGCCGGGTGCGCCGTCCGAGCCGTTGAGCCCGCGGGCGATGAGCTGCGCGCTCGGGGCGATGATCACGGCGGGTGCGAGGATGATGATGTTCGCGCCCCCCGTGCCACCCGTGCCGCCGCTGCCGCCGCTACCGCCGCTTGGACCTGCTGCTCCCTGTCCGCCTTGGCCGCCCTGTGTGCCGAACCCGCCAGCGACACCGCCGACGAGGAGTTGAGGCCAGCTATAGACTTCGCGGAGTTGCTCGAGGAGCATCGGCGCGAGAGCTGCTGCGTTCACCATCCCCGGCCCCCAGCCCCAAGGGATGGCGTTTCCGCCGTTGGATCCGGGGAGATTCGCTTGGCTCGATCCTCCGGCGCCTCCCTGTGCGGCTTGCGTCGGGGTGTCGAACCCGATCACAGGTCCGCCGAAGCCGCCGCTATCCCCGGAGTTTCCGAAGCTCCCGGGATCGGTCGTCGTTCCACCGCCTCCGCCGCCACCGCCGCCGGGATTGAGGTTGAGGAACCCCATCGTAAGCATCCCGTTGAACAGCGGGATCGCGCCCGACGTGTTGATGGTGCCTTCGATGGTGATCGAAGTGCGCGCTCGAATGATGAGGCACCTCCCCGAGCGCGGCTTCACCGTCACCCCGGCGGGGATGACCAGCGTGTTGTAGTCGCGCACGCCGTCGAAGGTGTTGTCGTCCGCTGGTACGACGACGTTCCCGAGCGAACCGTCTCCGAAGAGAGCGCCGAACGCGGCGCTGCCGCCGATGGAACGAGGTACGGGGTACGTGGCTGCCGCGAAACTTGCGAGCCGTCGGATCATCTTGGCCTTCTTCCGTATCTTGAGGCGCGCATGGTTGTCGGCGGCGAGAGCTTTGACCAGACGAAGCTCGCCTCGACTCCGGTCAGCGGCTTGCGGGCATGTCGAACCCACTCGTTGAAGTGGCGGTCGTAGTCGCGGATCTGGTCGAGGCTCGCGTTGAGGATCTGCTCCGTCATCGCGTCTGCGGCCTCCGAGTACGTCCGCTCACGGTCCCAATCGGGATCATACGTCACCTGGCGCTGGAGCACGAAGCCGGCGTCCTCCAAGACGGGCAGGAAGAGGAAGAGGTGTCTGAGCGCCGCGACGGAGTAATCTTCGGCGAGCGAGTCGCCGCCCGGGAGAGGCCGAGCGTCCCGGTAGCCGTGGTGCATCGTCACGTCGAGGAGGTCATCGACGCGCCTGAGCATCAGATCGCGGAGATCCTCTGCCTCCGGCTGACGCAGACGGCCTCGTTGTGGTGACCTGCGGTGGATCACCGGGGTCTCCGCACGCGACGGCGCATAGGCCGACGTGGCTCGCGGGGGGTGTTGCTCCCGCCGTCGCGCCGCTGTCCCGGCACGAAGCGAACGGCACCCCCGACCCGGTCGGCTTCGCGACGCGCGTCGCTGTAGTGCTTGAAGGGGCCAGCGACGCGACGATCACGGCGATCGATGGCCTCGTAGTCGCGAACGACGGGCTCGTCGAGGCCGTCTTCTTCCTGCCAGCTTGCAGCGTACCTGTCGACCCTCTCCCAGACCCATTCGAGGTCGGCAGCCATCTCATCGAGATCGACCGTGCCGTAGAGGAAGTGAATGATGTTCTCGTAGCGGTCGGTCTCGGACAGGTTCTCGCTCGAGAAGAAGTCCTGCGTGATCGTACCGTCTGCGAAGACGCTCACGACGACGACGACATCTTGGTTGTACTCCGGGCTGTACGTCGTGAACTTCGCCGCCACGTTCTGATCACTCCAACGGAATCCGCCGTCGATCAGATCCGGCGCGCTACCGCCCACCTTGCGGGAGAGTTCGGTTGCGATTCGCATGACCGACTCGGGCGTCATGGTTGGGGCGCGGTCGCTGATTCGGCGGGTCGAACCGCCTCGGGGGGCGCGACGGGCTTCGGTCGCACGTCCGCGGGGGGCGTCCGACTCGAAACGGTGCGTCGCTCTGGACAGCCCGCGTTCTGTGCGGGTGAAAGACCAGACGTTTTCGCCCTGCTTGACCTCGATGATGCTGCCTACGGGTGTGATGTGCAGCACGGTTTCAGCCTCGTCTTCGATCCCGTGCGTGGGCGTAATCGTGCCGGTGACTTGATACCGCCCGTTGATGAACACTTGCGCGGGCTGGTACATCAAGGCTGCTCGGCGGAGATCGTCGGGATCCGGTGGGCGGTGTGCATCGCGGTGTCTGGGCACCTGCCTGGGGTATCGTCTGCGAGTAGCCATCATCGTCTCCTTGATGCTCAGTTGCTTGTATCTTCTTCCCAAGTGAACGCCATGCCGCCGATCGACCACGTCTTCTTCGGGCCGTCTGTGGTCTGAATCTCCCTGGGCTCCCACTTGAGCCACAGCTCGTTGTCGTCGAGCTGCGAGAACTCTTCCGGCTCTGGATCTCGCGGGTACGGCGCGAACGTGTAGAAGGAGTCCGTATCGGGATCGAAGATCGTCACTAGAACGGAGTTCGCTGCGACTTGCTTCGCGACGCGGTACTCGAACTCAGGCACCAAAAAGCCGTTCCACAGATCACCGAAACTCCAAGCGTCGAACGTCGGGGAGTTCTCGAAGTCGTAGGAGACGCGGATCTTCCTGGCGATCCGCTCACGCTGTCTGCGGGCGGGGCGGTTTGCTTCCCGGGCTACAGCTCTCCCCTCTGGATACTCGTACCACGTGTAGCCCTCGAAGCACCACACGTGCTCGCCGAGCTGGGCGCACCATTCGGCCTGAACGATGCCGACAGATTCAGGATCGCCTTCGACCATCACGTGCACGTCGTCGCCATGCCTCGTGACCTCCAGGCCGCCGCCGGCTTGCAGCAGAGCCATCACCGCAGGGAGCTGGCGTGCTGTGAAGCAGGGGACGCTGAAGCCGTTCCACGTCTCGCCGGTCGTCCAGCCCGGAACCGTGCCGCCCACATCGAACCCGAAGAACGAGCGGCGGTATCCCTCGCGGACACGGCTGCCGCGCGCTTCGGCCGCGCGTCCTGGCTTGAAGCCGCTCGTGATCGGCTCAGCCTCTCGCGGGAGGCTCGTCACGCCCACCCGCGCGCCAGGCCCTTCGGAGTGCCAGTAACGCCCCTTGCGCCACACGCTCGCGGCCTCGTAGGGGTACTGGCCCCCGCGGGGGAAGTAGAGCTTCGTGTGGGCGCCCGCGACGAGCACATGCGTCGCCCCGAGCTGCGCGGCGTGTGCGATGAGGCCGTCGAGGGTGTCGAAGTCGGCGACGACGTGCGCGGTCTCGCGCAGCGATCTCCTCGAAGCGGAGAAGGCGATGCTCCTCGGATGGTAGTCCATCGGGATCTTCAGCCGACCGTGTTGATATTCCCGCCACGCTTGCGGGGCGAGCTGCTGCACTTGGGCGCCGTACTTCGCGATCTCGTCGAACTGCTCCTTCGACGTCGCCCATTGGCCGGCGTATGTCAGCCACGGGAGAGCCTTCTCGGGGTTGCGGCCGAAGTGCAACCAAGCGACGGCTTCCACCAGAGCATCGTCGGCGCTTATCGGATCGGGCGGATTCGGGTGAGCGTGCGTGGGCGGCCCGTAAGTGCGAGTCATCGGCGTCTCCTCGACGGTTGCGCGTATCGGCGCTGCTCGCGCATGGGGTCGCTGATTCGTCCACGAGCGTATCTGCTCGCTCGGCCGGGGCGGTTCATGTCTGGCGTACCCCACGACAGCTCGTAGAGCGCGCGCTCGTGGAACTGATCCCACTCCGCCGGCACGCGCCCCCGCCCGCCGCCGACACGCCACGCCTCTGCCTCCGCATGGCCGAGCCACTCGTCGAGGCCGCGGCGGTCGAGCGGGTCCAGATCGAACTCGCGGATCACATCGCGTACGGATCGGTTCGCGCCGAGCACCGCGTTCCAGTAGCCTTCGTAGGTCCAGCCCTCGTTCGGAGTGACGAATTGCCGCGGCGGCGGCGGGGGCACTTCGTAGTGCCGCGCTTGTACCCCGCGAGCGACGCGCGCGGCCTGGATGTGCTTGAACCCTGGGCGGTACTTCTTGTGCATCGTGTTCTCGCTCTCTTTCCTGATCAGCTCGGCCACCGTTCCAAGTGCCGTCGCGCTGCGCCTCGAACAGCGTTGGGGTATTCGGCCATTCGGGCGAGACCGGCGGCTGTCCACCCCTCGTCTGAAGCCTCGGCCAGTGCGCGCAGGCTCACCCACCCGTCTTGCCCCACAACGAGCGCGTCCAGCAAGGTCACGCCGACGCACGCGCCGACGTTGAGGATGTTGGATGTGAAGATGATGTCGTCCTGAGAAGGTTCGACGATGCCGCTCGGGTGGTTGTGGGCGACGATCAACCCTTGAGCCGCAGTGAGGAACGCGACCTTCAAGACGTTCCCGGCGGTCTGTCCCGTGCCGGTCGCCGTACCGATCGAGACCTCGTGGATCGCGTTCACTTGGTTGCGGTTATCGAGGCTGATGGTGACGAGGTGCTCCTGATCGGCCCACTTCAGGTGCTCGAGGAGCGCCGCCGCGTCCCAGGCGTTGTTCACCGTCGGGCGTCTGGCGTCGGGCGTCCAGCCCTCGGCGCGCATGAGAGCCGTGCGCACGAGCAGGAACGAGTACCCGGCGTAGAGGTCGAGCGCCGGGTGCTCGATGGAGCCGCTGCGACGGCGCTTCCGCGGGCGCCCGACCGGGAAGTCGCGTACTGCGTGCGCCTCGCGGACGAACTCGCCCCCGACCGGGTCAGCGAGTTCGTCCGCAGGCACGAGCAGGATCTCGTCGGGTGCGGCGTCGATCATCCGAGCGCCTCGAAGTCGATGCCGAGGCCGTCCACGCCAGGGATCGCATCCACGACGTCGTAGGTGCGGTCGCCGACCGTCGCCCACCAGTGGCCGTGCTCGAAGAAGAGGTCGGCCCGGCCGCGCCCGAACTTCGCGGCGGCGGCGCTACGGATGATCTTCTCGGCCTTCCGGGTGTCCTGCGAGGAGATGAGCGGCTTGCCGCCGCTCTCGTGCGCGCGGTGAGGTCGCGCTTCCCAGGCAGTCGTGGGGCCGTGTCCGTGTCGCCGCAGCCCTTCTTCTCGACTGATCCGCTCGCCGTGCTTGAGCGCCTGTTGAAGCGCCCAGACGAGTTGGCTGATCTCGTGCGAGGCTTCCATGTCCTCGCGCTCTTCGTCCGACAGGTCGCGCGCTTCGTGAGAATCGAGATCGATGTCTACGAGTTTCCGTAGCTTCCTCTTACCGTACTTCTTCTCCACGGACTTCCACTGGAAGTCTTCAGACTCCCTCGCGTTGCGGAGCGCCCACGAGACGGTGCTCTCCGGTTGCGGGAAGCCCGACGAGCCGAGCGCGTAGAGCGGATCGCCTTGTGAGCTGTGCCAGCGCTGGGCGAGCCACGGGGCCTCGTTGTCTCCAGCGTCGATCCACACCTCGACGTCTTCGTCCTCGCCGCCCTCGCGCACGGGGCGCCCAGCAGGGCCTCTGAACCGCGCGCGAGGGGCGCGCCGCGCTTCCTCGACGCCGCCCTCGTCCTCGCCCTTCATCTCGTTGAAGTCGGCGGCGATCTCTCGCCAGTCCACCTCGGCGTACGCCTTGGCGACCGCGCGCGGGCTGCCGCCGTAGCGCTTGAAGTCCGGTGTGCCTCTGGGGAGGATCTCCAAGACGAACGCCTTGGCGCTGTCGGCCGTGAACCGCCCTCGGTAGTCGAGCACGGCGCGGTAGAGGCCCTCGTCGTTGCCGAACCACAGGGCGACGTTCCACGTCTCCCAATTCGCCCATCCTTGATAGCCGTTGCTTGCCATGTTCGTCGTCTCCTAGACTGTGCGAGATGTACGCTTCATCGTCGTCGCCAGCTCACACCGAGTTCGGGTCAGCCGTGAACGTCTGCCCGGCGAACTCGAACTCGACCACGTCGCCGTTCAGCTCCATGTCGCGCGCGAAGGCGTCGTAGTCGAAGTAGTTCTCGAGCGTCTGCTTTCCGAGCTCTGCGGGGCCGCCCATGTCGTCGATGAAGCTCTCGGCGTACGCCTTCACGTCCCCTTCGCGGTAGCTCAGCTCGTCTGCCTTCTGGATCGCGTCGCTGAACGAGCGGACCATGTTGTTGTAGAGCAGGAAGTAGACCGCCGGCAGCTTGTAGTCCTCGAGTTGATCCATACCGTCGAACCAGTCATGCACCTGGCCCTGGTAGATGCGGGCGACCTTGAAGATCGCCGCCTCCTCGTCCGTACCGTCGATGAACTCGATCTCGTACTCCTCGACGGGGAGGTGCTTCTCGTACTTCTCGTCGAACTCTTCGGCGGACTCGAAGTAGAAGCCGCGCGCGCTGATGTCGTAGGGGTTTGCGTAGAGCTGCATGGGAACGTCTCCTTCTTTCAATCACCAGATGTCTTGACCGTGTTCCTCGAAGTCGAACGCGGCCATGATGTCATCGTACTTGACCGTGTGATCTTTCCTGAACGTCCCGGTCGGATCTTCGACGACGTAGAAGTGGTAGGCTTCGTCACCTTCGGCATCGAGGAGCACCGTGCTGCCGTCAGCCATCTCCAGCTCGACGGTGAGCCGCCAGTCGTACCAGGGTGCTTCTTCGCCAGGCGCCTTGAGGTAGAAGATGGAGTAGGCGCCGTAGTTGCCGCGCACGTCACCGCCGCGGTGCGCGCGTACGAAGTAGATCGCCGGCTTCCACGGATCGCCGCTCTCGTCCGGCTCCTGCACGCTGGTGAAGTTCAGCGTCGGACCCCACCACGACCAGTTGTATGTGTTGTCGGACCTGCCGTTGGCGTCGGCCCAATCTTGAAGCATGTCGACGCGCTCGTCCTCGTCGAGATCGCGCGCGTCCGTCTGCGCTTCGATCTCGTCGAACTCGCTGGGGTCCCAGCCCATCTCGATGAGCTTGCGGATCGCTTGCTTGGACGTCAGCGGAGCGGAGCCGAAGATCGCCGGCAGGTCGGACCCTTTCGCGCGCGCGAAGGTGTCGTAGTCCATGTCCTGACCGCCCGACGAACTCATCGCCCACTTCTTGACGGCCACGACGACGGGCTTGCTGTCCTCGTCGTCCGTCTGGGCCACGCGGCGCCCCGCGTGGGTGCGCGGGCGAGGAGCCCTCTCGGACGGCCGCGCGATGCTCCCCGCGCGGACCTTGCGTGTTCTCGGGATGGTGCGTCTGATCGCCATGTTCATCGTCTCCTTCGTGCGCGGCGGGGGGCTTCTTCCGCGCCGGCCTTCTTCTTGGCCCAGACCGACGTCTCGCCGTCCGTGCCCCACGTGATCTCATCGTCGCCGCGCTTCGGCCACCAGTCGAGCCCCTGGGCGACGGTCTCGACCGTCTCCTCATCGTGCTCCGTCTCGGCCGCAACCGCGCGGATGACAGCCTCGGCGGAGGTGGACCCCTCCGAAGCTGGTACATGCCCGCCGTACTCGACGAACTCGTAGCCGTTCTGCTCCAGCCAGCTCGTGAGCTTCCCCGTGCCGACGTCTGTCCAGAGCTGCGGATGCGCCTTGCGCGGGAGGCCGAGCGCCTCCTCCCAGCCGCGGTCGATCAGGACATCCTCGTTGACGGCCACCGCCATGTCGTCCAAGTTGCCTCCGAACTCGGCGATGATGACGATCGATTCGGGATCGTAGCCCTGGCTCTCGAGATCGTCGGCCACTTGATCGCCGACGTGACTCCACGCTTGCGCGGAGCTCTGATTCGACATGAGCTGCGCGGCGGTTTCGAGCGCGCTCTCGATGTCGCTGTAGCCGAGCACGTCGTTCTTGAACGACTCGTCCTCGTCCGCGACGTACTCGGGGATCGTCGCGACCTTGCCGCCCCACCACTTCACCTCGTAGTCGGGGAGATCCGAAGACCAGCCCGAGGGGCCGCTGTCGCCGCGCCCGTAGCCGATCAGCGCCTCGGCGATCACAAGCGCGCGCTGCTCCGGCGTCGCCTCCTCCTCGAACCAGACCTTCTGCTCGCCGGAGTCGAAGCCGTAGGACTGGAGCGCGCTCTGCACGTCCTTGTTCTTCGGATCGAGGTCGCTGAGATCGAACCAGGCTTCCTTCGACCAGAACGGGTATCCGACGTCGGCCGCCTCCTTGTCGCCGACGGAGTTGCGCACCGGCTGGATCTCGAACAGCTCGATGTGGTCGCCGTCGGCCGTGGCGATCAGGCCGCCGTGCGCGCCGGGGTCCATGTCGCCCCCGATCTGCGTCCACGGCATGTCCGTCGGGATGCGCACCTCGATCGGGTCGGGGATGTCGGGGAAGCCCGGGAGGCTCGGTTGCCTGCGGCTCATCAGCCTGCTCCTTCGCGTTGCCATCACGGAATCCGTCCTACCGCGTTGACGCGGATCTCGAACCGCTCGAAGACGCTCGCCTCGGGGTCCTCGTTGTACTGATCGACGGCGTCATCGCCGCCGTACCACGCGGCGCCTTTCTCGCTCCAGATGAGCACGTCGAGGTCGGTTTCGCCGCGAGCCATCGCCATGCCGAGCGCGAAGCCGGCGGCCTCGTCGAAGGTCTTGAAGATACGTTCGCGCCCGCTGCCGTCCTCGACAGAGTATTCGACATCGGGGTGGGTCTTGCTGCGTGCCATTCACTCGTCTCCTTCTTCGTCGTCGTCGTCGTCGTCGTCGTCCTCGTCGTCCTCGTCGTCGTCGTCGCCCTCGTCCTCATCCTCGTCGTCGTCTGGGCCGCCTACGGACTCGAGCCAGTCGAGCGGGTCCGCATCGCGGACGATCTCGTTGTAACCGTCCTCGTCCTCATCGACGAGCTCCTCGGCTTCCTCGCGCGGCATCATCTCGCGCTCGGCGCCGTTGTAGGGATAGTCGCCCCAATTCCCAGCCTCGCGGTGCGAGTCGCGAAGATGATCGGGCATCACCTCCACGATCACGAGATCGTCCGGCGCATCGATCCACCCGGCGCTCTCGGCCCACTGTAGTGCCGCCCGCAGGCCGGCGTCGCGTCCGACGCTCTGGATCGCTGTGGTCTCCATGCTGTCGAGCGCCTTCTCGTGCGTCGAGCCGATGCCGATCCTCACGGCATCCTGCGGTCGCCCCGTCTCCACCGCGATGTAGTTCGATCCGTCGTGGAACCAGTCCATCACTCGTCTCCCTCATCGTCGTCGTCGTCCTCGGACGTGAACTCGAAGAACTCCTCGGCTCGGGTGCCGCGCACCGCGTCCTCGACCTCCTGCGGCGAGAGCTTGAACGCCCAGCCGTCGAACGTCTCGGTGAGGACGTCGAGAGCGTCGTCGCCGTACTCCTCCTCCAGCTCGGCGAGGTACTCCGGGTTGGTCTCCATCTCCCACGTTTGGAGGATGTCGAACGCCTCTTGCAGCGCGGAGTCAGGGTGCCCGTGGAAGCGGTTCTGCTCCACGTAGAGCGCGCCGATGTGCGGGCCGTAGCCGGTCACGTTGACGATGATTCCGATGTAGACCGGCGTGTCGTCGTCGAGGTCGATGGTGTCGCCCTCGACGCGATCGGGCTTGAGCAGCACGCCCTCTTCGAGAAGCTGGCGGAGGTAGTTCGCGTCCGTGTTGATTCCTCGCGGCATCACTCGTCTCCTTCTGTCTCCTCCCGATGGGAAGTCGATCAACTCTCCAACGTCTTCAAGAACGCACTGAAGGTCGGGAACTCGAGGAGCATCTGCGGCGCCTCGTCGTCACCGCTGTAGATCCCGACGATGGTGGGGTCGAGCAGATCAGGAGCGTTCGCATCCAGATCGGTGACCATGACGTAGGCCCCGCCTTCAAGGGCACGCCCCCAGGCCGTGCAGCCTCCGCCCGTGTCCCACCGCTCGAATCCGGCGCGGCGCGCCGCAGCGCCAGCGCTCTCAGGTTCGCGCATCGGCCGTCGTGTCGTAAACCGTCGTCGGGCCATCATGTCCTCCATTCGATCCATTCGCGTTGAGCGTCGAGGGGTAGCTCCGAGGTGGAGACGCCCACGGCCTTGAGCACGTTGCGGAGCGCCTCCCACTCCGCCTGGGCGCTCTCGATCAGCTCGCCCTCGTCGAGGTCGCTCTCGACGCCCCAGAGCCCCGAGCTCGTGAGAGTCTGCTCGGTCTCCTCGATGAACACGTCGGCCTCGGCACGCACGCCGACGATCGAGAACTCGCCGTTGCGGTACGCCGCCAGGCGCTCGTCGAAGCCGTCCTGCTCGAGGTACGAGACATCCGGGTCGGGATCCTCCTCCACGACCACCCGCAAAGCGCGAAGCTCCACGGGAGGTCTGCGGGGGGGTGCCTCGACCACGCGACGGCGTGGGCGGTGGGCGGTCATCTTGTGCCCCCAGTATCCGCGTCCGCACGCCGGCCGTCAAGCCTCCAGCGGACAGAAAGAACTTGCGCGTAGAGAATAAACGGTGTACGAAGGGTGAATAACCGTCGAACCCCGCCGTCCAACCCGGACATGCAGGCGCAGCTCCCTCTTCCCAGCCTAGCGGACGAGGCCGAGGCCCCCGAGCCCCGTGCCGAGTTCGTGGATGCCGCCACCGCCGCCCACTTTCTGGTGGGAGGCCACGCCGTCGCCACGTTCGAGTCGCGCAAGACGGGGGCGCGCTTCACCTACAAGATTCGTCGCGCTGATCCCGAGCCGGGCGACACCCGCGAGCCGCCGTACTTCGTCTCAGTGTTGATCGGCCCGAACAACGAGAGTGACTACCAGTACCTCGGGTGCATCTTCCAGAAGAAGAGCTACTCGCACGGGCGGAAGAGCAAGATCGCTCCCGATGCGCCGAGCGCCGTCGCGTTCGGATGGGCGTGGGGGCACCTCTCGGCGGGGCGCATGCCCCCGAACATGACCGTCTGGCACGAGGGGCGCTGCGGGCGATGCGGTCGGCGGCTCACCACGCCCGAGTCGGTCGCGAGCGGGTTCGGTCCCGTGTGCATGACGAAGGAGTAGCCCCCCACCAGAAAGTGGGCGGGTGGTGTGAATGGCCAAGGCCAGGAAGGTTGAAACATGGATCTCACGAAGATGACCCGAGCGAAGGCGGAGAAGATGGTGGCGGCGACGAGCGACGCGGAGACGCTCAAGAAGCTCGGTGACCACCGGAACAAGCACGTGCGGGCGAAGGCCGCCCACAAGGCTGCGCGGTGCCTCGCGCGCGAGGTTGCGGTCGAGGCTGCAACCGAGCGTGCGGCCGAGGTCTCGTCGTGAGCGGTAGCGTCTCGATCGATAAGCTCTCGCCCGACCAGCGCGAGGCGTACGACGACGTCATGGACTGGATCAACGGCGACGATCCGAGCCCCGTTCTCACGTTGGGGGGGTATGCCGGGTCGGGGAAGAGCACGCTCGTCGCGCTCATCGCCGAGTCGGTCACTCTCCCCGCGTTCGTCGCCTATACGGGCAAGGCGGCAAGCGTGCTTCGCCGCAAGCTCGCGGCGGCCGGCACCGAGACCGTCGGCACCCAGCGGCGTGATCCAGAGGGGCGCCCGTCGCTCGAACGGCGCCCCTACTGCGGGACGATCCATGCGCTCATCTACAAGCCGTGCTCGTGCCGCGAGCCGCAGGTCGTGCCGATCATCAAGCCGTGCCTCACGCCCAAGTGCGAAGAGGAATTGCAGTGGACGCCAAGCGTCGAGGCGGCTGGGACTGAGGCCGAGGCGGTGTGCGCGGCCAAGCATCGCCACGCGATGGATGCGGAGACGTTCAAGAAGATCAAGCCTGGGACGAAGTTCGTACGCGCGAAGATGGGGCCTGATGGGCTGTGCGAGTTGTGCAGGGGCAAGGAGTGGCTCCGGCGCGAGACGCTCGACCGCAACTATGATCTCATCATCGTGGACGAGGCGAGTATGGTGGACGACACCATGCTCCGCGACCTGCGGGGGTACGAAGTGCCGATCCTGGCCGTCGGTGATCACGGCCAGCTTCCGCCCGTCGGCGGCGCCGGCTCGTTGATGAAGAACCCGCGCCTTCGGTTGGAGCGTATTCACCGCCAGGCGGAAGGGAACCCGATCATCGCGCTCAGCAAGATCATCCGTGAGACGGGGCGCATCCCCGACGACTTCGATGGCGGTGAGGCGGTGACGTTCGGGAAGCTGCGCGACTTCGAGCGGATCATCGAGGAGCGCTACGCCGACGCCTCTCCAGAGCGCCTGTTGGAGATGGGGATCGCCGTCAGCACGAACCAGCGCCGGCTCGGGGCGAACCTGTCTGTCCGCCGCGCGAGGGGCACTGCGCGCAACGGCCTCGAACTGCCGCAAAGGGGCGAGCACGTCGTCTGCCTGCGGAACATGAAGGGCGCGAACGGGGCGCCTCCGGTGTCGAACGGCATGCGTGGGGTGCTCACGTCGAATGCGGTGCCGAAGCCGATCTACGACGGCGATGGGAAGAAGATCAGGGAGAGCGCGACTCAACTCGTCGGCTCGATCGTGTTCCCAGATAACGAGATCGAGGAGCGGTCCTACGAGCTGCTGCGCGCGCAGTTCCAACGCGAAAAGACGTTCGGATCGCCGGAAGAACTCGCGCGCGAGACGGGGCTGCACTCGTTCCAGGCGGCGGGGGCGCTCTTCGACTTCGGTTGGGCCATGACCGCGCACAAGCTCCAGGGCTCGCAGGTGGACGATCTCATCGTGATCGTGGAGCGCCTGGGGTGGATGTCCGAGGAGGATCAGCGGCGCTGGCTCTACACGGCCGTCACCCGCGCCGCGAAGAAGCTGACGGTGCTCCGATGACCCGCGCCGGATCAGACGTTCGCTTGGGCGATCTCGTCGACGGGCGGCGAGGTGCGTCGATGACCGCGAAGCCCTTCGGCGTCGGATCCAGCGTGTGGGTGTTCAACGAGAACCGGCGCGTCTACGCGAAGGGGCTCGGCGACGGGCATCTTTGGTCGTCCAGCGCCCCGATCTGGCGCGAGCATTGGGAGCCGCTCCTCGTCGTCGGTGAGACGCGCGTCTCGTGGATCATCGGCCACAGCCTGAAGTACCCTGACGTGGAGCGCAAGATCAGCAAGCGTGATCTTGCCGACGGCAAGGTGATCGGAGTGCTCACGAGCGCGGCCGACTTGGACGCGGCGTGCTTCGTGCACGACCACGGCCGCAAGATCGCTGATCGCGTGGCGCGTATCTCCGGTGGACGGAAGGCCGCAGAGACGCTTCGGCAGATCGCCGCACTCGTCGGGTACGAGCCGGAGGGCGCATGAGCGACAAGCTCACGGGGGCGCAGCTCGACAAGCGTGCGGAAGAGGAGTGGCGTCCAGTGGTCGGCTGGAAGGGCATCTACGAGGTGTCTTCGGAGGGTCGTGTGCGCAACGCTTTGGCGCGCTCGGGGTCCAAGGTCGGGCGTTTGCGGAAGCTGCGCCCTGATCAACGAGGCGGCTACTTGCATGTGCTGTTGAAGCGGCAAGGGCGGCTCAAACTCTGTTATGTGCACGTCCTTGTCGCTGAAGCCTTCATCGGGCCTCGCAAGAAGGGCGTGGAAGTCGATCACATCGACGGCGTGCGCACGAACAACGCGCGTCACAATCTCCAGTACGTTACGCACGCAGAGAACGTGCGGCTCGCTGCGGTGCAGGGCGCGTACGCTGGGCGGCGCCCTCAAGCTAAGATCACGGCGAAGGATGTGGTGCGGATCCGAAAGATGTGGAAGCGGGGGCGTACAAACCGCGAGATCGGAGTGGCGTTCAAGCTGGGATACAAGGCTGTCTCCGATGTGGTTCATCGACGATCGTGGGAGGGCGTCAAGTGAGCGGCTTCCGCGTTTTCCAGCTCGATGACAACGGGCCGCTCTGGGCGATCCGCGCGGGCTACTACTCCCCGAAGCTGAACCAAGCCGCTCGCAGTGTGCCTGGCGCGCGCTGGGACGGGAACCTTCGCGCCCACGTCGGCTACCCCGACGCCATCGAGCAGGTCGTCGCGCGGCTCAAGGAGATGGGGCTCAAGACCGAGGCGCCCCCGTCGCGGCCTGCTGCCTGGAAGCACTTCCTGCCGGTGTCGTACGACGGGGCGCGGGAGTACCAGAAGGAGGGGATCGACTTCCTCATCCACGAGGCGCGCTCGGGGGCGCTCCTCGCCGACGACATGGGCTGTTTGTGCGGGGACACGCGCGTACTTTTCCGTCGAGGCCCGTACGGGCGAGCGCGCGCAGCGTCTTTGGAGGAGCTGTACGCCGCGTTCCGCGCGCGAGGGCCGAAGGCTCGGCCGCTCTACATTCGAGCGCTCTGTGGCGACGAGTTTCGTTTCCATGCGATCAGAGACGTGCTCGACAAGGGCGTTCGCCCTGTGGTGAAGCTCAGCTTCAAGAGCGGATTCCCGCTGCGATTGACGTCGGACCACGAGGTCGGTCGAGCGGGGTCGGTGTTCACGCCTGCGAGCGCGTTGGTTCCCGGGGACCGTGTCCTCACTGTCGGGCACTATCTCGGGTACGTCGAGCGCAAGGAAGCCGCCAAGCCGGGTATGCAACTGTTCGAGAAGAGCTACGCAGTCGGGGAAGTGGCGATCACGGCGGTTGCACCTGACGGTGAGGCCCATGTCTACGACATCGTCTGCGAAGATCCGCACCGGAACTTCGTCGCGAACGACATCGTCGTCCACAACTGCGGCAAGAGCTTCCAGGCGGCCAAGGCCGCGCGCGCCCTCCGGCGGAAGACCCTCATCGTGTGCCCCGCCCACGTCCGCGGCGTCTGGGAGCGCCCCGCCGATCCGAAGCTCGGGGACAAGGGCGGCGAACTCGCGAAGTGGTGGCCGAAGGCCGAGGTGTTCAAGCCGTACGGGCTCAAGTCGGACGCGATCCCGCCCGAGGCGGACGTGGTCGTGATCCACTACGACATCGTGCACGCCTGGGTCGAGGAGATCCTCACGTGGGCCGGCGCCTCTGGCACGCCCGACCACGACAACGACGACGAGCCCGTCGAGTCCGACATCAGGGATCTGACCGTCGTCTTCGACGAGGCGCACGTGCTCCTCAACCCCACGAGCCGGCGGTCGAAGGCGTGCCGAGAGCTCGCCCATGCGGCGCGCGGGCGCATCGCGCTGACTGGCACGCCGCCCGTCGAGCGCGTACGCGACCTCTACGGCATCGTCGAGACGATCAGCCCGGGGCGGTTCGGTGAGGAGTTCTTCGGGTTCGGCGTGCGTTATTGTTGCCCCCCAGAGGCTCCGATCTGGATGGGGGACACGACTTTCAAGCCGATAGGTGCCGTACAAGTTGGAGACGAGGTCATCGGTTGGAGCCGCGGAGAGTACCCGACAGGTCCCGGCAAGCAGAGCACACGCGGGCGCGGGAACGAGAACATGGGATCGATCTCGGTGGGCGCGACGCGCCGAAAACTGGTTCGATCCAAAGTTGTTGCGATCGGGCGCCGCGAAGCACCGATCGTCAAGGTGACGTTCAAGTCCGGGCGCGTTATTAGATGTACGGCCGATCACCGATGGCTTAGCGGGCACAGCAACGGTAGTTCCAACTCGCCTAACCAGTGGACACGCCCTATCGTTGGGCACGATCTAGCGCACGTCATCGACGCCCCACGCAAGCTGTCTGAGGAAGAGCAGAGATTGGCTTTATGGTTGGGGGGCCTATTCGATGGCGAAGGGAACGTCACCGATGTTACTCGACCGTGGTTCAAGAGAGGCAGCGGTACGCGCTTGGTCTGTATCTCGCAGAGCGCGACGCACAACCCGGATGTGTGCGCCAGGATCGAACGGGCGTTGACGGTACTAGGGTTCAAGTATTCGACGTACAAGGACCGCGCCTGTGTCCGTTACACAATCTCTGGTCGTCAGGCGCTAACTAACTTCTTGGGCTGGTGTGCGCCGGTACGTCGCGCGAAGATCGAAGAGTGCGTACTCGGTTCGCGTTTCAAGACGCCGGATACTATCGTGTCGATCGAAGCCGATGGCGTCGGCGAAGTCATTTCGCTTACCACAGAGACAGGCAACTACATCGTGTGGGGCTATGCGAGCAAGAACTGCGACGGGCACAAAATAGACGTTTCTGGCCCGGAAAACACCACGAAGACGGTCTGGGACTTCGACGGCCGCTCGAACCTGAAGGAGCTGCGCCAGCGACTCGACTGGTTCTGCCTCCGCCGCACGAAGCGGGAGGTGCTCAAGGAGCTTCCCGCGCTCCAACGCCAGATCATCGACGTCGCGGTCCCGCCGAAGAATCGGATCGCCGCGACCGCACAGATGGTGGGCGACAAGCGGCGCATGCGCGCGGCGCTCGACTCTGCCGCCGACGGCAAGCTCAAGAGCGTTCTTGAGCTGGTGAAGGCGCACCTCGAAGCCGGGCAGCGGGTCGTCGTCGGGACCTACCGGCGCGCCGTCTGCGAGCGGATCGCGACGACCTTGGCGGAGACGGCGCCGACGCAGTTCATCCACGGTGGGATCCCGCTCACGCGCCGGCAGAAGATCATCAACGAACTCGCCCGAACGGAAGGGGCGTGCTGCCTCGTGGCGAACATCGACGCGACCTCGACCGGCGTGGATCTCACCTTCGCGGGCGTGGTCGTCCTGGCCGAGCTGGTCTGGGAGCCGCGCGACCTCGTGCAGTTCGAGGCGCGCGTGCACCGCTTCGGGGCCTCGGAGACGGAGCCGGTGCTCGTCCAGTACGTCATCGCGCGCGGGACGGGCGACGAGCTGATCTTGCAGGCGGTCATCAACAAGCTCGACAACTTCCTCGACCTCGTCGAGACGGACTCGGGCGACGGGCTCAAGGAAGCGCTCAAGGGCAAGGACGACGGCCTCTCGCGTCTCGCGGCGGCTCTCAAGAAGATGGGAAGGAACTCGACATGACAACAGAGGCGTCAGGATCGGATGTGCCAGAAGCGGAGCTGCGCCGGCTCGCGTGGGACTTCTTCGAGTGGTCGGAGAACCCCCCGGTCGCGCTGAACGCGGAGGAGCAAAGGAAGATCGCGAAGCAACTGATCCAAGCGGCGCACATGATCAGTACGCTGCGCGCCGAGCGGGATGATGCGCACTTGGAAGGTCGCGTCGCCGCCTTGGAGCATAGAGTCGCCATGTTGGGGCTGTCGAAGAGGATCGACGAGCTGCTCGAAACGAACACGCGCTTCGCCGAGGAGCGCCGCGGCGTCGATCTGCACGCGATGGTGAGCCAGTTCCACCGCACCGGGGACTACCCCGTTCGGCACAGCCCTGCCGTGCCTGCCGACGACGAGATGCGCTTCCGGTTCCGGCTCATCGTCGAGGAGTTCTTCGAGCAGTTCGACGCTTGCTTCCAGGGCGTGCTCCAACGCCAGCTCGTTGCGGACGCGAAGGACAAGATCCGCCAGGTGCTCGCGGGGCCGATCGGCGCCGTCGATCTCGCTCAGCTCGCCGATGCTTGGGCGGATCTCAAGTACGTCGTCGTCGGCAGCGAGGTCACGTTCGGGGTGGACGGCAACGCCGTGTTCCGCGTGGTGCATGCGGCGAACATGGCGAAGTTCGGCCCCGGCGCGCGACGCGACGCGAATGGCAAGACGATGAAGCCGCCCGGCTGGACGCCGCCGGACATCGAAGCGGAACTCGACCGGCAACGTCGAGAGGAAGCGAAGCACGCATGAAGAAGAAGCAGAAGAAGGCCCCCGAGCGCCATAGGGACTTCAAGCCGTTCGTGGCGAAGCTCCGCGCAATCGGGCTCCACACCGAGGTCGAGCGGCGCGCGCTCGAGCACCATGTGACGCTCCGCGAGCTCTACGAGGGGCCGATCGGTGCGCCGAGCATCACGGCGGCCAGGCGCGCCGTCTACCTGTGGCTCATGTCGGAAGGCAAGGGGCTCAACGAGATCGCGCGGCTCTTCGACCGAGCCGTGAGTGGAGTCTCGAAGCTGGTAGGAGGCCGCGATGGGGCGGCGTGAACAGAGGACCGTCAAAGCGTTGAAGCGGGCGAACGAGCGCAGCCCGCAAGGAAGTTGATCTTGACCGGAGTCATCTACAATGAAAACGAACCGTTCGCTGCCGAGTGGCTCAAGAACCTCTCCGAAGCAGGACACATCGCGCGCGGGGAAGTCGATGACCGCAGCATCGTCGCCCTCGAGCCCGCGGACGTCCGAGA
>Ga0194132_10006011_pt1 | contig 19185 bp, 9 predicted proteins | sample TA2KigOf80mmetaG_FD_148612 | JGI IMG/M metagenome (GOLD analysis project Ga0194132, IMG submission 148612) | Freshwater microbial communities from Lake Tanganyika, Tanzania - TA2015054 Kigoma Offshore 80m | ecosystem: Environmental > Aquatic > Freshwater > Lake | place: Tanzania: Lake Tanganyika...
GCGATGACTTCTCTAGCGAGTGCACATTCACAGATGTTCGACTTTGAGAGTGCAGCCGATGTCATTGCACAGGCCGTTTCGATTTGCATGAAGTTCCACGGCGGAGCAAGAAAATCGACTGCCATAGTGTTCATATCCGCAGTCCAAGCGTTTGCACAAGTTGGCAAGTTCGACGAAGCGAAAGCAGCTATTGAAGCAATTCAGGCATTGTCAACATCCTCCGGATTGACAACGGCCGAGAGTTTCTCGCATACCGGCGCACGGGTTATGTTGCTTACTCGTCTAGGAAACGATGCAGCTGCTTACGACGCACTTCAACACGATTCATTTAGTGTTTCCTCGGACGAACTGCGTCGACTTCCTGGTGCACATCGCATTTGCTCTTACGAACTAGAACTCAGGTTTCGATTGGGTGACACATTAGGTGCGGTGGCCGACTACGATCGCTTGATTGACCTCTTCCGAGAAGACCGACGGGCGGTCGATGAGTTGTACATGAACAAGATCAAGATGATGGCCAAGCTTGGCAGCGCTCAGGACTTGGCGCCGATGTTGAAAGAGATCTTTGTTCCGACCGTGGAATCGCTGCACGCGCTGGCGAACACCACCACCGATATGGCGCGGATCCGGATGGCCTCCCGACTGCGGTTTCGCGCGGAAGCCTGGACGAACCTCGTAACGCCGCACGAGTCCCCACGCCGGATTTACGACGCGATCAGCGCGTTCAAAGGGATCGCCTACGACGTTGCCCGCATCCAGTCGCTGGGCCTGGACATCAGCGGCCCTCCCTCCTCCGCCGTTTCGCTGTCGCTTCCTCAGACGATCGTGCACCGCGGATTTCTCAAAAACCCACCCACTTCCGCCGACGAATTGCTCCGCCTCGAACAGCAACTCTTGCGGTTGGATCAACAGACCCGTGAAGTGGGCCAGGCCCGGCAACGCGTCAAGCCGGAACAGCGGCGCCGCACCGTCGCCGACATCCAATCGCACCTGCGCGACGACGAAATGGTCTTGGATTTCTGGAGTATCCGTCCGGATCTGCTGGAATACTCGCTGCCGGAAATCCGTCGGCAGAGACGTCGCGTCGACTGTTTCGTCATCAAAAAGGAGTCGGTGGAACGGGTCGCCCTGGGCTGGCAGGACGAGATCGAAGCGAAGATCGTGGAATGGCGGAACTCGATCGCCCTGGACGATCCGCTGATCGAACGGAAAATGGCCAGATCGGTTGCGGCGCTCGTTTGGGAGCCGCTGGAGGTATCGCCGGACCAAGTCGGGCAAGTCTACGTCTGCCCGGAGGGAGTGCTCACCAACCTGCCTTGGTCCGCACTGCCGGGGGCGACACCGGAAAAGTACTTGATCGATGACATCGGCATTTCGGTGATTCCCAGTGCCGCCCATCTTGACTCCAGTTCCCGCGGCAGCGGCTTGTTTCGGGATTCCAGCCCCCGGATGTTGCTTGCAGGTGACATTCAATTTCGCGAACCGGATTCCCGCGACCCGTCGGTGTCGAAGCAGCGGATCGGCCTGCTCAATGACCGATCGAAACTCCACGAACTCCCGGGGACCAAACTCGAAATCGACATGATCGAAAGCCAGTTTCGAACACGCTGGAATTCGGGCGTGTTGCTGCGGCTGGAAAAGGACCGCGCGACGGAACAGGTCTTCCGTGAAAATGCCCGCCAGTTTCATTTCATCCACCTGGCGACGCACGGGCTTTTCGCGCCGGAGACACTTGTATCCGAAGCCAACCGCTATGACACGGAGAAACTGTTTGCAACGTCCGGAATCAAAGTGCAATTCATCCACCCGGGATCCGCCAGCGCCCTGGTGTTCTGCGCGCCGCCGGCGTTCGCTGCGAATTCCAGCGACGACGGTCTGCTCACCGCCCTGGAAGCCCAGGACCTTCGGCTCCGCGACGCCGCCCTGGTCGTACTTTCGGCATGCGATACCGCAAACGGCAAATTTGAGTCCGGCGAAGGAATCGCCGGCCTGCAACGGGCCTTCCACATCGCCGGCGCGCAAGGAGTCGTTTCCAGTCTTTGGACGGTCAATGACGAGGCGACCGCTATCTTCTTCGCGAAGTTTTACGAGCTGCTCTGGAATGATCAGCTCGACCCCCGATCGGCCCTGCGCGCGACCCAGCGCTGGATGATCCGCAACCCGCAAGCGGAGGTCGTCAGCCTCGCAGAACGGATTCCCAATTTCACTCAAACACAGTCGGTTACTCGCCGGTCGAATTCCGCGACTTCGGGACTCGGATCGCCCAGAAACTGGGCCGCCTTTGTCTATTCCGGGGGCTTGGCGCCCTGATTGTCCGCCCCCGTACCGCTCGTTGCCCACGGCCACCATCTGGCACGATCGACAAAAACAGTACACGTAGCGCAGGCTCTTGCGGAATAGGTCGCAAAGTCCCGTCGCGTCGACTGTTTCTATTACGAAAAACGCACAAAATGTTTGCGTTGGTTTACGTCCGTGACTACTCTGGGCCTTATGGACTTTATGTCACCGACCCCCCCCCTGGTGGATCGGGGACCATTGGCCATGAATTCCATGCATTGCCGTTGCATTTCCCCAGTGCTTCCCAGACTTCCCATATTGACCCTCTGATTTCGGGGTATTCCGCCGCTATGAAGAAGAAAACGCATCAAGGTCGTAAGGTTCGAGGAGCGTTGCGCAACCGACTGGTACGGCGATTCCTTGCCGGAGAAAGTCTGGAGTCCCGCACTCTGATGGCTGCCGACACCAACATTTACCGGTGGACGCTGGATGTCGACGGCAATCAACTGGTAACGCCACAGGATGCGTTATACATCATCAATGAGCTAAACCACCCAAATAGCAATCATGCATCGGGAACCGCCGAAGCAGAGAGTAGCGATCTTAATGGGTTGAAATTGGACGTAAATCGCGACGGAAGAATTTCACCAACCGATGCGATTCTCGTCATCAACGAACTCAATTCTGAAGGCGAGAGTAGTCCTCTGGTTCGATTCCGGGTTTCGGCGGACCAAGTGACGGGCGATCCGATCACGACACCGATCTCGGTGGGCACGCACTTCATTGTGACCGCATTTGTGCAGGACATTCGCGACAGCAGTACGGAATCTTCCGGGGGTGTTTTCGCCGCGTATTTGGATGTGCTTTACAATTCGGGGTTGGTGAATTTCGATTTCCGCGAATTGCAGACGGTGAGTTTGACGGGGACATCGGGCGGATCGTTTACGCTCAGCTTCGGTGGCGAGACGACGGCGTCGATCGCGAATAACGCTTCGGCCGATACATTGAAAACCGCGCTGGAAAATCTGAATTCGATCAATCCGGGCGACATCGAGGTCAGCAAGTCGGCGACGCGGACCTGGCTGGTCAAGTTTGGCAATAATTTCTCCAACACCAACGTCCCGAACCTGACCGGCGACTCATCGAAACTGACGGGCAGCGCCCCGGCGATCAATGTATCCGACAATCAATCGGCGTCCGCCGCCCAGCGATTCCTCGACTCGATCACCTACGGCACAACGTATACCGGAGGCCTCGAAGCCACCAATGGCGCCGGACTGGTCGATGAAGCCGGCGCGTTCGCCAGTCTGACCGAAACGGGCAATGCGGAATTCGATCTGCTCCGTTTCTCGATGCAGGCGACCAACGCCGGGACGGCAAAGCTGACCGCGGATCCGGCCGAGGACCAGGACCGGCACGCTGTGTTGCTCTACACCAGCCCCCAGCAGGATCCCAAAGTTCCGGTTTCGCAGATTCTCTATGGTGAAACCAGCGTTACGATCGTCAAGCTGGTCAATGCGGTGGACGACAGGGCGACCGTGCAGGAAGACTCGACCAATAACCTCGTCGACGTGTTGACCAACGATACGATTTCGACCAACGGGACGAAACGGATCGAGAGTGTGGGAACGCCTTCCAACGGCTCGGTGTCGATCGACAACCGCGGCACGGCCACGACCACCGACGACGTGTTGCGCTACACACCCACCACGGACTTCGCCGGCGCCGACACGTTCACCTATGTCTTGGGTGACGGTTTGTCGAATACGTCCGTCGCCACGGTGACGGTGACGGTGATGGGCAAGAACGATGCCCCGACGATCACCGCGATCGGCAATCAGACGATCGACGAGGATACCTCGACCGGCGCGCTGTCATTCACGATCAACGACGTCGACAACGATCCGGACACCCTGCAATTGACGGCCACTTCGTCCGACACCGCCCTGATCCCGAACGCCAAAGTCGTCCTGGCCGGTTCGGGCAAGAGCCGGACGGTCACCGTCTCTCCCGCGCTCGACCTCTCGGGAAAATCGACCATCACGATTGTCGTCAGCGACGGTGCCTTGCAGGCTTCGACTTCCTTCACCGTGACCGTCAATTCGGTGAACGACGCGCCGATCAATTCGGTGCCGGGGATTCAATCGACCACCGAGGACAACAGCGATGAACCGCTGGTATTTTCCGCCACCAACGGCAATCGCATTACGATTTCGGACGTGGACGCCGGCAATGCCAATCTGGTCACGACTTTGAGTCTGCCGACCGGCACGTTGACGATCCCGAATCCAGCGGGCGTGAATCTGGTTGGGAACGGCAGCGGAGCGTTGACGCTTACCGGCACGATCGCCGCGATCAACAGTGCCCTCAACGGAATGGAGTACCGCGCTCCACAGATTTTCACCGGTCAGGTTCCAATGACCGTGACCACCAACGATCAAGGAAACACCGGCGGTGCGACACTCACCGCCAAGACGGACACGGATACGGTGACGATCGATGTGTTGCCGAAAGTGCGCCCACGGGCTCGCGCCGACTCCGTTACCGTCGCCGAGGATTCGGCCAACAATCCCGTGCTGGTGCTCGGCAATGACATCCCGAACGTGAATGCGAATGTCACGCTGAAGAGCTTCACGGACGGCGCCCACGGCAAAGTCACGCTGTTTGACAACGGCACGCCGGGAGATGCCACGGACGACGAGTTGCGATACACGCCGGACGGTGATTATTCCGGCCCGGACAGTTTTACCTATGTAATTAACGACACCTTGGAGGGTACGATCAATGCCGGCAAGGACTCGACCGGCACCGTGCTGGTGACCGTCACCGAAGTCAATGACGCGCCGACAGGCAACGATGACAAGGCGACGACGGCGGAAGATGTCGCGCTGACGATCGCCGGCTCGACCCTGACCTCGAATGACTCGCCGGGGCCAGGCGAATCGGGCCAGGTTCTCACCGTGAACAGTGCCAGTATGGTCTCGGGTGCCAATACCGGTTCCGTGGCGGTAAGCAAAGGCTCGGTAGTGTTTACGCCGGGGGAGAACTTCAACGGTACCGCACTATTCACCTATTCGGCCTCCGATAATGGCACCACGAACGGCCAGTCAGATTCGAAGTCGCTGACGGCCACGGTGACGATTACCGTGACGGAGGTCAACGACGCTCCGGTGGCCGGTCAGGACACCGCGTCGACGGCGGAAGGCACCGACGTCACGATCACCAATCTGCTGAACAATGACGGGCCCGGCGGCGGTTCGGACGAAGACAACCAGGTCTTGTCGTTGACCGGCGCGACGGTCGTTGCGCAAGGCGCGGGGACGGTTTCGCTGAATGGGAATGAACTCAAATTCAGCCCCGCGGCCGATTTCAATACGCTGGGCGGCGGTCCGGTCGTGATTACCTACCAGGTATCGGACAACGGCACGACCAATGACGTTGCGGATCCGAAGAGTTCGACAGGAACCGTTCTGGTCACCGTGACCGAAGTGAACGACGCTCCGATCGCCAACGACGATACCGCCGCCGACCTGCCCGGCGCCTTGTTCATCAAGAATCGTGCGACCACGATCGCCGGTTCGGCCCTGACTAAGAATGACTCGCCGGGACCGGCCAATGAAAGCTCCCAGCAGTTGACGGTGACCGACGTCAGCGGTTCGACCAAACTCGGCGGAACCGTGGAACTGGTCGGGGGAAATGTCGTCTACACGCCACCGCAGGATGTCGCCGATCAGTTCGACGAATTCACGATCACCGTGACCGACAACGGTACGACCAACGGTGAGGCCGGCCCGCTCTCCGACACGTCGACCGTGTCGTTCAAGATCCTGGATTTCGTACCCACCAAAGTCGGTGGCCGTGTTTACCTCGATTTCAACAACGACGGCAAGTTCGGCGGTAACGATCTGGGGCTGGCCGGCGTCGAGATCAAGTTGGCGGGTACCGATTTACAGAATGGAGTCATCGAACGGACCGTGTCCACGGATCGTGACGGCATGTATCTGTTCGAAAATTTGGCTCCATCGCTCGAAGGAACCAGCTACGTCATTACCCAGATGCAGCCGCTGAATACCATGGATGGCACGGATACGGCAACCGCGCCCGTGGCCACGCACGTCCAGGACAGCAAGGTCGTGAACGACGCCTTCGCGTTTTCGATTCCGATTGAAGGCGGCATGGAGTTGTTGGGGAACAACTTCGCGGAAGTCGGACTGGCGCCTAGCTTCGCCAGGCTGACCCGCTTCTACCTGGCATCGCAGAACCCGCAGGACGAAGTGCACAGAATCCTGTTCTCGCTGGGGCAGGGTGAAGATGGCAGCGGCCTGGCCTGGTATTCGTTTAAAGGCGGTTGGAGCGGTTTCGTCAGTGCCTCGCTGCGGCTTTCCGCCGATAAAAAATCGGCCGACCTTACCGTGAGCAACGGCCAGACCTCCACGACCCGCACGATCACGTCACCGCGTTTGGAAGTCGCCACCGATTCCGCCGGTCGCACCTGCGTGCTGATCCGCGGCAGCGCCGAGGATCTTGGATTCCTAATGGCACAGAATGGCGAAGGCGAGGGCGAATACGATCCCGCCGTCGAACGTGCGGCGGAGCTCGTCGCCGCCATGCGGCGCGGTGCGGTCGACGGAGCCGCCGTCGACGCTGTTTTGGCCGGCGACTGGAACGCCTGATCGCCCGGGTATCGGTGAATGGAAAAAAAGAAGCGGGCGTCGAGTTGCGACTCGACGCCCGCTTCTTTTTATTCTCGACGCTGTTCGGCTGGCGGAATTCTAGTAGTGGAAGTTCAGGCCGAACGTCATCGCGTGCAGGTAGAAATCGGTTTCGCGGAAGTTGAACACCGGACGGCGGATGCCGTTACCAATTCCGCCTTGCAGCAGCCCGCCATCGATGGTGGTGTCGATCTGATCGCCGGCCAACACGACCTTGCTCCAGTACAGGAAGGAGTAACCCAAGGTGAAATCGAGGTGGTCGTTGATGCGGCGATTGGCGGTTAACGCCAATTCGGGCACGTAGGCTGTGTCGTGGCGGAAGTAGGTGCCGATGTTCGTGTTCTGGGCGAAAATGCCGCCCGTGGCCGTCACCGCGGCGCCCGCCACGTCGGTCACGTTCTCGCCGTCAATCCGCACTTCCTGGAACGTGCGACCAACGCTCAACTTCGCCAGGAAACTCATCGTCCAGGGGCCGCTGCCGTATTCGCCCATGAAGCCGAACGATCCACCATGGAATTCATTGCGAGCATCAAACAGGTCGCGGAAATGGACCATGGTGGCCCCTTGTTGCGAGATCACGTTCAACGTCAGGCCGTCATCGATCACGGTGTGGTGGTATCCGCCGACAACATCCACGCGGTAACAGTAGTTCTGCATCAGCGAAACGCGCAGCAGAGGTTCCACCGAGTAAATATCGTTGGAAGTCTTCACGCCCACGCTGCCGGTGATCCCGGCCGCGGAAGCGGCAATCACCGAATCGTTGGCCGCCACGAGCGGATCGGCGTTAAAGAACGGCACGGCCAGCGGTGGCGTTCCCGTGGAACTGCGATGAAAGTTGGTTCGATCGCCTTCCAGTCCCAGGAACCGTAACGCGACTCCGGTGGAATCGTCGTTGTCCAGCCATTTTCCCACCACGATTCGGCCGGCCGACTGCAAATCGCGACCGATCGCGTCCGCGCCGAACAGCACCGAGGTCGTGGCCCGGCCGATGACGCCTTCGTCCGCGGCGTTGGTACTGGTCGTCACCAGGGGGGGCTGATTGCGGCCTTTCGTCCATACGAACAAGTATTCCGCGGAACCCCAGATGCCGCGTGAACAGCCGCTGTCATGGTCCAGGCAGTCCGCACATTGCCCGGTGCCCGCCGGCGAAGTGCACCCCGCCGGACTGGTGCAACCTCCCGAAGGCCCCGAATCCGAAACGACGATTCGGGAACTCGACTCCGATTCCATCGCCACTTGCGAATAAACCTGATCGCCGGGGTACGCATACCCGGTTTCGGGAACGGGCCGAGTTGTCTGTCCCCAGGCGGCTGCAGGGAGGCTCGATGCCACAAGTGCCAAAGCATATTTCAGATGTCTGCGTTTCATGGGATTGGCTCACGATGACGGAACAGGGTAACTCATCCGTAAATCGTGATCGACCGTCAGTGTAGGAAAATCCAGATCGTTCGGCATGGAACGAAAAAACAACTCAAAGCTCCCAGGTTTCCGTGGTTCCCCAATCTGTGTCCTTGCGTCATTTATCCGGTGGTAACCCTTTAATCGGCGGCAATCCTGGAGAGAATTCCAGGAAAAGTGGTACAGTGAAAATGATCGAGATCTCCCGAACTGAATTTCACCAAACGGGCGAATCGCGTATATGACCTATGTAAACGGACTTTCCGCCGGATTTCGCGCTAGAGTGCTGTCGATCATGGGGGGCCCTGTCCAGCGGCGGCTGGCTGCCTGGAGCCAGGAACTGGCTCGCGTACAGGCCTCCGAACCGGAGTTACAGGCGCTTTCGGATGAGGGTCTGCGTAAACGCAGCCTGTCAATTCGCTTTCGGGCCAAGAGCGGCGAAAAGCTGAGCCTGTTGCTGCCCGAGGCATACGCCCTGGTCCGGGAAGCCGGCCGACGCACGTTAAGCATGCGGCACTTCGACGTGCAGATCATCGGTGGAATTTCGCTGTTCCACGGTTGCATCGCCGAAATGCAGACGGGTGAAGGAAAAACACTGACCGCCACTCTGCCGTTGTATCTGCACGCGCTTACTGGAAAAAGTTCGCATCTGGCAACCGTCAACGATTACCTGGCCAAACGCGACGCGGAATGGATGCGGCCGATTTACGAAGTCCTGGGAATGACCGTGGGGGTGATCCAGACCGCGGACAAATCCGACCAGCGAAGAGCCGCCTACGGCTGCGATGTGGTCTACGGGACTGCCAAGGAATTCGGCTTTGATTTCCTGCGCGACCGATTGCTGCTGCGGCGCATGGGGCACCAGCAGGATGATATTCTGGGAGAAGCCAGCAGCCAGCGCTATGAGGCCGCCGGCGAACAGCCCGTACAGCGCGGCGCCCACTTCGCGCTGGTCGACGAAGCCGACAGTATTCTGATCGACGAAGCGCGCACCCCGCTGATCATCGGGTCGCTTGGCGACAAGGCTCGCGATCAAGTGATCGCGACTTTCCAGTGGGCGGCCGCCCATTCCGGGCGCTTCGTCGAGGACGATCATTACGAATATGACCACGACACGAAAAAAGTCGAACTAACGGCGTCGGGGCGACAGTTGGTCCGTTCCATCCCCCACCCCGACGTGATGCGCGCGGTCGGCCTGATCGACCTCTACCAGTACATCGAACGGGCAATTCGGGTGAATCGCGATTATCTGCTGCATCGCCAGTACGTCGTGCGTGACGGTGAAGTCGTGATCGTCGACGAATTTACCGGTCGGCTCGCGGAAGGCCGCAAATGGCGCGACGGTATCCACCAGGCGGTCGAGGCCAAGGAAGGTCTGGAAGTGACTGTCCCTACCGGTCAGGCTGCCCGAATCACCGTCCAGGATCTGTTCATGCGCTATCGGCATCTTGCCGGGATGACCGGCACCGCAACCAGTTCCGCCAAGGAGTTTCATCGGGTTTACAAGACGCATGTGATTCCCGTGCCCACGAACCGTCCTCCCCAGAGAGTTCGGTTGCCCGACAAAGTTTTCGGCACCAGCGCGGAGAAGTGGTCCGCGATGGTGGAGGAGATCAAAGAAATCCATCGGCAACGACGGCCGATCCTGGTTGGTACCCGTTCGATCGACAAGTCGGAGTTGCTCTCGAAGCTGCTCACGAACGCCGGCATCGCCCATCAGGTCCTCAACGCCTACGAAATCGCCAAGGAGGCCGAGATCGTCGCCCAGGCCGGCGGTTTTGACAAAGTGACCGTTGCCACCAACATGGCGGGACGCGGTACCGACATCAAGCTCGAACCAGGGGTCGCGGAAATCGGCGGTCTGCACGTCATCTGCACCGAACTGCACGATGCGGCCCGCATCGATCGGCAACTCGCCGGGCGGTGCGGACGCCAGGGAGACCCCGGCACGGTCCGCCAGTACCTTGCTTTCGACGACGATATCCTGCTTTCCGGGCTCGGCCCGAAGAAAGGCCAGAAGCTGATCGACCTGGGAGCGACCCGCAAAGGCGAAATTCCCAATTTCTCTTCGCTGTTTCGGCGCTCCCAGCGCGCGGTTGAAAATCGCCACTTCCGCGACCGTACGATTCTGCTGCACCATGAGCGGCAACGTACGAAAATCCAGCGTGAAATGGGGCAGGACCCCTACCTGGATACCGCCGACACCTGAAAAAGACCACGCTCAACCATCCCGTAACCTATGTTGTTTCTGGGGAGATTGAGCGTTGGCTTCCCTTGGTACACCATTCGCACTTTGGTGGCCTCCCACGACGCTACTGCCATACTAAACCGCCCGGCGCATGCGTTCGTTGACAGAATGTAAACAGTTGGACAGGAAAAGTTAACATAACCGGCAAAATCGATCGCAAAACGACAGGTTTCGCCAAACGGCAGCGCTCCATTTCGTTGTCACTTTGCTACAGCCCGTATACACTGAATTCGACCTGATACACCCAAATGGTCCCCTCGTCGAGCAAAACTCCTACGTCCCGTAGGGAGGGTTAAATGTCGTCGGCAGAACAATCGTCGGTCAATCAAGACACGATCGAACAGACCAAACAGCAGATCCGGGGTCTGGTGGGCGAGATCGTCCAGCTATCCAAGAGCGAACTGGGGCCCGATGAGTATTACCCGGCGGTGTTGCAGCGGATTGTCCAGGCCCTGGCCGCAGTCGGGGGAGCGGTCTGGGTCGCCGACGAAGGTCGAAGCTTGAAACTGGTCTACCAGCAAAGCCTCAGCGATACGCTGCTCGATGCCAACTCCGAGGAAGCGCAGCGCCATATCCGCTTGCTGGAATATGTCGCCCACAACAATCAACCGCAACTCGTTCCTCCGATGTCCGGACTAGGCGACGAACGAGCGGGCGGCAACCCGACCCGGCACCTGTTGGTCCTGGCGCCGATGCAGAGTGACAACGTCATTGAAGGCGTGATTGAGATCTTTCAGCGTCCGGACTCCCAGCCGGCGACGCAGCGCGGTTACCTCAAGTTCGTGCTGCAGATGTGCGAACAGATCACCGAATGGTTGAAAACCCGCAAGCTTCGCCATTTCAGCGATCGTCACTCGCTCTGGGCGAACGCCGACCAGTTTTCCCGATTGGTGCACGATTCACTCGACCTGCGGGAAACGGCCTACACCGTGGTCAACGAAGGGCGGCGCCTGATCGGTTGCGATCGCGTAAGTCTGGCACTTGTTCGCGGCTCGAAATGCATCGTCGAGGCGATCAGCGGCCAGGATTCGATCGACCAGCGTTCGAACATCGTCGCGGCCTTGAACAAACTCGCGACCCGCGTTGTCGCAGCCGGTGAACCGCTTTACTACAACGGCAACACGGTCGACTTGCCTCCCCAGCTCGAAGAGGCTGTTCACGGCTACGTCGATGAATCGTACGCCAAAGCGGTCGCCGTCCTTCCGTTGCGAAAACCGGGGGAAGTGCGCCGCGCGGGCGACGACAACCCGGCCCGCGATCAGCGTCAGAATCGCGAGATCCTCGGTGCCCTGGTCATCGAACAGATCGAAAACGACCTGCCCCGCGAACTGCTGGCACCCAAAATCGACCTGGTCTACGAGCATTCGTCGCGCGCCCTGTCGAACTCGATGGACCACAATAACCTGTTCCTGATGCCGGTCTGGAGGACGCTCGGCAAGGCCTCCTGGATTGTCAAATCCCGAACGCTGCCGAAAACCCTGGCGATTACTGGCGCGGTCCTGGCGCTGCTGATCGCCCTGTGCGTCGTCCCCTACCGCTTCGACCTGACCGCTCGCGGAGCGTTACATCCCGTGCAGCGCCAGGATGTCTTTGTTCCGACCGCGGGACGGATCGTCGAAGTCAAGGTCTCGGATAACAGCGAGGTAAAAAAAGGGGACATCCTCGTGGAACTAGTCAACGAGGACCTCGAAGGTGAATTCAAGAAACTGTTAGGCCAGATCGCCGAAGCCCAGGATCAGAAACGATCGGTCGATCAGGCCCGATTCCAGTCGAATATCAAGGCCGCCGACCGCAGTCGCTTCGATGGCGATAGCGTGCGGATCGCCAGCCGGCTCGATAATCTCACCAAACAGCTGGAATTGCTCGAGAAAAAGCGCGAAGGGCTGAAAGTCAAGAGCCCGATCGATGGCCGTGTGATTCTCTCCTGGGAAGTAGAAAAATCTTTGATGGGACGCCCCGTGGAAACCGGCGCGTTGCTGATGTCGGTCGCGGATACCTCGGGAGACTGGGAATTGGAATTGATGATGCCCGAACGGCGCATCGGGCATGTGCACAAAGCCCAGATAGCAATCCGTCCCGATCTCGACGTCAGCTACATACTTGCGACCGACCCTGGCGTCAAGCGATTCGGGACCGTCAAGGAGATTCACGACACCACCGAAATGCACGATCAGGAAGGCCATACCGTTCGGGTTCGCGTGAAAATGAACAAAACGGACGTGCCGGTCGATCCGCGCCCCGGTGCGTCGGCGACCGCCGAGGTTCGCTGCGGATGGCGTCCGATCGGTTACGTCTACCTGCACGAGTTCATGGAATGGGTCCAGGGCAAAGTATTCTACTCTTTCTTCTAATGACAGACAGGCCAACGGGAGTACGAACATGATTCTGACCACTATGGCAATCGCCGTAACGCTGCTGGCTCCTGGGAAGGATTCCAAGTCGGGAGACCATGTGAAGCTGTCGAATTGTCTGATCATGGCGATTGATGACTTCGAGGTTCCCGCCCAGGACGCCGGCTTGCTGATTGCAGTCAACGTCACCGAGGATGGGCAGAAAACCGTCAAGAAGGGCACGCCGCTGGCGCAGATTGACGACCGGGACCTGCAGGTGAAACGCCGCTTGGCCGAAATTGAAGCGGTGGCCGCGAAGCAACAGGCGGAGAGCACGGTCGCCGAAGCGGTGGCCGAGAAGACGGCCGCCGTGGCCCGCACCGAATGGGAAAACGCCATGGAAATCAACGCCAAATCGCCGCGCACCGTTTCCGATACCGAAGTGCGCCGGCTGCATCTGACGTTTGAACGCTATGAACTCGAAGCCGAAAAAGCCCGACTTGAACAGCGCATCGCGGGATTGACCGAACAGGCCAAACGCACCGCGATCGAGGCGGTGGAAAATGATATCCGTAAGCGGCGGGTCGAAGCGCCGGTCGATGGCGTCATCGAGAAAATCCACAAACGGGCCGGTGAATGGGTGACGCCCGGCGAGCAAGTCGCTCGCATCGTCCGCATGGACCGCCTGCGCGTGCAAGGTCTGTTGCCCGCCGACGAGTATTCGCCGGAGGATGTCGTCAACCAGCCGGTGGTCATCGAGGTTTCGATGATCCGCGGTGGTAAACGGGTCGTGGAAACAGTGAACGCGAAGTTGGATAACGTCAGCGCGGTGATCGAAGCCTCGCACTACCGATTCTGGGTCGAAGTCGACAACCCCGAAACGGAATCCGGTGGCTGGTTACTTCGCCCGGGCCAGTATGCCGACGTCAAGATCAACCTGAAACACGCCAGGTAGCTGGCTCACCGTCCCGCGAAAAACCCGCCGGCCGACCCGCTCGGCTTTGAGCCCCAACTGTTCGATCCCGTACTCGTGCCCGATCCTTCATGACCACACTTGCCGAAAGTCTGATCAACAGTGCCTCGCGCCCCGTGCGCCTGCGCATGCGGCCGGACTTGTCGGCCCGCCAGCATCGCTACCACGGCAAGATCTTCTGGGTAATCAAAGAGCCGGTCGGGCTCAACTACTTCCGATTTCATGAGGAAGAATACGCCATCCTGCAAATGATCGACGGCAACACCAGCCTCGACGAAATGAAAGAGCAGTTTGAGCGTGAGTTCACGCCGCAGAAGATCACCTACCAGGATCTGCAGCAGTTCATCGGAATGCTGCACCGATCCGGGTTGCTGATTTCGGACGCCCCGGGACAGGGGCGCGAGTTGAAAAAACGCGGCGATCAGAAATGGCGCCGCGAAATGCTCGGCAAGCTCACCAACGTATTCTCGCTCCGTTTTCGCGGCATCGACCCCGAACGGATCTTGAACTGGCTCTACCGTTATACTTTCTGGTTCTTTTCGCCCGCCTTTTTCCTGGTCTGGCTCGGCTTGGCGCTGGCCGCACTCGCCCTCGTGGGTGTCCAATTCGAAACGTTCCGCTTGCGGCTCCCGACCTTCCACCAGTTTTTCGCGGCGGAGAACTGGTTCTATCTGGCCGTCACGATGGCGGCTGTCAAAGTCCTGCACGAATTCGGACACGGGTTGTCGTGTAAACACTTTGGCGGCGAATGCCATGAGATGGGATTCATGTTGTTGGTCTTCACGCCGGCGCTCTACTGCAATGTCTCCGACTCCTGGATGTTGCCCAGCAAATGGAAACGGGCCGCGATCGGCGCGGCCGGAATGTACGTGGAAATATTCCTGGCGTCGATCGCGACGTTTGTCTGGTGGTTCAGCGAACCGGGCGTGTTGAACTATATCGCTCTGGCCGTGATGTTCATCTGCTCGGTAAGCACCGTCGTTTTCAACGGCAACCCCCTGCTGCGTTTCGACGGCTACTACATCCTCATGGACCTGTCGGAAATTCCGAATTTGCGACAGAAATCGACCGAAGTCGTCAAACGCTTCCTGATCGACCTCTGCCTGGGGATTGAACAGCCGGAAAGCCCGTTTCTGCCCCAGCGAAACCGTTTGCTGTTTGGATTATTCACCGTCGCGGCTGTGATCTATCGTTGGGTAGTCGTGTTCTCGATCATGTTTTTTCTCAATCAAGTCTTTGAACCGTACGGCCTCAAAATTATCGGACAGTTGATTGCTCTTTCCGGATTCGTTGGATTGGTCGTCCAACCGCTTTGGCAACTTGGCAAGTTCTTTTACACACCTGGGAGGATGCACAAATTGAAAAAGCCACGCCTCTACGGTACGGTCGCCGCGATCGCCGCGACCCTGGCGTTCGTGATTTTCGTGCCGCTTCCGTTTCGCGTGAAATGCGCCGTGGAAATCCGGCCGCGTAACGCCCAGTGGATCTACGCGGAAGTTCCCGGCCAGCTCGATTCGCTGCGCGTCCGCCCTGGCGATCAAGTCGACGCGGAGATGACCCTCGTGACGCTCAAGAACTATGATCTGCAGCGTGAAGCCAAGGAACTCGAAGGACAACTCGTCGACGCCGAAGCCGAAATGCTCAACGTCCAGGCCCAGACCCGCTTCGACCGAAAGGCCGTTCAGCAGCTGCAACCGCTGATGCAGCGCATCTCGGCCCTGAAAAACGAACTCAAGGAAAAACGAGCCAAGCTCAGCCACCTCGATGTCCGCTCGCCGATCCGCGGAACCGTCATGGCCCCGCCGGCAAAAAGCGCGAAGGGCAAGCCGGACGGACGGCTGACAGGCTGGTCGGGAACCCCCTTTGAAGCAAAGAACGCCGACGCATTCTTCCTCCCCAGCGAACTGCTCTGCCTTGTCGGTAATCCCCAGGATATGGAAGCGGTGCTGGTGGTCGACCAGTCCGATATCGATTTCGTCCATACCGGCGATCCAGTCTCCATCCGGCTCGACGCCTACCCGTCGAGAACGCTCGTCAGTCGTATCGAACAGATCTCCAATGACAAACTGGACGTCTGTCCTCCCAGCCTTTCCGTCCAGGGTGGCGGTGAAATCGATACCCGCGCGGATAACACCGGCGTGCAGCGACCGATCAGTACCCAATACCAGGCACGCACCGGTTCCCTCGATGCGGATAGCCTTAATCTGGAATTGGGTTTTCGAGGCCGAGGAAAAATCTCGGCTAAATGGCAGTCGCTCGGCTTCCGACTGTACCGGTATGTGGCAAGAACGTTTCATTTCGAGTTGTAACGCGGTAGTTCCGACGGAACCACTTCGTTTTTTTGTTTCGTAACTTTGGGAGATTTTTGAAATGGTGAAAGACACTGCTGAAAAGGTTGAATCGACGGAGGTTGCTCCGGCCGCGGAACAGAAGGCCCCCGCTCCTGCCGCTCCGCAACAACAACAATTCCAGATCGAAGTCGATGACTCGCACGTCGTCGCTTCCTATGCGAATTTCTGCCGCGTGACCGGTTCGCCCGAAGAACTGATCATCGACTTCGGCCTCAATCCCCAGCCGATGGGCGTTCCGAAGAACCCGATCGCCGTCAGCCAGCGGATCATCGTCAACTACTTCACCGCCAAGCGGTTGTTGGCAGCGCTGTCGATGTCGGTCCAGCGCCACGAGTCGGTATTCGGCGTGCTCGAAACCGATGTCCAGAAACGGCTCAAGATCCAGGGTCGCTAGTCGGCAAGAATTGCTGATGCAACATCGCCGCGAACTTGCGAAAGGCCCGTTCCCAAAAAAGGGAACGGGCCTTTTTCGTTGACACTGCTCCGGCGCAGCAGTCAACCCGCTCGCGTTAGTCAACCCGCGCGACGCCAGCGACGAAGGCACCATTGGGTTGCCAGCGGAAACAGGCCCAGCAGCGTAAAGGCAAAAAGCAGTTGCGGCGTGAAAATCCCACGCACACCCCGTTCCGCCAGTTCCCGTAAAGAACCGACCGAGGATCCCGCGAACAGATAGGTCATCGTTCCCGGCAGCATGCCTAACTGGCTGATCCACCAGAAGCTGCGGAGTCGCATTCGCGTCAGGCCCATCACGAGATTGACGACAAAGAACGGCACGTACGGCACCAGCCGCAGGCTGAACAGGAAATAGAGGCCGTCCGCCTGGAGCGCGTCCTGGAACCGACACAAGTGATCCGCGAAACGGCGGCCAATGAACCCGGCCAGAAAATACCGGCTGAGCAGGAAACTGAGCGACGCGCCGGTCGTCGATGCGAAACTGACCACGACCAGCGCCGGCCAGAATCCGAACAGCCAGGCGTACGTCAGCGAGAGTGGCGTCGCGATCGGGATCGCGAGTCCCGTGACGGCGGCGTAAATCACAAACGCGCCGACGAACGTCAGCAACGGATGGGCCTGCAATTGAGCCCGAAATTCCGCTTCCCGATCGGCGATTGCATCCAGGGAGAATTGATCGCTGAGCGTGACAGTCAGGGCAACCGCCACACCGACAAGCAGCAAGACGATCAGCGGCCGCAGCCAGGCGCGAATCCCCCGCCCAGGCGGTGCGCTCGTACCCTCTTTGAAATGTCGCTCGTATTCACCATCAGGCATAGCTGTACACGCACCGGGCGTCACGGCGCCGTCGCCGGGCGTGCGATCGATCCCACGCTCGTTTCGGCTTGAAGCTGTTCGATCATTTCACGGGTGGCTGCGGCGACGGCGTCCTGCCATCGGGACTCGCCGAATTGTTCGGCATAGCGAGGCAAGGTATGCGCGAAAATGATGCCGCGGGAATTGTTAATGACGGCGCCCATTCCGTGTTGGTCGAACGCGTCGGCCACATCGCGTGCGGTTCCGCCTTGGGTACCGTAGCCGGGCACCAGGAACCAGCTGTTTGGCATCACGGCACGCAGTTCGCCGACCTGGGCGGGATAGGTGGCTCCGACGACGGCGCCGGCGAGTCCGTACCCGTGGCTGCCGGCAGTGCGCTGGGCGATCTGCTGCACAAGCCGAGCAACGCGGGTAAACAGGGGCTGTCCGTCGATGAGCAGATCCTGCAGGAACTTGCCACCCGGGTTCGAGGTCTTCACGAGCACAAAAATCCCCGAGCCGGTCTTTTCGCAGACTTTGACGAACGGTTCCAGGCTGTCGTCGCCGAGATACGGGCTGACGGTTAGTGCGTCGGCGCCCCAGGCGCTGTTCGGTCCAAGGTACGCTTCGGCGTAGGCCTGGGCGGTAGACCCGATGTCGTTGCGTTTGCCGTCCATGACGACCAGCAAGTCACGGCGCCGCGCATACTGAACGACGCGATGCAGGGCCGCCATGCCGGGTGGACCCCACTGTTCGAAAAATGCGGCTTGAGGTTTCACGATGGGGACGAGTGATGCGACGACGTCGATGACTTCGCAGCAGAATCGCTCAAAACTGTCGGCGACCCATTGCGGATCGCCGATCGAATCCGGGCGCAGGCCGGCAGGGAGGCTGTCCCATCGCGGATCGAGTCCGACCATCACCGGATTGCCGCAGTTTCGGATCCGCTCCACCAGCCGATCGATGAATGCGCTCATTTTGCTTACCCCCCTGCCCTTCATTAGAGCACCGAATTGAACATGGTTTCCTCCTGGCGACAAGGCGTCTGACAACAGACCCTACCCCGGTCCTGGTCGTACTGTAATCAATTCGGCGTCGCGACCGTCGCGGCCCTGAGTAACCCACCAACGGTTTCGAACGCGAATCCCCAACTGCGAATACACGACGGTGGTTCCCCAACGACAGTTCCGCGGTATTTTGTCTGCCCACGATGCGCGACATCGCCACGACCCTGGGGCGACGGTGTCGTGTCACTTCGACGCGAAGACCGGACATAAATTGCATGAGCGCTCCACCACGTGCCGCACGATTTTCGGCTGACTCTTGCGGTTTTTTTCGGCCCACATTCTGCACCCTCCGGGAATACGTTCGCCGGAACGCGTTTTTCGCATGTCGGATCGCGTTTTCTTGATCCCGCTGCCGATCGGTGTTTTCGGCAATGGGCCATGGCCGGCCAACGCTCTGCGGGTTGATAATTTCTCCAGAATCTGCGATATTCACGCCTCGCCAATTACGATTGGCTCCGCCGCGGCACCCGCCGCGACCGGTCCCCGCGGGGTGTAGCGCAGCCTGGATTAGCGCGCTTGCTTGGGGTGCAAGAGGTCGTGGGTTCAAATCCCGCCACCCCGACTGACATAACTCATTGCTG
>Ga0194132_10006012_pt1 | contig 19182 bp, 18 predicted proteins | sample TA2KigOf80mmetaG_FD_148612 | JGI IMG/M metagenome (GOLD analysis project Ga0194132, IMG submission 148612) | Freshwater microbial communities from Lake Tanganyika, Tanzania - TA2015054 Kigoma Offshore 80m | ecosystem: Environmental > Aquatic > Freshwater > Lake | place: Tanzania: Lake...
CATTGGGCAAATCGTCATTGTGCAACATTTTGATGCTGAACCCGTTTTTTTCAATGAAGATTGCCCCACCCTTAAATACCGCCTTGGCCACTATAGGCTCATTCCATTGTCCATCGTTGGGCGTAAAATACAGCGATGACTGCGATTGCAAGGTGATTGCGGAAAGCAAAAGCCATATCAATATAAATAAGCGCAACTGCACGCAATACAAAGATATAGCGATAGACGCCATGCAATCATTCCCTGTTGTCTTTGCAAGGTAAAAAAGAGGGATGAATACCATCAGCACCCTGTCTTTAAGGGGTAACTGTGCGAAAATTGCAATTAATGGCAATATTTCGGTTTATGTATTTCTTCGTCATTTTTTGGCGCCCGCACAGATGCTGCCAAAACCGGTCCCCTCTCAAAGAGTAAAATTTGTGGCTGCGAAAACATCGCAGGAATTATTTCAGCGTCATCTTCAATCCCAGCGCCGTATTCAGCGTATTCAGGATGAATTGCGGAGATGTTCCGGGCTCAAAACTGCCTGTAAACACGCGGTTTTTATCGGCGGCATTTTGCCACACCAGCCCTTTTCCAAAGCGATTCTTCATCACTACAGAAATTTCATTGAGTTGCGCACCCTTGAATATGAGTTTGCCTTCCTGCCACCTGCAAGCAGCATCCGCTGTGTTGCTGAAGAGCTTGCCATTTTTTACACGGGCCATCATATTCTTTGTGAGCGTAGTGCGCTGCCCTTCGGCATCCACCTGCACACGGCCATGGGACACTTCAACAGCAGGGTCTTCATATTTATAATCCGTTACATTAAATCCTGTGCCAATCACCGTAACATTCATGTGCGTGCTTTGAACCACAAAAGGCAGTAATTCATTCTTTTTCACCTCAAAATAGGCCTGACCTGACAAGACAATATGCCTATTGTGATTACTAAACTCTGCATCATACGCCAGTCTGCTGTTGCTGTTTAGGGTTACTTCAGAACCGTCGGGCAGGGTAAGTATTTTCACTTCGCCCGTACCGGTGGTGGCAACCAGTGGTTCCACATGTCTTCCTGCAAAATTGCTGTAGATAACAGCAGCAAAACCCGCTACAAGGGCTACTGTTGCAGCAGCCAAAAACCACTTGCGCGTTAGCAGCGGCCTATGCGTTACTCTCAGGTTGCGGCTGCTTATTTTGGCCTGCAGTGCTTCCCATTGCTCCGAATTGTGCGCAGCTTCAGGATAGGTATAGCCTCCTGCCGTTTCCCAAACATCCTTAAACTCTTCTGTTATGCGGTTTTTTTTCTGTTCATTCATCTTATCCCAAAACCCTTCCTGCCGCATTAACCAGGGCATCTACCTGCTGCTTGATAATGGCAACGGTAACATTGTACTGTGGATTTTTCTTCAACCATTCTTCAAGATGCTTCATTTCCTTGCGCGACATCAGACCGGCGGCATACTTGGTAATCAGGTTGGATTCAAGTTGTTCCTTCATTCCTTTTTGTGACCTAAAATACCACAAAAGGGAACCTTACCCCCAAAAAAAATGAAAATAATTTTTTATCCTCTCGGATAAGTATCATCCAGAATATATTTTTTGCTTTCCGGATATGGGTTTGAGGCATAAATACGCTCAATAATTTCCACCACTTTCAAACCCTCCAGCGCGTTGGTGGTAGGTGCCACATTGCGGTTGATGGTATCCACCACGTTCTCAATCACAAAATTGTGATTGGCCGCACTGCCTTTGTAATGTCCGTAATCATTGGCCGGATTGGCAGGAGGTAGTTCAGGCATGGTATAATCCTTGATGTGGCAGTATTCCACTTCATTCATGTATTGCCCGCCTATCTTCACAGTGCCATTTTCTGCTATAATGGTAACAGAGCTTTCAAAGTTCTTGTCCCAAACACTGGTTGAGTAATTGATGCAGCCCAGACCACCGTTCAGAAAACGGAATTGTATCATGCCTGAATCCTCAAACTCAGTATTGGTTTTATGGATAAAATCCTCAAACTGAGCACGGATATCGGTGATATCTCCAAACAGCCAGTACATGATGTCTATGAAGTGTGAAAACTGCGTGAACAGGGTTCCGCCATCCAGCACCTGCAGGCCTTTCCAGTTACCGGCTTTGTAGTAGCGTTCATCACGGTTCCAGTAGCAGTTTACCTGCACCATAAAGATTTTTCCCAGTTTACCGCTGTTCAGCAAATCCTTAATCCAAACGGAAGGCGGTGAATAGCGGTTCTGCATCACACAAAAAACCAGTTTATGATGTGCCATGGCATTGTGTACCACCTGCTCACACTCTGCCTTGCTGAGCGCCATTGGCTTTTCAATTACCACGTGCTTATTGGCCTTCAGGGCGGCTATGGCATGTTGTCCGTGCAAACCGTTTGGAGTGGCAATGTTCAGTACATCAAAATCCGGGCCTTCTGCCAGCAGGCTTTGTAGCGAGTTGTAGAAAGGCACACCGAAAATTTCTACACCCAGATCGTTTTTGGGACTGATATCAGCCAGGGCCACCAGTTCGGCAGCGGGGTTGCGAGAAATCATTTCGGCATGGCGCTTTCCGATGTGTCCAGTGCCCAGAACGGCAAATTTTACTTTCATTGTTGGTAAGGAGATAAGCGCTTATTTTCTAAAGTGTAAACGGTGTCACAAATGTCGAAAAATTTTTCGCGATTGGCAATAATAAAGAGCGTTTTCCCCTGATTTTTTTAAACCTTTGAGATGCTGAAACAATATTTTCTCTGTGGCATCATCCAGCTTGCTGCTGGGTTCATCCAGTATCAGTACCTCGCTGTTTTGGTAAATGGCTATTGCCAGTGCCAGGCGCTGTTTCTCACCTTCACTAAGGCGGGATCCGTGTTCGCCTAATTCTGCAGCAAGTAAATGACGAAAGCCCCTGTGTGCGGTGAGTATGATTTGCCTGGCATTCAACGCTAACAAAGGTAAGTAGATAAATGAATTTTGTAAATCACTGTCGTTTGTCAACCTTTGCAGTGAAATGCAGAAAGAAACCGTTTTGGTAATTGGTGCCTGCGGGCAACTGGGTACGGAGCTTACAGAAACTCTCAGGGGAATTTATGGCGAAAATCATGTGGTGGCGAGCGATGTAAAGAAAAGCGACAACTCCGTTTTTCAGACCGGCCCTTTTGAAGCACTGGATATTCTCGACAAACCCAAACTGCTTGAAATTCTTGTAAAATATAAACCCACCCAGGTGTATCACCTGGCCGCATTGCTGAGTGCCACTGCGGAAAAAATGCCGGAATTTGCCTGGAAACTCAACATGGACGGGCTATTTCACCTGCTGGATGCCGCCCGTGATACGGGTATTGTTAAAAAAGTATACTGGCCCAGCAGCATTGCGGCTTTCGGACCAAATACCCCCCGTATCAATACTCCGCAATATGGGGCCATGGATCCCACTACGGTTTACGGAATAAGCAAACTGACCGGTGAATTATACGCGCAGTATTACTTCAACCGCTGGGGTGTGGATACCCGCAGTTTGCGTTATCCCGGCCTCATTGGCTATAAATCGGCACCGGGCGGCGGCACCACTGATTACGCGGTGGCCATTTACCACGATGCCCTAACCGCGGGCAAACACCACTGCTTTTTGAAACCCGGCACGGTATTGCCCATGCTCTACATGCCCGATGCCCTCAAAGCCGCGTTGGATATCATGCACGCGCCGGCAGAAAAAGTGAAAATTCGCACGAGTTATAACCTGGCCGGCATGAGTTTTGGCCCAGAAGAAATTACAGCCGCCATCCAAAAGCATATTCCTTCGTTTAGCAGCACCTACGAACCCGATTACCGGCAGGCTATCGCCGATTCATGGCCCGACGTGATTGACGACAGCCGTGCCCGCGAAGACTGGGGTTGGAAACCCGACTACGACCTCGACAGGATGACAGCCGATATGCTGAAGAACCTGAAAAGGATGGGAGTGGCCGGGATTGATGATATTTAATTTATTGGACTATTAGTTTTTTGCTCTAATGGTTTAGGTACAAATTGTAAACCTCTTCTGGGACGGGACATGCTTCGACAAATACAGCACGGCAAATTGAATAAAGGGCTTGGTGACAGATTATTAAACGAATAGGTAATCAAACTAAATTCCCCTTGACTTCCCCCCTCAAAAATTCTGTATATTGCATTTCGGGGATGAGAAACAAGGGCTATTACATAGACAAGTACCTGGATGTTTACCTGAAACTTAAAGCTAAAAACCGGCAATGTATATTTTAGTTAATTGTTTGTTTACGATCAAAAAGACAACTTAAAAAATATTGACATGAGGGTTAAGGCTGATACTTCCCGTGAAGCCGGGGTCTTTTCGGTTTCAGACTGGCAGAAATCAGACACCAAAGCCCGGGGCAAACATGTCATTTTTGGGGTTAAATCCTTAATAAGCGAGGGCACATCCACGACCTTGCAGCAAATGATCTATCCTGCAGGCAATACGTCGAGTAAAAAACGCGATATTACCATGTTCCCAAATCCCACCCAAAACGAGGTTTATTCACCTGTATTTGTAGGTAAGGATATACGAATTTTCCAAATCAATGGCGCTTTGGTAAAAACTGTAAAATCAGTTTCTGAAAGGTTTCCGTTACAGATCTTTCAGACGGAACCTATATGAGTGAGACCTTTGATAACTACAGGACCTTACTGCTGATTCGGCACTAACTCTTTGAGGGAATCAATTTTATTGACCTTCCCGTTTGCCACACGATAAATAGTTCCGCCAAACTCTTCTATGAGGCGGTAATCGTGGGTTGCCATTACGACAGAACGGCCCTCAAGGCAAACATCCTGAAGCATCCGCATTACTTCATCTGATACATCGGGGTCCAGATTGCCGGTAGGCTCATCTGCCAAAATTACCTCAGGATTGTTGAGCAATGCCCTGGCGATTACCAGCCTTTGCTGCTCTCCACCACTGAGTTCTGCTGGAATTTTATACCCTTTGTTTTCCAGACCTACTTTAGCCAGCACTTCATTGGCTCTGTCAAGCCGCTCCTGCTTGTCTTTCCAGCCGGTAGCCTTGAGCACAAATAATAGATTTTCCAAGGCGGTTCTATCGGTCAGCAGCTGAAAATCCTGAAACACGATGCCCAGTTTTCTGCGCAGGTATGGAATTTGTGATTTTTTGAGGTTTTGCAGACCCATTCCGGCCACCTGCCCGCCACCTTCCGTAAGCGGCAATTCGCCGTATAAAGTTTTGAGCAGGCTTGATTTACCAGAACCGGTTTTACCGATGAGATAGACAAATTCTCCTTTATTGATGAGTAGATTTACGTCTGTCAGCACCGGAATAAGACCCTGATAAATGGTTGCGTTATGTATTTCTACGGGTAATCCCACACTTCAAAGAAAAGCTACCTTAAAAAAGATTGTGCGACAAGATGTCCACACCCTGCAGGAAAATGTCAGTATTGTAACGGATTCCAGTCTATGGGTTCAATACCACGATTCTCAAGCCAGTGGTTGGTGCGGCTAAAGTGCTGATTGCCGAAGAAACCCTTTTCTGCGGAATAAGGACTGGGATGGTGGGATTTCAAAATGAGGTGTTTCGACGAATCGATGAGCTCCTCTTTCATTTGCGCTTCGCGACCCCACAGAATAAACACCAGATTTTCGTGCATGTCGCTGAGTTTTTGAATTGCGACCGCAGTAAATTCTTCCCAGCCGTGTCCATGATGGGATTTTGGCTGGCCGGCTCTCACAGTGAGAATGGTATTGAGCAACAGCACGCCTTTGTGTGCCCATGGCTCGAGGTTTCCGCTATAGGGAATGGGGCAGCTGATATCATCGTGCAGTTCCTTGAAAATATTAACCAAGGATGGTGGCTTTTTTTGTCCGTCGCTTACCGAAAAGCAAAGACCATTTGCCTGTCTGGGACCATGATATGGATCCTGCCCCACGATAACGCATTTTACATCCCAAAACGGGGTGTTATCAAATGCGGCAAATATACGTGAACCGGGAGGGTAAATAATGTAACCGGCTTGTCTTTCCTTGACCAGAAATTGTTTGAGATAATGAAAATAAGGCTTCTCGAATTCTTCCTTCAGAATTTCATACCAGCTGTCTTCAATTTGAACCGATTTTTCTACTCTTGCTGCTGATACCATTGTTTCTATAATTTATTGTTATATATACAAAATAAAACACAAATATGCAAGTTTTTCGTGGGATTTCAAAGTAGAAACAAGTTTAAAAATCAGGCCAGAAGCTCTTCTAGTTCCTGCACATTCAGGCCTGACAAAATGCTATCTTCATCGGGGATAATGCTTTCTGCGAGGTGTGTTTTCTTTTTCTGTAAATCAAGGATTTTCTCTTCTATGGTGTTTTTGGTAATAAATTTATACGAAAACACCGCTTTCTCCTGTCCAATTCGGTGCGCCCTGTCTTCAGCCTGCCGCATGGTAAAAGGATTCCACCAAGGATCGGCCAGGAAAACGTAATCTGCGGCTGTCAGATTCAGTCCGGTGTTTCCGGCACGCAAACTCAGCAAGAACACCCTTACATGGTCATTTTCCTGAAAACGTTTGATGGCCTTTGCCCTCTCCTTTTCGTCCATGCTGCCATCAAGGTAACTATATTCTATCCCGTCAGACTGCAGCATGTCTTCATACACTGAAAGGTAACTCACAAACTGACTAAAGAGTAAAACCTTGTGCCCGCCTTCTAATGCCCTTTGAAGCATCCGTCTTATTTCATCGTCTTTACCCGATTGGCCTTCATAATCATTATCTTTAAGCACAGGGTTTAAAGCCAGTTGTCGAAGGTGCATCAATCCGTTAAAAATTTTCAGCCTGGAGCGCGCTATACCGACCTGGCTGACATGCTCCATAATTTCATTTCGGTATTGGCTTTTGGTTTTCTCATAGCACTCGGCCTGTTCCGGTGTCATTTCGCAGTAGTGAACTTTTTCAACCTTCGGGGGCAGTTCCTTGGCCACCTGTTTTTTGGTTCTGCGCAACACAAATGGATTCAGAATTCTCTTTAACTCGGCAGTGCGGCCGGCATCCTGGTTTTTCTCGATGGGACGAATAAAATTCTTTTCAAAATAGCCGTAAGAACCCAAAAGGCCTCGGTTCAGGAAATTCATCTGACTCCACACGTCCAGCAGGGTATTTTCTATGGGTGTACCTGTTAACGCAAGTCTATAGGCTGCATCTATCTTGAGCAGGCTTCTCGCGGTAAGCGAAGCTGGATTTTTAATGGCCTGGCTTTCGTCGATAACCAGCAGCCTGAAAGCAATACGTTGCAATTCCTCAATATCGTTGCGCATGGTACCATAGCTCATTATAATCAGATCGTTTTGCGCAAATTTTGGCAACAGTCTATTTCGGGTAATGCCGGTATAAATGAGAGTTTTGAGTGATGGACAAAACTTCTCGGCCTCGGCCTGCCAGTTGTAAAGCAATGATTTGGGCGCAACTACCAGGCAAGGCATCCGCTTATCTGCCGTCACCGAACTTTTACCGTTAAACACAACTTCAGCAGGGGCAAACAAATCCGGCTGCAGAATCTCGTCAGAAACAGGCGTTTCGCCGGTAATCAAGCTGTCTTCTCCCCTGATTTCAGAAAAAGGTAAGCCGGAAATATGTTTTATGACAGCGAGGGTTTGCAGGGTTTTACCCAGACCCATATCATCGGCTAGCAAGGCACCCATTTTGTGTTCAAAAAGAAACCTAATCCAGTTGTAGCCTTCTAACTGATAGTGGCGCAATTCAGCGTTCATACCGTCAGGCAAAGGATATTCGGGTATTTTATCGGATTGCAGCAGTTTTTCCCAACCTGATTTGGCCACATCCATGTCCACATATTCCGACAAATCATCAAGCAACGAAATATGCATATTTCTCACCCGAAAACAATCACCCTCCACATCGGCCAGATGGGCTATTTTTCCAAATCGTGTAAACCATTCATAGGGCAAAATGGCAATTTCACCATTGGGTAATACAAACTCCCTGCGCTTTTCCAGTATATTCTTTTTTAGACGGATAAAAGGAATTTCAAATGTGCCAAAACGAACTACTGCGAGCACATCAAACCAGTCTGCCCCCTTAGTAAGCTTCACATCCAGGCTCACCGCTCCAAGATAAAAGCGAACATCAAAAGCTTCCTGATCCACCTTAAAACCATTGCGCTGCAGCAATTCTGAGTGTGTGTTCAGCCATGAAATAAGCTCATATGACTGACCTTCGTTTTGCAAGGCAAATAAGCAGCCCTCTACGTTTTCCAATCCCAGTTCTTTTAGCAGTGCAATTTTCTCACTTTCCAGACTCAGCGAACGGCGAATGCGGTGAAAAATAAAAACATTGCCCTTTTTCTCCATCGATACATTCACTTTTTTGTGGATATGAAACGGGAAATTCCAGCCTCCATATTGAAAGTACAAACTGAGATATTGTTTGTCCTGAAAAGGCTTATTGAGGCTAATAACGGGCCTTGCGGGCAGCTGTTCCGTAACAATTTGCAAGCCTTTTGCAAATACATCGTGGTTTTCCAGCAAGGGTTTCACAAACTTATCCATGTAGCTGCCTTCCTGATGAGGCTCTACATGAATGTATTTTTTACTTAAAAAAGGTCTGATTTTTTTCCCGTCGATGTGCTTGGGAAAATAAAGTAGCCTATTCGGCGTAATAAGCCATGAAGGGTTTTCTGATATTATCTCTGAATCGTTGTGGTAAAAGTCGACTTTTTCATTGTTGTTGCGGATGGTGGCAAAATAATTGGTGCCTTGTTCATCCCTTCTGAGATGAAACAAAACAGTAGCCGGTTCTTCGGAATAATGTATTTCTTCTCCCTGTGCCTGGCCAGTTTTACCCGCCCAGTACATGGGATAGTTCTTAATGATATCGAGTACCCTAGACAGTTTTTTCTCAATATAAGGTCTAACTATTTTATGCAATTCAGGGGTGTAGTGTTTCAGTAAGAATTCATTGGAACGTATGCGTTTATTACCAGTGTAAAAACGCCTCATAATACCATCAACTTCAAATTCTTCCAGAATTTTAACCACCTCAGTTTGTTCGTTGTTCAGGTTAAAATAGCCGGTTGTTTGCTGTCTCACCCGCTGAAAGGTAAGCGAATAATCTCCATTAGCCAGCAGCTGTATGGCATTGGCCTCAACCAGTAGACCGAAATACGGATGTCTTACAAATGTAAAAACCGTCTCAAACGGCTGGTTATTGACCACTTCCATAGCCATGCTTCACAGGATAAACCTTCAAACTAACTACATTTGGGACAGCCTCACAAACGTTTTCGTCTTATTTTCGCAACCACTTATCCACTTATAGCCCATGAGCGCAAATCATTCTACTGAGCTGAAAGAAAACGTCTATAAAGATTGCCTGAAAAGAATTCAGGGGTTACTAGATCAGGAAAACGATCAAATTGCGGGTCTAGCCAATGTTTCTGCTGTATTGAAAGGCGCCTTTCAATGGTGGTGGGTGGGTTTTTATTTGGTAAAACACAATGAACTGGTACTCGGTCCGTTTCAGGGCCCCGTAGCCTGCACGCGCATAGCACATGGAAAGGGTGTTTGTGGCGCTGCATGGGCTGAAAATCAATCTATTGTGGTGAAAGATGTGCAAGATTTTCCCGGTCATATTGCATGCTCTACAGAAAGCAACAGCGAAATTGTAGTTCCTGTTCGCAATAATGGCGAAGTAGTGGCTGTGCTGGATGCAGACAGCCAATATTTTTCCTGTTTTGATGAAACGGACCGCTTGTTCCTGGAGAAAATTTGTGCAACTTTGGAAAATCTCTTCTGAGCAAACAGCATGGCAGGCAAAAAGAACATTGTATTGCTGATAGTGGTAGCCTCGCTGGGCTATTTCGTGGATATTTACGATCTGATTCTCTTTAACATTATCAAGAAAGAGAGTATGGAATCCTTGCATATGGCTCCGGAATTTGGAATCACACTGTTTAACTGGCAAATGACCGGTATGCTTATCGGTGGGCTGCTTTGGGGTATCTGGGGTGATCGGAAAGGCCGTGTTTCAGTCCTCTTCGGCAGCATTCTGCTATACAGTTTTGCCAATATTGCCAATGCTTTTGTGAGTAACCTAACGGAATATTCCATCTGGAGATTTATTGCCGGTGTGGGTCTTGCGGGTGAGCTTGGTGCAGCGATAACCCTCGTGGCTGAAAATATGCCTACCAAAAAGCGTGGCATAGGTACCATGATTATTGTAACCTTTGGTGCGCTGGGTGCTGTATTTGCTTTCTGGGTTTCCAACCTCAGTCAGTTGAGTGCATTTATCCAAGATCTTGCAGGCATAAAAATTGAAAACTGGCAAACCGCCTACATCATGGGAGGTGTTTTAGGGCTTGTACTACTGGCCTTAAGAGCAGGTACATTTGAGAGTTCCATGTTTCATGAAATTAAGAATACCAAAGTAACAAAAGGCAACTTTTTTATGTTGCTTCGCGACTGGCCCACCTTTAAAAAATACATGGCTTGCATCGTAATAGGATTACCTGTTTGGTTTGTGGTGGGTGTGCTGATTGCCTTGTCGGATTTGTTTATTGAGAAATATCATCCCGGTGCGGTCGGACAGATAAAAACATCAGAAATGTTGATGTGGAGCTACCTTGGTCTTAGTAGTGGAGATTTGCTTTCGGGGTTGTTATCACAGCTTTTGAAAAGTCGTCGCAGGGTTATTTTTCTCAATCTTATGGGCATAGTGGTGCTTACCGGTATTTACTTATTCAATCAAAACTTATCACCGGCCGGACTCAAAACCATGAGCTACCTGCTGGGACTGGCAACAGGCTACTGGGCATTGTTTGTAACCAATGCTAGCGAGCAGTTTGGCACCAATATTCGCAGTACGGTTACCGCTACGGTTCCCAATTTTGTGAGGGGCGGTGTAGTTCCAATTACTCTTGGTTTTATGACTTTAGCCAAAGGGTTCAGTATAGTTTTCTGGAATGTAAAACTAGAGTTTGAGGGCATGGCCTATGCCTATGCCGCAATAATTGTAGGCGCAGTTTGCATATTGCTCGCTATTTGGGGTACCTACACCGTAAAGGAAAGCTTCCACAAGGAATTAAATTACGTGGAGGAGTAATTTAAACCAGAAAAACAGAAAGATTATTGGGATCAGCGCTGTCAAACTGCACATGCTCCTGCAGCGTAGTGGCAATAGAAATGCCCACATAATCAGCTTTTACGGGAAAATTGCGGTGTTCCCGTTTGGCCAGGAAAACGGTACCAATACTTACAGGCTTTTGACGGTAAATTTCCGATAAGACGAGCATCAGTGTGCTTCCTGTATTGATAACATCATCCATCACCAGCACATGTTTACCGGAAAATCCCGCTGAAGGCTTGAATGAAACAGAATCCCCATCCACAACCGCGTTGACATTCACCACGCTCAATTTACTGTCAATAGCGTTAATTTTTTCACTTAGCAACTTAGACAACGCAAAACCACGTCTGTTAAGACCACAAATTACCAGTGCGCCGCTGTTGGTGTGCTTTTCACAAATTTCGCAGGCCATTCTTTCCAGCTTGATTAGAATCTCGGTATGGCTGAGAATGTGGGTTTTGGCGGTTGTCATGGCATTTATACAGCAAACTTACGAATTCTGCTCAGAGTTCTGTAATTCCCGAAAGATTTTTACGAAGGCGGTTAAGGTAGCAATGTTGCTGGTATAATGCGGCAGCTTTCATCAATATTTCACTTGAAGAGCTTAATGCATCGTCTTTTGCAGAAAGAGAATGGAGTGTTTTTTCATTTTCCTTAAAGTAACGGCCTAATTTGGTCTCTGCTTCTTCCCTGCTATTCTGATTTCCACGAAGAGCTTCCTCAATAATATCGCTTAATTCCATCATTTCCATAAGAAAAGCCTGTGGCAGCACCTGTTCCCTTTCCGCTTCAATATTGTTCAAGCTGAGCAGACATTTTAAACGGCTGTAAGTATCTGATAAAATAGCATACGCCTGATTGTTTGCAGCTGTTTGTTCCAGCGCCTGTCTGTATATTTCGGGATTGGCAGCATGAAAATCCGGGTGCCATTTGCGCTGGTTGGCCAAAAAAAGTTTGCGAAGTGCCTGGCTATCAATCTGAAAACGCGGCTCCAAACCAAAAAAGGCAAATGGGTTCATGGTAATTTAAAAGCCAAGGGCTCTTGTGATATCTACCCAGAAAATAAAAATCATCAGTGTGGCCAAAATAACCATACCGATTACCTGTCCAAAATACAGTGCCTTTTCACTTACGGGTTTTCTAGTAATCATTTCCCACAACAAAAACATCACATGTCCGCCATCCAATGCGGGTATAGGCAAAATATTCAGGAATGCAAGGCCCAGTGAAATCATGGCTGTAAGTCCCCAGAAGTTAACCCAGTCCCATGTAGAACCATACATTTGCGCCATTCCCACCGGCCCGGCCAGTGATTTGCGGGGATCTATCTCTCCACTGAGTATTTTTCCAAATCCTGTAACATTTGCTGCAAGAAATAAAAATGCTTTTTGCGCTCCCATACCTGCAGATTCAAAAAATCCGTACTCAATGACTTTTTCTTTGTCTTCAAATCCAAATAATCTGGGCTTGAAACCTATGGTACCATCTGCCTCAACTTTGAGCGATACATTAACATTTTCTGTGGCTTTGTCCTTGAGTACTGTCAGCACAACAGTCTTATTCTTTTTCTGCTGAATAGTTTCTTTAAATTCCAGAAAACCAGGCACTTTCTGGCTGTCAATAGCAATAATTAGATCCTCCTTTGTCAATCCTGCCTTGGCTGCGGGTGTGCCTTCTACTACCGAGGCTATTTTAAAATTAAATCGGGGGGAAATAATAGGCAAATCCGATTTCTCAGCCAATACTTCTTCCAATTTAGACGGCAGACTCAAGGTAGTATCTTTCCCGTTTCTGTTAATCTTAATTTCATGTTTATAACCCATGATAAAATCCGGATTGGCAAATTCTTCCAGAAAATTCTCACTGGGTTTTCCGTTGAACGCTATGATTTTATCTCCTGTGCGGAAACCTATTTTTTGACCTACCGGACCAGCGTAAATTCCACCTGCTTCATTTACAGCCTTTGTTGGTACGTATTTCTCACCCTGGCTCCATATCATAATCCAGAAAATGAGAATCCCCAGTAACAGATTCACAACCACCCCGCCAATCATAAATATCAGGCGCTGCCATGCAGGCTTGCTTCGAAATTCCCAGGGCTGTGGCTCTGATTTCATTTGCTCAGTATCCAGGCTTTCATCCACCATTCCAGCAATTTTTACGTAGCCACCCAAAGGCAGCCAGCCAATGCCATACTCAGTATCCCCTTTCTTAAATTTAAAAAGCTTGATCCCCCAGGCATCAAAAAAGAGGTAGAATTTTTCAACCTTGATGCCAAAAAAACTAGCCGCCAAAAAATGGCCGAGTTCGTGCAGAATAATCAGGATGGATAAGGCCAGTAAAAACTGTGAAACGGTAATCAGTGTTCCCATAAAGTTGCAAATATACGGGCTGCACAATGCTGACATCCATAAATCGGATTAAAAACACCGAAAACCCGATAAGTCAATCCATGATTACAAGCAGTTTGGAATGGCTGTAAAATCATTGTTTTTTAAAAACTACAATGGGTAATTGCAACCATAATGAGAATAAAATCCAGCATGATTGTTTTACTATTTTTACCTTGGTTTGTGATGTCGCAGCCTATAGAAACAATCCGGCCGCAAACACATATAATTTCCCGGTATACAACAGGCGGAATGGGTTTTCGTCTAGTGTGGAACTCTGCGGTGAAAAGATACTATGCGGTGGTGTTTGGAACCGGTGAACGGGGGCAGCATAGCATTTTATTATACAGCGGCCGTGACGGCTGATGCACACCCATTTTACAACTCCAAAATGAAAATGGTCTCAAGCTACTGTGCGGAGACTTTGCCTACTCAAATGGAATTTTCTGGTTATATAACCGCAAAACCGGAAACTGGTATGATTACCTTTAATTCAGAGCTGAAGGAACATTTTTACATGCGGGATGCCCACTTCCTCAAATTCATCACCTTCAGAAAAATAGCCCAGAGAATGATAAAATGGAACTGCTGTCTTCCGAGCGTGGAGTTCAATTCTTGCTATACCTTCCCGCCTACACAATTCTTCTGAAAAACGCACAAGATCGTTTCCAATCCCCTTTCCCTGCAAAGCTTCCGCCACAGCTACCTGACGCATTTTGGCAATATTACCGTCTATTTTCTTCAACAAAAGAACAGCCACTACCCTTTCTCCCCGGACCATACCAATATGCCACTGATTAACTTCCTCACCAAGCTCTTCAGGCGTATAAAATAAACCCAGCGGTCTTCTCAGCACTTCATAGCGCAGTCCTATGCTTTGAACCTGAAGTTTACTGCCCCATTCGAGCAATTGCGGTGAAGGTGCACTCATGATTTTTCCTGTGCCTCGCAAACAGCCAGGGCAACCATATTTACGATTTCCCGCACATTACTGGTATGATGCAGTACATGAACGCTCTTCTCAAAACCCAGTAATACCGGACCGATGATATCTACCATACCCATTCCCCGCATCAGCTGGTATGCGGCATTTCCGCTGTTCAGACCCGGGAAAATGAGGGTATTGGCCGATTTATTTCCCAGCTTGTTAAATGGATATTGTTTGGCACGCGCTTCGCCGTCCATCGCATAGGTAGTTTGCATTTCACCGTCCACCAAAATATGCGGATGTTGTTCATGTAACAATTCAACGGCTTTTCGCATTTGTATCGGGGCTGGCCCGCGGCTACTTCCAAAATTGCTGTAGGTAACGAGGGCTATCCGGGGCTCAATCTGAAACTTGCTCACGCGTTCGTGTACTTTAAGCACCAGATCCACCAGTTCTTCCGGTTTATAATCGATATTTACAGTTGTGTCTGACAGAAACACAGGGCCGTTTTTTGTCATTACAATGTGCATGCCGGCAATGCGTTTGGAGGCACCTGTCACTGGAATGCATTCCAGCATAGGACGCAACGCAATGGGGTAATTACGCGTCAGGCCGCTGATAAGCGCATCACACTTGCCGGTTTCCACCAACATGGCACCAAAGTAGTTGCGATAGCGCATCTTTTTAACTGCCTCGGTCTGGGTGAGTCCATTGCGCTTGCGCTTTTCGTAAAGCAATGCACCAAATTCTTCACACAATGCATCTTCTGTCCACGGATCCAGCATGTTTACCTGCCCCATATCAATATTGTTTTCTTCCATCACTTGCCCGATGAGTTGGGTACGCCCAAGCAACACAGGAGTTGCAATACCCTCATTCATGCAAATCTGTGCGGCACGCAGAATTTTCACATCTTCCGCTTCTGAGAAAACCACCCGTTTGGGTTGCTTTCTGGCACGCTGAACCATGCGGTTCACAAAATCGTTATCGATACCCAAGCGCTTCCTGAGTGTGGTTTTGTAGGCATCCCAGTCGGTAATGGGGTTTCGGGCCACACCACTATCCATAGCGGCCTTGGCCACGGCCGGCGCAACGGTTGTAAGAAGGCGTGGATCCATAGGCTTGGGAATGATGTAACTACTGCCGAAATCAAGGTCATAATCGTTGTAGGCCATCATTACCACGTCCGGAACAGGCTCGAGGGCCAGATCTGCAATTGCGCGCACAGCGGCGAGTTTCATTTCTTCATTAATGGCTGTGGCTCGCACATCTAACGCTCCGCGAAATATGAACGGAAACCCAAGTACATTATTCACTTGATTGGGATAGTCGCTTCTGCCTGTTGCCATCAGAATATCAGGGCGGGTAGAAATGGCCAGTTTGTAATCTATTTCAGGATCCGGATTAGCCAAAGCAAATACAATGGGCTTTTCAGCCATGCTAAGTATCATTTCAGGACTCAGAATATTGCCTTTGGAAAGGCCTACAAAGACATCAGCTCCTGCCATCGCCTCTTCCAATGTTCGGACATTGGTGGTACTTACAAACTGGCTTTTGTATTTGTCAAGGTCATTTCTATCGGCATATATCACCCCTTTCCTATCAAGCATTGTAAGGTTTTGGGGATTTACACCTAGACTGACGAACAGTTTAGAGCAGGCTATAGCACTGGCACCGGCACCGTTTACCACAAGTTTTACATGTCCTATTTCTTTATTTACGATGCGCAAGGCATTGAGCAGTGCGGCCCCGCTGATGATGGCCGTTCCATGCTGATCATCATGCATAATGGGAATATTCAGCTCGGCTTTCAGACGCTCCTCTATTTCAAAACTTTCAGGTGCTTTTATGTCTTCCAGATTAATGCCACCAAAAGTGGGCTCCATGGCTTTTACGGCGCGCACAAACTCATCCACATCCTTGCAGTTCAGTTCAATATCAAAAACATCGATATCGGCAAAAATTTTAAACAGAACGCCTTTGCCTTCCATTACCGGTTTTGAGGCTTCCGGGCCAATATCGCCGAGACCCAGCACGGCTGTTCCATTGCTGATAACCGCTACCAGATTGCCTTTCGCTGTATACTTGTATACATCTTCCGTATTTTCTGCAATCTTGAGGCAAGGTTCGGCAACACCCGGGCTGTAGGCCAGGGCAAGGTCAAACTGGGTTTGAGTGGGCTTGGTTGTAACTACTTCTATTTTTCCGGGTTTACCGTCAGCGTGATAACTTAGGGCATCCAGCAATTTCTTATCCGCCATATTCAGGCAGCAAAGATACAGCCTTTGAAAACATTAATAACCCGGATACAGACAGCATTGTTTCAGTACTTATTTATTTTGATTAATTTTCATTACTTGTATAATTGTTTTTGGCAAAAATGCACAGCTTAAGTATTCCCTGTATAAATTTGCATACTTTATACATCATGCCAAATTTCCGGATTGAACACGATACCATGGGCGAGGTAAAAGTGCCCGCAGAGCGCTACTGGGGAGCGCAAACAGAGCGAAGCAGAAATAATTTTAAAATTGGGCCCGAAGGCAGCATGCCTGTGGAAATTATCCGTGCATTTGGAGTTGTGAAAAAATGCGCGGCACTGGCAAATTACCAGCTTGGTGCATTGAGTGAGGAAAAGAAAAACCTGATTGTTGGAATATGTGATGAAATTATTGAAGGCAAACTTGACAGTGAATTTCCACTGGTAATCTGGCAAACAGGCAGTGGTACCCAGAGCAACATGAATGTAAATGAAGTGATTGCCAATCGTGCGCATGTGCTTTCAGGCGGGCAGCTCACTGATGAAAAAAAGGTTCTGCATCCCAACGACGATGTAAACAAGAGCCAGAGCAGTAATGATACCTTCCCAACTGCCATGAGCATTGCAGTGTTCAAACAGGTGGTGGATTATACATTGCCCGGAATTCAGGCGCTGAAAACCACCCTGAAACATAAATCCCGCGATTTTAAAAACATTGTAAAAATTGGTCGCACCCACTTCATGGATGCCACGCCACTTACATTGGGACAGGAATTCAGCGGATATGTAACCCAGCTTGAGAATGGTATAGCCGCCATTAACAGGGCATTGCAGCCTGCCGCTGAAATAGCACTGGGCGGAACGGCAGTAGGCACTGGACTGAATGCACCCAAGGGTTATGCCACGCTGGTTGCGAAACTCATAGCCGAAGAAACAGGATTACCCATGGTATCCGCACCCAACAAATTTGAGGCACTGGCAGCGCATGATGCCATGGTTGAATTGCACGGTGCCATTAAAAGGGCCGCGGTGAGTTGTTTTAAAATCGCCAATGATATACGCATGATCAGCAGTGGTCCGCGCAGTGGAATAGGTGAAATTATCATTCCCGAAAACGAGCCAGGAAGCAGTATTATGCCCGGCAAGGTAAATCCCACACAGCCTGAAGCGCTGACCATGGTTTGTGCGCAGATTATGGGCAACGATGTAGCGGTTTCTTTTGCCGGTTCTCAAGGACACTTTGAACTGAACGTTTACAAACCTGTGATTGCGGCCAACCTGTTGCAGAGCGCCCGCCTGCTGGGACAAGCCTGTCTGAGTTTTGATACTTACTGCGTGCAAGGTATAGAACCAAACCTTACCCGCCTACAACAATTGGTGGAACAGAGCCTGATGCTTGTAACGGCTTTAAACACCCACATCGGCTATGAAAATGCGGCTAAAATTGCAAAAAAAGCTCACAAGGAAAATATGACCCTACGAGAGGCTGCCTTAGACTCTGGGTTGTTAAATGCAAAACAGTTTGATGAATGGGTAAAACCTAAAAACATGGTAGGAAACCCTGATGAATCAGTAAAGTAGGATATTGAAAGTTTATTTATTAAGTGTGAACAAGACCGTCTTATGAATTGTAAATATTGAAATGAAAACACCAAACAATCCCCTGCTTCAGTTATTAACTGCAAAGCAAGAGGAATTACTCGCAATAGAGCGATTCTTCCTCGCCACTCTCAACTGTTAACTAAAAATATAAATTATAATCTAAAATGTACATTTACAGAAATTTACCACTTAGTCTCGTATGGCGGTTTGGCTGGAAAAACTTTGCCATTTTCATTGGGTGGGGCAGCCTAATTTATTACATCAATCACAATGTAACACCAATTTATTTGCCTTTTGAACTCATTGGAACTGTAGGTGTGGCCGTAACCATTTTTCTCAGTTTTAAAAACAGTCAATCTTACGATCGACAGTGGGAAGCGCGGAAAATCTGGGGAGAATTGGCATCAGCAAGCAAAATATTAACTAATCAATTAAGCATTTACATTAGCAGTACAGATAAGGATTTACATTCAAACTCAGTAAAAAAAATTGTTTACCGGCAAATTGCCTTTTTAAATGCATTGCGTTTGCAATTGCGCAATAAATTTCCACACAGCAGAGAATATAAAGGGGCAATAAGCGTATACTATTATGGGGAGGCTAACGAAAAGAACTGGACCGAAGAAGTAGGAAAATTTCTTGAGGAGAGCGAATTTGCAAAATTGAAACAAAAAACAAACTTTGCTTTGAATGTTTTAAATTTTCAATATATTGATTTTTTATGGTTAAAAAATAAAAATTTGATTGATGAGATTAAACAAATAGAATTGAATAAAACCATAGATAAATGCATAGAAGCTCAAGGTAAATGCGAAAGGATAAAAAGCACACCGTTCCCGCGTCAGTATGGATTTTTCAGCAAAGCATTTGT
>Ga0194132_10006013_pt1 | contig 19179 bp, 19 predicted proteins | sample TA2KigOf80mmetaG_FD_148612 | JGI IMG/M metagenome (GOLD analysis project Ga0194132, IMG submission 148612) | Freshwater microbial communities from Lake Tanganyika, Tanzania - TA2015054 Kigoma Offshore 80m | ecosystem: Environmental > Aquatic > Freshwater > Lake | place: Tanzania: Lake...
TCGCTCGTTTTCCACACTGATTTCAATATCGCCATCAAGATCTGCGATATCAAGTAAGCCTTCTAGGTAGTCAGCAGCGATGTCGCCCTCTTCTTCAAGGCTTGTCACTACAGTCTTCTCCTCGCTCATATCTTCTCCTTCGTCTTTTGCCCCGTTTTGAGGCTTTTAATGCTATTTGCGCCTTTTCTTCTTTTTCTTCTTTGGTTGCTCTCTCTGCCCTGTTGGTTTTGGCTCCTCTGTGGCAACTCCTCCGCCATTGTTTTCAACCTCTGGTTCCAGGCCTGACTTTTTCGCTTTCTTTGCTTGGAGCTCCTCCCAGGCTGGCGATCCTGGGGTTGGGTTTCTCTTAATCACATAGAACTGCTGACCCCAGGTCCAGAAATTTGTTGTCGACCAGTAGATCAAAACTCCGATTGGAAAATTAACTCCAGAGACAGCAAAAATAACCGGGAATAAATAAAGCATTATTTTCTGCTGCTGCAACATCATGTTGTTTGAGGAATCTAGTTTTGGCATTCCTTTAACCATCAACTGACGTTGAGTAGTAAATGTTGTTAACGACATTAGAAATATTAGAAATACTGTCACGATCTTTACTGTTGTATTAGATGAGCCCAGGAATGTCTGTGAGATCGGAGCTCCAAAGAATTCTGCCTTAGCCATCTGAGCTGCAATTTCGCTAGTTAAAACACCACGAGCTTGTGGTGGGTTCTTTCCAATTCCATTAAGCACTGTAAAGAGCGCAAAAAATATTGGAGCTTGAGCCAGAATTGGAAAACATGAAGCCATTGGGTTTGTCTTATGGGTTTTATATAACTTCATTAACTCTTCTGATTGCTTCTGGCGATCATCCTTATATTTCTGTTGGATCTTCTTCATCTCAGGAGCTAGGGCAGTTAGAGCTCGCTGAGATTTAATTTGCTTTACAAAGAGTGGAATCAGAATAGTTCTAATTAAAACAACTAGGCCCATAATGGAGAGAGTCCATGTGACTCCGCTTGCGCCGCCGAATACTGGTGAGAGAGCGCTATGGATTGCCACCATAACTCCAGAAACAACCCAATAAAGCGGATCCAAAATGCCCATTTAGCTCACCATGCTTTCTGTTTCTTTATTTGATAGTAAAAAAGGGCCTATTTTCAGCGTTTTTGGCGGGTAATCCACCCCACCATGGCTTAGTGGGTTACATCTAATAACTCTCCATACACCTAGAGCTAGACCGAAGATGTGGAAGCTTTTTATTGATTCAAATGTGTATTGAGAACAAGAAGGATAATACTTACACCTTGGCGCAAGTCCAGGGGCTATAAATCTCTGCCAAATTTTAATTATTAGAATAAATGGAAGCATAAGTAAGTTCAGTAATTTATTAATCATCTTCCCGCCTTTTCATTTAACGCGGTAAATAATCTTGGAATCTCATTATGAACATTCTGCTCAGGTTTGGTTGCTCTAATTACCACCATGGATTGTGGGGGAAGAATATGAAGACTGCTCTTTGAAGCATGCCTTAACTGCCTTGTCACTCTATGGCGAATTACTGAGCCACCAATCGCTCTTGAAACAACAAAGCCAACTTTAGGAGAGATGAGATTTGGTTCTTTACTTAAATAACCAACCAAGCTCTTAGTTGTTGAACGAATTGGTGAACGAGTAACCCGCGCGAAGTCTTCGCGAGAAGTTAGGCGGTTAATGGCTGCTAGCACGCCGGTTATTACAGCTTAGGCGGATATACGAGCGCGACCCTTAGCGCGACGGGCAGAGAGAACTGCGCGTCCACCACGAGTTGCCATACGAGCGCGAAAACCATGCTTCTTCGCGCGCCGACGATTATTCGGCTGGAAAGTACGCTTCATCTTCTTCTCTCACTCCTTTAAAAACAGCTTTTAATGGAAGCTGTCGGGATTGATCAGGTCTTGAGGTAATCGCGTAGATGCGATTGGGGGCCACAAGAGCAGGGGGCAACGGTATCTGTTGACCTACCGATTTGGAAAACTGGGGATATCTTTTAGGGCATTTGGGGCCTTTAGGAAGATTTTGTGGATAACCACTTGCTTTTATTGGGATAAGGGCATACTTTCCGCCTCTATCCACAGGCACGAAGGTTTTTTAGCTCTTTTCCCCAGAGATTAAGCCTAAAGTCGAAGTATAGACCACAGCCTGTGGATAACTTTGTGGATATCTAGTGAGATGAGGGGTTATGCCGATTGCCGAACCTGGGGCCCTTGAAGCCAAGGAAATCGAGGCTGATCTTTTAAAGCTTTGGAAGGGAATTGTTGATTCTGTTGCTAAGGAGTCTCCACAAAATCGTGCCTTTCTCACCCTTACTAAACCTCTAGGTTTATTAAAGAGTGATGGGGGATCAAATCTCCTCCTTGCCGCCCCTAATGTTTTCGCAAAGGATGTTTTAGAGAGCCGTTTAAAGGTTCTATTAAACGATGCGCTATCTGCCAAGATGGGCGAGAAAATAAATATCGCAGTTACTGTTGATGAATCCTTAGATGCCGACCTATCTGTGGTTGAAGAGGTAGATACTGAAGTTGAATCCCCAAGGGCGGGAACTGGCCGCCAAGAAGTGAGGAGTAAAAGCTCTGATCAAACCCAATTAAACCCTAGATATATTTTTGAAACTTTTGTTATCGGCGCATCTAATCGTTTTGCCCATGCCGCAGCCGTTGCTGTCGCTGAAGCTCCTGCAAAGGCTTATAACCCGCTCTTTATTTATGGCGAGTCGGGTCTTGGAAAGACCCATTTATTACATGCAATTGGGGCTTATGCCAAAGAGTTATATGGTGGGGTTCGGGTTCGCTATGTCTCATCTGAAGAGTTTACAAATGATTTCATTAACTCAATTCGTGACGATAAATCCTCTAATTTTCAGCGTCGTTACCGCGATCTTGATGTTCTGCTTGTTGACGACATTCAATTTTTAGAAAATAAAGAGAGAACTCAAGAAGAGTTCTTCCATACTTTTAATACTTTATACAACGCTAATAAGCAGATTGTTATCTCAAGTGATCGCCCGCCAAAACAATTAACCACTTTGGAAGATCGTCTTCGCTCTAGATTTGAGTGGGGTTTAATAACCGATATTCAACCGCCAGAGCTTGAGACTCGTATCGCTATTTTAAGAAAGAAAGCTGCGCAAGATAAGTTAAATGCACCAGATGATGTTTTGGAATACATTGCTTCAAAAATTTCCACAAATATTCGCGAGTTAGAGGGAGCGTTAATTCGTGTTACTGCTTTTGCTTCTTTAAATCGCCAGCTAGTTGATATGAATTTAGCTGAGATAGTTCTTAAAGACTTAATTCCAGATGATTCAACACCTGAAATCACCGCTAGTTTGATCATGGCTCAAACGGCTGCTTATTTCAGTCTCACTTTAGATGATCTCTGTGGAACTTCTCGCTCTAGGGTTTTAGTAAACGCCCGCCAAATTGCTATGTATCTCTGCCGCGAGATGACTGAGCTATCCCTACCTAAAATTGGTCAGACTTTTGGCGGCCGCGACCACACAACCGTTATGCACGCAGATCGAAAAGTCCGCCACTTGATGGCTGAGCGCCGATCGATTTTTAACCAGGTTTCCGAGCTAACAAACCGGATAAAACTGCAGGCCAAAGCCTAATCTCTGAAATATCAGCGGTTGGGGATAACCTGTGGATATGTGTGGATAACCTGTTAGTAAAGGTGGGGCTTGAAAAGGCCTGATTTTTCCAAACGGATTGTTTTAAGAGTTACTCACAGTTTTTACACAAAGAAAGGGTGGTTTAAATGAAGGCAAATGCGGCTTTGAGCAGGGCTTTTATTTCTTTTCCACAATTAAACAGCTTGGCTACTACTACTAACTTTATAGATAAGAAAACTCGCATGAGAGAACTGCTCTTTGTAACAAGCTTTCAATTAAACCAACTATCTAAAACAAAGACGAAAGAGTTAGGCTGACGATTATGAAGTTCACGGTAGATAGCGCAGTTTTAACCGATAGCGTTAATTGGGTTTCAAGAAGCCTTTCAACCAGGCCAATAATGACCGCGCTTCTAGGAATTGTGATCGAAGCAGGAAGCGATATCACACTAAGCGCTTCAGATTTAGAGACCTCAGCTAAATCTTCTTTCGCTGCAGAGATAAAAGAAAAAGGAAGAGTATTGGTTCCAGGAAGATTATTAGCAGAAATCTCCAGAGCGCTACCAAACAAACCAGTTTCATTTAATCTAGACGGAAGCAGGGTTTTAGTAACAGCAGGAGCCGCCAAGTTCACCCTTCCAACACTTCCGATAAATGAATACCCAAACCTTCCAGTAATGCCTGACACCTCAGGAAGTATTGCTAGCGATTTATTTGCAACCGCTGTTAATCAAGTAGCAGTAGCGGCAGGACGAGATGACTCACTACCGACCTTAACCGGAATTCACGTCGATATTAATAAAGAAGTTATCACTTTTGCTGCAACCGATCGATATCGCTTAGCGGTTAGAGAGATTAGTTGGAGCCCGAACAACCCGGAGGAAACAACAACAGCCTTGTTAAGAGCAAGAACTTTGGCAGATGCAGCTAAAACAATTTCATCTAGCAAAAACATTTCATTCTCTGTAGCCCCTAACACCTCTAATGAGCGCTTAATTGGCTTTACAGTTGAGCAAAAATTAATGACTTCAAGGCAGTTAGATGGCGCCTTCCCTCCCTACCGCCACCTACTCCCTACTGAAAGTATTGCAACTGCAGTAATTGAAGTAGCGACACTTTTAGACTCTGTTCGTCGAGTGGCTTTAGTAACCGATAAAACTGTGCCGCTACGTTTAAAGTTTTCAGATAACTCACTTCACCTCGAAGCTGGCGCAGGAGATGAAGCAACAGCTACCGAAGAGCTTCAAATTTCATACACTGGAGAGGCGATAGATATCGCTTTTAATCCTACGTTTCTAACTGATGGTCTAAATGCTCTTGGAACAACCTATGTAAATATCGCATTTACCGGCTCTAATAAACCAGCGGTTCTATCAGGCAAAAGTAAATTAGATGGCGAAATAGATAGCTCTTACCGCTACCTACTAATGCCTATGCGCTACGCCTCTTAATTAACAAACGTTTAAAATGTTTGTTTCTCACCTATCTTTAAAAGATTTTCGCTCCTATGAAAACCTAGAGCTTTCCTTAAAAGCAGGACAAAATATTTTCATAGGAGAAAATGGTGAGGGTAAAACCAATATTATTGAAGCTTTAATGTACTTAGCCCTACTTTCATCACATCGAATATCTAGCGACCAACCTCTTATTAAACTAGGTAGCGAGCGCGCTTACATAAGAGCAAAAATTGAATCAGAGGAGAGAACCACTCTTGTTGAGTTAGAAATAAACAATGGCAATGCAAACCGAGCTAAAGTTAATCAAAACCCCGTAAGAAGCCAGAAAGAGTTGTTAGGTTTAGTAAAAAGCATTTGTTTCTCGCCAGAGGATCTAGATTTAGTTCGGGGTGATCCAAGTGAGCGAAGGTCTTTTCTAGATCAACTTCTAATCCAACAAAGCCCGCGCCTTGCAGGTGTAATAAGTGACTATGAAAGAGCTTTAAAGCAGCGCAATTCGCTTCTTAAAAGTCGAGCCCCCGAATCATCACTTCGCTCTTGGAGCGAGCATCTCGCTACTTTTGGCGGAGAGTTAATTGCTGGTCGAATTAAATTAATTAATCAAGTAGAACCTTTATTTCAAACAGCGTATAAAAACCTATCGGCTAAAAAACTTGCCAATTTAGGATATAAATCAAGCATTCCTAATCCCACCACAGATAAGGAAGTAAATAGAGAGTCAATACTAAAAGCAGTAGAGGAGGTCAGGTCACAAGAGATAGAACGCGGAATTTCATTAGTTGGGCCACACCGCGACGATCTCTTATTAAACTTAGGTGACCACCCAGTTAAAAGTTATGCCAGCCATGGAGAGTCTTGGTCAATTGCGCTAGCTCTTCGCTTAGCTAGCTATCAACTTTTTATTAACGAAGGAGCAAATCCAATATTAATATTAGATGATGTCTTTTCTGAACTTGATGAAGGTCGACGAGAGAAACTACTAAAGATTGCAGATAGTGCAAAGCAAACATTTATTACAGTTGCTGTCGAAAATGATCTACCTAAGGCAATTGATGGCTCGAAATTTAGAGTAGAGTTAGGTAAAGTGGTGGCTTTATGAAGCGCGATATCGCAAGAGAGTTCTATCGTTCTTATAGAAGTGGCTATAAGAAAAAGAAAGAGGTTGTTGAACAAGAGCGCAGCGCTACTGGCGAACCAGAAAAGATCTCAAACCTTATAAACGAACTAGTACAGAACAGAGAATGGCGACAAGGAATTGCTGAAGGAAACCTATTTAGTGATTGGGCGCAAATTGTTGGCAGCGAGGTTGCAGAACATGCCACACCAATTACTTTATTTGAAGGAAAATTAACGATTCAAACTTCATCAACTGCTTGGAGCACTCAACTTCGTTTAATACAGAGCGAGCTTTTAAAAACAATCCGCAAAAGCTCTCCTGGTGCTTTAGTTGACGAGCTAGTCATCATGGGTCCACACGCCCCTTCATGGAAGCGCGGCTTAAGAACGATCCGTGGGGCAAAAGGGGTTAGGGATACCTTTGGGTGATATTCAAGGTTCAATCGCCTTCTAAAAACGCGCCTAATCCACCAATAACGCCCTTTTTTGGCTATCTCTAGTTTGATTTACCAGTAGGATTTACCGGCACCTAGCCCAATAAAGAGGCGAGAACTGTCTCTGGCGGGGTCAAACTATTGATAGAAGAGGGGCTTAGTGTGGCTGATAAGAAGGTGGCGCGGGCCTATGACGCCAGCGCAATCACCGTTCTAGAAGGCCTAGAAGCTGTTCGTAAGCGCCCTGGAATGTATATCGGCTCAACAGGTGAGCGAGGCCTGCACCACTTAGTTTATGAAGTCGTTGATAACTCAGTAGATGAAGCCCTAGCCGGCTACTGCACCCATATCAGCGTTCTATTGCAAAAAGACGGTGGGGTTCGAGTAAACGATAACGGTCGCGGAATTCCAGTAGATATCCATCCAATTGAAAAGAAACCAGCGCTAGAAGTTGTTATGACAGTGCTTCACGCCGGAGGAAAGTTTGGCGATGGCGGCTACTCAGTATCTGGCGGCTTACATGGCGTCGGGATATCTGTTGTTAACGCTTTAAGTAGAGATCTAAGCGTTGTTGTTCAAAGAGAAGGTTTTATCTGGGAGCAGAGTTACAAATTAGGAGTTCCTAACTCTCCAGTTGAAAAAGGTGTTGCTACAAAAGAAACTGGAACTGAAGTTACCTTCTATCCCTCTGAGGAAATATTTGAAACTATAGATTTTTCATTTGAGATTTTATCAACCAGGTTTAGAGAGATGGCCTTTTTAAATAAAGGTTTAACCATCTCGCTGCGCGATGAACGAGCCGGACACGTTGATGAAAAAGGCGAACCGTTAGAAGTTAAATACTGCTACACAGGGGGGATTGTTGATTTCGTTAAACACCTAAACACCACAAAGGGCGTTGCCCATAAATCAATTATTGCCTTTGAAACAGAGGACCTTAAACATAAAATGTCTCTTGAGGTAGCAATGCAGTGGAATACCAGTTTTACCGAGTCGGTATATACCTTTGCTAACACCATCAATACTCAAGAAGGTGGAACACATGAAGAAGGTTTTCGAACTTCACTCACCTCACTAGTAAATAAGTTTGCTGAGGAGTGGGGCTATATAAAGAGAAAAGAAGATCGCCTAACCGGAGATGATATCCGCGAAGGGCTAACTGCAATCATCTCAATTAAAATCAGTGAGCCACAATTTGAAGGACAAACAAAGACAAAACTAGGAAACACCGAAGCTAAGTCATTCACCCAAAAATCTTTAAATGACGCAGTAGGCGCATGGTTTGAAAAGAATCCAAGTGAAGGCAAAGAGATTGTCAGAAAAGCTATTGATGCAGCAACTGCTCGAATTGCAGCAAGAAAAGCCAGAGATCTCTCTCGGAGTAGAAAAGGCCTACTTGAAGGTCGCGGTATGCCTGGAAAATTGGCGGATTGCCAATGGACTGAGCCTGAAAAGTGCGAGCTCTATATTGTTGAGGGAGATTCAGCAGGTGGTTCAACAAAAGGCGGAAGAGATTCTAGATATCAGGCAGTTCTTCCAATTAGAGGAAAGATTCTCAATGTTGAAAAGGCAAGAATTGATCGGGTGCTACAAAACAATGAAGTTCAAGCTTTAATCACCGCTCTTGGCACAGGAATTCATGATGATTTTGATATCGCCAAACTTAGATATCACAAAGTTATTCTCATGGCAGATGCTGATGTCGACGGACAACATATTAGAACGCTACTGCTAACTCTCCTATTTAGATTTATGCGACCTTTGATTGAAAAAGGCTTTGTCTATCTTGCACAACCGCCGTTATATAAAATCAAATGGGGCGGAAAAGAGCCTGCGCAGTATGCATTCTCTGATAAAGAGCGAGATGGCTTAATTCAATTAGGGTTAGAGGCGGCAAAACGTTTACCAAAAGAGGATGGGATCCAGCGCTTTAAAGGCCTTGGTGAGATGCCTGCAAAAGAACTTTGGGACACCACAATGGATCCAACCCACCGCGTACTTATGCAAGTGACTTTAGATGACGCAGCAGCAGCTGATGATCTCTTCTCAGTTCTAATGGGAGAAGATGTTGAACAGAGAAGACAATTTATTCAAAGAAATGCTAAAGATGTTAGGTTCCTTGATATCTAATGGAAAATCTTGACGACAATAAAGTAGACCGCATTGAAGCTGTTGACCTTCAGGTGGAGATGGCTCGTTCTTATCTCGATTATGCGATGTCGGTTATTGTTGGAAGAGCACTTCCTGATATTAGAGATGGGTTAAAACCAGTACATCGCAGAGTTTTATATGCAATGTATGACGCGGGATATCGCCCAGATAAGGGTTATTACAAATCATCACGCATCGTCGGTGATGTTATGGGTAATTATCATCCACATGGTGATGGTGCTATCTATGACACCTTAGTTCGTTTAGCTCAACATTGGTCACTTAGATATCCATTAGTTGATGGCAATGGAAATTTTGGCTCTCCTGGTAATGATCCAGCAGCCGCAATGCGTTACACAGAAGCTCGTATGGCTCCTCTTGCAATGGAGATCATGCGAGATATTGATGAAGAAACTGTTGATTTCATCGCAAATTACGACGGACGAAGCCAAGAGCCGCTAGTACTTCCCTCCCGCTTTCCGAATTTATTAGTTAATGGCTCAGCTGGAATCGCTGTTGGAATGGCAACCAATATCCCGCCACATAATTTGCGCGAAATCGCAGCAGCAGTGCAGTGGGCTCTTGATAACCCAGATACATCAAATGAGGAGACACTAAGCGCACTTCTTGGAATCGTTAAAGGACCAGATTTTCCAACTAAAGGAATCATTGTTGGGCGTCAAGGGATTGAAGATTCTTATCGCACGGGGCGTGGCTCCATTCAGATGCGCGCAGTTGTGGAAGTTGAAGAGATTAACAAACGCACGTGTCTAGTAGTAACAGAGCTGCCATATCAAGTAAATCCTGACAACCTTGCTCTTAAAATCGCGGAGCTAGTAAAAGATGGCAAAATCAAAGGCATTTCTGATGTAAGAGATGAGGGTAATGAGCGTCTTGGTCAACGTTTAGTAATTGTTCTACGAAATGACGCCACACCTAAAATTGTCTTAAATAATCTCTACAAACAAACCCAACTCCAAGATTCTTTCGGAGCCAATATGTTGGCCTTGGTTGATAACGTTCCAAGAACTCTTCGTCTTGATGAATTTGTCCGCCATTACATCACGCATCAAGTTGAAGTAATTATCAGACGGACGAAATTTAGATTAAATGAAAAAGAGAAGCGCGCTCACATTTTAAGTGGTTACTTAAAAGCGCTAGATGCCCTAGATGCAGTAATTGCCTTAATTAGAGCAAGTGCCACATCAGAGCAAGCCCGCGAAGGCTTGATGAAGCTTCTTGAAGTCGATGAACTGCAAGCTAATGCAATTCTAGATATGCAGCTGCGTCGCCTCGCAGCCCTTGAACGCCAGAAGATCATTGATGAATTTGAAACCTTAATGGCTGAAATTAAAGAGTTGAAGATTATTCTTAACGATCCTGCCGCTCAAAGATTGATAATCAAAGAAGAACTCAAAGAAATCGCGGATAAATATGGCGATGATAGGCGCACCCAAATCATTGCGGGTGAAACTGATTTATCAGTTGAAGATCTAATTCCTAACCAAGATGTGGTCGTCACAATCACAAGAGGTGGATATGCCAAGCGGACTAAAGCAGATCTATATAGGTCGCAAAGACGCGGTGGAAAAGGCGTAAAAGGTGCAGCTTTAAAACAAGATGACATAGTTGAACATTTCTTTACTGCATCAACTCATGACTGGCTTCTCTTTCTAACAAATCAAGGCCGGGTCTACAGAGCCAAAGTCCATGAGCTTCCAGATGCTGGTCGTGATGCAAGAGGTCAACATGTTGCAAACTTATTAGCTTTTAAGCCCAATGAAACCATCGCCTCTGTTATTGGAATTAACGATTACGCATCACTTCCCTATTTAGTGATTGCTACAAAAGGTGGAATAGTAAAAAAGAGCCCGCTTAGTGAATACGATTCACCAAGAACTGGCGGCTTGATTGCAATTTCATTAAAGGATGGTGATGAAGTTGTGGCAGCTTCTGCTATTACTGCAAAAGATGAGCTACTTTTAATTTCAAAGAAGGGAATGTCACTTCGATTCACAGCCGATGATGAATCTCTACGCTCTATGGGTAGATCTGCAACTGGCGTAATTGGAATGAAATTTAGAAGTGGCGACGAATTGCTAACTATGGCAACAATTAGAAGTGGTGATGAAAAGAGTTTCGTATTAACAGCAACCGATGGTGGTTTTGGAAAGCGAACTGATATCAGTGAATATCGTTTGCAATCCCGTGGCGGCATTGGAGTAAAAGCTGCCAAAGTTGATGAAGGCGCACGAGGCGGGCTAGTTGGCGCACTAATTGTTAATGAAAGCAATGAGATTTTAGTTATTACCTCAGGGGGCGTAGTTATGCGCACCCCGGTAAAAGAAGTTCGCCAGACTGGGCGCGATACTCTCGGAGTTCGCCTAGTAAATCTTGATCAAGGCACCTTTGTAGTCTCATTAGCTAAGGTCAATGACGAGGATTAGAAAGTGAAAAAATAAGCGGAAAAAAAGTGCTATTTTTGCGCACGCCCGCAGGTCAGGTAGCCTTGCGCTTCCCGTTTTGCGGGCCTATAGCTCAGCCTGGTTAGAGCGCTTCCCTGATAAGGAAGAGGTCAGTGGTTCAAGTCCACTTAGGCCCACCATATCAACGCTCTTTTTTGCTGCGATATGGGGACTTAGCTCAATTGGTAGAGCACCTGCTTTGCAAGCAGGGGGTTAGGGGTTCGATTCCCCTAGTCTCCACATGGTTAATGATTCAATGCCGCCAATTACTCAAGCGACCCTTCACACCTCAATGGGCGACATTGTTATTGAGCTATTTCCGAATCATGCACCAAAAACTGTTGCAAATTTTGTTGAGTTAGCCGCAGGAATGCGTGAGTGGGTTAATCCAAATACTGGCGAGAAAACTAATCAGCCACTCTATGACGGAACAGTGTTTCATCGAGTAATCAAAGGTTTCATGATTCAAGGTGGAGATCCACTTGGAACTGGAACTGGTGGACCGGGATATCGCTTTGCTGATGAATTTCATCCTGAGTTATCTTTTAACAAACCATATCTATTAGCGATGGCAAATGCTGGTCCTGGAACAAATGGTTCACAATTTTTTATAACCGTTGCACCAACTACTTGGTTAGATCGCAAACACAGTATTTTTGGAAAAGTTAAGAATGAAGCAAGTCAAAAGATTGTACAAGCAATATCAGAGGTTAAAGTTGGCGGAGCAGATCGCCCAGTTCAAGCGGTGAAGATAACTTCAGTATCACTGGCATAAATTTAATGCGCCGCACTATAACTGGCTCACTACTATTAATAATCGCTGTCTCTTATTTATTGCAAATCACCACAGTCGGATATGAAGATAGGTTCTTACTCAATCGTTTCTATGTCGAAAATGGCGAGTATTACCGCTTATTTACTGTTGCTCTACTTCACGGCGGGCTATGGCACTTAGCCTTTAATTTACTTGCGCTCTACGCCTTAGGCACCCCACTTGAAAACTACTTTGGCAAAGGTAGATATCTCTTAATATTATTTGTCTCCCTAATTTGTGGATCAACTCTTTCGGTTCTATTAAACCCTGCCTATGTTTATTCAATAGGGGCATCGGGGATGATTTTTGGGCTTTTCGGGGCCCTTGCTTTAGTTGGCGAAAAAGCTGGAGTTGAATGGAGATCAATTTTAATTATCGTTGGGCTTAATTTTGCTATCGGTTTTCTTTTAGGCGGAGTGGATTGGCGAGGACACCTAGGAGGCTTAATTGGCGGGGCTTTGATTACTCTCACTCTTAATAGATCTAAGTAATACCTGGGCAACATCAATAACGTTTGTATCTGAGCCTTTAGCAGTTACCCCATCACTAACCATTACTCGACAGAATGGGCAAGCCACAGCAACTTCCTTAGCGCCAGTATTAATCGCTTCTTCAACTCGGTTCATATTGATTCGAGTACCTAATTTTTCTTCCATCCACATTCTTCCGCCGCCTGCGCCGCAACAAAATGATCGCTCTTGGTTTCTTGGCATCTCAATTACTTCAACTCCAGTTGATTCCAATAACTCTCTAGGTGGTTCATAAATTTGGTTATGTCTACCTAGGTAGCAAGGATCGTGATAGGTAAGAGAATTACTGCTCTGTGTCACTGGCTTTAAACGCCCTGTTTTAACTAAGGTATTTAGCAATTGTGTGTGATGTAGCATCTCTAATTCAAAACCTTGTTGTTTATAGTCCCGGCCTATTGTTGTGAAGCAATGCGGGCAGGTAACTACAACTTTCTTCTTACCCTTGTAATTTGCATAAACCTCATTGAAGGTATCAATGTTTTCTCTTGAGAGAATTTGATAAAGAAATTCATTACCAGCTCTTCGCGCAGGATCTCCAGTGCAGGTTTCTCTTGCGCCAAGGACTGCGAATTTAACCCCTGAGATATAGAGAAGCTCTGCAACAGCCTTTGTGGTTTTCTTCGCTCTCTCTTCATATGCTCCAGCACACCCAACCCAGAAGAGATATTCCACTTCATCTGGGAGAGCTCCTGTAATTACTTCGATCGGGAAATCACATTCTGCAATCCAGGCATTTCTATCTGCTCTATTTGCTCCCCAGGGATTTCCAGCTTTTTCAAGATTCCTAAATGTTCCACCAAGCTCTGTTGGAAATTCTGATTCAACTAATACTTGAAAGCGTCTCATATTTACTATGTGATCGATATGTTCGATATCAACCGGGCATTCATTAACGCAGGCGCCGCAAGTTGTGCAGGACCAGAGGACATCAGGTGAGATTGTTTGGCCAACCACTTTTCCTTCTTTAGGAATATTTGCAAGGGCATGATCTCTAAGCGCCATTATTAATAACTTAGGTGATAGCGGTTTATCAGTATGCCAAGCGGGGCATTGGGATTGGCATCTGCCACACTCAGTGCAGCTGGCCATATCCAATAGACCCTTCCAGGATATGGAGGCAGCATCACTAATACCGAAGAGGTCATCATCTTTAGGATTTTCAAAGTCAATTACTTTCCCATTTGAAATCATCTCAGGAAGAGCGCCTAGCGTAGGCTTTTCTGATACTTCACGCTTAAAAAAGATATTAAATGGCGCTAGGAATCTATGCCAAGCAATACCCATAGTTAAATTTGCAGCAATAACAATAAACCAGAGCATAGAGACAATAATTTTTAGCGATGCAACTATCACAATCCAGTTTTCGATACTCTCTTTATCGAGATCAGCAAAGGCGTTAACAGCAGGCTTTGATAGTGCAAAACCCCAAGGATTTCCGCTATAACCAATCAACGCTCCTTCAAGTCCGCGCAGCGTTATTACACAGAAAACAATGGCCAGAATTGTTCCTTCAACATAATAAGCTTTCCAAGAACCTGAACCATAAAAGCGAGAGCTACGGCCTTTATTAGTAAACCTTGTAACTTGGCGAATTCCAATTAAAGTAACTATTGATACTCCAGTAAGCCAAGCAAAGCCTTCAGTAAATAGGTTATAAACAATCCAATGTCCAATTAAAGGTAGTGCAAACTCAGGATTAATAACTTGGCCATATGCAGTAAGAAGAGTTCCTGAGAGTGCGAAGAAACCTAACATCACAAACCAATGAGCAATGCCAGAGCCTGTGAACTTCAACATTTTGGCATGGGTTAAAACTTCTTTTGTCATCAGAACAAAGCGTTTAGCTTTTTGATTTGATCTAGTTGGATCCGCTTGTCCTGCTTTAATCCGGCGATAGAGTTCTAAAGAGCGAATAGTTATAGCCACAATTGCAATCACTGTGATCAGGTAGGCGCTAAGACCAAAAACACTTCGCATCATGCGCCTTAGGGTAGGTGGGCAAGAGCCAAACTGCAGGTAAGGGCTCTATACACAGGGGTGGATAACCTGTGGAGAATTACACAAGTGTAATTAATAAAGAGGTATTAGCGCCAGCGAGTAGCTAGGGAGAAGCCCACTCCGATAAAAGCAAAGCCCACAACCATGTTCCAAGCCCCGATATTGGGTATTGGGTATTGGGTCTGAGAGACATAGAAAATAACTATCCAAAACAGGCCTATCAAGAATGCGCCAATCATTGTTGGGGCGAGCCAGGCTGGGCTCTCCATTTCAACAGGATCTCGCTCAGCAAGAAGTATCTCTGGGCGGTTATCTTTCTTCTTCTTACGGAGTCTGGATTTAGGCATAGGTGTGAGGATACAGGAGAGGATGAGGCCATGCGAACAAGGATCTTGGTGGTTGATAACTATGACTCCTTTGTCTTTAACCTCGTTCAATACCTCCAGCAACTAGGGGCCGAGTGCACGGTAGTAAGAAATGATGAAGTTAGCGCAAGCCTTGCTGATCAATATGACGGGGTCTTAATCTCCCCAGGTCCTGGAACTCCCGAAGAATCTGGCATCTCAGTAGAAATGATTGAGTATGCAGCTGAGATAAAAAAGCCTTTACTTGGAGTTTGCCTAGGACATCAAGGAATTGGAGTTGCTTATGGAGCAACTGTTAATCGAGCGCCAGAGCTACTTCATGGAAAGACATCGGTAATTACTCATAACAATTCTGGAGTTCTAAAAGATATCCCGAATAACTTTACTGCCACTCGCTATCACTCACTTGCGATAGATGAGAAGAGTTTGCCAGAGGAAATTGAAATAACTGCTAGAAGTGAGAGTGGTTTAGTAATGGCAATTAGACATAAAACTCTTCCGATTCACGGAGTGCAATTTCATCCTGAATCAGTTCTTACCGAGCACGGCTATCAGATGCTAGGTAATTGGTTAGTTGAGTGCGGCGATAGTGGAGCAAGAAAGAGATCTGAAGGCCTCTCTCCAGTTGTTTCTCGCTAGCCTTGATTTTTATTGATAGTAATTGTTACTGAAGAGCCAATAAGTTTTATCTCTCCAGCACTTGGCGCCTGGGCTAATACGCTTCCAATTACTTGATTTGCGTCATATGCCTCAACAATTTTTACTAAGAAACCTGCTTGGGTAAGAATTGTTCTAGCTTCAATTTCATTAAGTCCCACTAAAGATGGCACAGAGATATTTCCACTAGCGATCTCTAGAACTACCCCAGTACCTGCTTCCACTGTGCTTCCTGGCTCGGGAGTTATCTTCAAAACAATTCCTGGTTCTTGCTCTGAATCAATTGCGATAGTTCTACTAACTCTTAATCCTGCAGCAGTTAAGGCTGCTCTTACTTCTTCAAGAGGTTTACCCAATAAACCAGTAGGAATAATGGCATCTCCTGGTCCATCTGAAATCGTTAACGTTACAGCTGATCCATCAGAGACGCGGATAGTGGCAAGTGGTAGTTGGCTAGCGACTCGATCCTTTGGAATTCTAGGATCTGGCGCTCTTTGGATAGTGATAGTTAGCCCTGCTAGTTCTTGACGCGCCTGCGCCTCTGTTAAACCAACAACATTAGGAAGAACCCTTGTTACTGAGCTCTGATTTGGGTTAAAGATGAAGTAACTAACGCCGCCGACGAGAAGTATTAAAGCAATCGAAAGTGCTGCAACTTTGCTTCGCGCCTTCTCTTTTCTTAACTGTTTTGGAATCTGAGTGGTAATTCCTTCACCCTTAATTAGTTTCTTCAAGTCCTTAAGCATTGCATTAGCGCTCTGGTATCTCTCATTTGCATCTTTAGCAAGAGCGATACTAAAGAAGGCATTTAAAGCAGGATCAAGATTTTCTTGAATTTCAGTAATTGGGACAAGTGGAGCTGAGACATGTTGATAAGCAATAGCAACTGGAGTATCACCAGTAAAGGGAGGTCTTCCTGCTAATAGTTCATAGAGCAAACATCCAACAGAGTAGAGATCGCTTCTAGCATCTGCTTGAGTTCCAGTGGCTTGTTCTGGCGAGAGATATTGCGCTGTTCCAATTATGTTCCAAGTGCTAGTCATAGTAGCTCCGGTATCAGCAAGAGCTCTAGCGATACCAAAGTCCATCACCTTCACATCACCGTTATCTGTGATCATGATATTTCCAGGTTTTATATCGCGATGAATAATTCCATTCTTGTGCGAATATTGCAGCGCAATTAAAATACCTTCAACTATTTCAACAGCGCGATTTAACGCAAAACGCTCACCCTTATTTACTATTTCTCGCAAGGTTTTGCCCTCTACATACTCCATAACAATGTATGGCATAGCCCCACTTGGGCTATCTTCTTTTCCGGAGTCATAAACCGAGACAATGCCTGGGTGATTTAAAGCGGCGACAGCTAAGGCTTCTTTGTTAAACCGGGTAACAAATGATGGATCTCTAGCTAAATCACTTCTTAATATCTTGATAGCAACTTGGCGATTAAGTCTTACATCTTGAGCTAGATAGACATCAGCCATCCCGCCAGTGCCAATCATTGCTCCTAATTCATAGCGCTCACCAAGTATTTTTTTCATAGCGCAGCGCCAAAACCCTGAGTTTTAATGCTGACCTTACTCTCGCCAATTTCAGCAACTATCACTGTGACATTATCTGGCGCCCCAGCTTTATATGTAAGCTCAATTAATGAATTCACAGCACTTGTTAAGTCTTGTTGCATCGCTTTAGCAATCTGTGCTTCATCAAGTACAGCAGTTAACCCGTCGCTACAAAGCAAGTATCTATCACCTTTTAATACTGGATAGGCAAGAAGAATAGGAGAGAGATTCTCTTTACCCATTAGCGCTTGGGTTAGAAAAGATCTCTGTGGGTGATCTGCAATCTCATCTGGGTTAAGTCTTCCTTGATCTATTAATTCTTGAACCACAGTGTGATCATGGCTTAACTGTTCTATTTTCTTACCCCGCAAGCGATAGGCCCTTGAATCTCCAAGGTGCAATAAAAGTAGGTTGCTATCAAAGAGAGCTATTGAGGTAAGTGTTGTTCCCATTCCTACTAACTCCGGGCGCGCAGCTCCAATCTCAGCAATTGCCGCATCCATACTTTCAATAGAGGAGCTAAGAAGATCTTCTCTGGATTCATTATCTAGCTCTGGATTTTCAAGAGTTGGCAGGAGCTGAATTAACTTTTCAATTACAGTCCTTGATGCAATCTCGCCACCAACATAGCCACCCATGCCATCTGCGACCGCAAGAAGTGAGTTAGAGACTAAAGCCGAATCTTCATTACCTTGACGTTGCAGGCCAATTTCAGATCGCCAGGCAATGTCAGAGAAGTTCAGTTTTGCCGCCATAATATTGCCAAGCCTAACGCGCAAATCGCTATTGATAAAAGCGTATGCCTCCAAGATGGCCCTACGAGTATCCTTACGCAGTGAGAAGATACGCATATCTAGGGCCAGCTGGAACTTTCACAGAAGAAGCTCTGCGCACTATTGCAGAACCAAGCGATGAATTACACCCTTATGCAAATGTCACTGCAGCGCTTAATGCGGTTAGAAACTCTCAAGCAGATCAAGCTCTAGTTCCTATTGAGAACTCTGTTGAAGGAGTTGTCGCAAGAACCCTTGATGAGTTAGCGATAGGCGAACCTTTAGTGATTTACAAAGAGATAACTCTTCCCGTTTCCTTCTCACTTCTTGTGGCTAAAGGAAAAGAGAGCTCGCAAGTAAAGAAAATCGCTACCCATCCTCATGCTGAGGCGCAGTGCCGAAGTTTTATTGCAAAGAATTATCCAGATGCTGAAATTATTCCAACTTCATCAACTGCTGCGGCAGCAGCAGATTTAGCGAAAAGTGGTTTTGATGCAGCAATTGCTAGCCCTGCAGCAGCTAAGAAGTATGGGCTAAGTGCAATCGCTAATAACATTGGTGATAACGATGGCGCTGTTACTCGCTTTGTTTTGGCAGGAAAACCAGGATTAGTGCCAGCTCTATCAGGCCATGATCGAACATCACTAGTTGCTTTTATTGGCACAGATCATGCTGGCGCGCTATTGGAGGTTTTGACAGAGTTTTCCATGCGCGGGGTTAATCTCACCTTTATCCAATCTCGCCCAACAGGCAAAGAATTAGGCAGCTATCACTTTATTATTGATGTGGAAGGGCATATAAACGAAGAACGCGTAGGAGATGCGTTAACCGGCCTTAGAAGAATCTGTGAGGATGTCCGCTATCTAGGTTCTTATCCAAGAGCAGATAAAATTGCTCCAACGACAACTACAAGAACTGCCGATAATTCTTTTAAGCAGGCAGATGCTTGGCTTTCAGCAGTTCGGGCCGGAGAGAAGATTTAGATGATCGATATAAAGGTATTGAGAGAGAGCCCAGAATTAGTTAGAGCATCTCAGAGTGCCCGCGGCGAAGATGCATCTCTTGTTGATCGCGTACTTGCAGCAGATGAAATTAGACGAAGTGCGATAGTGGAATTTGAAGCCTTAAAGGCCGAACAGAACACTCTTTCAAAGAGCGTGGGATCGGCAAAAGGCGATGAGAAGGCAGCGCTATTAGAAAAAGCCAAAGCTCTATCAGATGCAG
>Ga0194132_10006014_pt1 | contig 19178 bp, 15 predicted proteins | sample TA2KigOf80mmetaG_FD_148612 | JGI IMG/M metagenome (GOLD analysis project Ga0194132, IMG submission 148612) | Freshwater microbial communities from Lake Tanganyika, Tanzania - TA2015054 Kigoma Offshore 80m | ecosystem: Environmental > Aquatic > Freshwater > Lake | place: Tanzania: Lake...
CTCCCATGCGATTAATTGTGCTTGATCTTCTACCGACAGATCGATCACCCGACCGTTTCTCGCCATGCCGTGGACTTATACCACGGGACTCCCAAATAGTCTAGTTATTTAAGGGACGATAGACTAGACTTAAGCCGCGTAGCGCAGATCCCGGGCTTTCTGCGGGTCTGCGGCAGAAAACGAAGCGAGTCGCAACGGCGGAAGGTGAAGCCGACAGGACTGCGGGCTCCACCGGTTTCGAGCTGGTTCAGCCGTCGCTCCCGCTAAGGCGGGGAAGGTGTGAAAGAATTGAAACTCAGTGAAAGCGTCTCCTCCCTTTCCCCCTTGCACGCGGTGACAGAGGGTTTTTCTCCTCCTCGCGGAACCGAAGCCTCAATTCACCGAGTGATGATCGGAAATGGTCAGGGAGGAACCCAGGCGCTTGACCACTTTCGACTCTCCAGCCAGCCGAAAGGCGGTCCCTGCCTGATGCTTGTCCGTGAATGACGAGTGCACCTTCTGGGAGGAAGGAGAGAGGCTTTTTTTGTATATAGTTCCGGCGTAGAATCAAGAGGCGGAAGAGGCGGTTTCTGGATTTGCACGATTGTGCTATGGATGGGAACAGGGGGTTTCAGTGAAAAGACGAGAGCTCGTTAGCAGCCTAGTTTGGGGCGGCTGGATGCTGTCCCGTTTCGCAAAGGATTCAATCATGTTAAGCCAACCGAAGAGCGGAGCCACCGGCGCCAAAGAAACCATCACCCTTGGCGGCGGGTGCTTCTGGTGTGTCGAAGCGGTCTATGAGGAGTTGAAGGGTGTTGAGCGGGTCGAGTCCGGTTATTCGGGCGGCAAGGCGCCGAACCCGACCTACCGGCAAGTCTGCACTGGCACGACCGGGCACGCTGAGGTCGTGCAGGTTACCTTTGATCCGAACGTGATCTCCCTCAGAGAGATTCTGGAGATATTCTTTCACGTCCATGATCCCACAACCCTGAACCGGCAAGGAGCAGACGTGGGAACGCAGTACCGATCCGTGATTTTCTACAAGGATGCTGAACAGAAAAACGTTGCGCAGGAGGTGATCCAAGCTGTTACAACGGCCAAATTGTGGCCCGATCCCATCGTGACGGAACTGTCGCCGCTGAAGGAATACTACAAGGCCGAGGATTATCACCAAGAGTACTTCAAGCTGAACGGCACACAGCCTTATTGCCGGGTGGTGATTGCACCCAAGATGGCGAAATTCAGAAAGGAGTACAAAGACAAACTGAAAGGACACTAACCAGTGCCGGATCGCAACAGCGCTGGGTACATCATCTTTGGCTCGAGCGCTGCAGTTGGGGCACCGGATTTGGGCGGACAGGCATTTTTTCCCAGGGGAGCTTGGAGATGCCGTTCAGGTCCCACACCACGGCGCCTTCGCGGACCGTCAGTTCGCACTCGAGCTTTTGGTTTCCTACGAACTTGCCACCCTCGACATCGGCGAAGCCAAAGCTGCCAGTGCGCAGGCTGAGCACCGCAATATCGGCTGCGGCGCCAACGGTGAGATGTCCCAAGTCGGGGCGCTTGATCTCTTGTGCTGGGTTCCAAGTGGCACGCAGAACAACGTCCTCCAGAGTCATGCCAAGGTTGAGGAACTTCGACATGACATTGATTTGGTCCTTCATGCCTCCATTCATGCTGCCGGTGTGGAGGTCGGTGCTGATGGAATCGGGAATGAATCCCTGCTTGACGGCGGGGACCGCTTGGCGAAACACAAAACTGCCGGCGCCATGGCCGACATCGAAGATCACGCCTCGTTTACGCGCTTCAAACAGGTAGGGTTCAACTCTTCCATCCGCCCCGATCATCGGCACGCGACCCAGGTACATGTGTGTGTAGATATCGCCGGGTCGCAGATGCTTGAGCACCAGTTCTTGGAACGGCCGTTCTGGCAGGAAATAGCCAAAGTCCACCATGACGGGCACGTCGGCTAGCTTTCCGGCCTCCACCGCACGGTCTACGGGCGCCCACTCGGGCCCGCTATAATGGGCGGTCTTGATACCCACGATGAGGCCTTTGTTCTCGACGATCTTCATGGCGGTCAAGTAGGCATCCATGTCCGTCAAGTCTTGCTCGATTGGGCCGCCCCGCATGCCATAGCCGACGATGTTGAGCAGGGCCAGAACACGCGTCTGCGAACGATCGATGACCTGCTGCTTGAAGTGCTGAAACGTCCTCCAGCCACTGCCTCCGGCATCCACAACGGTAGTGACACCACTGCGGAACGTGAAGCCGTCGGGAGGGAGGCTTGACATGCCGTTCCCCAGGCTGGCATCGGGGTCGGTGCCATAGTAGACGTGAGCATGAATGTCGATGAGTCCAGGGACGACGTACATTCCCGCCGCATCGGCGACAGTCCGCGCCTGCGATGCTGGAATGCTCGCTGCAACCTGGGCGATCTTGCCACCCGTGACCGCCACGTCGACGACTGCGCTGATGCGATTACTGGGGTCGATAACCCGGCCGCCTTTGATCAGCAGGTCGTATTGTTGAGCGCGCGCCGGGATCGAAAGAAAAACCAGAAACCACCAAAGCCTTAGTCTTCGGAATGACATCGCGGAGGCCTCCTTGCGGGAACGACTCTTGCGTCTAGCGGCTTTCGGCGAGATCGAATCGGAGAACCGGCGGGTCTCCAAGAAACGCTCAGGGTTCCCGCTTTCGCGGAAGAGACGCCGGACTCGAGGCTCCTCTCGATTCAGCTGCCTCAGCATGCTTTTTCGCGCGGAGAATACTGCTTCCGAAAGCTTCAGTCTACAGAAACATCGTTGCGTTTCGGCGTACCTGCTGCCTGCATCCGCCCGCGCTTCGAATTCGTTGCCGCGAAAGATTGCGGCCCGGCTTCGGCTCCGTCACTGCCAGCCGCGCTTGGACTGTCTTGAGGCGTGCGGGCGGTGTCACGCGATTTTTCTTTGGCTTCCTGCACTGCATCTTCTAGACTCCGCCTGTCCGACCGGCTCTGACAGCTGATGAACATTTCTTCCAACGCGAAGCAAGCAGCGAAAGCGGTTGCGCCAGCCACCTCCGTCCGCTATCGGGTGCTTTGGCTTGCGGTGTTGCTGTACGCAATCACGTACATGGATCGCGTTTGCATTTACGCAGCGATGCCGGTGATTGCCCGCGAGTTGTCGTTCGACAAGATCACCCAAGGGCTTATCTTCAGTGCTTTCGCGTGGGGCTACAGCTCGCTGCAGGTTCCAAGCGGCTGGCTGGCTGACCGCATGGGTCCGCGCCGCATGTTGTCTGGCATCGTGGTGTGGTGGTCGGCATTCACCGTGTTCACTGCTTCCGCCTGGGATACCGCTTCCTTTGTTGTCATTCGCGTCCTGTTTGGCGCCGGCGAGGCCGGAGCGTTTCCGAGTGCGACTCGGGCGTTTTCGCGGTGGCTGGCCACTTCCGAGCGTGGCTTCGCTCAAGGGGTCACGCATTCAGGCTCCCGGCTCGCAGGTGCGCTAACGCACGGTCTTGTCGCTGCCATGATTGCCGTTTGGGGCTGGCGCACGCCCTTCGTGGTGTTTGGTTTCGTGGGGTTTGCTTGGGCGGCAGTCTGGTTTTTCTGGTATCGAGACCGTCCCGAAGAGCACGCGGGAGTCTCGCCAAGCGAGTTGCAGTGGATCAACGATGGCAAGATCGCAACCGGGAAGAGGAGCGCGCTTTCCTGGCGAAAGCTGCTTTGCCACGCGAACATGTGGCGGCTTTGCGTGATGTACTTCTGCTACGGGTATGTGCTTTGGATCTTTCTCAGCTGGTTACCCACCTACTTTGCCGAGGTGCGCGGCTTCGGGCTGGTGAAATCGGGCCTTTACACGATGATTCCACTGCTGGCTGGAACCGTGACCAATTCCTTGGGTGGCTGGCTGTCTGACCGGCTCTACGTTCGGACGGGTGACCTGCGATCGAGCCGCCGCCAAGTGGCGATCGGTGGCTTTGGCGTAGCGGTGGTATTTGTTGTTCTAGGCGTGCTCGCACCTGACGCCACTCTGGCCGTAATAGCTATGGCGGTGGCCGTTGGAGGTCTGGAACTGACGACTGGCGTATCGTGGGCGATTCCTCTCGACATCGGGCGGGATCACTCCGGCACGATCTCAGGTGTGATGAACATGTTTGGCAACTGGGGAGGAGCGATCTCGCCTCTCCTGGTGGCGTGGCTCGTGCAGCGCTTCGATTCGTGGACGCCCGCCTTCGTGCTGGCGAGCTTTCTCTGTTTGGTAGCCGGACTCTTATGGTTTAAGATTGACCCCACGGTTTCAGTTGTTGAAGAAGAGACTTGAGGTCCGGCTCGGAGCCAGGCTGCGGCGCCTGGCGGGAACGATTCCTGGCCTTTTCCGGGAGCGCTTATGTTGATCGACGAGAAGAAATGTGTCGCTTGCGGGAATTGCGTGTCGGTTTGCCCGATGGGCGCGATTCACATCGATCCGGTGAAACGGCGCGCGACCGTGAACCAGGACGAGTGCGTCGAGTGCTATACCTGCTACCGCGGCATGAGCAAGGAACATCTGAATCCGGTGATCGTTCGGACGATTCGCAGGATCGGTGGGCTGTTCCGATGGAGGTTTGACCCGGAACCCGATGTTTGCCCAACCGACGCTCTCACCGAGCCAGAGCTGTCGTGGCCCCGTGTCGTTCGTCGTGCCTTCAGCGATCCGATTGTGCCTCACGAGAGTACGGGAGTCCATGGGCGGGGCACCGAAGAAGTGAAGACGAACGACGTCACCAACCGCGTCGGATTTGGCGACGCCGGCTTCACGATCGAGTTCGGCAGGCCGACCGTCGGCGTCCGATTTTGGCAGATCCAGGAAATGACACGTGAGCTCGCCAAGATGGATCTTACGTTTGAAAAGAGAAATCCCGTCACGAGTCTGATGACCAATCCGGTGACAGGCGATCTGCGCGAGGACATCCTCAATGAGAAAATCCTTTCCGCCATCGTCGAGTTCAAGGCATCGCTTCGCAATGTTCCGGCCATCCTTCGCAAGGTGAAGGAAGTTGCGAATCGGCTGGATACGATCGTGGCGATCGGTGCGGCAGCCCGCTGTGACGAGAACGGGGACAACGAGTTGGAAGAAATCTTGCGCCAGGAGAGTTTCGGTTTCGTGCGGGGCAAGACGAACCTCGGGCTAGGTCGTGCATCGAACGCCGTTCCGGAGGCCCAGGAAGCCACCGTGAGCGCGACGTGAAGCGGCTTGGCTGAGAAGCCGGTGCGCGGCGGTCCGCTTGAAACCGCGGATGGCGGTTGGCAGGGAAGGCTCCGGGGTAGGGCAAAACCGTAGGGCTTCGAATGGGGCAATGAACGTATCGAGGAGGTTGGTCCATGACGAACACGTTGCATCGGTACGGTGACGAGCACAGCCTCCGCAACGATTTCATCGTTTTTGCCATCCCCTGTCGTGGGTACAACGACCAGGATGCCGTTCCCAAGCTGCGCCAGTTTCTAAGAATGGCTGTGAAACACGACCCGGTCAACATTGGAGACGGTTCCCGAGGCAGCATGTATCGGCCGAATCGAAGCCTCAATCCGATGGCGCACTGGTCGCGCGATACGAAACCCGATATCGAGGAGGTCGTCGAAAAAGTCGCCAACCCAACCACTGTTGCCGCCGTCTTCGACAACAAGACAGCGGCGGAGACCTTCATTGAGGAGTTGCGGAAAGCGGATCTGGGCCTGTCGATCAACCTCAGTGCGTCAATCGCGAACGCTCAGACCTGCTGTCACGACATCGACCTGCCGCGCCACAGCGTGGAGTATTCTCTTGGCTTCATCGGAAAAACGGACCGATTGGCCGACCGCCAGGTACTGGAGCTCTCGACTATGTGTGGCCATGGGATGATCTCGTTTACTTTCGCACGAAAGATGATCGACTGGGTCCGGGAGGGTCGGCGCACTCCCGAGCAGGCCTGCCGTTACATGTCTCGCTTCTGCTCTTGTGGCATCTACAATCCGACGCGAGCCAAAGAGATCCTCGAAGAAGCTATGTTGCGGAACAGCTAGGGGGTTGTCCGGTCGGCTTGGCCCGGGCCTGCGAGCGTCAGTCCGAAACGAGTGGCCTTAGCTCGAGAGCTTTGGTTTGCACTCGCCATCGTGAACCTCTTTCCAGCAAACACCCTTTACGAGTTGGAGAACGTATTCACATGACTGCCCTGTGCCGTCGTCGCAATGCCTTGGCGCTGTTGTTCCTGCTGCTACTGTCGGGCTCCTGTTCGGAAAAGACCGTTCAGGCGCCGGGTCGCTCACCCGAACCCGCGGTCGCGATTGAAGGCGTTCGACTTTGGGATGGTTCTGGAGCCCCGCTTGTTTCAGATGCCGTTGTCCTGATTCAAGGCGAGCGAATCGAGGCTACTGGCCCGCGAGGAACCGTCGCCGTGCCAGCCGGTGCCAGAAGGATCGATGCCCAAGGGAAGACCGTGATTCCAGGGCTCATCAACATGCACGGGCACGTCGGAATGACGAAGGGGCTGAAGCAGTCCAAGGAGAACTACACAACAGAGAACATTCTCGCTCAGTTGAGACAGTACGCCCGGTATGGTGTGACCGCCGTGATGAGCCTGGGCACCGATTTCGAGCCGATGTTTGAAGTGCGAGGCCCGGCCCGGCCAGACGAAGCGCCTCGGGCGACTGTGTTTACGGCTGGGCGCGGTTTTACCGGAAAACAAGGGTATCCCGCAGTATTGCCGGGCAATGCGGGGATTCCTGTGGAAGTTGACACAGTTGACGAGGTGAAGGCCTATCTTCGGGAACTGGCACGGCAGAAAGTCGACATGGTGAAGATTTGGGTCGACGACCATTGGGGACACTACGCAAAGATTCGTTCTGAGCTCTACAACGCCATCATTGCTGAAGCGCACAGGCTGAATCTCCGTGTTATGGCCCATTTGTTCTACCTTGCCGACGCCAAGATGCTGGCCAAAGCTGGCCTCGACGGTATGGCCCACAGTGTGCGCGATCGACCAGTCGATGACGAGCTGATCGAGGTATTGAAGGCGAAGAACGTGTTTCTGGTACCAACCCTCACCCGCGAAGAATCCACGTTCGTCTATGCTGAGCCACCTGCTTTTCTGGATGACCCGTTCTTCGCTCGCTGGGCCGATCCGGAGGCGATCAAGGCTCTGAGGGATCCAGCTTGGGGCAAGAAGGTCAGAGCCGATCCTGACTTCCCGAAATATGCTGGGCAGCTGAAAATGGGGCAACAGAATCTCAAGAAGCTTTTTGACGCAGGTGTTCGGGTGGCGTTCGGGACGGACACGGGACCAACTGCACGATTTCAAGGGTTCTTCGAGCACCGTGAACTCGAGCTAATGGTCCAGGCGGGGTTGACGCCAGTCCAGGCACTGCAAACGGCCACCTTGAATGCGGCCCAATGTCTGCGCATCGAGAAGGATTTCGGCACGCTGGAGAAAGGCAAGCGGGCTGACTTCATCGTTCTCGATGCCGATCCTCTGGAGAACATTCTCAACAGCCGCAAGATCTCCCAAGTGTGGATTGGCGGACGAGAGGTCGACTGAGTTGCCAGGGTTCAGTTTCGTGGAGGTCTGGAATTGCGTGTGGGCGAGGGACCTGGTGAGCGGTTCGCGCCAGCTTTTGTTCCGCTGGCCAAAGGCATTCAGGCCTTTCGTGACCTTTCGATTTGCTTTCCCTTTCTTTGTTACCTTCCTTGTCGTTTCAGACTGCCTTTGGGCTGAAGTTCCTCTGCCCACCCCCAAGGACCATTACCAGAACTTCGATGTTGGCGAAGTCGGCTTGAAACTGTTTTCCGAGGTACTGGGAGAAGCCGACCCTGTCGTTCAGAAAGCAATGCTGGAATTGGCCAGCGCGCCGCCCGCCGAGAGCATCGCCAAAATTCCCCGTGGCGAGGCAGAAGCCGTTCTCCGAACCATGGATTGGAAGAAGTGGAAAGCGTCTGCCTTGGAGGTTTTCCTCCATTCGTCTGGCGTGCTCGACGTGATTCCCGCGAGTGCAAAAGAATGGACGCCCATTGTGCACGACGGGCTGCTCTACTTCCTGGACCATTTGGACGAGGCACGGTTGATGGATCGGGTTCTGGACCTCGTTTATTTGCCGGCTGACAGCGGACGTGGGGAACGGATTCTACAGTTTGCTGCGCGAACGCCAACCTTTCAGAAAGTCGGCCAGATCCTGGCGAGGGATACCGGTGTCGAAGCCGACATTCAGAAAGCGCTACAGACGCTGGAGAACACGGTTCAGACGGCTTCGTATAAAGAAATCGCCACTGGCATCAGGACATCGCTGGGTCCAGACATTATCCAAAAGTACGACTTCAAGCTGGCGGATCGCATCCTGGCGGAGGCCAGTGTCGGCGCCGTGATTCGGGCTAGCTTGCGAGTGCCGGGCGAAAACGAACGCCGGGACGTCGTCTGCAAGGTGATTAAGCCATACGTGTATCGGGCCATCGGCGAAGAGGTTGCCATCATCGATGAACTGACTCGGTATTTCGTCCAGCACCGCGACTACTATGCGCTGGGTGGGCTCCCGCTGACAGAGATGTTTCAAGGAGTGCGGAAGTCGATGGCGAACGAGATCAAGATCGAAGGTGAACAGCAGAACCTGTTGCGTGCCGCAAACTACTATCGGAACGACCCTAAGATTCTGGTTCCACGGCTTTACCCGTTCTCGACGAAACAGGTTACCGTCATGGAGTTTGTTCGCGGCGAAAAGATTTCGAACGCGTTCTCGGGCGATGGGCGGCGGCGAGCGATCATGGCTCGGCGCCTGGGCGACGCGCTGACTTCAGACGTGCTCTTTTCCAAAGAGGACGAAGCGGTGTTTCATGGGGATCCCCATGCGGGCAACGTGTTTCACGTGCTGGCCGACCCCAACGATCCTTACCGCATCGCGTTGCTCGATTGGGGGTTGCTTGGGCTGTTTCCACGCCCTCAAAGGGCGCAGCTGGTGCAACTGATGCTCGGCATTCAGCTAAACGACGCCCGCCGGCTACGCAAGCATCTCGGCGCTCTGGTGGAAGGAGAGCTGCCCAGAGACCCAACCAGATCCGCTCGTCTCGACAAAGCGATCAAGGATACGCTGCATCAGCGTTCCAAGCGAAGCGGCTTCGACACGCTGGGCGATTTGATTTTGCGGCTTGGCAAGGAAGGCTACGTGCTCCGTTTCAACATCGCATTGTTCATCAAGTCGCAAGTCACGATTGCGGGCATTTTGGCCGGCCTCGATCCAGCGCTAAAACAGGATGACTACGTGATGCAGCGGGCCAGCGGCTTTGTGCGGCGAGAGCTGCACAAGCGTCTGCTCTATGCTCTTTGGATTCCAGCCTGGAATTCCCATAGCTATCGCAGCATGCTCTCGAACGAAGACGTCAAGGACGTGCTCGCGCACCGCGTTTTCGGATGGTTCCGCCGTCGATGAATTGAAGGCAAAAACGGCCGGATGGCCTCGCCGAGACAGGGGCTTGGCTTCGGCAGGCACGAAGCGCACGACAGCTTGGACGGCAGCCAGCCGTCTTGCCGGACCCGCTTTGGGACGAGGGGCGGAGGTGCTTATGAAAACAGGTTGTTCTACTTTCACAAGGCGCGAAGGGCTGAGGCTTGTTGGGACGACAATCGCCGGTGCAGGCCTCGGGTTCGCGAAGCCGTTGGCGGCTTTGCCGAAGCGCCCTGGGATGAAGAAAGCCCTTATGTTTGGAATGGTGAAGACGGAAGGAGCCTTGTTGGACAAGTTTCGAATGCTTAAAGAGATTGGCTTCGAAGGAGTGGAACTCGACAGCCCGGGCTTCGATGTCAAGGAAGTCCTCGATGCCAGGGATCAGACGGGCTTGCAGATCTGTGGAGTCGTGGATTCGGTCCACTGGAAGCAGACCCTGTCCGATCCGGACCCGGCTGTCCGGGCTGCGGGATTGGAAGGGCTACGAACTGCACTACGCGAGTGCCGGCAGTACGGTGGCAGTTCTGTATTGCTGGTACCGGCAGTGGTGAACAAACAGGTTTCTTACGCCGATGCCTACGTGCGGTCGCAAGCAGAGATCCGCAAGGCGTTACCTCTGGCGGCAGAGCTTAGGATCAAGATTGCTGTAGAGAACGTTTGGAACCAATTCCTACTCAGCCCGCTTGAGGCAGCGCGCTACGTGGACGAATTCAGAAGCCCCTGGCTTGGCTGGCACCTGGACATTGGCAACCTGATCACGTTCGGGTGGCCCGAACATTGGATCAACGTGCTTGGAAAGCGCATCGTCAAGCTGCACATCAAAGAGTTCAGCCGCAAGAAGCGCGACGAACAGGGGCTGCGGGCCGGCTTCAACGTCAATCTGGGGGAAGGGGACTGCGATTGGCCATCGGTGATGAAAGCGCTGGATGCTGTTGGATTTCGAGGCTGGGGCTCAGCAGAGGTGGCTGGTGGGGGACGAGAGCAGCTGGCGGACGTCGCCGATCGGATGACTCGAATTTTCGAGAGCTAGCGATCGCTGCGGGACACAGGTTGTCGAATGTGCAGTGTGTGGTTGGTCAAGGCTGGACCAAGACGAAAGCAACATCCTCGTGCTTTGGTGCGAAATGGGCTAGCGGAACCAACCGGGCAAAGCGCCTTCGCGGATGGCCTGATTCACAAGGTCTTGTTTTTCTTGGGTACGCTTCTGGTTGAGCTCTCTGATTTGCACGTCAATGTCGAGTACGCGCGGCGGCGCGCCCAAACCGAGTGTTCCAGGAGCTTCCGGCGTTTCGCCCTCCTTCAGGGGGCGGCGATTCACTAACTGAAATCGCTCGCTTTCCAGAGGGCCAATCAGGCTGCTGTAACGCTTGTCGATCGTCGCAAGCTTCTCCTGCCAGTACTTCTGATCCTTGAGCTTAGGCTCTTCTGAAGGGCTCTCCGACGAATCGGGCTTCAATGCGGCCTTGGAGTTTTCCCACGAAGCAGGTTTTCCGCTCTTTCTCAGCTCTTCACGTAAATCGTCAAGCGCTTGCTGCGCGGCGGCGGCTTCCACCTTGTTGTCTTCAATCTGTTGCTTGGTTTGTGCGACCAGCGGGGGATATACGTTCTCGCGATCGAAGACATCCGACTGGCGCAGCAGCCTCATGTTCAGATCAGCCAGCTTAGCCTGGAGCGCGTCCGCTTTGGCTTTGCTGTCTTGCAGCCGAGCCTTGGCTTCGATGAACCGCTTGCTCCAGGCTCGCTCGCCGCCATCGTCTGGCCCGGCAGACAGGCTCTTGGCGGGACTGGACGATTGGGAGGGCGCAGGGGCGGGCGAACTCGAACGCAATCCTTCGTATTTGTTCAGATCGTCGTTTGTATAAACCTTTTTCGACCGGCCCTGCTGTTTCTCCCGCTCCTTCCTGGCCAAATCAGCCAGGCTTTGGCAAAAGGTTGGAACCGACGCCAGCAAACTGAAGAGGCAGGCAGTGATTAGGGACTTGCGCACCATGGCTGTGTCCTGACGGATCGTTTTTCGTCCATCTTATCGGCCAATCTTCCTTTGCCACGAGGAAAATCGTGTCGTGATGACCCGTGCGTCGGGCGATCCTGGTGGTTGTGGTCTCGACGTTCGGAATTGCCCACCCTGCGAGTATGAGGGGTTCACGATAGCGAGGGAAGTGACCCGGCCATTTCCTCGAGCTTACGAAGACTCTCGGCAGTGCCAAGGGCGATCAGGCAGTCACCGGATTCAATCACAGAATCGGCAGCTGGATCAAAGCCCATAGCGCCGTCGTTCTTCTTCATGGCCACGATAATGATACCAAGTTTCTTGCGGATTTCAGACTGCTGGAGCGTCACTCCAGCAATTCTGGAATGCGAGGCAATCGCCACCTCTTCGAGCTGGAGGTTGAGCTTTGCGATGTCTCCCGTGGTAACCGACTCGAAAGTCTGCAACGTTGGGCTTCAGAATCGAATGCGCAAGAATCTGGCCGGCGGACTCGTAGGGCATCACGACTTTGTTGGCGCCCGCCTTCAAAAGCTTCTTTCGTGCGCTTTGCTCCTGAGCTCGCGTCACGACTAGCAGGTCGGGACGAAGGCCCTTAGCGGTGAGAGTGACATAGACGTTATCGGCGTCTGTGGAGATGGCAGTGATCAACCCGCGCGCCTTGTCGATGCCTGCTTTGAGAAGGACGTCCTCGTCCGACGCGTCGCCAACCAGCGTCAAGGCCCCTTCGCTCGAAAGTTTCTCCGCCAGAACCGGGTCTTTCTCGATGACGACGAACGGCACACCCGTAAGCTGGAACCCCTTGATGACGCGGTGGCCGACGCGCCCAGCGCCACAGACGATGAAGTGAGCCTGGAGCTTCCTGGTTTCTTTTTCCATTTTTCTCCTGCCAAGATAGGCGCCGAGTTGGCTTTCAAGAATGCGATGCCCGATCGCGTTGAACGCCCACCCCGCAATCACCGCGCCAACGGCGATCAACAGAATCGTAAAGAGCTTTCCCGAGTCGTGCATCTCCCGGTTCATTCCGAGTCCCATGGTAGACAGAATGACCATCGTCATATACAGACTGTCGATGACAGGCCACCCTTGCAGATAGTGGTAGCCGAAGGTTCCGCTCGCGATCAAAGCGGCGAGAACCATCAGGATGCCCAGTAGCGGTCGTCGGACGAGCAAGGTAAATTCCTTTGTGCCATCAATTCGGGCGCAGTATAGGCCAATCGGCGGTCAATTGACAAAAGCCGGCGATTCCAAGAGAGTTATGCAAGGCGACCTGGAGCTGGCGAGAACGGAGGCCTCCAAAGCCGGAGTTCGAAAGAGCGCCGTGCGTGTCGTCACTCTCTGTGAGGCTTCGAACGGTATGCGCCCCGCCGGTAGCACAACTTGACCGTACGTGATCGGAAGGCGTGGGCTGCCGTCCTTGTGAACGTGTTTGAGCAGGCCTCCGATACGAACTCGAAATGACAACTAACGCCGGCATTCCCAGAGCACTCCGATGCTGCAGCTTTGCCCAGGTCCTCAGTCATGAGCAACCTTTCTTTCCGCTTCGACTACGGAGCCTTTGAGGACTTTCATGAAACCAGAGCTTCCGCGTTCGTTACGTACCGTCAACCTAGATGGCGTCACCCTTTATCTTGCGCATCCAGACGAACTCCCGATTCGCTGGGTTGGGCAAGACGAGCTGATGAAGCAGCTCATGGCAGCCTGGATGATCGTTGACAGTCGCGATGTTCCCATGAGTCCACGACTGCTCGGAAAGCCAGGGGTGGGGAAAACGACTCTGGCCTACGCGGTTGCGAAGCAAATGGGTAGGGAGGTTTACATCCTGCAAGCGACTCTGGATACCCGTCCTGAGGATCTGCTCGTGACGCCGGTGGTTGAGTCGGAAGGACGGTTGAGGTACGTCGCTTCGCCCTTGGTGACCGCAATGATTCGTGGTGGAATCGTGATTCTGGACGAGGGCAATCGCATGAGCGAGAAAAGTTGGGCGAGCTTGGCGCCGCTGCTGGACAGCCGCCGCTACGTAGAGTCGATTGTCGCAGGGATTAAGATCAAAGCCCATCCGGATTTCCGGCTCGTGGCCACGATGAATGACGACGCCTCCACTTTCGAACTGCCCGAGTACATTCATTCCCGGTTGCAGCCACAGATTCTGATCGATTTCCCCGAGAGAGACGAAGAGCGCCAGATTCTGAAAGAAAACTTGCCGTTTGCCGAGGAACAGATTCTGGATTACGTGACCGATTTCCTCCAGGCTGCTCATGAGGCCGATGAGCGTTACACCGTCAGGGACGGCATCAACTTGGCCCGGTTCGCGATGAAGCTGATGGCGGCAGGGGGCATCAGCCAGCACGGAGCGCTGCGAACGGCCGTTCGCCAAACCTTGGGCGAGGAAGCGTTGCGCTATGCTCACAAGTAGCGACCCTGGGAATTTGAGGAGAGGCCGGCTTCGCTACCTGCCTGTCGTGCCGGGCCGCCTCGAGTTTGCCGAAGAAGTGCGCAAAGCCATTCTGACGGAGCGCCCGCAAGTCGTTGCGGTCGAGCTGCCGGCTACTCTGGAAGCCCCTCTTCTCCGGGCCGTAGAGCGCCTGCCAGAACTCTCCGTGATCCTTTACACTGCCAAGGAAGAGACGATTTACGTCCCGCTTGAAATTACGGATCCGTTTATCGAAGCGATCCGAAGCGCACAGGAAATTGCCGCAGAGGTCTTCTTCGTCGATCCAGACGTAGGAGACCGGCCGCACCTGAGCGATTTGTATCCGGACAGCTACGCTGCTCGAAGATTGAGTTACGCCAGCTACGTCGAGCGTTATCGCCTCAACCCTCAGCCATCCTCGTTCGATTTGAAACGCCATGCAGGCGGCATCGCGTGGAAGCTTCAGAGTTGCGATCCGCTGGCCGAAGTGCTGGTGGTCATTTCGCTGAACTTGCTCGATCCGGTTTTGGATGCCATGCAACATCCGCAGGCTGAGCCGTTGGCACGGGTGCGCCGCGAAGGTGTGCAGGTGCTGAACTTGCATCCTGAGTGTCTGGCCGAAATCCTGGTAGAGTTTCCGTTTCTGCAGTCTGTGTATGAAGCCCGCCGCTACGGTCTTGTGAGGTGCGAAGAAGACACACCGCCTCACGGCGAGACACCCCCCGAGGAAGGCACTCTGCGGCTGCTGGCTCACACCCTCGAAGCCCCGGAAAAGGACTTGGAGCGCATCGTCTACCGCTGCGCCCGCCACGCCGACTGGCATACAGAGCCAAAGGCTCTCCATCCAGTAGGAGAAGACTTGGCCATTCCAACGCCACCAGAGCGTTTCGGTTTCATGGACCGGCAGCGTTTGGTGTTTCGTCTCTTCGCGGAAGCCGAACGACGGTACGAGAAGAGCACTCGCGAAAAACTGGGGCACTGGCAGCGCCGCCTCTTCTCGCGCTACTCGCGGAATCTGGCTCTCATTGGGAAGAATCTGGTGGCCGGGTTATTCGATCAGACGGTTGCTGCACGGTCGATTGTGGACGACAACTTTGCTTGGGAATTCTGGAACCTTGGCGCCTCGCACCTCTATCAGAAAGAGAGTTCCGACTTGATGACGGTGAACATCTCAGGCGAGGAGCTTTGGCTTAACATGAAACGCATTCGGCTGCGCCGGAGGCTGCCACGAGAGAAAGCCCGTGTGCGACCGCTCGGTCTGAAGGGACGAAAGAAAGAGAAGTTCCGCGGCGAATGGGCCGCAGGCTTCGACGGCCAGGGAATCTGCTCTTATCCTCCTGAAGACATCGTGCTTGAGAACTACGGGCTCTTTCTCAAAAAAAAGGGCAAGAGCTTGCTTTCGGAAGAGCGCTCGCATACGGAACCATTTTCCACTTCGTTGCTCGACGGCATCGATATTCGGGAAACCCTGCGCAACTGGCACGAGGGGTGCCTGTATGTGCGCCAATTCCAACGGATCTCCGGCGAGGTTGGCGCCGTGGTTGTGATTTTCGATGAGGACCCCGAAAATCGCTATTCCTGGCAAATGACCTGGCTCGGCGAGCACACGCAGGAATCAGACATGGCGTTCTACTCAACGAACCCTTACGAGCAAGTGGTGGGCCCGGGGATCACGCGGGCAGAGTATGGAGGATTCCTGCTATCCTACCCGCCGCGCCGGATGATGGACGTGTGGCACGACCCAGATTATCTGTTCGCCGAGTCGAAGCCGGAAACGCTGCTGTTAGCGGCGCTGGACTACACGCTGGAGCGCTTCGTTGTCTATGTAGCCGCCAAGGCGCCGCGCTCGGTGTTCAAAACGGTTGCCTCGCGTCTTGGGAAGAAGATCATTTACATTCCCATCGGACAGTTATCGCCGGTGAGCCTCAAGAAGATTCGTGCTGTGCATATTCTGGATGGGCACGACAAACGGCCCATTGCGAAAGATTACCTTTGGTGAAGCGGGCCCCTGATTGGATCTCGGAGGAAACCTGCACTTGTTCGACAACCCGAAGCTGTATCTGCAGCTGGCGCCAGACGCGAGCAGCCAGCTGCTTTTGGGGTAGGAGCGAGCTTCGCGGTTGGGGCCGCCGTTTCCTTCGGAGACGAGTATGATAACGCTGCAAGCGTGGCCTCCCGACACTTGGATGTCAAAGCGCAGCCGGCTTTTCGGCGTACTGGCGATTGCCCTTTGTGCGTGTAGTTTGGCTTTCCTCTGGAACGGGGCTGGCGCGGCTCCCTGGCAAGCAGCGATGCCGCGTCTGGTGGAGCAGGTCGTCGACGCAAACATCGGCATTGGCTATGGCGTTGCCGTGGCCGACATCAACCGCGATGGGAAGGCCGACATTGTGGCCATCAATGCCACTCAGGTTGCTTGGTACGAGAATCCCGCCTGGAAAAAGCATGTCGTGATGGACGGCCTCACAAAGAAGGACAACGTCTGCCTGGCGGTTCACGACATCGACGGGGACGGACGCCTAGACTTGGCTCTGGGAGCCGAGTGGATGCCGACGAATACCGAGACGGGCGGCAGCCTTCGGTGGCTGCGCCAGCCGGAAGATGCAGCGAAACGGTGGGAGCTCTGCTGACCGGAAAGCATCTGCTCGGCGGGACAGAGTATCTGTGGGATGCCCATTTCCCGCTAGCGGTCCGTTTGCTCACTCTCTTTCATCTCGTCTGGCCGGTCTTGCTTATCTGGGCGTTGCGGCGGGTTGGGTACGACCGCCGCGCTCTGCAATGGCAAACAGCATTCGCAGTGGCTGTCCTTGTGGTTTCGCGCTGTGTGCAGCCCGAAGCCAACCTCAACTTCGCCTGGCGGGATCCTTTTCTTCACAAAGCGCTAGGGCCAGCCTGGTTGCACCTGTCGCTCGTTGCTGCAGCCCTGGTGGGTTGTGTGTATTGGCCATCTCACTGGGTGTTGAAGCGAACTCTCTCCCCAGAACATCTCCGGGTACTCCACTCGGAATTGCGTTGACCAGGAAACTACTCGATCGTAGCGGACGGCTGCGCCGCTAATGTGACCATGCGGACTTGAGAGCGATCGAAGGATCGAAGGGGCGAGCTTTTCGACCCAGGCTGACTTCGTGATATGGTTAGTCGTCGCGAGAGGCCACAGCTAGGCGGCTTTCGGGCGTTATCGGCGATCGCACTTAATCTTGTAGACGCAACGACGAAGGAGGAATCATGGTTCGAAGAGTTGGCATTAATGGATTCGGACGCATTGGGCGGCAGCTGTTACGTGCAACAAAAGAGCGCCATGCGGATAGTGTCGAGGTGGTGGCAATCAACGACCTGTTCGACGCTTCGACCAATGCACACCTGTTGAAGTACGACTCCACCTACGGGCCGTTTCGGGGAACCGTTGAGGTCAAGGATGGCAATCTGATCGTGGATGGCCAGAAGATCACGATCACGGCAGAGAAGGATCCTGGGGCGATTCGGTGGAAGGAGCTGGGTGTCGACGTCGTTGTCGAATCGACGGGCGTCTTCACTGACGCCAACAAGGCCAGAGCGCACATCGAATCGGGCGGCGCCAAGAAGGTCATCATCTCGGCGCCTGCGAAAAACGAGGACATGACGATCGTGCTGGGAGTCAACGGAGACAAGTACGACCCGGGCAAGCACAATGTCGTTTCGAACGCTTCTTGTACGACCAACGGATTGGCGCCGGTCGCTAAAGTGTTAAACGACAAGTTTGGCATTCAAAAAGGGCTGCTCACGACGGTCCATGCCTACACAAATACCCAGCGTCTGCAGGACCTGGCAGCGAAGGATCTGCGGGATGCACGCTCGGCTGCGCAGAATATTGTTCCTTCGGAAACGGGAGCTGCCCGGGCTGTCGGTTTGGTCATTCCCGAGCTCAAGGGCAGATTTGGCGGGATGGCTTTTCGGGTTCCCACGGCTACGGTATCGGTCATCGACTTCACCGCGATCTTGAACAAAGAGGCCAACAGGGAAACGATCCGCGAAGCGATGCTCGAATACGCGAACGGCTCGATGAAGGGGATTCTGTCGGTCAGCGACGAGCCGCTGGTTTCGACCGATCTGAAGGGCAGCGCCTATTCGTCGATTTTCAGCGCTCTGGATACCTTGGCCATCGAGAACATGGTGAAGGTAGTTGCCTGGTACGACAACGAGTGGGGTTACGCCTGCCGAACCTCCGACTTGGCTGCGATGCTGGCCAGCAAGTTGGCAGCGTAGGTTGGCTTGTGAAAACAAGAGCAGCCATGACAGGCCTCAGAGACACCGCTCGTGGCTGCTTCTGCTTGCGCTTGGGACACTGTCTTGTCTCGTCGCATTCCCAGAAAACCACTTTCCAGCATCGACTTGACGACGCTAGCGGCATTTCACCTGACACCTCCTGAGGAGTCGCAGCTGGATCGGGGAATTCTGCTGTTCAATGCGGGAGCCTTCTGGGAGGCACACGAGGCATGGGAGGCAATCTGGCAGAATCGTCCGGAAGATGGCCGGTTTTTCATCCAGGGACTCATCCAGCTGGCAGCTGCCTACCACCAGCTCAGCCGGAAAATCTACCGAGGCGTTGTCATCCACCTCAAACAGGCTCGGGACAGGCTGAAACTCTTTCCTCCCCAGTTCCTTGGAATTGACGTGGCGCCAATCCTTCGAACCATCGATGCGTCGATGGCAGCGATACAGGCGCGGGAGAACTTGGCAGACGTCGACTGGCAAGCCGTGAAAGTTGCCCGAATCGAACGTTGTCAACGGCAACCTTGCTGAGCTGTCTGACAGCAGTGGAATTTCTTGGGCATGTCTTGTTTTATCTCGTTGCGGAGGGATCGACCACCCGAAATGTCAGTTTAGGGTCTTGTCCTTTTGTCTATCACCCAGATTATGCGCCGAACGGGCTTATAGCGACTGAACCGGAACGGAGGGATTGAAAGGAAAGCGGGAGTGCCCTAGGATAGGCGGTTTGCAAAGACGACCTATCCAGACTTGATAGAGCGATCAAGGAAAGGAGCACTCCCGAATGGAGAAGATAGCAAAAGCGCCGAGGTCTGAAAAGGCCGTTGCGAGCGGAAAAGAAAGAACGCGGGGGAAAGCCAATAAAATCGGGGCGGCCACCCGGTACGACTTTGGAGGCGGGGTGCTGACCCCGTACGGCGGCCTGTTACCGCTGGCGGCGTTGTTGGAGAAGCTGGAGTTTGTGCAGCTGCTGTACGAGAAGCTAACGGTCAAGCGGCAGCCGGCGAGTCTGAGTAATGCCCAATTCGTGATGGGGACCGTGTTGATGTTTTACTTAGGTTTTGCGCGAATGCACCATGTGAGATACGTGCGGGACGATGAGATGGTGCAAGAGGTGTTGGGCAGCGCGG
>Ga0194132_10006016_pt1 | contig 19172 bp, 19 predicted proteins | sample TA2KigOf80mmetaG_FD_148612 | JGI IMG/M metagenome (GOLD analysis project Ga0194132, IMG submission 148612) | Freshwater microbial communities from Lake Tanganyika, Tanzania - TA2015054 Kigoma Offshore 80m | ecosystem: Environmental > Aquatic > Freshwater > Lake | place: Tanzania: Lake...
AAAACAAAATTGACATCGATTATCTGGAGTCTTTTGAAAAAAAATATTCTATTAATCTGTGGAAGTTTGCCATAAATGAAAGACTGTTCTACAAATACAATTCATTTCATAAATTTACCAAAAATGAAATTCTTTCTATCTTAGAACAAGAATGTAAACTATTTGAAAATATCTTACATGAAATAAGACCTAATTGTGTAATAATGCAAGATTCTGGATTACATCATGGGAACCTACTCTCTGAAATTTGCAAAAAGAATAACATACAGGTTATGATAATCAACGTATCAAAATTTGGCAGTGGTTGTTATCTTTCCAGCAAAATACATACACTTGATAACTTAAGCACATTAGACAAAATTAAACCCAGGGGAAGAAATATTGAAGAATTACAAATGTTGCTGAGTAAATCCTCCCTTTCTACATCCTTGATGAATTATACTAATGAAACACGCAAATCAAAACTCGCTTTGATAAAAGCAGCATTTCAAGTGTTGTTCATTTCAGATAATCAGAATATGAAAACTCATTATTCGTATTATGGTAGAACAAAACTCCGTGTCCTTTTAAATGAAATTTCTAACGTATTAAAAACAAAAATCAGAGGTAACTTCTTAGATAAATCGTGCATAAATAAGATCGAAGATGAAAAATTTGTCTATCTTCCACTTCATCAAGAACCAGAACGTTCTTTGTTATTGGATGCACCATTTTACACAAACCAAATTGAAACAACACGAAACATAGCAAAATCAATTCCAATTGGCTATGTCTTGTATGTAAAAGAACACCCAACTCAGGGAAGGTCACGAGGATGGAGGCCGATTTCCGAGTACAAAGAAATTATGGAAATACCTAATGTAAAGATGATTCATCCATCTGTCCCATCCGTAGAACTAATCAAAAAATCCTCTCTCGTAATATCTATTGGAGGCACTGCCAGTCTTGAAGCTACTTTTTATGAAAAACCATCTATCATGTTTGCTGATCTAGGATATGCTATCTTACCATCAATTTTCAAAATAAACTCATTCGATGATCTACCGAATACAGTTTTACAAGCACTTGAAACAAAGATCAATCCTGTTGATTTGGATAAATACGTGACTGCACTGGAAGATGCTTCTTTTGATTTTGATTGGCTAGGTTTTGTACGTAAGTGTCATAAACGGTTTTACTATGATGGCAATCTGGTAGATGTAGAGATTGATCCTTTCAATATGGAACAGTTTCTAAATGAAGAGAGAGCATCTCTTGAAAAATTAGCAAATATACACATACAAAATTTGTTATCCGTTTCAAATTAGTCGTATAATTGATAATTATGGAAATCAATTTATCGGTCATTGATACTGATAAATTATGGAATTCGAAATAACATTGCCGGCAAATAAAGACAAATTATTTGAGATTGCAACTGATTTTAAAACCTATAAAAAATTACTACCCGATCAAATCTTGGACGTAAAAATAATCCAAAAAAATGGTAATGAAATAGTTACTGAAGAAACCCTACTTTTCGCATCTGTAATAAAAAAGGAAATCACTCAACAATCCAGACATAGTATTATGGATGGCAATGTTGTGGATAGCGACATTATTCAGGTCCATTGAATGGTTCCAAGGTGCGTGCACAATTTGAGGCAAATCCTGCTGGAACAAAAGTATCTGTTTCATTTGATCTCAAAATTGCATTAAAGTACAAAATTTTGTCCCCATTGATTAAAAAATACTATAAAATAATACTGAGAGCGTTATTTTATAAAATGAATAACATGGCATTAGAAAATACAGGGTGATTCATGGTGGAAACAAATAGAATAATCAACTGGGATAATGTCTTTGCTAATTCAAACACGTTCAAAAATAACGAACCGTTTCCTTTTGGATTTGTAGAAGATGTCTTTCATCCAGATTTCTATGATGCTCTTTATCGTACTTTTCCAAAAGAAGATGATACTTGGGAATCTTCTACAAACATAAGCCGATCCTCAAGTCGTAAGCTCTTTGGTAAGGATATAAAAACCAAAGCGGTTGACGATGTAGATCCAACAATGAGTAATGAATGGAATAAGTTTCATCATTATTTATTTTCAAAAGATTTCATTGCAAACATGAGTAAATACACTGGAATACCGCTTACTGCACTGGATCATTTTATCTTCATAAATAATCACAAAGGAGATTTCAATATACCGCACGCACATCATATTGACGTTCCTGAAAACAAATATGCATACAAATTAACCGTTTTGATGTATTTTGCAAAAGGTTGGAAAAGAGGTGATACTGGCGGAACCTATGTGTCCAGAACTGATGAAGATGAGTCTGACATAATATTTGAGCCTACAAACTTGGATAATTCTATGATCTCGTTTAAGGAGACACCGATCTCATTTCATGGAAGTCGTCCAATGACGAGCGACATAGTAAGACATTCTATACAATTTACAATGTTGTAATGTAAATAAAATTTGATAATTTCTAACTAACTAAACGTTCATAGTAATTCATTTCTAAAATCAGACATCGTAATTGTCTTGATGCTCTGATTTATACCAGAAATTTGTTTTTTTATCTCGTCAATATAGGCACCAGTAAAAATCAATATGATTGCTCTCTGATCAAATTCGTCTTTTATGATGTTCGGATTCTTTACTATGTGGTTGAATCCGTAAAGATATTTGCCTTCTTTGATCTTCGCATTGTCTAGGATACAGACAATGTTTTTGTTTTTAAGAAAATTTCCTAATAATAACTGAGAAGAACTATTGCCGCCAAAGACATAGATTTTTTCATAATTAGCGATACTGTTGTTGACAAACTGCCCAAATTTCTGCAATTTATTCCTAAAATCTATTATGATCTCTTCGGTAATCCGGTAGTTATTATTTAGATGATAACTACAGTCACCAGCTTCTGATTCTATGAATAAACTATGATCTTCGAATTCTATTACTTTGTTTATCTTTAGATTATACTTTGATAATATTGTCTCGATATTATCTATTAGTGGATATATGACATGTTCTTGACTAAATGCATTCAAATTAAAACTCTCAATCCATTTTTTAAAATTTGGTAGAGAAAAAATGAATTTTCCATGTGGATTAAGAATCTCTGAGATTTTTCTGACGTGCTCTTGAATGCTTGTAACATGCTCAAATACATGTGAAGAATAAATAATATCGAATTTTCTCGAAAAGTCTATCTCTTCAAGATATGAAAAATGAATCTTAATTGCTGGGTTTACATTTTTCTCATCTATGTTTTTCTCTACAATTGTAAGATCTGTCACACCGTTTTTTATGAGCATATTGGCCAAACTTAGGTCACCAGCACCTACTTCTAACACTGCAAAGTTTTCCCTATAATTATCTAGAATAAACTTTAAAAATTCTTGAAAATGTCTGCCCCACTTATCTCCAACGATTTCATTTTTGAATCTAAAATACAAAATATTTGGATCTGGAGCGTTATATTGTTGGATTAATCCACAATTGCTACAATTTACAATTTTAAATTCATATTCATAGAATGAGCCATTATTTACCAAGACTCCTTGTTCTATTGCATTTGGAGTCATCGGCATTTTACCAAAATCCAATTCTTGTCCATGTTTATCTAAAGAATAGTTGCAGTAGCGACAATCCATTAGAAAATCAATCCTATTTCATGGTAAATATGTATTGCAGTTTCTTAAGTTGAACTGAATTATTCATGTGCTACTCAAAACATGAGGTATCTGTAGTTGTTTTTGTTGCAATTTATTCGATAAATTTATCTTTTCAATTAATAATCTGTTCTAAGAGGATTATACAATTGAGCGACAAAAAGACTGACCTACAAATACGCAGCATGTTTGAAGAAAGTTCTAGCCTAATCAAAAACTCACACGATTTGACTAAAGAAATACTTGAAAGCATCAAAATTGTTACCAAATGTCTAAAACAAGGAAACAAAGTTGTATTGTTTGGTAATGGTGGAAGTGCAGCAGACGCACAACACGCGGCAGCCGAATTTGTTGGCAGGTACAAATTGGAAAGAAAGAGTTTTCCAGCAATAGCACTTACAACCGACACTTCTATTCTAACTGCAATAGGAAATGACTATTCGTATGATTTAGTTTTTAGCAGACAATGCGAAGGATTGGTTTCAAAAGGTGATGTAGTAATTGGAATATCTACTAGTGGGAATTCAAAAAATGTTAAAAACGCACTTGTCACATCAAAGAAAAAAGGTGCATTGACTATTGGATTCCTAGGAAATTCTGGTGGCGAAATCAAAAAAGTAGTTGATATACCAATAATTGTAAAATCCGCTTCTACTCCTAGAATACAAGAGGTTCATAGGGTTGTATTTCACATAATCTGTGAACTAGTGGAAAAAGAACTAACGCAAAAATCTAGATAATTTATTATTGAATTGTTCTGAGCTTTTTCATAACTGGAATCTCTGAATCCCAGACTTTCTTTACTCCGTCACCTAGCAACGTGTTTATTCTTCTAACATCTCGTACCATTCTTGTTAGGCCTGTAAGCTCTAATGATGCTGCCTGATCAGAGCCATACATTGATCTGTCTAGTGTTATGTGTCTTTCAATGGATGTTGCGCCAAGTGAAACTGCAACAACACAAACAATGTAGCCAACAGATTCATGCCCACTATATCCTACATCACAGTTGAACTCTTTTTTTAACATTGGAATGCAAAGAAGGTTTGCTTCTTCCAGATTCATTGGATATGAGCTGTTTGTATGCATTAACTCAAATGGACAATTATTCTCTCTGAAAATGTTTACTGCCGAACGTATCTGATCCATGGTGCTCATTCCGGTGCCTATGAATGTGTATTTTTTTTCCTTTGCTATGACTTTGAGTAATTCCAAATGAGTTAACATCGCAGACGCAACTTTGTTGTGTTTTAGATTGTATTGTTGCAAAAACAGTTGACTATCAACATCCCACGCAGAAGCATACCACTCTATACTTTTTTTCTTACAATAAGCATCAATTATGTCGTATTCTTTTTTGTTGAACTCTAGGCCTAGCTTTTGATCACGTGTTGTTTTTCCCCACGGACTTTCCCTAGGTGCATCTAAAGCCTCTTTTGTGTAGACCTTCTCAACTGTTCTCTTTTGGAATTTTACTGCGTCACATCCTGATTCTTTTGCGGCATCAATCAATTTCTTGGCAATCTCAATATCGCCGTTGTGATTAATTCCGATTTCAGCAGTAATGAACACCATATTGTTGTCTTCCAAAATTAAGATTTAACTTTTGTTGACGAAATGATCATGTCTGCTAGCTCTCTAAATGCCCCCTGCCCGCCATTTTTCTTACAAACATAATCACAAATTCTCTTTGCATCTACAATACCGTCATTCGGAGTAGCCGAAAATCCAACCTTTTCTAGCAATCCTAGATCATTAATGTCGTCTCCAATGTATGCAACCTGATCTGGCTTTACATCAAAATTACTGCAAATCTCTTCTAGTATCAGCCCCTTGTCCAAAATTCCGTCGTAAACTTTGTTTATTTTCATCTTTTTTGCCCATTGTTTTATGATGTGGTTTTTTTCTTTTGTAACAAGCAGTGTTGGTATGCCTGCTTTTCTTAACAAAGTGACTCCCATACCGTCGCGCACAAAAAACCTCTTCATTATGTCTCCTTTTACAGAATAATACATACCTCCATCTGTGAGTACGCCATCAACATCAGTTAGGACAACTTTGATCTTTTTTGCCTTACTTAATGAGCTAACCACAAATGTTGTCACTCAACATAATTAATAAGTTATTCATGAATGATTAGATCGTGGCATCTATATCTGTTGGAATAATGTGCGGTAGACTATCGCCTCAAATTGATAATAAAATACAGATCTTTCCAACTGTACATTGGAAAAATGAATTCAAAGCAGCATCTTCTTGCGGATTTGATTCTATAGAATGGATTTTTGATTTACAACAAAATCCAATTTTGGAAGAACAAGGTTTGATTGAAATGAAAAAACTCTCTGCCGAATATGGTGTCAAAATTAACTCTCTTTGCTGTGATTACTTTATGGAAAAACCTCTCTTTAACGTGAGCGAGTTTGATCTAGACAAAAGCTTGAACATTTTTCAAAAATTGATAATGTCTTGTAATAAACTTGGAATAAAAATACTTGAACTGCCCTTTGTAGATTCGTCATCTCTTAAAACCAATGATGAAGAAAATCAAGTGGTAAAAAATCTGGATAGACATATCTCGCTTGCGGAAAAAAATGACGTCCTTGTCACATTCGAAACTGATCTGCCACCTAGGCGTTTTGAACACTTTCTACTAAAATTTAATCATAAAAATATCACAGCTAACTATGATACTGGTAATAGCGCATCTCTTGGCTATGATGTGTCCGAAGAAATCACTATTTTGGGTTCTCGGATATCCAACATACACATCAAAGACAGGCTTTTGCATGGGAAAACAGTGGATTTGGGTAAAGGAAACACAAACTTTGATCAATTTTTCTCCAAATTGCAAAAAATCAGCTACAAAGGTGACCTCATAATTCAAGGCGCGAGGAATGACTCAAATGAAAAACCCGAGGTTACTTGTAAAAGATATCTTGACTTTGTAAAACAATATGTTCATAAATATTCATTATGACTTGTAAACCGCGGCCATGAAAAAACAAAAAATCATTATTACCGGTTCGGAAGGCCTTCTTGGAAAAGAATTATCCAAATATCTCGCAACAAATAACGAAATTCTTAAGCTTGATCTTCTTTTAGGGCATGATCTTACTGACGAAAAGTTTGTTCGAACTTGGTTTAAGAAAAATAAGGCTGACGCACTAATCAATTGTTTTGCAATGAATGATCATGTGGAGCCTGGAGAAAAACGTGGCACCTTATTTGATATCACTCTAGAATCATTTTCAAAATACCTCGATGTAAATCTGACAACACTATTTTCAGTTTGTAGGGAATATGCAAGAAATAACGAATCTGGATCGATAGTGAATTTTTCTGCGACAACAGGAATTGTTTCTGCACGTCCTGACATTTATGGTGGCAAACATAAACACATTGCATATTCAGTCTCAAAATCTGGAGTGATCAACATGACCAAGTTTTTGGCCACACATCTTGCGCCAAACATACGCGTAAACTGCGTATCCCCAGGCGGTGTGGAATTTGATCAAGATGAAAAATTCAAAAAAGTATACGCGAGTCTCACTCCGATGAAAAGAATGATGAAAAAACATGAGCTTAACGAAATCATCGCATATCTGTGCAGTAAAAAGTCGTCATATGTTACAGGAGCTAATTTCGTCATTGATGGCGGATGGACTACTTGGTAAATGTAGTGTAGGTGTTTTTGATAAAAAAACTGCGATTTGGCGTAATTGGATGCTCTAGAATAGCATCGTCTTCAACTATTCCTGCAATACTGGAATCAAAGTTTACGTTGCTTGAACATTTAGGAAGCAGGGATGTAGAAAAGGCAGAGTCATTTGGCAAAAAATTTGGATGTGTGAAATTTGGCTCTTATCAAGACGTGCTAAATGATAGATCGGTAGACGCAGTTTACATTTCACTACCGATAGGACTGCATGAGGAATGGGTGATCAAAGCAGCCAAAGCAGGAAAACACATTCTATGCGAAAAATCATCCACAACATCATACAAATCCGCAAAAAAAATGATACAAGTCTGCAAAAATCATAACGTTAGACTCATGGAAGGATTCATGTTCAGATTTCATCCATCGCATGCAAAAGTCAGAGAAATAATCAAAAAAGGCACGCTTGGAAAAATATTTTCATTTTATGGAAAGTATGGATTTTCACAAATTCCTTCTACTGACATACGTTATAACAAAAAGCTTGGTGGAGGAATCCTAAATGATGCCGGATGCTATCCAATCTGTGCAAGCAGAATAATCTTTGATAAAGAACCCCAATCTGCATTTTATCTGCCTACAATTGATAAAAAATCCGGCATTGATGAAAAAGGCGTATTGTTTTTGAAATATGGTGACAAGGAATTTGCGCATATGGAGTTTGGATATGGTCTTTCTTACCAATCAAAATATGAAGTATGGGGAGACAAGGGGCATTTGCGATTAACTAGAGCATATAACATTCCATCTGACATGAAGGCATCATTATTGGTAGAGTCTACAAACAAAAAGGATCTACTCATAAGGCCTACAAACCATTTCAGAATAATGTTTGATTCGTTTGCAAGACAAATTCTTTGTTTAGGCAAAACAAGCTTCGATTTTGAATCTGATCTTTTGTTGCAAGCAAAAGTAATGGATGCTTCAAGAAACTCTTATCTAAAAAATAAACCCATTATGCTGAACGATCTTTGAATAATCCTCTATCGTTTACATCAAAGCCAGCTTCTTTGTCTGCTTCTAATGATTTTACAAAACCCTGCCCTTGTTTTATGTTGGAATTTATTTTGTAAATGTTTGGATGCTCATCCAACCATTTTAGTGCATCTTCCATGGAGAAATTCTGATTTTTAGGATACAGGTTTTCAAAAATAGTCTTTAGCACGGTATAGTCTTCGTTGTAGTCTAAATTTAGTCTGTATTTGGAAATGTCTTCTTTGTAATCTACTCTAAAAATCTTGTATCTTTCTGGATGCATCCACATGAAAAATGTAACATGTTCTCGTTCTGATGGTTTTTTTGCTTCTCTGTCTGCCTCATTTAGAAGATGACGAGAAAATATCTCAACATTTGTACCGTCTGGATATGTACGAGGCATGGGATAGCAGTTACTGACAAAATCATACCTGTTCTGTACATATGCATCTACGGCATCATCAATAGTCTTGGCGTCGATGATGGGTGTATCGGAAGTTAATCTGACGATCAGATCGACGTCAAACTTGTCTGCAGTTCCTTTGTATCTTGATAAAAGATCGTATTCTGAACCGCGGTAATAGTCAATTTTTGCTTGTGTACAAAATTCCACAATTTTGTCGTCTTGTGAATTTGTACTGGTGGCGATGATTATTTTATCAAGTTTTTTTGAACGTTGCACTCGTTCAATCATTAACTCGAGCATGGATTTTCCACACGCTTGCAACATGATTTTGCCAGGCAAGCGACTAGAGCCAAGCCTAGCTTGAATTATTCCAGCAATCATTGTAACGATATTTATTAAACAACTAATTAATTATTCATGTCATTCAACGTTCATGAAACCCAATATTTTCATTCTTACTATCGATTCGTTTCGTGCAGACAAATTTCATGGTCCTGCAAAAACATCCAAGACACCAAACATCGATAACCTGATCAAAAAGGGAGCTTATTTTGAACAAATGATTGTATCTGTAGATGCAACGGACCCCAGCTTTGGCTGTATTTTTACCGGAAAATACCCATTCATGACTGGAATATCGTTATATGATAACCATCAAAAAGCCTCCAGACTGTTTGATGTATTGGCAGATCACGGATATAGCAGACATTGCACAATCCCCGACAAGTCGTTTTTTAAAACACTAACCAGACAATTTGAAGATCAGGGCACTTATTCTGTCGATCCATACATATTGCTGGATCAGGGAACTGGAAAACAAATCGTTGATAAATTAGAATCTAAAATGCAACAGCCTTGGGTATATTATATTCATTTGATGGATCTTCATCCTACTGGTGGAAAATTCGTCTTTTCTCCGATGTTTGACTCTGAACAATATGGATCTTCTACGTATGAGCGAACCGTTTCATCCATTGATATGTGGATAGGCAAAATTCTAGAAAAAATTAAGCTTGATAGCACAATATTGATTCTTACTGCTGATCATGGGGATTACATACCAATAACCGGCAAAAAAATAAACGAAATAAAAACAACCCAGAATATATTTAGAAAAATAAAACATTTGATTCCACAACTAGAACCTTTGGGACTGAAATTATTCCTATTCATACAGAAATTGGCAATCAAATTCCGAAAACACAAACTGGCAAAAACTTTGGATGAATATGGTTTGCGTACTCTTGGTAAAAGAACAGAAGGCGGATTGTATGATGAAATTGTTAATGTTCCGCTACTTGTAGCTGGTGGTCCAATAAAGACCGCCCAAATAATATCTCAGCAAGTACGCTCTGTGGATATTTTTCCCACAGTTCTTGATATTGTGGGAAAGACCTTGAAAGACGACATTGATGGAAAAAGCCTTCTACCAACACTTGCTGGAAATTCTGAAAAGCTACCTGTTTACATTGAGAGTGCTTCGATTGATCCAAACGCCTCGGGATTAGTTATTGGAGTCAGAACTGACAAGTACAAATATTTTAGATCACGAAGCAGACAAAATGAGAAGATATTTCTTTTTGATCTTCAAAATGATCCGCTAGAAAAATCAAACATCGCATCAAGTAATCATGAAACTGTAAAAAACATGGAAGAGATACTACAAACCATTCTTGCAAAACACCCTCGACAAACAAAAGACTCGTTAAAAAAACTCATAGCAAAAAAGAAAGCAAATCTGTCTCTTCAAGAATAAGGCATTTAACCCACTTGCATAAACCAACGTTGTGTCAGATCAAAGAAAAACAATCACAATATCGGCCAAACTACACTCAATTATCATTGCGAGAATAAAGAATCCAGTGAATGGATTTGACTCTGTTGAGGCATACGTAGACTATGTGCTAGAAGAAGTTCTTGCAGATGATGAAAACTCTGTAGATGCACAAGAAAAGAAGAGAATTCAAGAAGAATTAAAAAAACTTGGCTACGTATGACAGAATGATATTTAATTAATCATTTTGTTGATACTAACATAATTTGGCAAATCATGTTAAACCTGAACGTGACATATTCACTTCAAAAGCTGATGTGTTGGAATATCTGCAAACTAAGATCGGCAAGTCAAAAATTGAAAAATTATTTCATTTTACTATACAAGAATGGCAAATAAATCCGAAATCTGTCATAGATAAAATTCAACAAGACTTTTCTAAATCCAAGTTTTTGATAGTGAGAAGCTCGGCACTTGGCGAAGATTCCTTGGAAAGCTCTTATGCAGGAGTCTATGAAAGCGTACTTGATGTATTGCCAGATTCTGCACAATCAATAAAAAATGCAATCAACTCAGTAGCAAAATCATATGCTCTAAAGAATAATCACGATCAAAAAAATCAAATTCTAATCCAAAATCAAACTGCCAACATCATGACAAGCGGTGTTGTATTTACAAGAACACCTGACATTGGTTCTCCATACTATGTGATAAATTTTGAGGATGGAGGATCTACTACTGGTACAACTCATGGTATTTCCAATAATATGCTCAAAATTTATCGAAACACCAAACAAAAATTAGAAAAAAAATGGGATTTACTCTTGGATGCAATAAAAGAAATCGAGTCTATTCTTGACACGGATCTTTTAGACATAGAATTTGGTATAACAAAATCGCATCAAATAGTTGTTTTTCAGGTCAGACCGCTTACATTAGTTAAGCAAGTGCTGCCAAAGAATCTAGACAAAAAAATCTCGCAACTCATAAAAATGAACCAAAACCTGTTTTCAAAACTGAACAAGGCAAAAAGACATGTTTCTGGAAAATACACATTGTTCTCTGACATGTCGGACTGGAACCCATCTGAAATAATTGGAGACAACCCAAACTATCTTGATTATTCCTTGTATGACTATCTGATCATGAGTGACGCCTGGCATAGGGGAAGGAGCCAGATCGAATATCATGATGTAACTCCATACAAGCTGATGGCAAAATTTGGTAACAAACCATATGTCGATATACGTGGGAGCTTCAATTCACTAATATCAAAAGAACTTGATAAAAAATTAAAGGACAAACTACTCAATTATTTTCTAAACAAATTATCCAAAAATCCGCACCTACATGATAAAGTTGAGTTTGAAATTCTTTTCACTTGCTATGATCTAACTGTTGAAAACAGACTACAAGAACTCTTGCACAATGGGTTTACCAAGAATGAAATCGCAATAATAAAATCAATTGTTTTGAAACATACCAACCTTATCTTGACAAAATATGAAAAAACTCTTCAACAGTGTAACTTGTTTTTGGACGAACTTGATTCTAGCCGAGCTAAAATATTATCAAACTTAACAACTTCTGCAGATTACAAAGCCAAGCTAAATGCCGCACAACTATTGCTTTCTGACTGTAAAAAGCTAGGAACAATCCCATTTTCTAATATGGCCAGAATTGCATTCATTGCAACTGCAATACTCAATAGCCTAGTGAAAACAAAACATCTGGATTCAGATTCTGTATATTCTATAATGCAAACCATTAGCACACCACTGTCAGAATTCCAAAATGATCTGATTGCTTATCATGACAAAAAACTGAGCTATTCGGATTTCATCAAAAAATATGGTCATCTGAGGCCTGGAACATATGATATTACGGCCATGCGTTATGACAAAACGAATTCGTATTTCAATATGGACTTTAAAAAGCCGGGAAGACGCAAAAATGCAACTCTTACAAAAGACTACAAGAAAATATTCAAAAAACATGGCTTGGATACCGGCGTTGACTTTTTTTTCTTTCTAAAAGAATCAATAGCGAAAAGAGAATTTGTGAAATTTTCCTTTACAAAGAATTTGAGCGAGGCAATGGAGCTAATAGCAGACGCGTGTAATGAAATTGGATTTACCAGAGACGATATAGCGAATCTAGATCTAAAATCTATAATGAGCGATTACAAAACCGTCTCAAAAACACAATTGCAACAAACATGGAAAAACAAGATTTCCAAAAACAAACAGAAAAAAACAATCTATAGTTTTCTAGTGTTACCGCCATTAATCACATCATCTTCCGACTTTGAGATCATCAAATATTATTCTGCAAAACCAAACTTCATAACAGAAAAATCCATCTCGTCAGAAATCATAGTCCTTGATGATTCCAAGACCAAATCTGATCTGGAAAACAAGATAATCTTGCTAGAAAATGCAGATCCAGGATATGATTGGATATTCACAAGAAACCCGAGCGGACTGATTACAAAATACGGCGGGGTTGCATCCCATATGTCAATTAGATGTGCAGAGCTTAACCTTCCTGCCGCAATAGGATGTGGTGAAATCATCTATGAACAATTATTGTTCTCATCCAAAGTTTTACTTGATTGCAAAAATAAACAAATCATAATTTTAGAGCACGAAAAAGATGATCAATATGTTGAAGAACGTAGAGTTTTGAAGAGCTTGGGCTATATCAGATAAACGTAGCATTTGATTGAATATGTTAAATAATTCATACATCATACTTGGTCGTGGTTACTAAGCTGAAAATTGCAATATCGTTAAGAATTGTTAATGCTGCAAACTATGACGAAAAGCGTGATGCATTAAGCCATGATTGGCCGGTTTTTCTAGAAAAATTAGGATTTAACCCAATTTTTGTGCCTAATACTCTATCCGATGTGACCTCATTTCTTCATGATATGAAAATTGATGGCATTGTATTGTCTGGGGGTGATAACATTGGAGACACACCAGAACGGGATAAAACTGAAACTAGCATGTTAGAATTTGCAATCAATAACAAAATTCCACTAGTTGGCATATGCAGAGGAATGCAAGTGATCAATGATTATTTCGGTGGAAAAATTGAACAATCCACAAACAATGCGCATGTGGGAAAACATCATCTAGTGTCGATAAGTAACAAAAAACTTTCAACTCTACTGCACACCGTATCCATGCAAGTCAATTCCTATCATTATAACCTAATTCGAACAAATATTCTTGGCAAAAATCTAGAACCATTTGCTATAACACAAAACGATGGCACCATTGAAGGATTTGTTCATAATACAATGCCTGTAATGGGGATAATGTGGCATCCGGAACGCGAACAAAATACCTCTAATCAATTATTGATAAAGGCCATACTACAATCTAATATCAAATGAAAGCAATAATTCTTGCAGCTGGAGAGGGAAAGCGACTCAGACCACTGACTGATAATATTCCAAAATGCATGGTCAATCTCTTTGGAATATCTTTGCTTCAAAGACAGGTTGATATTTTTAGAAAATCTGGAATTGACGACATATCTGTAATAACTGGATATCGATCTGATAAGATCAACATTCAATTGGTGCGTTATTTTCACAATGACAAATATGATACAACCAACATGGTCGAAACTCTGTTTTGTGCAAAAGAAGTGATGTCTGGAAGCGTAATTGTGTCATACGGAGATATTGTCTTTCAAAAAAATGTCCTTGAAAAACTAGTACAATCCAATGATGATTTTTCAATAGTCGTCGATAAAAATTGGCATGAATATTGGAAAACAAGATTTCCAAATCCTTTGGATGATGCAGAAAGCCTTCTCATCGATGAATCTGGCTATATAACCGACATAGGCCAGAAGGTCAAGAACATTGACAGCATTATGGGCCAGTATATTGGGCTGATGAAATTTCAAGGAGATGGGCTCGAATTTCTAAAGAAACACTATGAAGACCTCAGGCGTATTGCACAAGGCGGTAAAAACCCCCTTAATCCAATTCTGCCATTTGAAAAATCATACATGACTGACTTGTTAAATGATCTAATAGCAGAAAAATGCCGACTCAAAGCAATTCCTATTAACAATGGATGGTTGGAGCTTGACACAATTAGCGACTTTACATTATATGAAAAATTACACAATGAGAACTCGCTAAAGTTTTACTCGCCTGACGCATAATCAGAATGCTTAAAAAAATTGTCCTGTAGAATAAACTCATGATGCATGAAAGATACAACATCATTTTGATCACGCTTGATGGTTTGCGAAAAGACAGGATAGAATCATGTCCAACATTAAAATCATTAGCAAATTCCAACGTATATTTTTCAAATATGATAACTGTATCTCCTTACACTCTGGCATCATTGCATTCTATTTTTTCTGGAATGTATCCTTCACTACACGGAGTCAATGCATACTATAACATGTTCAAATTCAAAAAAAATGAAATTACTACACTATCTCAACTCTTGCAAAAAAAGGGGTATTACACATGCTGTGACATAATAAGCGACGTAATAATTCCATCAAGTGGATTTGATGAAAGAAATATCTTTGATGAAAAAACAGTTAATTTCAACAAGCGACACACTGATTTAATTCGTAAACTGTCTAACAAAAAATTCTTCTTGTTTTTACACTATACGGAACCTCACAAGCATTTAGTCGACGAAGTAATTCAAAAATACAAAAACAAAGATGATGCCCAATACTACAAATCGCAAAAAGAAAATAACACCAGATACGATTCGTATCTTCCGGCGTTAGACAAATACGTCTCAGATATTATGAAAACTCTTGACGAATCGAAAATATCTGATAAAACAATACTGATTTTTCATGCAGATCATGGTACAAGCGTTGGAGAGAAGATAGGTGAAAAATTCTACGGAGTTTTTGTTTATGATTACACGATCAATGTCTTTTCAATCATGAAAATACCTGGTTACAAGCACAAAAAGATCAATTCTCAATGCAGAACAATTGATCTATATCCTACTATTGCTGAATTTGTAGGACTGACTGCTGCAGATCTAGACGATAAAGTTCAAGGTAAAACATTGTCTGGATTCATTGATGGTAGCGATGTTGATGATAGAGAAGCATTTGTAGAAACTGGAGGTCTGTATGGACCATGGCCGTCGCCAAACAAACACAATGTGTTTTGTGTAAAAATTAACAATAAAAAATTGATCTACAATGATACTCCACAAACTTGGGAGTTTTACGATCTAAATACTGATCCAAAGGAACTAAACAATGTTTTTGACAATAATTCTCAAGAAATAATTGAAATGAAAAAGAAACTACTGTCTTATCTCAAAGAAAATCAAATATCTACAAAACTAGATTCTACTTAGCTCTTCGTTGATTATCTCTGCAATACGTTTGTTACCACTGCTAGAATAATGACCCCCATATTCGTTATTGTCAGAATATAGAGAGTCGAGATCCTTTTCTAACATCAACTTGTCTGTTGTGTCTATTATCTTGAGTTTTTCTATGTGCAAGCTATTCAGAAATTCCTTGTAAAAACTGGTGTTGGTTCTGACAAAATTCACATCATCTTTTTGTGGTAAAACGCAAAAAACGGGCATGAAATTGTTTTGTCTTGCGTATGATGCGTACTCGTCTAAAATCTTTTCAAATAATGTTCTAGCTTCAATATTATGATACAACTTCACGCGCCATCGCAAATTCACCCTCATGATTACTTTCATTGGGTTCCACTCATTTTTCTTTGATTTGGACCCTTTCATCAATTCATTAGCTAAAACCCAAAAAATGATCTGAAGATTTCTTGATAGGTTTCTCAGTAAGTATATTGAATATGGAAAACGAATGATCTCCTTTCTGAATTTATTTTTATAAAAAAAATCGTTTTTCTTGATTTCTGGTAAAAATCTCTCATAGGATCTGAATTTTGACTCTTCATCTATGATGTTTTTTATGAGCACTAATTTTTCATTTTTAATAACAAATCGTGGCTTGAAGGCAAAGGTGTTACCGTATTCGTAATAATGCTTCCAAGAACTCAGTATCCTGCTTATGGTGTCAGGCACAATTCCAATGATGACAATTTCGGTCTTGTTTTTTGGATATTCTCGTTTCAAGCGCAAAATTGTCTGATCCAATCCATAATTTCCGACACCGAAATTCTTCACGTTTGTATTCTGAAGTTCTGATAGATAGTGTTCCCACGTTTCGTTGTCGTTTACTTGTCTACAAAATGTAAACGAGTCACCATAACAAGATATGGTTGAATGCATATCGTCAAATCCTGGATTTGTTCTTGCACCTATACCATTAATGGTCCATTTTGATTCCATATCATTGCTTTTTTCGATTCCATCGGTGTTCGGTTTTCTTATCCATCCAAGCTCAGAGTCATATCCAATTGGAATGAATTTCCTGAGTCCATCTTCTGACAAAACCGGACTTTCATCTTTGGACGTTATTAGCCACTGGAATTTTTTGTTTACATGTCGTATTACAAAATACCAAAATGCCTCATAAAGAATACAAATGGCAATAATCACTATGTATTCCAAATTCATGTTATTACTATGAATAAGCTGTCAGATTAATTGGGTATTAATCAAAAAATTCAATCTGTGGATTAAGATCATTTGGCTGTACAATCACTTGTTCTTTTTGAGAATTAGAAATCTTCGTTCTGGTACATTCAATGGGTATTCGGATTTTACCATTTTATCCTCTATTATGGTAAAGTGTTTCTTGATATGGTCAAGCTTTGGCTGGAATAACTTCGGTGCATAGGTGTCTGGCGAGACAGTCTCAAACATGACAAATCCATCGTCTGTTAGATACTGTTCTATCTTTTTCATGTATTCTGCAAAGGTGAATTTTGTATTACCGTCAATGGTTTCATCGTTTGCCAAAGAAAATATCACATCGTATTTTTTGTCTGTATGATAATTTTCAAAGCTGGAGGTAACAAATACTGTATTTTGCACGTCAAGGAATTCCTTTGTGTCATTTGCAATGTCTACCATGTATGGATTTATCTCAACACCGTCAATATCTTTGACGTATCTTGATACAACTATTGTGAAAAAACCGCAATTGCATCCTATGTCTAATGCGGATTTAGATTTACTCAAGTATTTTTCTATGTTGTATCTTTCAAATCTCTTCTCTGATGGCCTCCATCCGTCAATCTTTATTTCTTCAAATCCCTGATAGAACCCCTTTTCTTTTGCATATACGAAACTTTTCCAATTCTTCGTCTGATTTTCTAGGTGACTTGCTAGTTTTTTATGAAGTAATGCTAGCGCTTCATTATTTTGACTCAATTGGTTTGTCCTACTAATCCAAAAATATAATTGTAAATATTCACAACTTCGATTTCACAAAATCAATTGCTCTAACAGGGGAAGGATCCGTCTTTAACTTGACTGCCAGATAAATTGAAGCATAATCAAGCATGTAGATAAAGGTGACAACCTTTGTCAGAATACTGCCGCCAGTAGAAATCAGCTCCAGATAATCGATGTTTTTTTTGCCAAAATATTCTTTTAGAATCTTCCATCTCTCCTGTGTTTTGTAATAGTCGTCTTTACCTCTTAGTAATATTGGCTGCACATTTGATGGCTTTTCCCATGCGACAATCCCGTTATGTGATGACTCTATGACATCTTCTATTATAGCATGAATTTTGGCGTTTTCTTGCAAGGAGTTTCTAAATCTTACTGCAGCTGCGTTTAGCCCCCATGGGTAGTAAATAATGGGAATCCCCCTAATCCACTGAGCCAATTCCAATGCCTTGTTGGCCGAGCTGAGATTATCGGACGCAATATTTTTCCCGAGTTTTTGCATTTGTTTTATGGATTCCATTATGTCACTGTTCTTGATTGGAAGCAACGGTTCGAGTATTGCTAACATGGAATACAAAAATGATGAAAACGATGCCCTTGGTGAATGAATCTGTTGAATATTTCTGTGTTCTATTCTGTTTCCATTGCAAAATCTCTCCATTTTCCCCCCTGATGAAAATGCGATAACATTGGTTTGGATTTTTTTTGTAGCTCGCAGTATTGACATTGATTCATCAGTGTTTCCAGAGACGCTTGTTACTACAACCAGCGTTTTTTTGTCTACTGTCTTTGGCAAAATGTATCCTTTCACTATTGAAACGTGAATGTTGGTCTTTGAGAGTATTGAGGAAAATACGTCTCCGATAGAACCAGAACCGCCCATACCGGAAAAAACAACGTGGTCTATGTCATCTAGTCTGATCTTGTCCAGTCTTGTATTGTATGACTCTTTGGCAATCTGAGGCCATTGATCATACGTCTCGTACATTTTTTGAAAGTCGTATTTTTTAAGATCATTCAGTGTAATCATTACGCAAATGGAATTTCAGATTACATATAACAGTGACTACACACTCATGCTAATTTGATATATCCAGCCATTATCTCAAAATAAATGGTATTCGAATCCAATGGAGAAGGCGGAGACAAGAGGGGAAAAATTCTCTTTTTTACCAATAATGAGACCAAAGTCAATCTCTTTGAAGTAAAAAAGGGATTTGCCAGAGGAGGACATTACCATGATTATGACATCACACATGTCCTAATTACAGGTAAAA
>Ga0194132_10006019_pt1 | contig 19161 bp, 11 predicted proteins | sample TA2KigOf80mmetaG_FD_148612 | JGI IMG/M metagenome (GOLD analysis project Ga0194132, IMG submission 148612) | Freshwater microbial communities from Lake Tanganyika, Tanzania - TA2015054 Kigoma Offshore 80m | ecosystem: Environmental > Aquatic > Freshwater > Lake | place: Tanzania: Lake...
TGTCAGTGTGCGCCGGATCGTTTTGTCACTGGCGACGAGCTACCCCTGGCAGGCCCAGTTTGCGCAAGTTCACGCGAACCTGCGCTGCTGAAAAAACTGCGTGAAGCAAACACCGGACTTATTCATTCCGCATTTTTGCAGCGGACCGGAGAAGCGCGTATGGACGGCCCATTTTCACCCTTCGGGTGCTCCGAGCGACGGTATGCGGCAGCCATTTTGCCGCAAATTTCTGACCGAGACACCCGCGGAGGATCCGCACGAGTCATTTCGAGCTTGTCCGCGGCGTCAGTTTGGGCTGCGATCAGATGCCGTGAGAAAAGCGGGTTAGCGATCTCCCCCCGATCGGAAATCGCAAGCCGGGGGCGGCATAGTAGAATCGGCTCAACGCATGAGGACTCTGTTTCTCTTTTTCGCTTTCACCCTCCTTGGCCGCGCCCAGTCGGCGACTGCCGAGCTTACAGGCATCGTCGCCGACGAGCAGGGCGCCGCGATCGCCAACGCCAAGGTCGCCGTCCGCAATGCCGCCACCGGCGAAGCGTACGAGACAACCACTGGCCTCACCGGCGCTTTCACCCTTGGCCAACTGCGGCCGGGTGAATACCAGTTGACCGCCGGGATGGCAGGCTTCCGGAGCTTCGTGCGCAACGGTGTGGTGCTGCAGGTGGGCCAGCGGGCCAGGGTCGACGTGCAACTGAGCGTCGGGGCGGTGTCGGAATCGGTGGAGGTGAGGGCTGAGACGCCGCTGCTTGACACCAGCGAGGCTTCGCTCGGCCAGGCGATTGAGAACCGCAAGATCCTCGAACTGCCTCTGAACGGCAGGAACGTCGTGGGGCTCGCCGCGCTTGTCCCCGGTGTCGTGCCCGGCACCAGCTTCGGCATCGGCGTGCCCGACGGCCGCGCGGCGCTCATCCAAGCCGCCACCGCCAACCTTGTTGTCAACGGCGGCATGGCCGCGCACAACGATGTGCTGGTCGACGGGGTTCCGTTGTCGCTCTGCTGCCAGAACCAGATCGCGTTCATCCCATCCATCGATGCGACGCAGGAATTCCGGGTCCGCACCAACCTCTACGATGCCGAATACGGCCGTACCAGCGGAGGCGTTGTCACCTACGCCACGCGCGGCGGCTCCAACGGCTTTCATGCCAGCCTCTTCGAGTTTCTCCGCAACCGCAACCTGGACGCCAACAACTTCTTCAGCAATCGCGCTGGCGTCCGGCGCGGCCATTTTGTCTACAACCAGTTCGGCGGGCGCGCCGGCGGCAAGATCGTACGCGACAGAACCTTCTGGTTCGCCAACTATGAGGGCGTCGAGAACAAGCGCGGGGCATTCCTTTCGGGCATCACGCCCACCGCCGCGGAAAAAAGCGGCCAGTTCGCGCAGAACGTCTTCGATCCACTGGGCGCGCAGCAATCCGGCACCACCTTCACCCGCACTCCATTCCCGGGCAACCGTATCCCGGCCAGCCGTTTCGATCCGGTGGCGGTGAATCTCTCCTCGTTGTGGCCCGGCGCCAACACATCGGGCACGAACAACTTCATCAGCACCGCGTCGGCAACGGATTCGGAAAAGCAGGTCACGGGACGGCTGGATCACTTGTTCAGCGCAACCCACCGGCTCTTTGCGCGATACTCCTACAATCACAACAACGGCCTGCTGCCGGACTGGTTCAAGAACATCGCTTCACCCGGCGTCTTCGCGCAGCAAATCCGCAACCACAATGCCGTGGTTGATGACACGTTGACGCTGGCGCCGAATCGCACGGCCAACATCCGCTACGGTTTCACGCGCCAGAGCAACACCCGGGAGCCGCGCAGCACCGGCACCGATCTGACGGCCTTCGGCTGGCCTGCGTCCTTCAATAACGGGCGGCAGGATACGTCGCTGCCTCGCATCAATCCGGCCGGATACCTCTCCTTGAGTTCGAACCATCTGTTCCAGCGCATCGCCGAAGTGCATGCGCTGGCCGGCACCGTCCACGAAGTCCACGGGCGGCACTCGCTGAAGTTCGGCACCGATTGGCGGGTGTACCGGGCCAATTGGGTGAACAACGCGACGGCCGCCGGACAGTTCGCATTCAACACCGGCTTCACGCGCGGGCCCAACGCACAGACGGGTGGCGGCGGCAACTCCTTCGCCAGCTTCCTACTGGGCAGTCCGGCCAGCGGCAATATCGTGATTCTCGAACCTTCCGCTTCGCCCAGCTCTATCACGGCCTGTTCGTGCAGGACGACATCCGCCTGGGCAGCCGCCTCACCATCAATGCCGGCCTGCGCTGGGACGTGGAAACGCCCCGCTGGGAACGGTTTGACCGCCTGAGCTACTTCAACCCGTCGGCCGCCTCGCCTCTTGCGGGACCCACCCGGATCCCGGGGTTGAGGGGCGGCCTCGAGTTCGCCGGTGTCAACGGGAATCCACGCAAACAGCAGGACATCGATTGGAACAACCTGGGCCCGCGCTTCGGGCTCGCCTATATGGTGACGAGCAAACTGGCCCTGCGAGCCGGATACGGCGTTACTTTCCTGCCGACGACGAGCCGTTATGTGAGTACGTCAAACCAGGGCTTCGCGGCGACAACCACCTTCTTCAGTTCCGTCGACGGGATCACGCCGGTGGGCATGCTGCGCAATCCGTTTCCGGCGGGCGTCATCCGGCCGCCGGGCGCCAGCGGAGGCCTCGCCACCAGCGTCGGCGAAAGCTTTGGCACGTTGCTGCGGAATGACCCGGTGGGGTACAGCCAGCAGTGGAGCGCTAACATCCAGTACGAACTGATGACCAACCTGCTTCTCGACATCGCCTACGCCGGCAGCAAGGGGACGTCGCTTCCGGTGACGTTGCCGCTGAACCAGTTGGATTCGAGCCTGCTCTCGCAAGGAGCCTCGCTGTTGACGCAGGTGCCCAATCCCTTCCGCGCTTTCGCCAGCCCCGGACCTCTGACCGGCGCAACCACCACCCGCCTGCAACTGCTGCGTCCGTTTCCGCAGTTCATCGGCGTGACCAACAACCTGGCCGGGCTCGGCATGTCGAACTACCATTCGCTGCAGGTGAAGGTGAACAAGCGGCTGAGCAAAGGCTTCAGCATCCTGGGCTCTTACACGGCCGGGAAACTGCTCACCGACACTGCGCCGTCGCTGGTCAGCTTCCTCGACGCGGCGCCCGGCTTTCAGGATCCGTACAATCGCCGGCTCGACAAGGCGATCTCGACGCAGGATATCGCGCAGCGCCTGGTGCTGAGCTACGTCTGGGAAATCCCCGTCGCGCGCGGCAGCACCCCGCGTGCGATGAAGCTGGTGCTGGGCGGCTGGCAGTTGAACGGCATCACGACTTTCCAGAGCGGCCAGCCGCTGGTGATCACCAATGCCGTGCCCACCACCTCGGGCGCCACGCGCCCCCACAACAATGGCCGCAGCGCGCTTAAGACGGGCGACATCCGCAACCGGCTGGGCGCCTACTTCGACACCACCGTCTTTTCGGCTCCCGGACCGTTCCAGTTCGGCACCACCGGCCGGACGCTTCCCGATGTGCGCAGCGACGTCACCCGCAACTTCGATCTCTCGCTCTTCAAGAACTTCGCCGTCACGGAGAAATCCACTCTGCAACTCCGTGGTGAATTCTTCAACATCTTCAACACCGTGCGCTTCGACGCTCCATCCAGCGCCTTCGGCAACCCCGGCTTCGGCAGCGTCAACGCCCAGGACAACCTGCCGCGCAACGTGCAGATCGCCTTACGGTTCAGCTTTTGAGCTTCGCTAATGAGTTTTCGCCACTGAGTTTCCGCTACTGAGTTTCCGTCAATGAGTGTCCAATGACCCGTCGCGCCTTTCTCGCCTCCGCGCTCGCCACCCAAACCCCAAAGCGGAATGTCTTGTTCATCGCCGTCGACGATCTGCGCCCGCAGCTCGGCTGCTATGGCGACCCCTTCGCTCACACGCCCCATATCGATGCGCTGGCCTCGCGCGGCGTGGTGTTTGAGCGGGCGTACTGCCAGCAGGCGCTGTGCGGCCCATCGCGCGCGTCTTTGCTCACCGGGCTTCGCCCGGATACCATCGGCGTCTACGATCTTGAGACGTCCTTCCGGCGCCGCGTTCCCGATGCCGTCACGCTGCCGCAACTGTTTCTAAGGAACGGTTATCACACGGAGAACATTGGCAAGATCTTTCACGGCTCCGCGATCATGAACGACCGCGCAAGCTGGAGCGTGCCTGAGCGGCTGCACATGGTGACCAAGCGCGATCAGTACGCGCTGGCCGCCAATCGCCCCAAGGAAGACTGGGTGAAGACGGCTGCCACCGAGCGTGCCGACGTTTCCGACGACGCCTACATCGATGGCCGTGTCGCTACCGATGCGGTTGCCACCCTCGAGCGCATCAGGGACCGCCCGTTCTTCCTTGGCGTCGGCATTACCAAGCCCCACTTGCCATTCACCGCGCCTTCGAAGTACTGGGATCTGTTCGACCGCGGCCGCCTGCCGCTGGCCCGCAATCCCGGCCCGGCGCGAGCGGCCGCCAGCTATGCGATCCCGTCGTATAGCGAGCTCCGCAGCTACGGTGACTTTCCCAAGGAGGGTCCGATCTCCGAGGCGAAGATGCGCGAAGCCATGCATGGCTATTGTGCCGCCACGGCTTTCGCCGACTCCTGCATCGGCCGCGTGCTCACCGCGCTCGACCGGCTTGGGCTGGCCGGAAACACGGTGGTTGTGCTCTGGGGCGATCATGGCTGGCACCTGGGCGAGCATGGGCACTGGGGCAAGTCCACCGGCTACGAAGCGGCTACACGCGCGCCTCTGATTGTCTCCGCGCCGGGCGTCACGCGTGCCGGTGGCCGCTGCCGGCGCCTGGTGGAGTTCGTCGACATCTACCCGGCGCTGGCCGGGCTCTGCGGCCTGCGGCCGCCGCCGGATCTGGAAGGGGAAAGCTTCGTGCCGTTGCTCCGCGATCCAGGCCGCTCCCAATGGAAGACCGCGGCGTTCAGCCAGTATCCGCGGCCCGCCCGGCCGGCGAACGGCCAATCCACGGATAGTATCCTGAAAGGCGGCGTCATGGGCTACACCATGCGAACCGAAACGCTGCGCTACACCGAATGGCGCCGCGATCACGCGGTGCTTGAGACCGAACTCTACGATCATCGCCGCGATCCGGCCGAGACCGTCAACCTGGCAGGCGACCCCAACCACAAGGAGACACTCGAACACATGAAGCAGCGCATGGCCGCTGGATGGAAGGGCGCCCGCCGTGCCCATTGAGCTTGCACTGCTGATCACGCTGGCGCAGCAGCCGGAGAAGCTGCTTTCAGATGAGACGCTGTTGCGGCACCCGAAGTCGCTGCCTTCCGCCAAGGCAAAGACCAGCACCGTTTATCGCGCGGAGGCCGGGGCGTGGCAGTTCAACCTGCATTCCTATATCGCGCACTTCGACGGCCGCTTCTGGGCCTTGTGGTCATCGGGCCAGATCGACGAAGACAGTTCAAGCCAACTGATCCGCTACGCCACCAGCGCCGATGGCCATGCGTGGTCCGCGCCGGAAGTGGTCGCCGCGGATCCGGACGGACCCGAAGGGCCGAAGCGCTGGATCGCGCGCGGCATCTACGTGCACAATGGAAAGCTCAATGCGCTGCTTGCGGCCAATGAAGGCCCGCGCGACACGCCGCATGGCCACGAAAGCTGGCACGCACTGGCGCTCCATCGTTTCGAATGGACCGGCAGCGGGTGGGCGGACAAGGGCGTGATGGCGGACAACTGCATGAACAACTATCCGCCCCGGTCGTTTGGCGGTCCGCGGGTGATGACCTGCCGCGACAGCCTGGCCAACATGTACACGGCCTACGAGCAGGACGGCCGCTGGATTACCACGAAGCTGCCCGGCGATGCGCCGCATGACCGCATGAGCGAACCGAGCGAGTACGCCGGCGCCGATGGCGTGGTCCACATGATCCTGCGCGACGCCCGCCGCTCGCGCTTCCTTTATCACGCGCTGAGCAAGGATGCCGGCCGCACCTGGAGCGCTCCGGTGCGCACCAACTACCCCGACGCCACCAGCAAGAACATCGGCGGCCGGCTGGCGAACGGCTGGTTCTATCTCATCAACAACCCGGATCAGAACAGCCGCGATCCGCTGGCGATCTCCTTCAGCCGCGACGGCTGGACGTTCGAACGCCCGCAAGCACTTCGGACGGCGCCGCCGAAGCAGCGCCATCCCGGCCGCGCCAAGGGGCCGAACAGCCTTCAATACCCGCACGCCATCGAGCATGCGGGATCGCTCTGGGTGATCTACTCCACCAACAAGGAAGACATCGAGATCTCGCAGATCCCTATCGATGACTTCGGTCTGCCGCCCGCGAAAACGGCATCTCACCTGCTGACCCGCAGGGGACTGCTGGACAATCCAGCTGCCCTGCCGGAAGCGCCCGCGAAGCACTCCACCGTCTTCCGCGGGGCCGAGAAGGTCTCCGGCTTTAACCTGCATTCTTACATCGCGCATCACGGCGGGCGCTTCTGGGCCATCTGGTCGTCGAGCATGGTGGGCGAAGAGGACCCCGATCAGCACATCGTCTACGCCACCAGCCGCGACGGTCACCGCTGGTCGAAGGCGGAGACCCTCGCCGCCGATCCCGATGGCCCAGACGGTCCGGCGCGCTGGATCGCGCGCGGCATCTTCGTCGATGGCGGCAAGCTCACCGCCCTTGGCGCGTACATCGAAAGCGCCGACTACGGCAAACGCGGCCAGGACGAAGTGTGGAAGAAGCTGAGCCTTCGCCGCTTTGAATGGACCGGTAAGAAGTGGGAGCCTCGCGGCGTCTATGCCGATGACTGCATGAACAACTTCCCGCCGGAGCGGCTGGGCGGCCTGCTGGCGCTGGTTTGCCGGGATCGCTTCATGAAGGTGAGCATGGCGTTGGCGGACGCGCCGGGCGCATGGAAGCACACGGTGATCGCCGCCGAACCTCCGTTCGATCGGATGGACGAGCCGACGTACTATGCAACCCAGGGCGGCGAGGTCCACATGATCGTCCGCGACAACTCGCGCTCCGGAGTGCTGCTGCGGGCGCTGAGCACCGATCATGGCCGCACATGGACGAAGCCGGTGCGCACCAATTACCCGGATGCCACATCCAAGAACTTTCCGGGCAAGCTGTCGAACGGCCGGTACTTTCTGATCAACAACCCCAATCCCAAGGCGCGCGATCCGCTGGCGGTCAGCTTCAGCCGCGATGGCTGGACCTTCGATGACCCGATGGCTATCCGCAAGAGTCTGTCGGCGCGGCGGTTCGCCGGCCGGGCGAAGCCCGATGGCTCAGCGCAGTATCCGCATGCCATCGAGCACGGCGGATCGCTCTGGGTGATCTACGCGACGAACAAGGAGGACATCGAGATCGCCGAGATCCCGCTGTCGAAACTGCCATGACCTTCGGTCTTTTGTTGATGCTGGCGGCCGATGTCGATGTCGTGGTGTACGGCGGAACGCCCGGTGGCGTGGCCGGCGCCATTGCCGCCGCGCGGAATGGCCGCAGCGTCGCGCTCATCGAGTATCACAAGCATCTGGGCGGCATGACCACCAGCGGTCTCGGCAAGTCCGACATCGAGACGCGCGCGGCGATCGGCGGATTGTTCCGTGAGTTCACGCGCGGCGTGCATGAGCATTACGTCGAGACCTATGGGCCGCAAAGCGAGAACGTGAAGCTGGCGCGCGACGGCTACTACTACGAGCCTTCGGTGGCTCAACGCGTGCTTGATCGGATGGTCGCCCGGGAGACGAAGATCCAGGTGGTGCTGAACCATCGCCTGGAGGAGGTGGTTCGCGGCGCGAGGCGCGTCAATGGCATCCGCGTGAAGAATCGCTCGACCGGCGTGGTTACCGAATTCCGCGGCCGCATGTTCATCGACGGCAGCTACGAAGGCGATCTCTTCGCGCAGGCCGGCGCCCGTTACCGGCTTGGACGCGAGGCGCGGTCGGAGTTCAATGAGCTTCACGCCGGCGTGATTTATCAGGACTATGAGACGCGTACGTTTCTCGATGGCAGCACGGGCGAAGGCGACCGCCGCATCACCGCCTACACCTATCGCCTGTGCCTCAGTTCGGATCCCGCGAACTCTCGCATGCTCACAGCGCCGCCGCCCGGCTATGATCGGGCCCGCTACCTGGGCTACATCGACGATTGGAAGTCCGGCCGCATGGGCCCGCCCAAGGTGCACAAGGAGGGTGTCGGCTACTTTGGCCCGACGTTCAACACCGTGGTGCGGGCCATCTCGATTGCCGAGCTGCCGAACAGGAAAACCGACATCAACATGAATCCACGGCCGCTCGGTTTTCCGTTCGCCGAGGAGAACTACGGGTATCCGGAAGGCACGTGGGAAGAGCGCGAGAGAATCGCCACGCGCATCCGCAACATCACACTCGGCTTGCTCTGGTTCCTGCAGAACGACGAGGCGATTCCGGCGGAGCAGCGCGCACTCGCCCGGCGCTATCACCTGGCAAAGGATGAATTTGCCGATAACGACAACTTCCCGTTCCAGCTCTACGTGCGCGAGGCGCGCCGCCTGATCGGACTCTACACACTGACCGAGAACGACACGATCATCCAGGCGGGTTCGGACCGCACCAGGATTCACGCCGACTCGATTGCCGCGGGCGAGTTTCCGGTCGACAGCTTCCCCGTGCGCAAGCGCGAGAAGGGCCACGACGTCGCGCTTGAGGGCTACATTTTCATGCTCGACCAGCTCACGCGCCCCTACCAGATCCCGTATCGGGTGATGATTCCCGAGCATGTGGACGGCCTGCTGGTGCCGGTGGCCGCCTCCACCACGCACGTCGCCTTCTCCACCGTGCGCCTGGAACCGACTTGGATGGCGTTGGGGCAGGCCGCCGGAGTGGCCGCTCACCTGGCGCTTGCGGGCGGCGTGGAGCCGCGCGCTGTTGATCCGTCGAAGCTGCAGCGTGAGCTTCTCGAACGGGATCAGGTGATCACCTACTTCCGTGACATCGACCGCGCCGACCCCGCGTTTCGCGCCCTGCAGTACTTCGGCGCCAAGGGGTTCTTCACCGGCTACCTGGCACGGAGCAGGGATCCGCTCGATCAACCGACCGCCGAGCGCTGGTGGCGTCTGGCGATGAATGCGGAGCCGCCCTCAAAACCGGCGGCCTTCACGCGCGAAACCCTGCGGTCATGGCTGCCGAAGGCCGCTCTCACGGGCGATGGGGCGGTGACGCGGGGAGAGTTCTGCGCCGCGCTCTACGAGGCGCTCAAGTAAGGCCCCATGGCTATCGTACGTTCAACTTCCCCCTCTCAACCCACCGGCCATTCTGCATCAGCCGTTCGATCTTCCGCAGGTTCTTGATATCCGCCAGCGGATCCGCCGCCAGCAGCAGCAGATCTGCCCGCTTGCCTGCCTCCACCGTGCCGAACTCCTTTTCCCGGCCCAGCGCGATGGCGCCATTCCGTGTGGCCGCAGTCAACACTTCGTCTGGCTTGAACCCCGCTTCGACGAAGATCTCCATTTCGCGGTGCGTCATTGCTCCCGGGAAATCAATCGCCGACCCGCCATCGGACCCGATCCCCATCAGCACACCCTTCTCCGCCAGCGCCTTCGAATTCGAACGCGCCAGGGTGAACTCCGTCCGCGCCTGCAAGCCCGCCGCCGGCCGCTCTTCAACTGCCTTTCGCACCGCATCGATCACCGCTGGCTCAATCGTCCGGAGCACATCGGGGTCGGTCAGCCAGTGCGGCTGCTCGTTGTACAGCCACGCCAGTTCCTGGCGCACCAGCGTTGGCGTGAACACCACTCGCCCCTTGGCCAGCCGCTCCACGAACTCTTCGGGAACATTGGCCGTGTCGCGAATCATGTGCACGAAACCGCTGCCGCCCACATCCAGGAAATGCCTCGCCTGGGCCAGCGAAAAGATGTGCGCCACCACCGGAATCCGCTCGATCTTCGCCTGGTCGCAGATGGCCTGAATCAGCGCATCGGAGATCACCGGCGCCGTTCCGTGCAGGCTGTCGATCCAGATCTTGATCAGATCCACGCGCTCACTCGCCAGTTCGCGCACCTGCCCCCGGGCGTCCTCCGTGTCGATCACCTGCCGTGCGATATCGCCAATCTCCTGCGACGGGTGCCCGCCGCGCGCCGTGAACCCGCGCCCCGCCGTGAAAAGCCGCGCCCCGCCGGAGATCCCCTGCTCCTGCGAGGCTCGCAGCATCATGCCGGCCACGCGCTCAGTGCCGATGCTGCGCACCGTGGTCACGCCGAAATAGAGATAGGCGTTAAGGTTCGCCTCCACCCGCAGATGCGTATAGTCGTTGGCCACGAACGCCGGACCACCCCGCGATCCCAGGTGCACGTGCAGATCCACCAGGCCCGGTGTGATGAACCGCCCCTTGGCATCGATCTTTGCCGCGTCCGCCGGAATCGCAATCGACGATCTGGGCCCCGCCGCGCGAATTGTCCCGCCATCCACCACCACCACGGAATCGGGAACCGGCGCTCCGCCATTGCCGTCGATGAGTGTCGCCCCCACAATGGCCGTCAAGTTCGGATTCACCGCTGTGGAGCAGGAAACCAGCACCAGCGCTGGCGCGGCAATAAGAAATCGGCGGACGTTCACGGTTGGCAGATTAGCATAAATCCGCCGCGCGTTTTTATTGCGGTTTCGGCCAATTGAGGTGCTTGTGCAGGAATTCGAAAGTGCCCACGCCGTGGATGGAATGCGGACCGTCGAAGAATTCAATCTCCGTGCGGCCGGCAATCCCCAGGTTGGTATAAAACCTTCGCACCTTGGCGTACTCCAGCGCCACCCACTCGTCGATCCCCACACCGTCCTTGTGCCCGCGCTCCACCATGAAGGGCCGCGGGGCGATCATGGAAGCCATCTCGGCGTAGTTGTGCGTGTTGCCCAGGTTGAACTCAAGCATGTCGTATTCCTGGGTGTACATGTAGCTGAACGGTTCGTCCACCGACGTCACCTTCCAAACCCACTCGTTGAAATCGGCCGAACAGATGGACAACGCGTAGTCATCCAGCAGCGCCGGCACGCGCATCGCCGTTTTGCCGCCGTAGCTCAATCCATAAAACGCGATGCGCGCCGGGTCCGTGAACGGCTGCTTCTTCAGCCATTCCAGAGTTCGCTCGTGTTGGCCGATGATGAACGAAAACAGCGACAGCTTCAACGGATTCGCCTTGCGCATCAACACCCGGAACCGCTCCATCCCAATGTAGGGATTCTGCGGGGCATAGACGATGAACCCGCGGTTGGCCAGAGCTGCCGCATAACGCGCATAAGCGATCTCGGCGTTCTTCGTCTTGGGATCCACCAGATCCTGCGGCCGCCCCTCCAGCCCGTGCTGCGCCACCACAACCGGGCGCCGCTCCCCCGGCTTCAAATCCTTGGGCAGCAGGAGCACTCCGTAAGCGAATACGTCTCGCCAGACCGGCATTTTGACTTCGAATCCCGTGAACTTCGCCTCATCGTAGATACGGCGCGATTGCGCGGCCAGCGGCTCGCTGGGCGCGGGCATCCGGCCCATCAACTCTTCCCAGAAATGCTTCTTCTGCGCGGCTGCGGCTTTCGGCCAATCCTGCGCGTTCGCCGCGGAGGTCTTGCTCCAGAAAGCGCGCCGCACCGCGCCGGAGCTTCGCACCAGCCCCTGGGTGTGGTCGATCAGTTCCTGGAACTGTTCGGCATGCCTTACTGCCGGGTTGAACCCCTGCCGCTCTTCCTTGGGAACCAGAATCGACAGAGGTCCCAGCGCGGGTTGCCCCAGCGCCGCCGCAAAGGCGTTTAGCGCCTCGGTGCCACCAGGCTGCCCCGTGCCATCCGCGCTTACCGAGAGCGTGATCTTCTGCCCGCCCGCTTTTCGATACAGCGTCTCAGCCCGCGCGAATTCGGCGCGAACGGACTCAAGCGGCGGCGTCGTAATTTTCCCCGTCGCCGCCCCGCGCCTGCCGTCGCGCTCAGCCGGCGGCCCCGCCACTTCCGGGTGCCGCGACGCCTCAATTACAAGCGCGCGCGGCGCCACAAGGCTGGCCACTTCGGCATCGCCGAACTCGGTCAGCAGGCTCCAGACATTGCGATATAGCGGCTGCTCCCAAACCTGCTCGCGCGGCTGAAAGTGGCCGCTCACGAACGTCGCGTCAATGCGAGCATCCAACGCCCCGGCCATCAGCGCGATGAGGCCACCTTCGCCGTATCCCGCCACGCCAATCGGCAATCGAGGCTGAATGGCGCTCGACCAATCAACCGCCGCCAGAACCTTCTGCACCTCGTATCCGGTCAACGTGCGGCCCATCTCATAGGCCATGCGGTGGATGAATTCGCGATGCGGCTGGTTCGTTGTCCGGTTCACGGCCGGATTCGCCGACATCGTGTCCTCCCGGTTGATCAGCACCGGGATCAGAACCTCCATGCGATTCTCCGCCAGACGCCGGGCAAACTGCGCCTCGGGCGGCAAGCCCGGCGCCAGACCCAACAGCATCTCGGGCGTATGCGCCGCATCGGGCAGCACCACCAGCCGGGCCACGGGATTGAGGCGGGGCGTCACCAGGAGACCTTCGGCCTGCACCTTGGGCAGCACCGGCCACCGCACCGCGACCACCCGGTAAGACGGTGTCGACGCCACCAGGCCAGGCGCCCGCACCGTCGAAACCACGCCCGCGGATTCGAACGGAAGCCGCCCGTCGGTCACACCCAGAATCTCGCGCAACCGGTCCCGGCGCGGCGTCAAGCGGGACCGCCGCTCGGGCGATGCGGCAAGCTCCCGCATCAGATACCGGTCAATGCCTGCCACCATCTCCATGGCCAGGTCGCCGGTATCCGTCAGAGGTTGTGTGCCCGGCAGCGTCTGAGCCCCCACAGGGTGCGTCATCAGCGCGCAGATGGCGGCGGATAGCAACAGGAATTGGTGTTTTCTCATGTCGTGCGTTGGACCGTGGCGAACTTCATTGTACTCGCCACAGCCGCACGCGAGCGAACTACTGGCGCCGCGCCTTCAAGTACCTGTCAATCACGCGCTGCACATAGCGCTGCGTCTCAGGATACGGCGGCACCCCGTTGTACCTGTCCACGGCCCCCGGCCCGGCATTGTAAGCCGCCAGCGACCGGCTCAACTGGTCCGGATAATCCTTGTACTTGATCAGCAACTCGCGCAGATACTTCGCCCCACCCCGGGCGTTCTCCGCCGGGACATAGGGGTCCACGCCGAGGTCGCCTGCCGTCGCCGGCATCAGTTGCATCAGTCCGATCGCGCCCTTCACGGACCGCGCCGCCGGCTCGAAACCTGACTCGGCCGCCGCCACAAGCTGCACGAAATCCGGCGGTAAACCATGTTCCAGCGCGGCCTGCCGCACCAGTTCGCGAGGCGCCGGCGCGGGCGCCGGGACCGGCTGCGGCATTGCGGGTTCCTTGCGCTCCGCCGCCGGCGGACTCACCGGCGCGGGCTCCGCTTCAAACCTCAGAATCGAGTCCCGGCTCACCTCGGTGACGCCAGTCCCCGCGTACAGCCGTACGATTTCGCCCACCATCTCATGCCGGTCCACGCGCATCCGGAAACCGCTGGTAAAAACAGCCTCTTCCGCCGCAGGAAGCGCCGCCGCCGCCACCAGAGATAGCACCACCGTCCGCATGGTCCCCACTATTCTGACGCTTGAAAGCGCCCCAGCGTGCAAAGACCAAGCCCAATCGCCAGCGCGCCCCAAGCAAACCAGTCGCCCAGCCGGGTGTAGGGGGTCAGATGCGTACGGCGCCCGAAGGCCACCGCACCGGCTTGAATCTGATCGGCGGGCCACTGCTCCACCAGCCGCCCCGCCGGATCCAGCACCGCCGTTACCCCGTCGTTCGTCGCCCGCACAATGTACCGCTGGTTCTCGGCGGCGCGCATTCTGGCCAGCAACAGGTGCTGATCCCGCGCCGCGCTGCGCCCGAAGTATCCGTCGTTCGACAGGTTGAACAACACCTGCGCCCCGCGCCGGGGAAACTCCCGGACCAGGTCCGCGAACGCCGATTCGTAACAGATGAACGCCCCGGCGCCTTGAAACACCACCACCTCGCGGCCGGCGGCGAAGTCGCCGCCTTCCTGCGTGATCCGGCTCACCCAACCAAACAGCGGCGGAATGAACTCGCCAAACGGCACCAGCCGGATCTTGTCATAGCGAGCCAGCGTTGCCCCGCCCGGCGACACCGCATAGGCCGAATTGAGCGGCTCCCGCTTTGCTGTCATCGCCACGGCTCCGAACAGGAACACGGCATCGGTCCGCCGGGCAACTGTCTGCGCCAGTCGAGCGAACTCCGGGTCCTGCTCATAGTAGAGACCCACCGGCATCTCGGGCCATACCACCAGGCTCGGCCGCCCGGACTGCGAAGCCGCGGCGCGCAGGGTCAACTCCGCCATCTGTATCGGGCTCAGAGCGTCTGCCCCCCGCTCGGCGGAGGCATTCGGCTGCAGCAGCACAGCCGTCTCCGTGCCCGCGGTAACGTCCGGCGGCGCGGGCAGCAGCCACAGTCCTGGCAACATCGCCAACCACGCCAGGTTCCATCGCCGCCCCATCACCACCAGCGCCAGCACCGCCCCCAGAAGCGCGAAGACGGACGACAGCCCATAGACACCCGCCACCGGAGCCGCCCGCATCGGAACGCTCATCTCAATGCCCGCATTGCCCAGTTGCAGCCACGTGAACCCCAGTTCGCCGTGTGTCCGTTCCAGCCCGGCCCACAACAAAGCCAACGCGGGCGCCCCCCAAACCCGGCTCGCCACCGGCCCCGAAAGCGTAGAAAACACCGCCAGGTGCAGCCCCTTGGCAACGCAAAACAGCCCGAACGCCGCACCCCCGCCCAGGTGCCCCATTCCGCCGTGGTGCGCCAGAACGAACTCAATCCAGTAGCACACCATCCCCCAGAACAGCGTTCCGGCCGCCCAGCCATTCAGAAAGCGTTTTCGCCACGCTGGTTCCCGCGCCGCCGACCACACCAGGGGAGCCAGAGCCACGGGCGCCAGGAACGCCAAACCCGCCGGAGGAAACAGCAATGCCAGCAGCAGCCCGGAAGCCAGCGCCGCTAACACAACCCGGCCTGCGCCTCGACGTGCTCCGCCATGTAGGAACTGCGGACAAACGGGCCGCTGAACACCGCTTTGAAGCCGATCGACAGCCCATAGTCGCGATAGGCGTCAAACTGCGCCGGCGGAACGTACTCCCGCACCGGCCGGTTGCGCCGCGTCGGCTGCAGATATTGCCCAATCGTCGCCACATCAGTGCCTGCGTCCCGCAGATCCCGCAGCAGTTGCTCCACTTCGGCGGGCTTCTCCCCCAGCCCGGCCATCAGTCCGGACTTGGTCAGGATCTCCGGGCGCGACCGCTTGGCGAACTCCAGCACACGGAGCGACTGCCGGTAATCCGCCTGCGGCCGGACACTCCGGTACAGGCGTGGCACCGTCTCCATGTTGTGATTGAAAACCGACGGATCGGCGTCCAAAACCGCGCGAACCGCGTCCAGATCGCCGCAAAAATCGGGGGTCAAGACCTCGATTTTCGCCTCCGGAAGAGCCGCCCGGACTGCCCGGACCGTCCGTGCGAAGTGCCCTGAGCCCCCATCCGGCAGGTCATCACGATTCACGCTCGTGATCACCACGTACTTCAGCCCCATGCCGGCCGCCATCCGGGCCACATTGTCCGGCTCCTCCGGGTCCAGCGGCGATTCCTGCTTCCGCGGATTGAACTTGGGCACTGAGCAAAACGTGCAGCCGCGTGTGCACAAGTTGCCCAGAATCATGAAGGTAGCCGCTCCCCGATGGAAGCAGTCGTGGATGTTCGGACACCGCGCCGATTCGCAGACGGTATGCAGATGCAGCCGCCGCAGCGTGGACTTGAGGGCGGTCACCGACTCAGCGTGGGCCCGCGGTTTCCTCAGCCAATCCGGAAGGCGAGGCCCTCCCGATTGCCGCGTGACGGCTCGCCCCGTGATCTGGACCAGATCCAACTCAATATCTTCGCACGAAGGGCTTGAAACCGGCGGCTTCAATCTTCTGGCGAAGCGTGGCCCGCTCCTCGGCGTCCGCCATCGGCCCAACCAATACCCGGACCTTGTCGTCCGGACCAGGAGCCAGAACGGTCGGGAAACCCTTCTTGTCCAGCAAATCGCGCAGAATCCTGGCGTCGTTTTCGGGAATCGCCGAAATCTGGAACCACACAGTCCCCTTGGCCGGTTCGGTCAATCCCACAGCCGCGGGCGGCGTCTTGGCAGCCGGCGTGGGCTCGGGCTCCGTGGCCTTCGGAGGCTCCGTGGCCCTCGATACGGGCGGCTCGGCGGCGGTGTCTGTAGCTTTGTTCTCGGGCGGCTTGTTTTCAGATGGAGCTTCCGCTGGCTGCTCACCGGACGCCGCGGGCCGCTGGCCACTCAAATCCACAACCGCCGGCGCCTGCGGTGCCGGCGTCTTGGCAGCCTCCTGACCCGGTGCGCTCGCGTTGCGGCCAAGGATGTAGCCCATGGTGAAAAACACCCCAAGCAACACCGCAACAATGAAGAAGATGCTGAGCAACTGTTTGTTGCCCAGAATCAGTTCATACTCACCCTCTTCAGCCTTCACCTCGCGAGCCTCTCCGGAAGGCCCGAACAGCGTCGCGCCGACCCGGGCGAATTCCACTGGATCGGGCCGCTCAGACTGCTGGCCCTTTTCTCCGTTCGCCGTAGTTTTCACTATACAATCTAGTGCCCGAGCAACGCTCGAACTCTCCCGAAAATTCTTCGAACACACTTCCTTCGGCGCGCCCCAAGCGAAGGTTTAGGCCGCCCAGCTCAGAGCGTCAGTTCCCAAGAACATCCGTTCAGAACATCAGCCGCATACCCACCTGCACCGTCCGCCCGCTCCCGGACTCCGCTCCCTGCGTGCTCGTGACCCTTCCAAACGTCGCCGCATTGATCGTCAACGCCGGAATCCCAAAATTCGCATGGTTCAAAAGGTTCGTAAACGACCCCTCCGTCTGCAGCGCCAGCCGCTCCGTCATCCGGAACCTCTTCTGCAGCTTCGCCGACACCGTCTGCGTGCCCGGTCCCACCAACTGCCCGGGACCCACATACCCGAACCGCCCCACATTCGCCGGCGGATTCACAAACGCCTCCCGGTTGAACCAACGGAAGATGTTCCGTTCACCCTCCGGCAGGTTCCCATAGTCCACCGCGCCCGCCGCATAGTCCGGCCGGTTGTTTGCCCGCGAATCCACATTCGTGCCGCTCGGGTCCGTCGACCCGTTCGTGATCGGCGTCAGGAAGGGACCAGACTGGAACAACAGGATCCCGCTCAACTCCCATCCCCCCGCCAGAGCCTTCAGAACCCTCTCACGGCCGCTGCCCAACGCCGAACCGCTGCGCCCATACGGGAATTCGTAGTTGAACACCGTCAGCCACCGGTGCCGCCGCGTCGGCGACACGTTGCCGTAATCCAACCCCAGATTGAACCGGTCCGTCGGAACCGACCCCGCCTCACCCGCGAAACCCGTCGAGTTCGATCCCACCGAGTTGGTCAGGTTCTTCGACCATGCCCACGACGTCTGGAATCCCAGCCCGCTCGTAAACCGGCGATTCACCTCCAACAGCAGCGCGTTGTACTTCGACGACACCCCGTTGTCCCGGCTATACACAATCGCCCAGTTCGGGTACGGCCGCGCAGGCCGCACCGCCGCGTAGCCCCTGGTGTTCGGTTGCACCTGGTTCAAGTCGGGGCTCGAATACATCTTGATCGAATGCGATCCCTGATACGTCACCCGCAGCCCGGTGTTCCACCCCAGATCGCGTTCAATCGTGAAGTTCCACTGCTGCGAATACGGCGTCGGCCCGTCGATCTGATTCCCTCGCCGGAAGTCCGCGTTGCCCACTGCCGGCAGTGTTCCCAGGCCGGTCCCAAACGGATTCGGAAACGCCAGGTTCGGCTGGCCGGCCACCAGCGAGTTGTCGTACGTCCGCGTGTCCGAGGTGTGAATTCCCGTCAGCGAATAGAACACCGCGCCCAGAATCGTCACCGCGAACACGCCGTACCCGCCCCGGATCACCGTCCGGTTTCCCCACGGCCGGTACGCAAACCCGATGCGCGGCATGAAGTTGTTCGTGTCCGTGGTCCGCAGCCGCGACGGAATCCCGGCCTGCGCCGCCGTCACAATCGGCGTGTTCCCAATCGATGCCCGAAACGGAGCTGACGTCAGCCGGAGGCTCTCGTCGTTCGGCACAATCACCCGCCCGCCCGGCGTGTCGCGGTCGAAGTTCGCAAGCTGCAGCGTGCGATCCCAGAACGGCTGCTGAATCTCGTACCGCAGCCCGTAGTTCAGCGTCAACTTTGAGGTCACCTTCCAGTCATCCTGCGCGTAGTAGGCGTGATGAATTGCTGTTCCGTCAATGTCCGGACTCGTGTTCGCCACCCGCGTCCGCTGCGGAAAGCCCAGCAGAAAATCGGCAAACGGACTCCCGCTGAACATCCCGTTGAACCGGTACTCGCCCAAATCGTCCCCGGCGAAGAATGAGATATTGTCGGTGGCCCGCAGCCGCTTCACGTCCAGCCCAAACTTGAAGGTGTGCTTGCCGCGCGTCCACGTCAGGTTGTCCGTGAACTGATAGTTCAGGCTCAACTGTTTGAAGCCGCGTGAACGCCCCGTGCCGGCAAAGCCCGTGATGCCAAAGTCCGGCGTGCTCGCCACCTTCGGCGGATCGCTCCGCAGCCCCTGAATTCCAAGCTGCTTCACCAGCGCCGGGCCATCAAACGATTGTCCGTTCGGTCCGAAATCCACGTTCCGCGGCCGGTCCGAGAACCCGAACCGGAACTCGTTCACCATCGTCGGCCGCAGCACGTTGTTGTAAGCCGCCGTCAGCGTCCGCGCGTACAACGCCTCCCGAAGGTCGCCCAGCGGCGTCAGCGCAAGCGGCGATTGCTGCACAACGTGTTTCCACGAATAACGCACAAAGATGTTCTGCCGGTCGTTGAACAGATGGTCGCCGCGCACGTCGTACTGGTCGTTGTTGTTCGCCTGCGGCCTCTGAAACCGCAGATTGGGGTTCGCGATGTTGTCCCCCGTCGCCTGGTTCACGCGCGGATACAGAGCCTCCAGCACGCCCCGCGAAATGCCTGCGATGCGCGCCGCCGGAATCATGTTCCCCGCGAACGGAGCCGTCCCGCGCGGGTCGCGAATCGGCGCCGCCACG
>Ga0194132_10006020_pt1 | contig 19161 bp, 13 predicted proteins | sample TA2KigOf80mmetaG_FD_148612 | JGI IMG/M metagenome (GOLD analysis project Ga0194132, IMG submission 148612) | Freshwater microbial communities from Lake Tanganyika, Tanzania - TA2015054 Kigoma Offshore 80m | ecosystem: Environmental > Aquatic > Freshwater > Lake | place: Tanzania: Lake...
CGGCACGGTCACACCTCCCGTACCATTCAAGTAGAGGGCGCTCCCTTGGGCTTGCACGCTTCCAGCGAGGAAAGTGAACGCGCCAAACAACACCAAAGAGATACGAGCGAGATTGAGAGCCATGAGCAAGCTACTCCGTGGGGAGACGGGATCGAGGCCAGACCAAGACGGCCGTGTGATAGAAACGACTTCGAGCGCGTCTGCGGACACAAAATCCGTGTTCGCCCCAGTCGTGGCCCACGTCCGTGCCTTGGCATCCCACCGCGAGCGGACCCGCAGGAAGCGTAGGCGCGCTTCGCTTCGGCGGGACGTCGGGAGACGGAACAGGATCACGGAGGGCCGGGTGACGCGGCGCTCGGCCAGGAGGGTGCCGAGGCCAGCCCGAGGGCGGCGACGTGCACGGCGTCATGGCCCGCGTCGCACAGTCCTTCCGCGAAACGAGGCGAAAGCTGGTTGTCGACGAGGAATCGCACGCGATTCAGCAGGCCCCGCCGACCTCACGAGACGTCGCGAAAGGGCAGCTCGCGATCGTCGACGGCCGCGGCCGCGTAGCGCAGGCACTCGCGGATGTCCTCGGGCTCTAGGTCGGGTAGCTCGGTCAGAATCTCGTCGACCGACAGGCCATCCGCGGTCATCCCGACGACGGTCGCAACGGGAATGCGCAGCCCGCGAACGCAGGCCACTCCCCCCATTTTCGCGGGATCCACGCTGATCCCAGGGAACTTGCTTACCACGAGGAGGCGACTAGCACAGTCACATCGGGACCGGCGTGAATGGCCGCTGCCGGGCCGAAGCGGACACTGGGGTCCCAGACTGCGGAGCCCGATCCACGGCCTAGGGGAGGACGGTGAACTGGAGGGCGTTGGTGAGGTTGGTGAGGCTGGGGGACTGGGGGTCGCGGTACCAGAACTGGGCGTAGACGGGGCGGCCGGGGGTGAGGAGGGGGTCGGACTGGAGGCGGGAAGAGAAGTCGCGCAGCAGGGTGCCGGAGCAGGGCGTGGAGGGGGAGCCGCCGGAGTCGATCAGGCTGGAGCGCAGGACGGGGGGGGCGATCCAGAGGTTGCCGCCGCTCAGGGGGACTTGCTTGGGGGCGAAGCCGTAGAGCAGGAGGCCGTCGCGGTCGGGGATGACGGAATCGGCGCGCAGGACGAAGGGCGGGTTGGCGGAGGGCGAGGCGAGGCCGGTCGAGCCCATGCGGGCGACGCAGCCGCCGCTCGCGACCTGCGCGGTGCCGTAGGAGAGCGGGTTTGCTTCGGGCACGGGCAAGGTGAGCCACGAGAGCGCGGCCGCGTCGTGGCGCACCGTGAGCGTGAACGGGTCGAGGGACGGGGCGTAGCGCAAGATCGCGCCGGGCGGCGGCTCGTGCACGAGCATGTTGGAGAGGCGCAGCTCGAGCCGATGGCCGACGGCGAACTCGTAGCACTGGCCGCCGAGGTACACGGTCGTCGGGCCCGCGGGCGCGCCTTGGCCGAAGTGCACGCCACTGGTGACGTAGCGCTCTTCTCCCGCCGGATTGAGGTCCCACAGCGAAACCGCAGCCTGCCAGTCGGCGCCGAGCGCGAGCAGGTCAAGACGCACCTGTGGGGCACCGACGATGCGCAGCGGGGCCGTGAGCGCGGGCGTGCGCCAGGTGAGCACGCGCCGCTCGATCTCCTGCTCGATCATCGGCAGGCGGAACTCGGTGGCGATCAGTTCGACGGGGCCGAAGCCGGCGGCGACGTCCTGCACGAGCAACTCGTCGGGCTCGTCGCCGCTGGGCTCGACGGGAGTGAGCAGCGCGCCTTGGCGCAGGTGCAGTCGCACGGGCCGCGAATCCGGCGGCGGCCACACGGACGACTGGCGCCGCTCCCAAGCGGTCTGGTTCGAGAGGTAGGCCACCGCGGAGGCCGGCGTCTGCGCATAGGTCACGCGCGGGCCCGTCTCGATGCCATTCTGCTGCCCCTTGAGAAAGCGCTCGAACCACTGACGGCGGAACGAATCGCGCAACGCCATCTCGCCGACCGCGTTCGGCGTGCTGTGGCCGCCGGTGCCGAGGTAGAGCTTGTGCGGCACGCCGGCGGGGAGCGCGTCGAGGGCCTCGAGCAACGAGCGCAGCGGGAACCAGTAGTCGTCCCAAGCTCCCATCGCGAGCAACGGCACCGTGACTTGCGGCATGACGGGGCGCGGGTCGCGCGAGGGATCGGAGACGAGCGCGGCCCACAGCAGGGGATCGCGGTCGATCACGGCGCGCTCGGCGTCGGCGACGATGCCGTAGTCGAAGCGCACGGACGCACCCGAAGGGCCGAGCAGCGCCGAGGCGAGGCTGCAGTGCAGGCCCGCGGACTGCGGCGAGAAGGCCGCGAAGAAATCGGCCGTGAGGTTCGTGACGACCAGCGCGTCGATGTCGGGATACGTGCCGCCGCGCCAGGGATTGGGCTCGATGGGAGCGTTCTCGCGACCGGCGAGCGAGAGCGAGAGGATCGCGCCCTGCGAGGTGCCCGCGAGGCCGAGACGGCCGACGTCCACGACGCCGGGGTAGGTCGCGCCGAGCCACTCGATCACCTCGACGAGGTCGAGGCGCTCGCGCAGACTCCAGAGCGTGTGGCGGCCCGAGTGGGTCTCGTGGCCGCGCACGTCGAACGTCAGGGTCGCGTAGCCGGCGGCCGCAAAGGAGCGCGCGAAGCTGGCGGGACCGTGTTGGTCACCGAACAGGCCGTGGATGAAGACGATCACTGGCCAGCCGCACGGACCGGCGGAGTCGCGCGGATGGCGCAGCGTCGCGGTCGTGACCTCGCCGTCGCTGAAGGTCAACGGCAGGTCGAAGACCTCGTCGTACGCGAACCCTTCTGCCGGCGCGGGCGGATCGGAACACTGCAGCGCACAGGCCAGCGCAAGGTGGACGAGGGCAGACATCGGAGGCAGGCAGCGGGGGCGTCTGGGGGGACTCGAACTCCATTCTAGGCGGTCGCGGCGAATCGGAAGGGAACAAGTTCTGGATCCGGGCCTTGCGGGGCACCCCGCGCGCCGGTCCGGGGGCTGGAATCCGACCTCGCGGCAGGTTCCCATGCTCCCCCCATGCAGACCGCATCCGCCCCGCTCGTCGAGCTCCACCGGCTCGGCCAGTCGATCTGGTTCGATTTCATTCGGCGCGACCTGCTCGACTCCGGTGAGCTCGCGCGCATGGCCGAGCGGGATTGCCTGATGGGCGTCACTTCCAACCCTGCGATCTTCGAGAAGGCCATCGCCAGCGGGAGGGAGTACCGCGCCGACCTCGCGGCGATGAAGGAGCTGTGCGCCCGCGATCCCAAGCGCGCCTACGAGCGGCTCGCGATCGCCGACATCCAGCGCGCCTGCGACCAGCTCGCTCCCGTGCATGCGCGCAGCGGCGGGCGCGACGGCTACATCAGCCTCGAGGTCAGCCCGAAGCTCGCGCACGACACGGCGGGCACGCTCGAGGAAGCGCGGCGGCTGTGGAGCGAGGTTGCGCGCGCGAACCTGATGATCAAGGTGCCCGCCACCAAGGCCGGCGTCCCGGCGATCCGCGCGCTCATCGCCGAGGGCGTGCATGTCAATGTGACGCTGCTGTTCTCCGTCGACGCGTACCTCGCGGTCGCCGACGCCTACATGAGCGGGCTCGAGGAGCGCGCGGCGCGCGGCGGGCGCATCGACGCGACGAGCAGCGTGGCGAGTTTCTTCGTGAGCCGCGTGGACTCGGCGCTCGACCCGCGCCTCGACGCTCTCGCGAGCGATCCGGCTCGCGCGGCGACGGCGGCGAAGCTGCGCGGCAAGATCGCGATCGCCAATGCCAAGCGCGCGTATCAGGCCTATCTCGGCCTCAGCGCGTCGCCGCGCTGGCAGGTGCTCGCGGCGCGCGGCGCGCGAGCGCAGCGCCTGCTGTGGGCTTCGACGGGAACGAAGGACGCGCGCTACAGCGATGTGCGCTATGTCGAAGAGCTGATCGGGCCCGACACGGTGAACACGGTGCCGCCGGCGACGCTCGACGCGTTCCGCGACCACGGTCGCGCGCGCGCGAGCCTCGTCGAAGATGCGGCCGAGGCGCAGGCGCAGCTCGACCAGCTCGCGCTGCTCGGGCTCGACCTCGACGCCACCTGCGAGCAACTGCTCTCCGAGGGCGTGAAGCTCTTCGACACGGCGTTCGACACCTTGCTCGCGGCCGTGGCGGCACAGGGCAAGTGAGCGCTCCCCCACCGGCACGAAGGCGCGGAGAAACTGCATGAAACTGGCGATGATCGGGCTCGGTCGCATGGGCGCCAACATGGCCCGGCGACTGATGCAGGGCGGACACGAGGTGGTCGCGCACGACATGAGCGCGGAGAGCGTGCAGGCGCTCGCACAACACGGCGCACAGCCTGCGTTCACGCTCGCGGAACTGGTCGCGAAGCTGCCGGCGCCGCGCGTGTGCTGGGTGATGGTGCCCGCGGGCGAGCCGACGGAGAAGACGATCGCGGAGCTCGGCGCGCTGCTCTCCCCCGGCGATGTCGTGATCGACGGCGGCAACTCGTACTTCAAGGACGATGTGCGCCGCGCGGCCGAGCTCGCGCGCAAGGGCGTGCGCTACATCGACGTCGGCACGAGCGGCGGCGTATGGGGACTCGAGCGCGGCTACTGCCTGATGGTCGGAGCGGAACGCGCGGCCTTCGAGTTGCTCGAGCCCGCGCTGCGCACGCTCGCGCCGGGGCAAGGCGACACGCCGAGCGCCGCGGGGCGCGGAGCGCGCAGCAGCACCGCCGAGCAGGGCTACCTGCACTGCGGCCCGGTCGGCGCCGGACACTTCGTGAAGATGATCCACAACGGCATCGAATACGGCCTGATGCAGGCCTACGCCGAAGGACTCGACATCCTGAAGTGCGCGAGCGCTGCGAGCGTGCCCGCGACGCAGCGCTACGACTTCGACCTGGCCGACATCTGCGAGCTGTGGCGGCGCGGCAGCGTGGTCGGCTCGTGGCTGCTCGACCTCACCGCGTCGGCGCTCGCGGAGCAGCCGAAGCTCGAGAAGTACACGGGCGTGGTCGCCGATTCCGGCGAGGGACGCTGGACCGTGCAGACCGCGATCGAGGAAGCCGTGCCCGCGCCGGTGCTGACCGAGGCGCTCTACGCGCGCTTCCGCTCGCGGCAGGAACACACCTTCGGCGAAAAGGTGCTCTCGGCGATGCGCGAGAAGTTCGGCGGGCACGTCGAGGCGAAGAAGTGAGCGTCGCGGACGGCGTCGACCTGCTCGAGAGCGCGGTCCCCATCGCGGGCCGCAAGGCGCCGCCGTGCGCGATCGTGATTTTCGGAGCCGCGGGCGACCTCACGCAGCGCAAGCTCGTGCCGTCGGTCTACAACCTCGCCACGCAACGGCTGCTGACATCGACGGGCACGGCCGTCATCGGCATCGGTCGCCGCGAGCTCGACGACACGGAATTTCGCGAGCATCTCGGGCGGGAGCTCGCCGGGCACATCGGCGAGAGCTTCGATGCAGGCGTGTGGAACTGGCTCGCGCCACGCACGAGCTATGTGCGCGGCAACTTCGACGAGCCGGACCTGTACGCGCGGCTCGCGCAGGCGCTCGAGAGCGCGCGTACGCAGTCCGGCACGCAGGGCAACGCGCTCTTCTACCTCGCCGTCGCGCCGGAATACTTCGGGCTCATCGCGCGCAAGCTCAAAGAGCACGGGCTGCTTGAGGAGACCGACGGCGCGTGGCGCCGCGTGATCGTCGAGAAGCCCTTCGGCCACGACCTCGCCAGCGCGCGCGCGCTCAACCGCGAGCTCTCGCAGACGCTGCGCGAGTCGCAGGTCTATCGCATCGACCACTACCTCGGGAAGGAGACCGTGCAGAACCTGATGGTGCTGCGCTTCTCCAACGCGATCTTCGAGCCGATCTGGAATCGCCGCTACATCGACCATGTGCAGATCACGGTGGCCGAGACGCTCGGCGTCGAGAAGCGCGGCGGCTACTACGACAAAGCCGGCGCCCTGCGCGACATGGTGCCCAACCACATCTTCCAGCTGATCTCGCTGGTCGCGATGGAGCCGCCGATCTCGTTCCAGGCGGATGCGGTGCGCGACGAGCAGTGCAAGGCGCTGCGCGCGATCCAGGCGTACACGCCGGAGGATGTGCAGCGCAAAGTCGTGCGCGGCCAGTACGCGGCGGGCACGGCGGGCGGGCGGCAGATGCCCGATTACCGCGGGGAACACGCGGTCGATCCGATGTCGAGCACCGAGACATTCGTGGCGATGAAGCTCGCCATCGACAACTGGCGCTGGTCCGATGTGCCGTTCTACCTGCGCGTCGGCAAGGCGCTGCCGCGGCGCACGACCGAGATCGCGATCCAGTTCCGCCGGCCGCCGATGATGCTGTTCCGCAACACGGAGGTCGATCGCACGAAGTCGAATGTGCTCGTGATCCGCATCCAGCCCGACGAGGGCATCGCGCTCAAGTTCGGCGCCAAGGTGCCCGGCGCGTCGCTGCGACTCGGCTCGGTGTACATGGACTTCAGCTACTCGGACCACTTCGGCTCGACCCCCGCGACGGGCTACGAGCGACTGCTGTTCGACGGCATGCTCGGCGACCAGACGCTGTTCCAGCGCGCCGACATGGTCGAGGCGAGCTGGGCCGTGGTCGATCCGATCCTCGCGCTGTGGAAGTCGCTGCCGCCCGGGCACTTCCCCAACTACCACGCCGGCACGAGCGGCCCCGCGGACGCGAGCGAGCTGCTCGAGCGCGACGGACGCCGCTGGCGCAACAACCTCGACTGATGCGCGTGCACAGCGTGAAAGCGGGCCCGTGACGACGCGCAGGACAGCACTCGTGCAGCGCAGGGACGCCGCGGCGCTCGCAGAGCACGCGCGCGCAGTCGTGCTCGAGCAAGCTCGTTCCGCGATCGCGGAGCGCGGCGCCTTCCGCATCGCGCTCGCAGGTGGTTCGACGCCGCGTGTGCTCTACCGCATGCTCGCGGCTTCGGAGGCGGAGTTCGCGCGCTGGCACGTGTACTTCGGCGATGAGCGCGCCGTGCCGCCTGAGCACGACGATTCGAACTACCGCATGGCGCGCGAGGCGTGGCTCGGCTCAGGGCTGGTGCCCCAGACGCAGGTGCACCGCATGCGCGGCGAGCTCGGAGCAGGCAGCGCGGCCGCGCAGTACGAGCGCGAGCTCGTCGAGAGCTTCGGCTCGCGCGAAGTGCCGCGCTTCGATCTCGTGCTGCTCGGCATGGGCGCCGACGGGCACACTGCGTCGCTCTTTCCGGGCACCACGGCACTCGTCGAGACGCGGCTCTTCGTGGCTTCGACATGGGTGGAGAAGCTCTCCGCGAATCGGATCACGCTGACGCTGCGCACGCTGAATGCCGCGCGGCAGGCGCTGTTTCTCGTCGCCGGAGCGGACAAGGCGCCGGCGCTGCGCGAAGTGCTGCACGCGCGCGAGGACGGTCCGCACCTGCCGGCGGCGCTCGTGCGCCCGTGGGAGGGCGCGCTCATGTGGCTCGTCGATTCCGCGGCGGCGAGCGCGCTCGCATCAACCTGAACTACACTTGGGGGCGTGGAGAGCATCGGCTACGAGTTTCGCGATCCGAGCCTGCTCGCGCAGGCGCTGACGCACGCGTCCGTGCAGGGCGGGCGCGACAACGAGCGCCTCGAGTTCCTCGGCGATGCCGCGCTGAACCTCGCGACCACCGAGCTGCTCTTCGCTCGCGAGCCGGCACTCTCCGAAGGCGCGATGACGGAGATCAAGGCCGCGGTCGTGTCGCGGCGTGCCTTGGCCGAGAGCGCGCGCGAGCTCGGTCTGGACGCGGGCGCCGCGCTCGGCAAGGGCCTGCAAGGCCGCGCGCTGCCCGTGTCCGTGCTCGCCAATCTCTACGAGGCCGTGCTCGGCGCGATCTACATCGACGGCGGCTTCGAGCCCGCGCGAGCGTTCGTGCAGCGCACGCTGGCTACGACGCTCGCCGACGCGGAGCGCGAGCTCGCCAGCGCGAATCCCAAGCAGCGCCTGCAGCACCTCGCGCAGGCACGGTGGGCGACGCTTCCCGACTACGAGTTGCTCGAGACGCGCGGCGAGGCGCACGCGCGGGCCTTCCTCGTGCGTGCCAAGCTCGGCGAGCGCGCCTTCCCCTCCGCCTGGGGCCGCACGCGCAAGGAAGCCGAGCGCTGGGCCGCTCACGAGGCGCTGCTCGCGCTCGCGGACGGATCGGGCGACATGGCGACGAACGAAGCCTGAGCGAACGCGGCCGCGGGCGACCGACGCACGCGCTCGCAGGTCAGCGAAAGGCGCGCGGATCGCGTGCTCGCTGGGGAATCCCAAGCGAGCTCCGAGCTAGGATGCGGCGATGGAGTCGTCTCAGGGAAGTGCGCGGATCGATGCGGCGACGCTGCCGCAGGTCGAGCAGCTCGAGCGGCTCCTGCGCGAGCGGCCGGAGGTGTCGGCGGGCGGGCTGTGGGGATCGGCGCAGGCGCTGGTGCTCTCCGAGCTCGCGCGCCGCTCGAAGCAGCCGTGGATCGTGATCGTCTCGGGCGATGCCGAGGCCGACGCGCTGCGCGACGACCTCGAGTTCTTCGGCCTACAGGCGGCGCTGTTTCCTGCGCGCGAGGGCGGCAAGGGTCGCCTCGACGGCGGCGACCTCGGCGCGATTCGCCAACGCATCGAGCTCGCGCAGCGCCTCTCCGGTCCGGTCGAGGCGCGGCCGCGCGTGATCGTCGCGTCGCTGCTCGCGCTGCTGCAGCCGCTGCCCAAGCCCGGCGACCTCGCCGCTGCGACCTTGCATCTCTCACTTGGGCAGAAGCTCTCGACCGAGCAGTTCCTCAAGCAACTCGTCGACGCGGGCTACGAGCGCGTGCCGCTCGTCGAGCGCGCCGGAGAAGTCTCGCTGCGCGGCGACATCCTCGATGTGTTCCCATTCGCGAGCGAGCTGCCGCTGCGCATCGAGCTCTTCGACGACGCGGTCGAGAGCCTGCGCACGTTCGATCCGCTCGAGCAAAAAAGCGTTCAGAAGCTCGAGCAGGTCGCCGTGTGCATCGCACGCGACGCGGGCGGCGTCGAAGACGGCAGCGGCATCGCTCCTGCGCTGCTCTTCCCGCCGCAGGCCGTGGTCGCCGAGCTCGAGCCGCTGCGCATCGAGGACCGCGCCAACGGGCTCTCGATCCAGTCCGCGTCGCACCAGCGCGAACTCGGCGTGCTGTGGCAAGCGCGCGACGCGCGCCGCCGCCTGCGATTGCAGAGCCTGCCCGCGAAGGATGTGCACTTCGACACGCGCTCCGTGCAGGCGCTCTCCGGCGGCATTCGTCAGGCGAGCGAGCTGCTGCGCGAGGCGACCGCGGATGGCACGCGCGCCCTCGTGCTGTGCCGCACACAGGCCGAGGAGCATCGCTTCCGCACCGTGCTCGCGGATGCGGGCGGCGTCGAGCGCGTCGAGACGCGCGTCGGCTCGGTCGCCAAGGGCTTCCGCTTTCCGGCGCTGGCGCTCATCGTCGTCGATCACCACGAGCTCGTCGGCATCGTCGGCGCGCGCCGCGTCAGCGCCACCAAGGCCGCGCACCGCACGCGCGCGCTGCAGTCCTTCTTCGACCTGAAGGTCGGCGACTTCGTCGTGCACGCGGTGCACGGCCTCGCGCTCTACAAGGGCCTCGTGCGCATGGCGCGCGGCGGCGGCGAGGAGGAGCACCTGCACCTCTCGTTCGCCGAGGAAGTCAGCCTGTATGTGCCCGCGACGCGCATCGACCTCGTCCAGCGCTACATCGGCGCGGGCGCCGCGCCGGTGCTCGACAAGATCGGCAGCCAGTCGTTCCGCAAGCGGCGCGAGAAAGTCGAGCGCGCGCTGTTCGATCTGGCGAGCGACCTGCTCGAAGTGCAGGCCAAGCGCGAGCTCAAGCAGCGCACGCCGTGGCGCTGCGATCCGGTTCTGCTCAAAGACATGATCGGCGCGTTCCCCTACGCCGACACGCCCGATCAGGCGCAGGTCGACGGCGACATCGCCGAGGATCTCGAGGGCCTGCGGCCGATGGACCGCCTGCTGTGCGGCGATGTCGGCTTCGGCAAGACCGAGATCGCGGTGCGCGCGGCCTTCCGCGTCGCGGCCGCCGGCGGGCAGGTCGCCGTGCTCGTGCCGACCACCGTGCTCTCCCACCAGCACTTCCTCTCGTTCCGCGAGCGGCTGGCCGATTTTCCGCTCGAGATCGGCGTGCTTTCGCGCACCGTGACGGGCGTCGACGAGAAGCAGGTGCTCGCGGGCATTGCGAGTGGCGAGATCGACATCGCGATCGGCACGCACCGGCTGCTCTCGAAGGACGTCAACTTCAAGAACCTCGGCCTCGTGATCATCGACGAGGAGCAGCGCTTCGGCGTCACGCACAAGGAGCACTTCAAGTCGCTGCGCGCGATGGTCGATGTGCTCGCGCTCTCGGCGACGCCGATCCCGCGCACGCTGCACATGTCGCTCGCCGGCGTGCGCGACATCTCCGCGCTCTCCTCGCCCCCGCCCGGACGTTTGGAGGTCGAGACGCGCATCGTCGATCGAGGCGATCGCGAGTTCGTGCGCGACGCCCTGCTGCGCGAGAAGAATCGCGACGGGCAGGTGTTCTTCCTGCACAACCGCGTCAGTACGATCCTGCACATGGCACGCGCGCTGCAGGAGCTCGTGCCCGAGTGCTCGTTCGCGATCGGCCACGGCCAGATGCCCGCGAAGGAGCTCGAGGCGGTGATGGACTCGTTCTCGCGCGGCGAAGTCGATGTGCTCGTGGCGACCACGATCGTCGAGAACGGCCTCGACATCCCCGCCGCCGGCACGATCCTGATCGACGAGGCGGACCACTACGGACTCTCGGAACTGCACCAGCTACGCGGTCGCGTCGGGCGCGGCTCGCACAAGGCGCACTGTTTCCTGCTCGTCGATCCGCTCAAGCCGATGAAGGAGATCGCGCGCGAGCGGCTCAAGGCGCTCGAGGAGATGGCGGCGCTCGGCTCCGGCTTCGCGATCTCGATGAAGGACCTCGAGCTACGCGGCGCGGGCAACATCCTCGGGCCCCAGCAGTCGGGCCACATCGCGTCCGTCGGCTACGACCTCTACTGCCGCCTGCTCAAGGAGACGGTCGAGCGTGTGCGGCAGGGCGCCTCTCGCGACGCCGTCACGCCGGAGTCGCGGCTCGCGGCGGGAGTCGAGCTCGAGCTCGGCCTGCGCGCCTTCCTGCCCGAGGGGTGGATCCCCGAGCAGGCCACGCGGCTCGAGATCCTGCGCCAACTCGACACGATCCACTCGGCCGAGGCCGCCAGCGAACTCGAAGGCGTGCTGCGCGACCGCTTCGGCCGCCTGCCGAGGGAGGCGCGCGCGCTGGTGCAGAGCTTCAAGCTGCGCGCCCGCGCACTCGAGCTCGGGCTGACGCGCATCTCGTGGCGCGGCGAGATCTACCTGCTCGAGTTCAAGGACCGCGTGACGCTCGAGCACGCGCTGGCCAGCCGCAAGGTCGACCTGCGCCCGATCCGCACCGGCCTCGCGCACCTCGTGATCCCGACCTCGCGCAGCGCGCCCGACAAGGCGCTGGCGTGGCTGGAGGAACTCTTGCAGGGCTCGCCGCAGGGTTCGACAATCCCGGCGGCTCGTCCCTGATGCTCTCCCTGCTCCTCGCCCTCGCCGCGGCCACCAAGCCGCCCCAGAACCCGCTGCCGCGGGAGGGCGAGAGCGCGGCGCCCGATGCGCAGGGCGAGCGCTCAGCGCTCGACGCCACGCCCCAAGTGGCGCCCGCTCCCGGACCGGCGACCGCGCCGGAGGTCCTGAACGGCGTCTACCTGATCGTCAACGAAGAGGTCGTCACGCTCGCCGAGTTCTATCGCGAGTTGCGCCGGCGCGGGAAGTCGGTGACCAACGAGGAGGAGCGCCGCAAGCTCTTTCAAGAGAGCCACGCCGACTTTGTGCGCACGCGGCTCATGACTCAGGCTGGTCGCGACCTCGGCTTCGACGCCGCCCGCGTCGACTCGCTCGTCGACGACGACCTCGAGGGCTTCATCGAGGACGCGGGCAGCGCGTCGGCCTTCGGCGAGCAGCTCAAGGCCTCGGATCTCGACGCCGAGACCCTGCGCGCGCAGCGTCGCGACTTCTATTTCCGCGAGTTCTGGCTGCGCTCGATCGACGGCCGCGATCCCGGCGTCTCGGGCCGGCCCTATGTCGACCGGTTCGTGCGCCCCGGCCGCATGCTCTACCTGTACCGCCGCCAGCCGATCGCGCAGCTCTTCCCCTCGACCATCCAGCTGCAAGCCATCCTCGTCAGCGCCGCTCAGGCCGGATCTGCTCAGAAGGCCCTCGACCTCGCCAAGGCCCTGCGCGAGCGCGCGCTCGGGGGCGAGGACTTCGGCGCGCTGGCGGAGACCTACTCGGCCGACGGGGAGAGCCGCCGCCGCAAGGGCCTGCTGCCGAAGAGCGAGCTGGCGCGGGCCCGCGAGGCGTTCCCGGACTTCGCCGAGTTCATCGACAGCGCCGCGGCCGGAGCGATCAGCGAGCCCTCCAGCCTGCGGGTCGAAGGCGAGCTCGTCGGCTTCCTGCTGATGCGCGTGGCCGAGCTCGAGCGCCGCGACGATGTCGACTTCACCGACCGCGATGTCCAGCGGCTGCTGCGCGAGCGCGACCTGAGGGCGCTCGGGGAGCTGCGGCGCGATCTGGAAGTCAACGACCTCTACCGCGCGGCCTATATCTGGCCACCGGAGGCTCGAGTGACGCGCCAAAGGGACGCCCAGGCGAACCCATCGCGCGGCCCCTCGCAGCCCGCGCCCCAGAACTAGCCCCCTCGAGAAACCCGCCGTGGGTTCCTCGCAGGGTGTTCCTAGGAGGCGGTTGCCGAGGCCTCCCGTCGCTATAGTGTGAACCCCCACACACCACGGGCGTTGGAGTCCCATGTGATGGCCCCCAAGGGCCGTCGCACCATCCAACGCCCACCCGGCGGCCCCGGGGACGGTCCGACGCCGCGCGGCATTCCTGCCGAGCGGGCAGGGAGCCGCCCCGCTGCCCCGCCGGAGGCCCCCTGGAGCCTGTCGATGTCCCAGCAATCCAACGACTACTCGAACATCCATGTCGAATCCTCGCTCCCCAAGGCTTGGGAGCGCGAGGAAACCTTCAACGACATCCTCTACGACTGGATGAGCCGCGCTCCGTGGCTGGCCTTCTCGGCGGCGGCCCACCTGATCATCGTGCTGATCATGATGGCCATCCCCTGGGATCAGTTGGGCAAGCAGCAGGAGCGCAAGATCGAGGCCAGCATCGAGGCTGCGCCGGAAGAGGTGTTCGAGGACCCGCCGGAAGAAGAGCCGGAGCTCGAGGAAGAAGACCCCACCGAGGAGCCGGTCCTCAAGGACGCCGAGGTCTCCGACCACAACGAAGAAGACACCGACCAGGACTTCGAGTCGGTGGAGGGAGATCCCGACTTTTCCTCCGACTCGCCTTTCGACTCGAAGGCCTTCAACGATGTGATCGGCATCGGTGGCGGCGCCGGTGGCAAGTTCGGCGGACGCTTCGGCGGCCGCAAGAACCTCAGGGCCCGCGGCGGCTCGGGCACCGAGCAGGCGCTCAAGGACGGCCTCGAGTGGCTGCGCTGGCACCAGAGCGAAGACGGCTCATGGGATTGCGACGGCTTCATGGCGAACTGCGGCAAGATCGGGCCGACGACCTGCACCGACCCCGGCGAGGCGCTCCACGATGTCGGCATGAGCGGGCTGGCGCTGCTCGCCTTCCTCGGCGACGGCAACACCACCCGCGATGGCCCCTACAAGGACCAGGTCGCCAAGGGCATCAAGTTCTTGAAGGAGCAGCAGGACCCCGACACCGGCCTGCTCGGCGAGAAGCTCGGCCACTCGTTCCTCTACAACCACTCGATCGCGGCGCTTGCGGTCAGCGAGGCCTACTACTTCTCGAAGTCGCCCGTGATCAAGCGCACGGCGCAGGACGCGATCAACTTCATCACCATCGCCCGCAACCCCTACGGTGCGTGGCGCTACGATGTGCCGCCCTCGGGCGACAACGACACCTCGGTCACGGGCTGGTGCGTGTTCGCGCTCAAGAGCGCCGAAGAGGCCGAGCTCAAGATCGACCCGGAGGCCTTCCGCGGCGCCGCGACCTGGATCGACGAGGTCACCGACCCCGTCACCGGCCGCTGCGGCTACGACTCGATCGGCAGCCCCTCCTCGCGCATCACGCGCGTGAACGAGCACTTCCCGACCGACAAGGGCGAGGCGATGACGGCCGTGGCGCTACTGTGCCGCTTCTTCCTCGGACAGGATCCGGACAAGACGCCGGTGATGGCGAAGCACGCCGACCTGCTCAAGACCAAGCTCCCCAAGTGGGATCCGGATGGCTTCGGCATCGACTTCTACTACTGGTACTACGGCTCCTACGCCATGTACCAGATGGGCACCGACAAGTACTGGGAGCAGTGGAACAAGGCCATGAAGTCGGCCGTGGTCGACTCCCAACGCCGCGACGGCGACGAGAAGGGCTCGTGGGACGCGAAGGTCGACCCGTGGGGCTTCTCGGGCGGCCGCGTGTACACCACGGCGCTCGGCGTGCTGTGCCTCGAGGTGTACTTCCGCTACGCGAAGGTGCTGGGGGCACGCTGAGCGCGGCCTGACGGATCGAAATCGACGCGCGGGCGGCTCGCAAGGGCCGCCCGCGCCGCTTTTCCGCGGGAGCGCGCAACACAAGTCGAGCGACGCGCTGCGCGAAGACGGCTGGTACTCTCGCGTCGCGTGAAGATCCGCTTCGCTCTCGCGTGCCTGCTCGCGTTCGTCGCCTCGTGCGGCGAGACGCGCGAGCGCCGCAATGTGCTGCTCGTGACGCTCGACACGACACGCTTCAACGCTCCGGGCTTCATGGGCAACAAGGAGCGACCGACGCCGAACCTCGATGCGCTGGCAGAGGAATCCCTCGTCTACGAGCAAGCGCGCACGGTGACGCCGCTCACGATGCCGGCGCACTGCTCGATGCTGACGGGGCTCTACCCGCCGCGCCACACGATCTCGGCGAACGGCGCGCGGCCGCTGCCGAGTGCGGCGCGCACGCTCGCGGAGTACGCGCAGGCCGAAGGCGTGCAGACCGGCGCGTTCGTCGCGTCGATCGTGCTCGACCGCTCGTTCGGGCTCGCGCAGGGCTTCGAGACGTACGAGGGCGTCGAGCCGCCGCAGGACAAGACCGCGCCGAGGATCTCCGAGCTGAAGGCGAGCGATGTGCTCGGTCGAGCGCGCGCGTGGCTCGAGGCGCGCGACCGCGAGCGGCCATTCCTCGCGTGGATCCACCTCTTCGACGCGCACGAGCCCTACGAGCCGCCGCCCGAGTTCGCCGGCATGCGCAGCGCCTACCTTGGCGAGCTCGCATACATGGATCGCGAGCTCGGCCAGCTCTTCGACGCGCTGCGTGCCGACGGAACGCTCGAGCGCACGCTGGTGATCGTGATCGGAGACCACGGCGAAGGGCTCAACCAGCACTCCGAAGTCACGCACGGCTGGTTCTGCTACGACAGCACCGTGCGCGTGCCGATGCTCGTGCGTTCCCCCGATGGCTGGCGCAAGGGCGAGCGCTCGAAGGAGAGCGTCAGCGTCGTCGATGTCTTTCCCACGGCTCTCGCAGCTCTCGGGCTCGAAGCGCCGCGCGACATCGATGGCGTGAGCCTCGATCACGCGCTCGTGCCGGACGCGCGTGGCGTCTACTTCGAGTGCTTCAACGGCGCGGAGAACTTCGGCTGGAGCCCGCTCGTCGGCTGGGCCGATGCGCGCGTGAAGTACATTCACTCGAGCGCGCCCGAGCTCTTCGACCTCGAGCAGGATCGGCAGGAGCAGCGCAATCTGATCGCGGGGCGCGATGTCGACGCGGCTCGCATGCTGGCGGAGATCCGCCGCGTACGCTCCGGGTCCGCGCTCGTGCGCGATCGCGACGAGAGCGTGAATCCTGAAGCGCAGCGTGCGCTACGCGGCTTGGGCTATGTCGATGCCGGGCAAGACAGCGGTGCGCGTCTCGATCCACTCGCGCCCGGGAACTTGCCGGCGCCCGGGCAGCGCAAGGAGGAACTCAAGCTCTTTCAGTCCGCATCGGGTCTCTCCGCGCGCGGCGAGCTCGTGCCGGCGATCGCGCAGTGGCAGGAGCTGCTGGCGCGCTTCCCGGAGAATCACACGGCGCGCTCGCTGTGCGCCGCAGACCTGATCCGCGCGCTGCGGCCCGGCGAGGCGCTGCCGCTGCTCGAAGCGCTGCGCTCCACGCGCAGCCTGACCGCCAACGAGTGGAACAACCTCGGCTGGTGTCGCGAGCAGGCGGAAAAATTCGCGCGCGCGAGAGAGTGCTACGCCAAGGCGCTCGAACTCGATCCCGCGCACCCGTGGGCTGCCGAGAACCTCGCGCGCGTGCGCGAGCGCTGAGGCGTCAGCGCTGGACCATGCGCGTCCCGAGCAGCCGATCGACGAGGCCGAGCTGCGGACGCAGCACCGTGTAGGTCGCACCGCCGAGCATCGCGAGCAGCGCTGCGCCCATCCACAAAAAGTGCGCAGTACCGCTGTCGAGTACGAGCAGCGCGATGCCGAGGCTGGCGAGCGGCGAGAGAATGGTCAGCATGCGCGCGATCCACACGAGCGCTCCCGCCCGGCGTCCCCGCGGCCCGCGCAGGCGCAGACCGAACAGGCGCATCAGCACTCCGCCGCGAGTGAGCGCCGCGTACAGCGCCCAGAATGCACACACCGCAAGGATCGCCGCGCCCGCGACGCGCGGATTCTGACCCGAGACTTCGTTGCCTTCGAGCTGCAGATCGAGCGGGAGTCCGAGCGGAATGAGGAAAGAGAGTCCCATCACCAGCGCGCTCGATCCGACCTGCAGCACGCGTTGCTGGACCGTGACATGCGCGATGCGCTCGGAGAGTGCGACGAGCTCGGAGTGCAGTCGCCGCAGGTTGCGCGGCTCCCCGGACAGCACGGACTTCACGACCGCTTCCGCATGCCCGGGCATGTCGCGCGGAAGCTCGAACTCGTCCGAGAGCAGGATGCGAGCGAAGCGCGCCAGCAGCACATGGCGCTCGAGCGGCTCAGTTCCAGACGCAGCGATGCGGAAGTCGAGCACGCGCAGGTGGTGCGATCGATCGATCCAGAGCGAATCGAGCGAGATGGGGTCCGTTCCTGAAGAGAGCTCGTCGGTCAGCTCGACGAGCAGACGCAAGATCACTTGCCACGCAAGCTCGTCTTGCGGCGTGCGCCAGTTCACGAGGCTCTCCCCGCCCGGAGCCTCGAGCACGGTCCAGCGGTGGCCGGCATGCTCGAACGAGGCCAGCCAGCGCAGGCGCGTCGCGCGCTCGCGCTGCGCGAGAGCGAGGTCGACGGCGCTCTCCTCCGCACTCGCGGGCAGGATCCAGACATCGCGCTCGAGCAGCGCGTCCTCGCCTAGATACAGCGGACCGCGATCGGTGAACGCCACGCGACCGCGCAGCCGATAGCGATCGAGGATCCCGTCTCCCTCCACCTCGGCGAGCGGTGCGCGCGTCTCGACGCTCACGAGCTCGTGCGAGACGCGCTGCAGCGGCAGGGCCGACTGAGTGGTGCGCGTCCCGCTCCAGCGCTCGTGCAGTCCCGTGCGGGCGAAGAGCGTCGCGCGCGAGCCGCGCGGCGCGAGGAACAGCACGGCGAACCACACCATCGACCCCAGATCCTCGCGAGCCCACGCCACGCCGCCGAACGCGATCGTCGCGAGCGGAATGAGCAGCCCGGGCGCGAGCAGCACGCTCGTGCGCCACGCGGCGCGGCCGAATCCGACCGTGCGGGAGCCGCTCGACTCCACGCGCAGTCCCAGCGCCCACTTGCCAAGCCCGCGCCCCCACAGGCCTTCGAACAGCGTGAAGTAGAAGAGCCTGAAGAGCGTGAGGCCGAGCTCCGCCCGCGCCGACCCAGCCTCCCAAGCGAGCTCCCCGCCGCGACACAGCTGCACCAGCACCCAGACGACCTGCACGATCACCGACGCGACCACGAAGTCGACGCACCACGCCGCGATTCGCCGCGCCAAGTCCGCCGACGGCGCATCGACAGCGAACGGATGCAACGCGACGCGCAGCTCGCGCACGCTCTGGAAGCGGCGCGCGGGATCCTTGTCCATGGCGCGCGCCACGACGCTCTCGAGTTCCGCGGGCACATCCGCGCGCAACGCGTGCAGGTCGTCGGGTGGCTCCGAGAGGATGCGCGCGAACACCTCCTGCAGGTTCGTGCCGGTCCAGCCGGGGCGCCCCGCCAGCAGGGTGAACAGCGTGGCGGCCGCCGAGTAGAGATCCGAGCGCTCGTCGACTTCGCGGCCGCGAATCTGTTCCGGCGATGCGTACAGCGGCGAGCCGAGGAACTGTCCCTTGTCGGTCAGGTGCACATTGGTCTGGACCGTGCGCGAGAGGCCGAAGTCGCCGAGCTTCACGCGGCCGGCCAAGTCGAGGAAGCAGTTCGACGGCTTCACATCGCGATGCAGGATGCCCGCGCGGTGAGCGACCTCGAGCGCCTCGAGCAGCTCGATCCCCCACTGCACCGCCTTGCGCACCGGAATCGGCTCCTTGCGCGCGACGACCTGCTCCAAGGTCGGGCCCTCGACGAGTTCCATCGCGATCGCCGGAGCGCCCTCGAACGAGTGGGCGCCATACACGAACACGCAACGCGAGTCCGACAGCGAGGCCGAGAGCATCGCCTCGCGCTGGAAGCGATCGAACATCGTGTCCTCAGGGTCGTTCGAGTGCCGCAGCACCTTGAGCGCCACGATGCGCCCCGTCGCGAGCTCGCGCGCTCGATACACCACGCCCATGCCGCCGCTGCCAAGTTCCCCGAGCAGCTCGAACCCGTCGCTCGTCCGCGGCAGCCCGCTCTTCGCACCACCCTCACTCACGCCGCCGCATGGTAGCGCGCCGCCTCGATCTCTCGGGACGAACTGCAACCCGTCCTCGGACCGTCACAGCCAGAGAATGCGCGAGGGGCGCCCCGATCACTCGGGACGCCCCTCGTTTCGTATCACGGGCCGTTGACAGCCCGTGGATCGCTCACGCGATCACGGAGCCATGGTGAACTGCACCGCGTTCGACAAGTTGCTTGTCGAAGGCGCGGGCGGGTCACGGAACCACAACTGGGCGTTGAACACCTCACCGGCGAACAGCGGGTTGCCGATCGCGGTGGGGCGGGTCGCCAGGTAGTTCGCAAGGTCGACGGAGTAGGTGCCATCG
>Ga0194132_10006022_pt1 | contig 19154 bp, 15 predicted proteins | sample TA2KigOf80mmetaG_FD_148612 | JGI IMG/M metagenome (GOLD analysis project Ga0194132, IMG submission 148612) | Freshwater microbial communities from Lake Tanganyika, Tanzania - TA2015054 Kigoma Offshore 80m | ecosystem: Environmental > Aquatic > Freshwater > Lake | place: Tanzania: Lake...
GATCGCCGACCGCCTCATCGAGCTGAAGTGCGACCCGGACCTCCTCCGGAGTCTGTGGGACGGGTCCGACCTACCCTTCCCATATGCGAGGAGGAGATAGACAGGATTCCCTACCTGCGGATCAGTAGTACACGAAACACTCTACGGGTCAGAATCGCTCGCTCGGATCGAACTGCCGCGGTACCTCGAGCGGCTGTGCGATTCCCTCCAACAGACGTTCGGCGGGAACGAGCGGGTGACGGTCGAGCGGGACGTCGCCCCGGTCGATCTCGACTTGGACCGGGCCCTCCCGGTCGGGCTGATCGTCAGCGAGCTGATCTCGAACGCCCTGAAGTACGCCTTCCCGGACGGGCGGCGGGGCCGGGTCCGGGTGGCCCTCGCCCCGCAGGGTGAGACGGAACTGGAGGTGTCCGTCTCGGACGACGGCGTCGGCCTTCCGCCAGAGTTGAATTTTGACTCGATAACATCGCTCGGTCTATACTTGGTTCGAGTACTGTCTCGCCAAATTCGTGGAACTCTCACAGTCGACCGAACTGGCGTGGGTGTCACGTTTGCTCTGAGGTTTCCCAAATGACACCCGCGCCCAAGGTTCGCGTTCTTGTCGTTGAGGACGAGTTGATCATCGCCTCAGACATCGCCACCCGACTAACCCGGCTGGGGTACGAGGTGGCGGGTCAGGCCGACCGGGCGGCCGACGCTGTCCGACTGGCCGGGGATCTCCGCCCCGACCTAGTACTGATGGACATCCGGCTGCAGGGGAACGGGGACGGGGTAACGGCCGCCGACGAGATCCGCCGCCGGTTCCGGCTACCGGTCGTGTACCTAACCGCCCACGCCGACGAAGCCACCCTCCAGCGGGCCAAGGTGACCGAGCCGTTCGGGTACGTGCTCAAGCCGTTCGAAGAGCGAGAGCTCCGGACGGTCATCGAAATGGCCCGTTACAAGCACGACGCCGAGCGGCGGCTGGCCGACAGCGAGCGGCGGTACGCCACCACCCTAGCGAGTATTGGGGACGCGGTGGTCGCCACCGACGATGTCGGGCGGGTGACGTTCCTCAACCCGGTGGCCGAGCGGCTGACCGGGTGGCCTCTAACCGAGGCCGCCGGGCGGCCGCTGACCGAGGTTTTCCGCATCGTCAACGAGCACACCCGGCTGGCAGTCGAGAACCCGGTCGAGAAGGTGCTGGCCACCGGCACGGTCGTCGGGCTGGCGAACAGCACGGTGCTGTTGGCCCGAGGTGGCCGCGAGTACCCGATCGACGACTGCGCCGCCCCGATCCACGATGACACCGGTCGCACGACCGGGGTCGTCCTCGTGTTCCGCGACGTGACCGACGAACGCCGCCGGGAGGAGGAACTCCGGCAGGCCCTGAAGATGGAAGCGGTCGGCCGGCTGGCCGGAGGGATCGCCCACGACTTCAACAACCTGCTCACCGTCATCAACGGGTACGCGTCCCTGATCCGGGACGGCATCGGCCCGGACAGCCCGTGGCGCGGGGCTACAGAGCAGGTGGAGGCGGCCGGCCATCGGGCCGCGGACCTCACCTCCCAGTTGCTCGCCTTCTGCCGCAAGAAACTCGTCCAGCCGCGGGTGATCAACCTGAATCAGGTGGTCTCGGACGGATTGAAGTTGCTCCACCGGTTGATCCCGGCCGACTACGCTTTGGATTTCGAACTGTGTCCACACCCGACCACGGTGTTCGCCGATCCCGGGCAGATCGAACAGGTCATCGTCAACTTGGTCTTGAACGCCCGGGATGCGATGCCCGGCGGGGGCACGATTCGCCTGATTACCTCGCATCAGGAAGGGACCTGCAACACCGGCCCCCATCCGACAGGCAAGTATGTTACGCTCTCCGTCGTCGACACCGGGGTGGGGATGGACGCCGCCACCATCGCGCGAGTCTGGGAGCCATTTTTCACGACCAAGGAGGTCGGCAAGGGGACCGGCCTCGGGTTGGCAACCGTGTACGGGATCGTCAAACAGATCGGTGGCCACGTCGCGGTCGTAAGCCGGCCCGGCGCGGGAGCCACCTTCACCATCTACCTGCCGTTGACATCCGCCTCCCCCGCGGTCGCGGAGCCACCCCGTCCGTCCGACATCCCCGGAGGGACCGAGACCATCCTCCTCGTGGACGACGACCAAGCCGTTCGGAACCTGTCCGCGCTGGTCCTCCGCTCCACCGGCTACACGGTTCTCGAAGCCTGTAACGGCGTCGAAGCCGCCGAGCTGGCGACTCGGTACACGGGTCCGATCCATTTGCTCGTCACCGACCTAGTCATGCCTCAGATGAGCGGCCCAACACTGGCCACCATTATTCACTCTCAGGTGCCCGGGATCCGACTCCTCCTGATGACCGGTTACATCGATGTGCCTCTCACCCGGTCGCACGCCGGGGGGGAACTCGACATCCTGCTCAAGCCGTTCACGCCGTCGATACTCGCCGCCCGGGTGCGGGAGGTTCTCGACCGCCCGGTCGGTGATCCGGCCGCCGCGGTGCCGCCTCGTCCGTCGCCCCTTTTGCCCTCGTAAGCCCCCACTGCCCCGTACCTGCCCGGCGGATCACGTGGTTGACGTGTGATTGATGTTGCATGGCATCCGTTCCTGACCTCTGAGCTTCCCCAAGTTTGGTGGAGTCCGAGTTAGCGGTGTAGACTCAAGTCAAGGAGTTGACCGATTGCTCGTCCCCGAACGACGTACACGGCCGAGTTCAAGCGGTCGGCGGTGCAGATGATCACCGAGCAGAAGCTCTCGGGCGCCGAGACCGCGCGGCGACTCGATGTCGGCGAGAACCTGTTGCGCGAGTGGCGCAAGGCGTTTCTCGCCAAGGGCGACGCGGCCTTCCCCGGGCACGGCAACCCGGCCGACGACGAGCTGCGCCGACTATGGTGGGACCGTCTTACCGATCAACGGCTCAGTGGCCCGGCGCGGTTGCGTTCGTGCCCGGTGCGGACCTCGCCGTGGTCGCCGCGAACAGCGTCCTTGAGTTCGTGAACCCGGTGCGATTGGAGAAGATTGGTCGCGTGAAGAGCGGCTGTCGCTCGGTCGTTGCGCTCGCGGTTTCGCCCAACGGTCGCACGGTGCTGGCCGACGGGCGGATGCCCGGTGCGGTCGAAGTGTACGACATCGTGAGTCGCGCGCTGCGAAAGTCGTTCGACTTCGGGATCGGCGGCGTTCACGCGCTGGCCTACGCCCCGGACGGATTGACCTTCGCCGCGGCCGGCGACGACGGGTTGGTGATTTGCGATGTACCAGAGTGACCGCGCGCGAACCGCGGGCGCGGTGGGCTTGTCATTTGCGGTGGCGCGGCTAATGTAAGGTGACACGCCGGCCACCTTAGCACAGTGGTAGTGCACCGCTTTCGTAAAGCGGGGGTCCAGGGTTCGAATCCCTGAGGTGGCTCTCTTTTCTCCTCGCGCGCGGCAACGTGGCGCGGCCCACAACACAAGTACAGGCGCGGAGCGGGCTACTCGAACAGCGGGAGCGCGTTTCCCTCGTCCAGTAGCGGGAGCGGGCGGTTGTCGCGCGTCCGCAGGGCGTGTTCGTTCGGGATACCGAACGCGCGGTAGATCGTCGCCGCGAGGTCTTCGGGGTGGACCGGCTTTTCGGCCGGGTACGCCGCCACCTTGTCGCTCGCGCCGTACACCTGCCCGCCCCGGATGCCCCCGCCGGCGAACAGCGCCGTCTGGCAGTGAACCCAGTGGTCGCGGCCGGGCGGCCCCTTCCCCCCGGTGCGCGGGTCGCCGATCCGCGGCGTGCGGCCCATCTCCGCGCACACCACAACCAGTGTCTCGTCGAGCAGGCCTCGGTCGTCCAAGTCGTCGAGTAGTGTGGAGTAACAGGCGTCGAACTTCGGCAGCAGGTTGTTCTTGAGTTGGGCGAAGTTGTCGCCGTGCGTGTCCCAGATGAACGCCGGGCCGACCTGCTTGGCGATCCAGTGGACGCACACGAACGGCACGCCCGCTTCGACCAGCCGTCGGGCCATCAGTACGCTCTGGCAGTTGATGTCGTCGCCGTAGCGGTCGCGCACGCGGGCCGGCTCTCGGGTGATGTCGAACGCGCGCTTCGCGGCGCGCGAGGTCAGCAGCGCGAGCGCTTTGCGACGGTGCGTGTCGTGCGCGTCGAGCGCGCCGCCCGGCGATTCCGCGGCGCGCTGCCAGCGGTCGAGGCTCGTGAGGAGCGTGCCGCGCGCGCCGAGTCGCTCCGCGCCGAGGTCGGCCGCGGTTTCGAAGTCGGGTACGGTCAGTTCGCGCGGCTTCTCCAACACCCCGCGAACCATGACCGGCTCGAAGGTGGGGCCGAGCAGCCCGGCGAACTGGCCGGGGTTGATGTACCCGGTCGCCTCACCGGAGCGCGTCGGCAGTTGCACAACGCCGGGCAGCGCGGGGTCGCCGGGGCGCAGGGCCGCGACCGCGGACCCGACGAACGGCCAGTCGTCGGCGCGCGGCTTCCGGTTGATGCCCTCCACGAAGAACGACCGATCCGGCCGGTGCCCGGTCAGCACGTAATAGGTGTCGGCGTGGTGGTCGCCGTTGCCGATCACGCGCCCGCTCATCGTGACCGAGCGCACTAGCACGAGGTGTTTCGCCAGCCGCGCCGTTTTCGGCAGGTGCTCGCAGATGCGGATGCCGGGTGCGGCTGTCGCGATGGGTTTGAACTCGCCGCGGAACTCGTCCGGCGCGTCCGGCTTCAGGTCGAACGTGTCGATCTGGCTCGGCCCGCCGAACAGCCACAGCATGACGCACGCCTTCGCACGCCTCGGGGCGGTGACGGGCGCGGCCAGCACCTGCGGCAGGCCGACGCCGAGCGCGCCGAAGCCCAGCCCGCGCAGCACCTGTCGGCGGCACCAGTCGGACGCGGGCGCGTGCATGGGGAAGCTCCATGGGACACTTCTCAACTACCACACCCGCGCCGGAAATGCACGCGACGAGTTGCTACTTGCGCTCGACTCGGAACGGCTGCTCCGTTAAGTACGCGCGCGTCTCCGGGCGGCCCGCGGGCTGCTTCCGCAAGGCGAGAATCGCCTCCCACGGGATCACGAAGTCGTCGCGCGCGATGCCGGCGGTGCGCAGCGCGCTCTCGCGCGGCGCGTGGTCGATGCCCTTGTTCGCGGGCAGGTACAGGGCCGCGCGCCCGGTGTTGCTCCAATCGTCCAACTTCCCCAGCAACGGGGCGACCAGCACCGCGGCCCCCAACTCGACCGCGCGCGCGGACGCTGTGCGCAGGATGCGCGCGACGCCGTCACCGTCCGCGGTCGCGGTCGGGCCGAGCACCAGTTGAATGCCGCCGTCTTTCTTGAGCGCGGCGAACACGTCCGGCATTTGCAGCGTGAAGCACACCGCGACCGCGACGTTCCCGCCCCGAAACCGGAACACCGGCACCACCGCGCCCGGCTTGATCGGCGGGTCGTCCACGAGTTCTCCCTGCGTCGGGTGAACCTTGTCCGCGAAGTGCCATACGCCGTCGAGGAGCAGCGGCGCGCGGTTGAGCGCGTCCGGCCAGCCCGCTTCTTGGTGCGCGTAGCTTCCGAGGCACACGAGCATCGCTGGCCCGGCCGCGTCCTTCACCGCGGGTAGCACGGCCGCGGTCATACGCCGCGTGATGAACTCGTAGGGGCGCGTGCCGGTGGGCGCGTACTCGCCCAACCCGGCCGCGAACAGTTCGGGGAACAGCAGCACGTTCACGCCGTCGCGGTTCGCGGCCGTCACCTCCGACACGACGCGGTCCACCCATGCGGCCTCCGTCGCGGGGTGATAGCCCACGTCCCACGACACGACGCGCGCCTTGAGTGTGCCGGCCGGGGCCGGCGCGGGCTGCGCCTCTTCAACGGGCGCGCCCGTGGTCGCGGGCCGGCACGCGATCCCCACGGCGAGCAGCGGAACGAGCGGAAATGCGGCGCGGCGCATGAGCGAACCTCCGAAGAACCTGCTGCCATTATCCGCGCCGGTAGTCGCTGGTTCCAGTCGCGCCGTGCGGGTACGCTGTGATTCGTTCCTACTGAGGGTCGACAATGTTCACCCCATCGCGCCGCCACGTACTTGCCGCGCCACTCGCGCTCGGACTCGATAGCCTCTGCGCCGTTGCGCAAGACAAGCAACCGGCCGCGGCGCTCGCGCCGCTGAACCGCTTCCCGCGCAGCGTGCAGGATTGGTACGTCGAACAGGTGCGCGCGGCGGAACGCACCGGCGACGCGCGGCGCGCCGCGCTGAAGACGAAGGCCGACGCGGAGGCGTACGTGCGCGACGTGCGGGCGAAGGTCGCGAGCTGCTTCGGCAAGCTGCCGGAGAAGACGCCGCTGAACGCGAAGGTCACGGGCACGCTGGAACGCGACACTTACACCGTTGAGAAGGTCGTCTTCGAGAGCCGGCCACGGTTCTTCGTGACCGCGAACCTGTACGTACCGAAGGGCGCGAAAGACAAGAAGTGTCCCGGCGTCGTCGGCTCGTGCGGCCACTCGCACAACGGCAAGGCCGAACCCGCGTACCAGTCGTTCTGTCAGGGTTTGGCCCGCATGGGCTACGTCGTGCTCATCTTCGACCCCATCGGGCAGGGCGAGCGCGTGCAATACGGGCACGTCGAGAAGGACCACCGCCCCGGCGTCGGGGTGGGCGAGCACCTGCTCGCGGGGAACCAGCAGTTCCTCGTCGGCGAGTTCTTCGGGACGTGGCGCGCGTGGGACGGCATCCGCGCGCTCGACTACCTGCTGTCGCGCCCGGAGGTCGATCCGAAGCACGTCGGCATCACCGGCAACAGCGGTGGTGGCACGATGACGACGTGGCTGGCCGCGCTCGACCCGCGCTGGACGATGGCCGCGCCGAGTTGCTTCGTCAGCACGTTCCGCCGTAACCTCGAAAACGAACTCCCGCAGGACACGGAGCAGTGCCCGCCGCGCGCGCTGCAATACGGCCTCGATCACAGCGACTTCCTCGCGTGCATGGCCCCGAAGCCGGTCGCGATTCTGGCGAAGGAGAAGGACTACTTCGACGTGCGCGGCTCGGAGGAAGCCTTCGCGCGCCTCAAGCGCCTCTACACGCTGCTCGGCGCGCCCGACAACGTGAAACTGCACATCGGCCCGACCGGGCACGGCTACAGCATCGAGAACCGCGAGGCCATGTACCAGTGGTTCAACCGCGCGACTGGGGTTTCCGATGCGAAGGCCGAACCGAAACTGACCATCGAAAAGGACGCCGACCTATACGCCGCCCCGAAGGGGCAGGTGAGCGAGTTGAAGTCGAAGACGGTGTTCGACTTCACGAAGGAGTATGTGAACGCGCTAGCCTTCGGTCGGACCAGAGAGATGATTGCGCTAACGCGCCGCGTCGATCTGCGCCTTCAACTCCCCAAGCGCGCCGGCGTGCCGGAGTACCGCATCCTGCGCCCGGTCGGGAACCGCAAGTACCCGAAGCCGCACGCGACCACGTACGTTCTGGAAACTGAGAAGCCTGCGGTCGCGGTGGTGTACCGGCTCAGCGATCAGGCGCACTACTCGCGCCCGTCGAAGGACGAGGGGCCGGCGATCCTCTATGTGTCGCACCATTCCGCCGACGCCGAACTGCGCGACGAACCGCTGCTCGCGGAGCTGGTGAAGGCCGAACCGAAGACCGCGTTCTATGCCTGCGACGTGCGCGGCGTGGGCGAGTCGCGCCCTGACACCTGCGGCGGTCCGGGCGAGTTCACCAAGCCTTACGGCAGCGACTACTTCTACGCCATCCACGGCGTCATGCTGGGCGAATCGTACATCGGGCAGAAGACGCACGACCTGTTGCGCGTGCTCGACTGGCTCGCGGACATCGGTCACAAGGAGGTTCACCTTGTGGCGAAGGGCTGGGGCACACTCCCGGCGACGTTCGCGGCGCTGCTGTCGGAACGGGTCACGCGCGTGACGCTCAAGAACGCGCTCAAGAGCTACGCCGACGTCGCGCGAACGGAAGTGTACTCGTGGCCGCTGTCGAGCTTCGTGCCACGCGCGCTGGAGTCGTTCGACCTCGACGAGTGCTACGCGGCGCTCGGGGCGAAGAAGCTGAAGCAGATCGACGTGCTCGATGCGAAGGGGAAATGAGTGCCGCTTGCGGCTTCGCGAGCGCGGGCGTGTCACTCCTTCCCCAGTACCAAATCGACCACCCAGCAGCCGCGAACGTGCGTCCCCGGCTCGCGGCAGTGGTTGAGGATGTCGTCGCTGTTGCACCCGGCGTCTTGCAGCGCGTCGGCCAGAATCGGCATTGCGCCGAACTCGCGCGCCTCGTACATCTTGCGCGCGAGTGATACCGCGGTGTCAGTCCGCCACGCTGGATCGAACGCCACCGGCCGGAACGGGTTCCCGAAGATGTCGCGCACGAGGCCCGGTTGGGCTTGGGCGAGTTGCTCAAGTGCAATTCCAGCCTCTCCGTCTGGCGTCTCTTCCGCGTCTGATTCATTGGCAGATTGGCGGGCTGATATTGCGCTCAAGCTCCCCAAGAGATGGTGTGATCCGATCGTGATATACGCGAGTGAAGCAGCATAGAACATCCAACTCTCGAAGCCATCTCCGTACTCCATCCACACGGTGCGAGCCTCGGCTTCTGCCATTTCCTGCGTATTCTGGTCCACTTGAGCGTCAGCGATCCCCTCTCCCAGTTCCGGTGCCCTCTCGTAGATGGCGTCAGAAATAAGAGCAGGCAGGCGACGGCAGCAGGCGCAACAGAAGAGGCGCTGTTTACGGTCGCTACATCTGGGCCGGAGGAACCGAAGCATCGGCTCCGGCTCCGCGCACGCGAGCCACTCCTCCTCGTTCATGCCAGAATCCCCTTCACCACCTTTGCTTCTTCGACCCCGGTGAGCTTTTCTTTCAACCCGTGTTGCTCGATGAACAGGTTGTCGTGGTTCAGGCCAAGCAGGTGGAGGATCGTGGCGTGGAAGTCGCGGACGCTCACGCGGCCGTCCACCGCGTTCAGGCCGAGGTCGTCGGTCGCGCCGTAGGTCAGGCCGGGCTTCGTGCCGCCGCCGGCCATCCACGAGCAGAAGGCGTTCTTGTTGTGGTCGCGCCCGGCCTTGCGCTCGTCCTTGTCCGGCGGCAGTTGCGCGATGGGCAACCGGCCGAACTCGCCGCCCCACACCACCAGCGTGCTGTCGAGCAGCCCGCGGTCCTTCAGGTCGCGGATCAGCGCCGCAGTGGGCTTGTCCGTGCGGTCGCACGCGGTCTTGAGGTCGGCGGCGATGTTGTTGTGCGTGTCCCAAATGTGCAGGTTGATGAAGAGCTGCACGAACCGCACGCCGCGCTCGACCAAGCGGCGGGCGATGAGGCAGCGGCGGCCGTAGGAATCGGTCGGCTCCTTGCCGATGCCGTAGGCGTCTTGCAGCGCCTTCGGTTCCTTCGTGAAGTCGAGCGCGTCGGTCGCGGCGAGCTGCATCCGTGCCGCCAGTTCGTAACTGGCGATGCGCGCGTCAAGAATCGGCTGGTCGGGGCGCTCGCGCTTGTGTAGCGCGTCGAGCTTCGACAGCACAGCGCTTTCGGCCTTCACAATGCTCGCGGGGCGCTTCGTGTCTGGCTCAAGGTTCAGCACCGGCGCGCCGGTCGAGCGGAACCGCGTGCCCTGAAACTGCGCCGGCAGGAACCCGGCCTGCCAGTTCTCCACGCCGTTCACGGGCAAGCCCTTCGGGTCGTCCAGCACCACATACGCGGGGAGGTTCTGGTTCTCGCTGCCGAGGCCGTAGGTGACCCACGCGCCGATGGTCGGGCGGCCCGGCGTGATCTTGCCCGACTGGATCATGTACACGGCCGGCTCGTGCGTGATGTTGGTCGTGTGCATCCCGCGGAGGAACGTCACCTCGTCCACCACCTTCGCGAAGTGCGGCAGCGCGTCGGACACGTCCGCGCCGCACTTGCCGTGCTTGGCGAACTTGAACGGGCTGCGCATGATCGCGCCGGCGTGCTGCACGAACTCGATCTCGCCCGCGAGCTTGTCCGCGTAGCTCTTGCCGTGGTGCTTGTCCAGTTCCGGCTTCGGGTCGAACAGGTCCATCTGCGACGGGCCACCGTTCTGGAACAGGTGAATAACGGCCTTCGCCTTCGCGGGGTGATGGGGCTTCCGCGGCTTGAGGTCGGTGAACGGCGCGCCCTCCGCGCGCAACAGCAACGCGAGCGCGGCCGCGCTGATGCCACCGGGCACAGAATTGAGGAGCGCGCGGCGGGTGAGCGACAGCGTAGTCATAGCCTACCTCAATCCATTCCTGCCTTGAACGATTCGCCGACTTGGATCACCGCGTATACGCCGTAGGAGAAGTAAACGAAGACACCGATCAAGAACGCGATGAGTACGCGCTGCCAGAATCGTCTGTTACGTTGGTCGGTCATATCGGATCGCTAATCCACATACAGGAACGCGGCCGAGTTCATGAGCGCGTGGCAGTAGTTCGTGAGCGCTTTTAGCTCGATGGTGTCGCGCGTGCTGGTCGGCTGCTGCTTCTCCCACGCGGCGGTGAGGTCGCGGAGCGCGGCGCGGCCCAACTCCTTTTCCTCCGCGGTCGGCGGGCGCGAGAGCGCGATCCAGTACGCGGCGTCGATCTGCTTCGCGCGGTCGTCGCCGCCGGCGCGCTGCACCCGTCGCGCGAACTCCGACGCGAGTTGGTCCACGAGGCCGTTGTTCATCAGGTGCAGCGCTTGCGGGGCCACGGTGGAATCGCGGCGCTCGATGCAGTTGGGGTTCATCTGCGGGAAGTCGAACGTCTCCGCGTGCGTGGCCGGCTGCTTGCGCGTCTGCGAAACGTAGACGAGCCGCCGCCAGCCCTTCGCGGTGCTGGTGGGCGTGACGAGACCGTCTTTGCGCACTTGAATCGGCACCGCCGGCCCGCCGACTTTGTCGTCCAGCTTTCCGGCGACGAACGCGAGCGAATCGTACAGCGCTTCCGCGTCGAGACGCACCAGCGGCGCGCGCGAGTACAGCGCGTTCGCGGGGTCGAGGCGCTTCGCGTCGGCGCTGATGGCGCTGGACTGCTTGTATGTCGCGCTCGTCATGATGAGCTTGTGGAGGCGCTTGAGGCTCCAAGCGCGTTTCTCCCCCCTCCCTTCAGGGAGGGGGGCCGGGGGGGTGGGTCGAGCCAGTTCGACGGCCAGCCAATCGAGCAATTCCGGGTGTGTGGGTGGCACGCCGGCTTTGCCGAAGTTCGCCAGCGTGGGCACGATGCCGGTGCCGAAGTGGTGCTTCCAGACGCGGTTCACCATCACGCGCGCGGTCAGCGGGTGGTCGGGTTGCGTGAGCCAGTTCGCGAACGCCAGCCGCCGGCCGGTCTGCTTCGCGCCCGGCCACGGCGGTTTCACCTCGAACGGCGTCTTGCCGTCGGTCAGGACCGAAGGCACGCCCGGTCCGACGAGCGCGCCCGGCATCAGGTAGTCGCCGCGCCGGTAGATGTACGTCGGCGACGGCTCGCCGCGGTCCCACACGGCCTGAATCTGCGGCTCGACCTCGCGCCGCGCCGCGGGCAACTTCAGGTTCGCGACCTCCCACGCGCGGCGCTCGGTCGCGGTCACGAACGGCAGCAACCGCGGCGGGGCCACGTCGATGCTCTCCGGGCCGATGCCGGGCTTGATCATCGGTTTCAGCCAGTCGTACTCGTCCAGCGCGCCCTTGAAGACGGCCACAAGGCGGTAGTAGTCGCGGTGCGGGATCGGGTCGAACTTGTGGGTGTGGCACCGCGCGCACTTCATCGTGAGGCCGAGCACCGCCGAGCCGAGCACGTCGATTTCGTCGGCGATGACTTCGACGCGGTCGGGAATGAAGCCGGTAATGTTGGCCCACGTCGCGTCCGGGGTCAGGCGGAGGAAGCCCGTCGCGACGAGGTTGTCGTACACCTGCGGCGTGATCTCGCGGGCGCTCAAGTAGTCCGCGAGTTCGTCGCCCGCGAGTTGTTCCTTCAAGAAGCGGTCGTAGGGCTTGTCGTCGTTGAAGCTGCGGATGACGTAGTCGCGGTAGCGCCACGCGTGCGGGCGCGCGAGGTCTTGCTCGCGCTTGCCTTCGCTGTCGGCGTAGCCGGCGAGGTCGAGCCAGTAGCGGCCCCACCGCTCGCCGTACCGCGGGCTGGCGAGCAACTTGTCGAGCAGCTTTTCGTAGGCGTCCGGCGACTTGTCCGCGAGGAACGCTTTCGCCTCTTCCGGAGTAGGCGGCAGGCCCGTAAGGTCGAAGTACGCGCGACGCATGAGCGCGGGGCGGTCCGCTTCCGACGACAGAGCCAATCCTTTCGCTTCGAGCTTCGCGACGATGAATGCGTCGATGGGGTGCGCGCTCCCCTTCGGGTCGCGGCTAGGCGGGACGGCCGGGCGCACGGGCGGCTTGAACGCCCAGAAGTCGCGGTCCTTGTCGGTCACGAGCGGGTCGGGCGTCGTGGTCGCCACGTCGGGCCTCACATCGACAACAGGCGCGCCGGCGGCGATCCACTTCGTCAGTGTGGCGAGTTCGCTCGCTTCGACCGGCTTCACACACGCCTCAACGAGCTTCTTCGGCGGCGGCATGTCGCCCGCGCTGACGCGCTTCACCACGAGGCTTTCCGCCGGCTTGCCGGGTACCACCGCCGGGCCGGACCTCCCGCCGCGGAGCATCGCTTGCGGCGTGCGCAGGTCGAGGTTCGCCTCCTGCTTGTGCCGCCCGTGGCACGCGGTGCAGTGCCGCAGCATGATGGGGATGATGTCGTGCTGCGTGAGCGCGACTTCGACCGCGGGCAGCTTCGCCCCGTCCGCGATCCACTTGCGGAGCGTCTCGACCTCGGCCGCGGCCAGTGCGTCTTTCTTCGCGGGCGGCATCTCGCCCTTGTGAACCTTCTCGTACAGCGAACTCTTCTCCGGCTTGCCGGGCACGATCACCGGCCCGCTCTCGCCGCCCTTCAGGATGCCCGCGGGCGTGGTCAGATCGAGGTCGGCGTACTTGCGCGTCTTGCCGTCGTTGTGGCACTTCGCGCACTTCGCCTGCAACAGCGGCGCGACGTCTTTGGCGTAGGTGGGCGCGTCGGCCGCGCGCGCGACGTGTGCGACGAGAAGCGCGAGGAGGGACAGCAGGTGGCGCATGGAACGAGTCTACCACAGGCGAGCGGCGCGGCGTAAGCCCGCCGGTAGCTGCACGCCACAGATACGTCTAGCGAATCTGTGGCGTGCAGCTACCGGCGGGCTTACGCCGCGCCGCTCGCGCGCTCGTAGATCACTTCACCAGCTTGGCGACGTCGTCCTTGATGGCGTCGGCCCAAATCTTGTAGCCCTCGGCGCTGAGGTGCAGCAGGTCGGGCATCACCTTGCGCTCCAGCGCGCCGTCCTTGTTGAGGAACTTGTCGCCGATGTCTTTGTAGAAGACCTTCTTGTCGTCCGCGAGCTTCGAGATGATCTCGTTGATCGCCTTGATCTTCGGGTTCAGCTTCTCCTTCGGCGCGTCCGCGCCCTTCTCGACCCCGCCGGCGCGCGGGAACACGCCCAGCACCAGAATCTTCATGTCGGGCTTCGCCTTCTGGAGCGTCTCGACGATGGCCTTGACACCGCCGGCGATCTGCTCGGCGCTGTGCCCGCCGGTGTTGTTGGTGCCGATCATGATGACCGCGAGCTTCGGTTTCAGCGGGTCGATCTCCTTGCCCTCGGTGATGCGCCACAGCACGTGGCCGGTCTGGTCGCCGCCGATGCCGAGGTTCACCGGCTTGAACGCGCCGAACGCCGCGTCCCACGTCTTCTTGTTGCCCTCCCAGCCCTGCGTGATGGAGTCGCCGAGGAAGATCACGTCGCCTTCGCCCTTCTCGACCACCTTGAGGAACTGCTTGTGGCGCGCGACGTCACGGTTGATCGGCTTCGCGGCCGGGTTGTCCTGAGCGGACGCGCTCAGGCACAGCGCCAGCACGAAGCCGGCGACGAGTACACGACGAACGAGCATTGCGGAGTCTCCGGGGTGGCGGCCGGCCGTGCGCGGGGAAGGGTGCGCGGGTGGGTGGGAAAGGGCCGAACCGCCGTGGGGTAGTATCGCGCGAAGAGCAACGAAGGGCAACGAGGAAGTCCGAAGACTATTCACCGCGGAGACCACAGAGAACGGGGAGGAAGGTAGGAGAGAAAGTGCTTGAAACAGGGCATCCTCTCTTGCCTTCCTCCGCGTTCTCTGTGGTCTCCGCGGTGAACCCTGTCACTTCCCGATGGCGTAGAGCATCTTGTCCTTGTCGCTGCGGATGAAGATGCGCCCGCCGGCAATGGCGGGCGTGCCGAGCGTTTCCTCGCCCAGTTCGTTCGTGGCGATCACGTCGAACTCCGCGGCCTTGCCGTCGATCACCGAACAGGTGCCCTTCTCGTTTAAGAAGTACACCTTGCCGTCGCCGGCGACGGGCGACGCGGAGAACGCGCCCTTCAGTGATTCCTTGTAGAGCAGCTTGCCGGTCTTGGCGTCGGCGCACGACACCACGCCGGTCCCGGTCACGGCGTACACGCGGCCGAGGTACACCAGCGGCGACGGCATCCCCGGTACCACGTCCTTCGCCTTCATCACCGGGTCGCCCTCCACGCCCTTCGCGCCCAGCTTGAACGCGGTCACGCCCCCGGTCGGCATGAACAGCGTGTCGCCGTCGAGCGTGCCGGTCGGGATCGAGCCTTTGGTGAGCTTCGAGGCCCAGCGCTTCTCGCCGCTGGTCGCGTCGTAGGCGGTCAGTCCACTCGGCCCGTCGAAGAGGATTTCCGTCGCGCTCCCGACGGTGCGCACCAGCGGCGTGACCCAGTTGATCTCGCGCGGGCGCTCCACCTTCCACACGTTCTTGCCGTACTTCGTATCGACCGCGGCTACGAACGATTCACCGGCGTTGTCCATCGGCACGATGAGCCGGTCCTTCACCAAGATCGGCGAGGAGGCCATGCCGACTTGGTTAGTGATCGTCGGGTAGTCGCCCACGAGCGAGCGGTACCAGCGGAGCGTACCGTCGGCGTCGAAGGCCGCGAGGTCGCCGGTGTTGAACAGCGCGTACACGCCGGTCTCGTCGGCCACCGGGGTGCTCGCGGCCATGCACGACTTGGGGTGCGCCGCGGTGCTGCCGGTCGCCTTCAACTGCCGGTGCCAGAGTTGCTTGCCGGTGGTGGCCTCGAAGCAGACGACGTGCAGCTTGTCGTCGCGCACGCCGCCGGAACAGGTCACGTACACGCGGTCGCCGAACACGACCGGCGACGACACGCCGCGGGCCGGTAACTTGGCCTTCCACGCGACGCCCTTGTCCTTGCCCCACTCGGTCGGCAGGTTCTTTTCGGGCGAAACGCCGCTGGCGTTCGGCCCCTTGAACTGCGCCCAGTCCGCCGCGGGAACCGAGACCGCGAGCGTCAGCACCAGCGCCGCGGCCAGAGTATAGCGATTCACTTCGTGTCCCCCTTCTTCGATTCCGTCTCCGCGACGTACCCGAGCGCTTGCAGCTTGTCGCCGGCCTTCTGCTTCAGCGGCAGCGGGCCGCCGGTGTCGTCGCACACGCGCACTTGGAAGAACCAGTTCTGCGCCCACTGTTCCTTCTGGTCGTTCTGGCACACCTTCACCACGATCACGTTCTCGCCCTTCTTGAGCGTGCCCTTGCCGACGAGCGCGTCGAACGCGGCCCCGTGGTGGTACTCGTCGCGGCCCGCCAGTTCCTTGCCGTTCAGGTACACCTTCACCGACGTGATGCTCGTCACCCGAACATCGACCGGGGTGTCCTTCTCTGCCACCACAACGGCCATTGCGTAGGCGACCGCGTTCTTGTGCTTGCCGAGTAGCATGTTGAGGTCGAACGAGCCGTACTTGTCCGCGGTCGTGTGCGCGCCCCATTTGAGTACGGTGTTCTCCTTGCCGGTGAACACGCCCGTGGCGTCCTTCGCCGTTTCCGGCGGGTGCGGGGTCAGGTAGCCCTTGCCGTCCGGGGCGTCGAACGGGCCGACCAGCGACAGCGCCGTCACGAACCCGAAGTGCTCGCTCACGCTCGCCTTGCCGCCGTTGGCTTCGAGCTTCTTCGCGAGCAGATCGACCTGATCCTTGTCGCGCGTGTGGGCGAACAGTTTTTCCAAGTCGGCCTTGATCGTCGGCCGCGCGAGCTTCTCGACGATGTCGAGTTCGCGGGCGATGGCGTCGCGCCGCAGGTCCGGCGATTTGTCGTTGAGGAACCCCGGCAGCAGCCGGTCCTTCGCGCTCTCGTCCTGTGCGACGAGCAGCTCGTAGGCCACGCGGCGCGCGGTCGGGGCGAACTTGGTGTCCTTCACGAACGCCTCAAGTTTGTCGCCCGGCAGCGGGCGCTTGGCGGCGGCCTCGCCCTCGGCAATCGCATCGACGGCTGCGCGGAGCCAGTTGCTCGCGGTCGCGTTGCCTTCGTCGAACGCTTCGAGCGCCGGGAACAGCGCCGGGCCGCCCTTGCCCACGAGCACCTTCCACGCGGGGCCGGCGTCCTCGTTGCCCTTGCCCTCTTTGGTCACGCCCTTGATCGTGGCGAGGGCGCGCGTCGTCTCGGCGTCCGCGGCGCGGAGCGGGGGGGCGGCGAGCGCGAGCGCCACGAGCGCGGCGCAGCGAATCCAGCGCGGCATGAACGACCTCCGGGGTGAACGGCGGGGCTTGGAAGAGATTAGCGGACACGCGGAGAAAGGTCGAGCGCCGAGTTACGCCAGCGGGACGCGCGCGGCTTCCATTTTCCGCCGCAGCTCGGTGAAGTACGCGGTCAACTCGTCGGCCGACTTCACCTTGCCGTTGGAGCACGAACCGCTGGAACAGCCGCCCTTCGTGCCGCACGACGAGCAGCCGCCGGCGTCGGTGCCGCAACCGGGCTTGCCGCACGTCAGCTTCGGGTCGGTCGCCACGGCGGTTTGCGACAGGTCGAGCAACCGCACCGCGAGGCCGAACCGCGCCGACAGCTCCGCGAACAGCGCCGTCGCGTCGCACGCTTCCCACGCGAGGCCGTGCAGGATGAGGTGGTCGTCGAACGTCAGCTCGGCGTCGACGAACGTGAGCGGCAGGCCGTGCGCTTCGGCCGATTCGGTCGCGCGCGCGAGCAGTTCGCTTTCGCGCGCCGCGAAGGTCTCGGCCCGCGCGTCGTCGGCGGCGGTCGCGACGCGAACCAGTTCACCCTCGGTCGAAAGTGTCGGCGCGAACTTCTCGCCCGGTTCGCACAGCACCACGCCCGCTTCGACGCCGCGCGGCCCGCGCACGACCACGCGCGCGCCGCGCGCCACGGCCGCGTTCGGGGGTGCGGCGAACCGCCCCACGAACCCGCTGCGCCCGAACTGCACGAGGTACGAGATCACTTGGCCGGTTCCGTTTCGAAGCCCATGAACTCGCGCATGTTGCGGTCGTACTCGAACTGCCCGCCCTCGGAGCTGAGGTCGAGGCGCAGCTCGTTAATCACCTTCACGCCGAGGTCTTTCCACCACAGCGTCCAACACGCGGCGCAGATATCGCGGGCGATGCGCGCGCCGATGGCGTCCGGGATCGGCACCTTGTCGAGGGCCACCGCGCGCTTGCCCTCCATGCAGCCGGGGCGCTGGCAGCGGAACCCGGTGCCGGGCGTGCCGTCGTCCACCACCGCGACCTGCTTCTTCGGAACCGGCGCGCCGAGTTGGTTGAGTACCTTTTCCATCGCGTCGCGCGGCATCCGGTCGCCGCGCTCGTCGGCCACCGTCCAGCCGCGCGTCAGCACTTCGACTGCTTCGGCCTTCTGATCGAGCTTCACGAGGCACTCGCCGAGCAACTGGAACACCTTCGAGAACTCCGGGGTAATCTCCAGCGTGCGGCGGAACGATTTGGCGGCCTCCGCGAACTGCCCGTCGTCCATGAGGAACTGGCCCAAGCGGAAGTGCGCGAGGTCGTTGTCCGGGTCTTCCTGAGCCATGTTGCGGAACCGCGCGATCTGGTCGGCCAAGTTGCTCATGATCGTACTCGAGGGGCCGGGTAGTGAAGGTATTGTACAGCGCGCGAGCGGCGCGGCGTCAGCCCGCCGGTAGTTCCACAACGCAGACACGTTCGGCGTATCTCAGTTGTGGAACTACCGGCGGGCTGACGCCGCGCCGCTCACCAAGCCAACTCAGTTCGGCCCCGTAACCGTGACCGGGAGCTTGTACACGGCGGTCTTTTTGCTCACGCGGTCTGTCGCGGTGATCTCCAGTACGAACTTGCCGGGGCGGTTCATGAACAGCGGGAACTGCTTCGCGAACGCCGCGTCGGTTTCCTTTACCGGCGTCGGCGACTTCGCGTCTTGGTAGTCCTTCACCGGGGTCGGCTCGTTCTTGGCGTTCACCAAGAGCGCGTTCGCCCCTTCGTACAGTTGGAACGCGAACTCCACGTCCGGTTGTTTGAACTTGGCGTCGCGCTCGAACGTGACGATGCTGAAGTTTACGAACAGCGACTGCCCGACCTGCCCGGTGGTGGGGGCGGACACTTCGCCCTTGCCGTCGTTCGTGGTGTACACCGCGACGATGCCGAAGTCGCGCTTCACGACCTCGAACTTGACGCTCAGTTCGGCGCTGGTCTTCCCCGCGAGGTCGGCCACGTTGATCTTGCAGGTGTACGTGCCGGCCGGCTGGTCGAGGCCCGCGGTGATGAACGCCCGAAGCGGCATCTTGTTCCCGCGCAGCGGGACGAAGTCGGCCTGCTCGCGCGGCTTCGGCTTCGGCTCCTTCGGGTCCGGGAGGATGCGCATCCCGGCGGCGTTGGTCACTTCCAGTTCGATGGTGTAGCGGGCGATGCCCTGATCGTTGATGGTCATGCCGTCGGCGTCGAAGGCGATGAACAGCACGTCGCCGGGGAGCACCTTGTTACCGTCGCGCGTGGGGCCGAGTTCGCCCACGGTGAGGCGCACGTTGGTGAGCTTCAGCCCGGCGGCGGGCTGGGCCGGCGCGCCGCCGAGCACGGCGGCGAGTACGACTGCGGTGAGCATGGGTCGGGTCCTGTGGTGTGCGGGGACGTCCTATCGGTCCTAACGCCGTATTGTGCCCCGCGTTGACGCCCGCGACCAGTGGCGGGCCGCGCGAACGCGCCGCCGGGACCGGATGCGCCGGCCGCCGGCACCGAAAAAAGCGCCGGTGCGCCTTCCTCCGGTCGGAGCGAGCGTGTATTAGACTCGTTGCGCAATAGCGATCGATGGCCTATTCATAGGGTTATGACGAATTACGAGAAATTGCGTCGGAAGCCGTTGTTGTTCCGCATGTTCACGGGGCTCTCGGCCGACGAGTTCGACAA
>Ga0194132_10006026_pt1 | contig 19144 bp, 19 predicted proteins | sample TA2KigOf80mmetaG_FD_148612 | JGI IMG/M metagenome (GOLD analysis project Ga0194132, IMG submission 148612) | Freshwater microbial communities from Lake Tanganyika, Tanzania - TA2015054 Kigoma Offshore 80m | ecosystem: Environmental > Aquatic > Freshwater > Lake | place: Tanzania: Lake...
GCAATAGAAAATTTAGCATTAAGTTGTGGTCTCAAGTATTCTAGTCTGGAACATATTGATAAAGAAAAAATATTTTTATCTCAACAAGGCAATGTTCTGATTGATACTAATAGATTAGAAGAAATGATGTAGATTTCATTGGAGAGATGGCCGAGTGGTTGAAGGCGCACGCTTGGAAAGCGTGTATACTGTTAAAGGTATCAAGAGTTCGAATCTCTTTCTCTCCGCCAAAAATATTCTGATATAAAATTTTTTTAACTTTTTTTTAAGTTTTTTACAAAAATAGCGTCAAACTGAAGATGCTGTCCATCTTTTCTATTTATAAAAGACGGGATCATAGACCATAAAAAAAAATTTTTTTTTTTAAAAAAATTTAAAAAATACTCATATGTTTTTTGATTTTTATAAAGTTTTACAAGCGAAAGTTCAATTTGTATTGCGAAGCATTTATTTATATTGTTATTAAAACCTTTCAAAATTTTATCTTCATAACCTTGGGAGTCTATTTTTACAAGAATCTTATCCTTTTTTTTAAAGTAATTGATAAAAATTGAATCGAGTTTTTTCATTTTAACTTTATGTTCATCAATAATTTTTGCACCTTTGTCACCTTCTAAATGTTTGTCTAAAACTTTAAGAATTGATGAGCTATAAGAGTTTTGTGATTCAAAAATTTTTTTAAATTCATTCTTCGAACCTAATGCTATTCTAGGATGAATTTTCCAAAGAGAGTCATTTCTTGAGTTTTTTACGAGTTGTGCATAAGCATTTGGTAATGGTTCAAAAGATATAATTTTACCTTTGTAACCTTGTTTTCTTAAATTTATTGCGTATTGACCAATATTTGCGCCAATATCAAAAACTTTATTAATTCTAAAGTTATTAAAAAATGTTGGACTTGAATTATGCAATCCAGCAATCGGTGATATTTGATATCCGAACTTTTTTAAAATAAATCTAATTGTTTTACGTATCATACTGTTGCAAAATAGTTTTATTAAATTTTTAGTCTATTTTTATGTGTATCAAAAAAAAAAAATGGCCACTCTTTACAGCGGGAGTATTTGTTAAACCAGTAAGGTAAGTATCTTTCAGCTAAAAAACCATATATACGTATTTCATTCCAATTTTTAAGGTTAAACCCAAAAATATCTTCACAATTATGTAGCCACTTAAAAATTGATTTATAGTAATTCTTCATTAATGTTTTTGAATTACATATAAACATATTCTCTCTACTAAATTCATGATTGTTATTTAAAAAAGATCTAAAATCATCTTTTTCTTTTTTTTCAAGTAAATTAATTGCTTTATCAATTTTTTTAAATCCATGAAATATATCAAAATGAAATTTAATTGAGGTTTTTTTTTTAAAAAAATTGTTAAAGTTTAATATTAAATTATTTAGTCCACCATTTTTAAGTGCCTTCATAAATTTAATTTTACCTAAAGGAACTTTCTCAACTAGGATAGTTTCAAAATCTTTCCAGATTTTGTCGGGTTTTCTTAGGATTAAATCTTTAAAGTTATTATTATTAACAATTTTATTTAAATCATTATGGCAAAGTTGGTTGTTATTTGCCCAATATCTTCTATAAGCGCAGAAACCTATCCAATTATTTTTTGGCAGATCGTCTAAGTAATTTTTCCAAAGCCAATAATGAAAAGTATGCTCTCCATAAAACGGATTCTTAAAAGATATGTTTTTTCCATTATTATCTCTCATCCAATCTTTGCTAAAATAACGAGTTCCAAGTCCAACAGGAATATAATTAATTTTTTTTAAGTTTTCCAAATGTTCATCGTATAAACTTAAACAAAACATTTTTAAATTATTCATATAATTTACTAATTAAAAAATTTTCTATATCCTTTTTTTTTTCAACAACATTAATATGTGGAAAAATAACTTTTTTTTGCTGTATTCTTTTATGTCCAATAAATTTAACTTTGATCTTATTTTTAAGTTTTTTATTAATTTTCTTTATTAACTCTTTAATAATTGTGAAGTTCTTATTTTTAATTATATATGTTCCTGGTATTAATTTTTTTTTTATAATTTTTTTAATTATATTATTAATGTTATTACAATTAATTAGATTTAATCTTAGGTTTCCAGGTTTAATATAAATAGTTTTTTTATTTTTATAATTTTGAATTATTGTAGGAATTAATTTTTTTCTAGTGTCATTTATTCCATATGTTTCAAATAATTTTAAGTTATAGAATTTAATTTTAGATCTGCGCATTAAATAATAGTCTTGAATTTGATTAAAAAAACTTTTCGTTAGTGCATAAAAATTTTCAGGAACATTTGGGTTACCAGCAGAGTGCTCCATCATGGAGCCAAAATTTATAAAGATAATTTTTTTGTTATGAAAAGACTGCAGCAAAGATGTTCCAAAAGAAATATTTGCATTTATCATTTTATCTATGCTTTGGTGATCATTTTTTAGTGTGTAGTGGGTGGCACAATGAATAATAATATTAGGATTAATTTTTTTTAATGAACTATTTAAGTTTTTGAAATTTTTAAAAAAAATAGGAATATAATTATTTTTTTTTATTATTTTTTTTTTATTTGTTAATCTTAATATGTCGTAAATTTTAAATTTTTCTTTAATTAAAAAACTTAATATATTTTTTCCTAAAAAACCTGTTGATCCAGTTATTAAAATTTTACTTCTAAGTTTAGAGATATTTTTCAAGATATTGTTTTAATGTAAGGTTATTCTTATCTTTTTTTGATAGTATGGGTTTTTTTATAGGCCATTTAATTTTAATATCTTTATCATTCCAAAGAATTCCTGTTTCATGTTTTTCTTCTCTGTGTTTAGAACATAAATAATAAACTAATGTTTCATTTGTAAGAGATAAAAAACCATGCGCAAAACCTTCGGGTATAACTAATGATCTTCCATCTTTATCTGAAAGAATTGTAGAGAAAACTTTTTTGAATGTTTTAGATTTTTTTCTTAAATCGATCGCCACATCAAAAATTTTTCCTTTAACAACAGATAATACTTTTAATTGGGGATTTTTTGTTTGAATATGTAGGCCTCTTAAAACATGTATCTTTGATTTTGATATACAACCAAATATTAAATTTTTTTTAATAATTTTTTTTAAGAAAACTTCTTTAAAAAAACCTCGATTATCAAAAAATATTTTAGTTTTAATAAAAAATAATCCTTTAAAGTTTGTATTAATTTTTTTCACTAAATTATTTTTTTTAGATAGGTGGAGTATTCACAGTTTCCATAAAATTTAATAGAATCAGCTATACTTTTTTTATTTATCCACTTATTTCTAAATGCTATTTCCTCTAAACAAGCAATTTTAAGTCCCTGTCTTTTTTCAACATTAGAAATAAATTGAGAAATTTCATAAAAGTTATCTATCGTTCCTGTATCTAACCATGAACTCCCTCTTCCCATATACTCAATTTTTAAGTTTTTATTTTTGTGATAAGTCTTAATAATATCAACAATTTCAAGTTCATTTCTTTTTGATGGTTTTAATTTTTTAGCAATTTCAACACATTTAGAATCAAAAAAATAAAGACCAGTTATTGCTTGGTTTGATTTTGTTTTTTTTGGCTTTTCAACTATTTTATCTATTACTTTATTTTTTTTATACTCAACAACTCCATAGCTTGAAGGATTACTTACGTCATAAGTAAATATTAATGCACCTCGATGATTTTTTCCAAGATTTTTAAGTCTGTTTGTAAATCCTTGCCCATAAAAAAAGTTATCTCCCAAAATTAAGGCAACACTTTTTTTTTTAATAAATTCTTCACCTATAATAAATGCTTCTGGTAAACCGCCAGGTTTTGATTGTGTTTTAAAATCTAGTTTTACTCCAAATCTCTTTCCATTACCAAGAACAGTTTTAAAAAGATTTTCTTCACCTTTATTAGTAATGATTAAAATATTTTTAATTCCTGCCAACATTAAAACAGATAAAGGATAAAAAATTAAAGGCTTATCATATAATGGTAATAGCTGTTTATTTGTAATTTTTGTTAATGGACTTAATCTTGTACCTTTTCCACCAGCTAGAATGATTCCACGATCAATCATTTTATAACTCCTAATCTTTTATTAAATTTTTTATTATTATAAAATTTTAATTTAAATTTTTTAATATACCAATCAACTGTAGTTTTAAGGCCTTCATTTAAGGTAGTCATACATCTCCATTTTAGATTTTTTTTTATTTTATTTGAATTAATTGAATATCTAAAATCATGTCCAGGTCTATCTTTTACAAAATTGATTTTAAGTTTTTTTAAAGGATTTCTTTTTTTAATTTGTGAAAATATTTTTTTACTAATTTCTAGATTTGATAATCTAGTTCCGCTACCTATATTATAACTTTCTCCACTTAATCCATATTTAGAAACTTTTATAAGAGCATTGCAATGATCTTTGACAAATATCCACTCTCTTACGTTTTTACCTTTATCGTAAATTGGAACAAATTTATTATTATCAATATTGTAAATTATTTTCGGTATAAGCTTTTCAGGGTATTGGTAAGGTCCGTAATTATTGCAACAATTTGTAATAACTACATCTAGCTTAAATGTTCTAAAATATGATTTTATAATTAAATCTGCGCTTGCTTTGGATGATGCGTAAGGGGAGCTAGGGTTATACCTGTCAGTTTCTTTAGAATTTTTATTTTTTGCAATGTCTCCATAAACTTCATCAGTAGAAATATGAATGAAACGTATTTTTTTTTTAACAGCTTTAATTCCTTCAAGTAGACTAATTGTTCCTAAAATATTACTTTTTATAAATGGCGAAGAATTATCAATAGATCTGTCAACATGAGTTTCTGCAGCCAGATTAAAAACTATTTTTGGTTTAAATTTTTTTAAAATATTTATGAAGAAATTTTTATCATTAATATCTTTTTTGAAAAAAATATAATTTTTTTTTTTACTAAATATTTTTGGATTATTTGATGAGTATGAAACTTTATCTATATTAATTACAAAATATTTTTTTAATAATTCCTCGATAAGATTGACGCCAATAAAACCGAGACCTCCAGTGACTATAACGTTATGCATAATTATTTAATAAAGTTTAATTTTCTATTAATCTATAGAATTCTTTAATCAATTTTATTGGTCTTAAATCAGATCCCATAGTTGGATTTATTTTTCTAGTAACATAACTTACACCAATTCCAAGATCTGGGTCAGCAAATCCAACAGAACCTCCCCAACCATTATGTCCAAATGAGGATTTATTTTTGCCAAAAAGATAGCCTCCTCTCAAAATTAAACCTGATTTAGTCCAACGAATTTTCATTTTAAGACTTTCATCTATTTGAGAACTATTTTCACTAATACAGTTAATAAAAGTATCTTTTTTCATAAATGAATTATTTTTTTTTAAGACATTTGCAACAAGGTCATAAATTTTTGCAATCGATGAAGAATTTGAATAACCGTTAAATGAGGGTATTTCAGATGTTTTAAACTTTTCTGAATTATAAAGATCTAAATCATGATGAGGATTATTAAAGGCATTGAATTCATTTCTGTTATCAAAAGTTGGTTCTTCCCCATAAATTATATCTGCAGTATTTTTAAGATCATCTTTTTTTAAATGTGTAGAAAGTTGTAAATTATACCGACTTGTAATTTTCTCGAATAATAAATCACTAAGACTTTTTTTAAATATTTTTTTAAGAATTTCTCCAATTAAAAATCCGTGTGTTTTTGCATGGTAAAAAGTTTTCTCACCAGGGATATGATCGGGACTTTGATTTTCTAAAATACTTATAATTTTTTGCCAATCAGAAAGATCATTAATATCTGTTTTTGTTTTAAATCTATAAATTCCAGATCTATGAGAGAGGATATCTTTAACTTTTATATTTCTTTTATCACTTGACTTAAAACTATTCCAGTAATGTCCAACATTATTTTCAATGTCTATTAATTTTTCATTATAAAGTTTACATAATAGAATTTCATAAATTCCTTTAACTGCAGAAAAAATATTTACCGTTGTATTTTTTTCCCACTTTTCTTTTTTATTATTTTTATAGCCTCCATAAATATCAATAAGAGGCTTTTCATTTTGATAAATACTAAAACCAGCTCCTGCTTCTTCGTTATTAATAAAATAACTTTGAAAAATTTTTTTTAGTGGTAAATATTTTTCACTGCAGTATCCATCAATCATCAAGTTTATGATAGATTTAAAGCAAAATCCTTACCCAAGTTTGTTTTAAGCTCTTGGCAAAATCTTGCTGCTTCAGCTCCGTCAATTATTCTATGGTCATAGGATAAAGATATAGGCATCAAACTTCTTGGTATAAATTTATCCTCTAAGTAGATCTGTTTTGTCTCCGTTTTTCCTATTCCTATTATGGCAACTTCAGGACTGTTAATAATTGGTGTAAAAAAACTACCTCCTATTCCACCCAAGCTGGATATTGTTATGGATCCACCAAAAAATTCTTTTTTATCTATTTTAAGCTCTTTTGAAAGTTTGCTTACCTCCCTTAATTCATTACTTAGATTGAATAAACTCTTCTGATCTACATTTCGAATTTTAGGGACCATTAATCCATTTGGTGTATCTACAGCGATACCAATATGAAAATATTTTTTAAATGTAATTTCTTCTTTTTTTGAATCAATTGAGCAATTAAAATTTGGATATTTCTTCATTGCTGTAACTAAAGCCTTCATAATAAAAACTAAGGGAGTTAATGATATTTTCTCTCTAGTGTCTAAGTTAGTAAGACCTTTTCGAAAAGTTTCCATATCAGTAACATCTATTTCATCATGTTGTGTTACGTGAGGTATCTCAGTCCAAGACTTAACAAGATGAGGTCCTGATAATCTTTTTATTCTTGGTATTTTTTGAATATCAACATCACCAAATTCATCATGCTTATAAGGTAATTCATCTTCTTTTTTTTGGCTTTTAACTTCTGCTTGAGAGATATTTATTGATTTTTCTGATTTTATATTAATATTTTTTTTTACATAATTTTTAATATCTTCCTCTAAAACTCTACCTTTTCTTGCAGATCCAGTAATTAAGTTTAGTTTTATTCCAAGTTCCCTTGCAAATTTTCTAACTTTTGGACTTGCACTAATTGGAAAAGAATTTTCAAGATTTTCTACAAAGTCTTTTTCATTTTTATAATTATTTTTTGTAACAGAAGGTATATTATTTTTTGATATTTCAGCTATTGGGTCATTTTCTTTAACAAATTGACCTTTTTTAATTAAAATATTTTTTAAAAAGTAATCTTCAGGTGAGGGTATGTCATAACTATTATTGTCGTCTTCAATTACAATAATTATATCATTTTTTTGAATTGAGGTATTATTTTTAAAAAGAATTTCAGTTACTATCAGTTTTTTTTTAGAACCTAAGATCGGAACTCTTAAAAAATTATTATTTAGATTTTCATTTTTTTTTTCTACTACGATATCTAATTTTTCTTCTTTTTCTAATTTTTCAACAAAGCTTTCTATTTCTCCTATTTTATCTCCTTTAGAAACTTTATCTCCAACTTTAATATCAATCTTTTTTATTACTCCTTCAAATGGAGATGGAATTTCTACACTCGATTTGTCACTTTCAAGAGTAATGAGAGGTTGGTTTTTATCAATTTTATCTCCATGCTTAATTAAAACTTCTATGACCTCAACATTTTTAAAATCCCCTATATCCGGAACTATAAGGTTTAAATTTTTTGACACTTTTATTTTTTAAATTTTTGTTGGTATTTTTTTATCTGGGTCAATTTTGAATTTTTTCATAGCATCAGTTGCAACTTTTGACGCAATCTTTTGTTCCCGAGCTAAAGTACTTAGGGTAGTGTAAACAATAAATTCATCATTTACTTCAAAAAATTTTCTTAATTTTTTTCTTGTATCGCTCCTTCCAAATCCATCGGTACCAAGAGTTACATAAGTTCCATTTATATAAGGTCTAATTTGTTCAGACAGAGAGCGCATATAATCTGTTGCAGCTATGAAGGGACCACTTCTTTTTTCAAAACATTTTTGGATATAATTTTTTTCAGGTTTTTTTTCGATATTTAGTAAATTTTTTCTTTCAATTTCTAATGCATCTTTCTTTATTTCGTTAAAGCTTGTTACACTCCAAATATCAGAGTCAATTTGATATTCTTTGCTTAATATTTCAGCAGCTTTGACAACTTCATTGAGTATTGCTCCACTTCCAAGTAATTGAACTTTGGTTTTTCCTTTGTTATTTATCTCCTTAAAGAGATACATGCCTTTAATTATTTCCTCTTTCTTTACATGTTTTGGAATGGCAGGATGTCTGTAATTTTCATTTAAAGTTGTAATATAGTAAAAAACATTTTCCTGTTTTTCATGCATTCTTTTTAATCCGTCTTCAAAAATTGTTGCTACTTCGTACGCATATGTTGGATCATAAGATATGCAATTTGGGATCATAGAGGCCATTATAAGACTATGGCCATCTTGATGTTGAAGACCCTCGCCTGCTAACGTTGTTCTTCCAGACGTTGCGCCAATTAAAAATCCTCTACATTGAGCATCCCCAGCAGCCCAAGCAAAATCCCCAATTCTTTGAAAGCCAAACATTGAGTAGAATAGATAAATAGGAACCATTTCAATATTGTTATTTGAATATGATGTTGCGGCTGCAATCCATGATGACATCGCCCCAGCTTCTGTAATTCCTTCTTGCAATACCTGTCCCTTCTTATCCTCTCTGTAAGAGGTAACCTGTTCTGAATCTACAGGTTCATATTTTTGTCCCTCATGCGCATAAATTCCAATTTTTTGAAAGAAGCCCTCCATTCCAAAAGTTCTTGCTTCATCAGGTATTATTGGCACAAGTCTTGCTGAAAAGTTTTTGTCTCTTAAAGCTTTTGTCAAAATTGTAACTAATGCCATTGTAGTTGATAATTCCCTATCACCGGAGTCTGCGTAGGACGACTCAAATGCTTCTTTACCAGGAACTGCTAAAGGAGTGTTTTTAAATCTCCGTGATGGAATAAAACCTCCTAATTGTTTTCTTCTTTCTTTTAAGTATTTTATTTCTTCAGAACTTTCTGGAGGTCTATAGAATTCAAGATTTTCAACCTGTTTATCTGTCAAAGGTATGTCGAATCTGTCTCTAAAATAAAACATATCCTCAACACCCAATTTTTTTTGTTGGTGAGTAGTATTGATACTTTCTCCACTTTTGCCCATTCCATATCCCTTAATTGTTTTTGCAATTATGACAGTTGGTGAACCTTTATGGTTAATTGCAGCGTGATAGGCCGCATACACTTTATGAGGATCGTGTCCTCCTCTATTAAGCTTCCAAATATCGTCATCGGTCATGTCTGAAACTAATTCTAAAAGTTCTGGATACTTTCCAAAAAAATGACTTCTAACATAAGCTCCACCCTTGGCTTTAAAGGCCTGATATTCCCCATCAACCGCCTCCTCCATTCGTTTTAATAAAAGGCCAGTTTTGTCTTTAGTTATTAAAGGATCCCAGTATGAACCCCAAATTACTTTTATAACATTCCATCCTGCTCCTCTAAAAACTCCCTCAAGCTCTTGAATTATTTTTCCATTTCCCCTAACTGGTCCATCAAGTCGTTGAAGATTACAATTAATTACAAAAATTAAATTATCTAACTTTTCTCTTGAAGCTAAACTTATAGCTCCAGTTGACTCAGGCTCATCCATTTCTCCATCCCCTAAAAAAGCCCAAACTTTTCTATTCTGATCCTCAATCAACCCTCTATTTTGTAAGTATTTCATAAATCTAGCTTGATAGATTGCCATTATTGGTCCGAGACCCATAGACACTGTTGGGAATTGCCAATAGTTTGGCATCAACCAAGGATGAGGATAGGATGATAAACCATTCCCTTCTACTTCTTGTCTAAAATTTTCAAGTTGTTTAGCAGTAAATCTTCCTTCTAAAAAAGATCTAGAATAAATACCAGGAGCGCAGTGACCTTGAAAATAAATTAAGTCGCCTAAAAATTTATCATTTTGTGCTCTCCAAAAATGGTTAAAACCAACATCATATAAAGTTGCAGCTGATGCAAAAGTTGCAATATGACCACCAAGCTCCGATGATTTTTTATTAGCTTTAACAACCATACAAGCAGCGTTCCACCTAATTAAGGACCTAATCTTGTTTTCAATATTTTGATTACCAGGATGCTTTGCTTGCATCTCAGGAGGAATTGTATTTATGTAAGGTGTTTTTTGGTTGTAAGGTATATTAGAGCCCGAAATGTATGCTTGATTAATTAGTTTACCAATCAAATAATGAGCTCTTCTCGGGCCATCTCTTTCAACAACGTCATTTAACGACTCGATCCACTCATTCGTCTCGTCTGGATCAACATCATCATGAAAATTTTTTGATCCATTATCGTTTAAATATTTTCTAAAAGATTTTGTATTATCATACGATGCAATTTGCGAGGTTCCATTTTTTAAATTTGAAGTATTTATTTCTAGATTTTGTTCAGCTTGCTTAATAATTTTTTCCGTTTCAGGTGGAATAATATCTTTCTTATTAACTGGGGATGTAATTTTTTCTGAAGTTCCATTAGAAATTATTGCAATCAAAGAGCCTTGAGAAACTTTGTCTCCAACCTTAACTTTAATGTTGGAAATTTTTCCATCGTAAGGGGATGGAATCTCTACACTAGATTTGTCGCTTTCTAGAGTAATTAATGGATCATTTTTCTTTATTTCGTCACCTTCATGAACCAGAATTTCTATAATTTCTACATTCTTAAAATCACCAATATCAGGAACTTTAACTTCTAAGGCCATATAAAAAGAACTATTATATTATTAAGAAAATTTTATGCTAGTCATTGAAATTGTTTATAGATAGCACTATTAAGGCTGATTAAAAATTTATAACTCATTTAAATTAATGTTCAGAAATAACATAAACTTAATCAAACAATATGAAGGACCACCAGTTATAGAAAAATTATTTTCCCTGGAAGAGACTGAGAGGATTAAAGATTTATATAATAAACTTCCACTTAGAGTTTTTAATCAAAAACAAAACGTAAAAAAGAAAGCGTGGATACAAAGTTACGACAAGGAATTAGACAAACTATATATTAAAAAATTAAAGGAAGTTCTGGGCGATTATAAGATGGATAATCTTAAAAATGATGATGGAACAGATCTTTTTGGTCTTTATCATGAAAGCTTTCACCCTCTAGGCTTACATGTGGATTCTGGTTTTATTCCTGAGGATGTAATCTACAAACAAGTCTTAGTTCCACTTACATACGGTGAGACAATTTTTTTTAAGAATAAATGGTATGGGCGGTCGACCACTTTCACTGTCGATCCAGAAGAATTAAACTTTAAACCAAATCCTGATCAGAACGATCGATCAAAAGATCATCTCGGCAATAAAAATTTTGATACAAAACTTCATCAGAAGTATATGAAACATATTGATATTAAAAATTTACAAGGTTTAGAAATTGAACTTGTTTATAAGTGGAAAGTAGGTGAAGTTTTGATTACAGACAGAACACATATTCATTGCTCTTCATCAAATTTAGATAAAATGAAATTAGCACTTACTACTTTTACAAAAAAATAAGTCTTTAATTAAAAATTAAAATGGCAATTTATGATTGTTTTCAATTTTTTAATGAAAATCTTATTTTAGATATTAGATTAAATATTTTAAATGAAAAAGTTGATTATTTTGTAGTTTCAGAGTGCGTGTATGATCATCAAGGTAAGAAAAGGAGTTTAAATTTTGATTTAAATAATTTTAAAAAATTTAAAAATAAAATTATTTATATAGTTGTTGATAAAGTAGATAAAAAATATTTAGGTCCAAACTACGGACCAAATTCTCTAATTGAACAAACGCAGAGAAATTCAATATTTAAGGGTTTAAAAAATGCAAATGCAGATGATCTAATAATAATTTCTGATGTGGATGAAATTCCAGATCTTCGAAAGTTAGGTTTGTATAATTCTAAAAATTACGGAGTTTTTTCCCAGAGAATGTTTAATTATAAACTAAATATTTTAAATGTTACAGAAAGCGGCTGGCATGGTTCTAAAATTTGTAAATTTAAAAATTTAAAAACACCACACTGGTTACGTACTTTAAAATTCAAAAAATACCCTTTTTGGAGAATTGATAAAATTAAAAATTTGCAAATAATTGAAAATGGTGGTTGGCATTTTAGTTATCTCCAAACTCCTGAAGCAATAAGAAAAAAGATTAACTCTTTTTCTCACGGAGAATTACTTAATAGTAATTTAAACAATAAAGGTGTTATAGAAAAAAAAATCAGAAATCTTGAAGATATATTTGATAGAAAAATTAAATATAAAAGAGTCGATTTAGATGAATCTTTTCCAAAATATATAGTTCAAAATAAAAATAAATTTAAGGAGTGGATTATTTAACTGGTGCCCCCAAGAAGAATTGAACTTCTCACTAATCCTTACCATGGACTTGTTATGCCGCTTAACTATGGGGGCCAATAGTTATATTTAATATATTTTAATATATATTAGTATTACTTCAGTTTTTTTTCTAAAATACTTTAGTTTCTTGACTTTTATTTAGTATAAATATTTAAGGAACCAATCTTTTAAATAAATGCTTTAAAAGATAACTAATATAACAAAAAAGGTAATGAGTATAAAAGGTAAAGTAAAATGGTTTAACGGTAGCAAAGGCTACGGTTTTATCGAAAGAGACGATAAGCAGAAAGATGTATTCGTACATATGTCTGCAGTAAAAAGTGCTGGAATTGATTATCTTGACGAAGGCGATGTTCTTACGTTTGATATTGAGGATGGGAAAAAAGGTCCCTCAGCAGTAAACTTAAAAAAAGTTTAATAACTTTTAAATGGAGGCTCTTCCATGGGTATACATTATGATTATAAGTCTAAACGTGGTGAAAGAGCTATGCTTAAAGAAGCAAAACGTAAAGAACGTCTAGCATTAAGACAAGCGAAAAGAGCCTCTAAAAAACCACAAGAAGAAGAGCAGGTAGAGCAGATGCATGACATCAATAAGCCTGTTACTTTGGAGGATTTGACTAATCCAAATAAGTAGTTGTAAGTCAAATCTTGATGATTACTTCAAAAGATCAAAAAAAAGAAAAACTCTCAAGAGCATTATTAGAAAATATTAAAAAACGTAAAGAATTTTTAAAAAAAATAAAAAATAAAAGTTAAATGAGTATACTTTCAGATTCTTCAATTAAACAACTAGTAAAAGAAAAAAAATTAATATCCCCTTTTGTCGAAAAACAACAAAGAAAAAATAAAATTTCTTACGGTTTATCTTCCTATGGCTATGATGCTAGAGTTTCTAATGAATTTAAAATTTTTACAAATATTGACTCTGCAGTAGTTGATCCAAAAAAGTTTTCACAAAAAAGTTTTATTAAAAGGAAAACTAACATTTGCATAGTTCCTCCTAACTCATTCGTTCTGGCAAGAACTGTAGAATATTTTAAGATACCCAGAGATATCCTTGTAATTTGCCTTGGAAAAAGCACATATGCTAGATGCGGAATTATTGTAAATGTAACACCACTAGAGCCAGAATGGGAAGGCCATGTAACGCTGGAGTTTTCTAACACAACGCCACTACCTGCAAAAATTTATGCAAATGAAGGTGCTTGCCAATTTATATTTTTAAAAGGGGATGAAGAGCCAATGGTTTCATATAAGGACAGAAAAGGTAAATATATGAAGCAAAAAGGCGTTACACTTCCGAAAATTTAAAATGAAAGCCTTAAAAATTAAAGGCGGTAAAAAGTTATTAGGTGAAGTATCAATTTCTGGTTCGAAAAACGCAAGTCTTCCTATTTTAATTTCATCCATACTTATTAAGAATTCCTTTCAAATAAAAAATATTCCAAAAGTTAGAGATGTTTTTACATTAATAGAGTTACTAAAGTTCCTTGGTATTCAATTAAAATTTGATGAAAAAAACAGAAAAGTTATTTTTAATAAAAAAAAAAAACTAAAGATTTTTGCACCCTATTCTATAATGAAAACAATGAGAGCAGGCATACTTGTTCTTGGCCCATTACTTGCTAAATTAAAGAAGGCGAAAGTTTCATTACCAGGTGGATGTGCAATCGGAGCAAGACCAGTAGACTTGCATATATTTGCATTAAGAAAACTTGGTGCAAAAATTTCTATTAAAGACGGATATATATATGCATCAGCAAAAAAACTTTCTGGAGCAGTTATTAAATTTCCAAAAATATCTGTTGGAGCAACTGAAACTGCAATTTTTGCCTCAGTTCTAGCAAGTGGTAAGACAAGAATTATGAATGCCGCAATAGAACCCGAGATTGTTGACTTAATTAATTTTTTAAAAGTTTGTGGGGCAAAAATAAAATACTCAAAGCAAAGGATAATAGAAATAGTTGGAGTTAAAGATTTGAACGGTAAAAGCTACAGGGTAATACCTGATAGGATTGAGGCTATAACCTATGCAGTTGCTGCGTTAATAACTAAAGGAAAATTAAAAATTAATAATGTTAAGATAAATGAAGTTCAGAATGTATTAAGTTTTTTTAAAAAAATAGGAGCAACAGTTATAAGTAAAAATAACCATTTTATAGTTTATGCAAAAAAAAAATTAAAAAAATTTAGTTTTTCAACTAAACCCTATCCAGGTTTACCCACAGATATTCAGGCTCAACTGATGGCCTTAGCAACTAGTATAAAAGGAAAATGTCAAATCACTGAAAACATTTTTGAAAATAGATTTTTGCATGTTTCAGAATTAAGTAGAATGGGTGCAGATATTAAAATTATTAAGAATACATCTATAGTTAATGGTGGAAAAATTTTAAAAGGTGCTGAAGTTATGGCAACTGATCTAAGAGCATCTGTGGCATTAATTCTTGCAGCACTAAGTGCACAGGGTACTTCTACGGTTAGCAGAATATATCACTTAGAAAGAGGATACGAAGAAATACAGTCTAAATTAAAAAAATGTGGAGCAATTATTAAGAGTTGTAATGTTAAATAAGAAAGAAATTATAAATTTAAAAATTACTGCAGAGGACGATGAAGATTTAAAAGTTTTTTCCGCATATCTTCAGGACTCAGTAATTGTAGTAAACGATATTAAGTATTTACCAAAAAATAGAAAATTCATTTGTATATTTAATCGATTCATGTGGGAGGATGCTGAAAGGGGTATTTTTAGAGAAAATAAAAGAATAAGATCAGCTTTAGTTTTTAATGAAGTCTCATCAGTTAAATCCAAAGGAATAAATCCAAAAACAAAAGAGAAAATCCTTGAGTTTTTAACAATTAAACTTGAAACTCATAAAGAAAGTAGAGTTGTAAAATTAATTTTTTCTGGTGGGTCAATAATTAAAATTGAGATAGATAATATATTATCTACTTTAGAAGATTTTGGCAAACCATGGAAAACAAATTATAAACCAAAGCACAAAATACTTAATGCAAATATTTAAATATAAAAAAAATTTTATAAAAGATTTTGAAAAATTTTTAAAAAAAAGAGAATATTTTTTTTCAAGTAAATTACCTAAGGTAAAAAAAATAATTGATGATGTTAAAAATTCAGGTGATAAGGCATTAATTTATTATCAAAAAAAATTAGACAAATATAATACTAAGAATAATTCTTTAGAAATTTTTGATTTTGAAAGAAAAAAGATTGAAAAAAAAATTGATACAAGACTAAAAAAATCAATCAATCTTGCTTTTGAAAGAGTAAAGAAATTTCATTCAAAGCAATATTTAAAAGGTTACGCGTTTAATGATGAGTTTAAAAACTATTTAGCTTACAATTTAAGGCCTCTTGAGAGAGTTGGGATTTATATTCCAGGCGGAACTGCTAGCTACCCATCATCTGTAATAATGAATTCTGTTCCAGCGATAGTTGCTGGGGTTAAAGATATTATTATGTGCACACCCGCGCCCAATAATATAATAAATCCTGGTGTAATTTATGCGGCAAGAGTCTGTGGAATAAAAAAAATATTTAAAGTTGGTGGAGCCCAGGCTATTGCAGCCATGGCATTTGGAACAAAGACAATTAAAAAAGTTGATAAGATAGTAGGACCTGGAAATATTTACGTTAATTCAGCTAAAAAAGAAGTATTTGGAAGTGTTGGTATAGATATGATTGCTGGCCCTTCAGAAATAACTGTTATCGCAGATAATAAAAACAATTCTACATTAACAGCTCTAGATTTGCTTTCTCAGGCGGAACACGATGTTCTCTCGCAATCAATACTTGTGACAACTTCAAATAATTTTGCAGAAGAAGTTAAGTCAAAGGTTTATAAACTTTTAGAAGTTTTACCAAGAAAAGATATAGCAACACAGTCAATTAAAAATAACGGTGCAATTATAATTTGTAAAAATTTAAATGAAGTTGCAAATATTGTTAATATAATTGCTCCTGAGCATTTAGAAATTAAAGTTAAGGAATATAATAAAATTTTAAAAAATATTCGTAATGCTGGATCAATTTTTCTTGGAGAATATTCACCTGAAGCGATTGGAGATTATTTAGCAGGACCTAATCATGTGCTTCCAACCTCTGGTTCCGCAAGGTTTTCTTCTGGTTTATCGGTCTATGATTTTTATAAAAAAATTTCAGTAGTTAAAATGAGTAAGACTGGACTTGAAAAAATAGGAAGATCTGCTATGGAACTTGCTGACTATGAGGGGTTGTTTGCTCACTCCCAATCAATTAGAGTTAGGATAAGTTGAATATGGCAAAAGAAGAAATGTTAGAGTTTAAGGGAGTTGTAACAGAACTTCTTCCAAATGCTATGTTTCGAGTAAAGTTAGAAAATAATCATGTTATTCTTGCACACACTGCAGGTAAGATGAGAAAAAATCGTATTAGGGTTCTTGCAGGCGATGAGGTTATGGTTGAGGTTACTCCATACGATCTAACCAAAGGTAGAATTACTTTTAGATTTAAATAATGCATGAAGCTAAGGGTTTTGTTTTAGCTTCAAAGTCACAAAGAAGAATAGATCTTTTAAATAAAATAGGAATTAAGCCAAGTTTTATTCAGCCCTCAGATATTAATGAAGAGGTAAGAAAAAAAGAAAAACCAAAAGATTATTGTAAGCGAATTGCAATTGAAAAAGCATTAGATATATCAAAAAATTTTAAGGGATTATTTATCTTATCAGCAGATACCATTGTATTTTGCAGTAATAAAATTTTTTTAAAACCTAAAGACAAAGTAGAAGCTAGACAATTTTTAGAATTTTTTTCTGGAAGAAAACACTCTGTCTTAACAAGCGTATGTTTATTCAAAGATAAAATTATTGCACAAAAAAATGTAATAACCAAAATTACTTTTAAGAAATTAACATCTGAAGAAATAGATGAATATATAGTTACAAAGGAATGGATCGATAAGGCCGGAGCCTACGCAATACAAGGTTATGCTGAAAAATTTATAAAATTTATTAATGGTTCGTATTCAAATGTAGTTGGTCTTCCACTTTATGAAACTTATAATTTACTCAAAAGTAACAAACTAATTTAAATATCAATTGAATTATGAATTATTTTATGAAAGAAGTTTCGCCGTGGTCTGGTAGCTCAGTTGGTAGAGCAGAGCCCTGAAAAGGCTTGTGTCGGCGGTTCAATTCCGTCCCAGACCACCATTGATAAACCCTTATAATTTTGTTGAATTTAGCTGTATTTTTCGTTAAGTAGTTTCGATGTTAAAAAAAGCTTTGTTTCATATCATTCCACATCACGGCTTTTAGCCGTCGCTATCATTTTTTTTAAAATTTAAATAATACGTAACTTAATCAGTTTAATGCAGTTGTAGCTCAGTTGGTTAGAGCGCTTGATTGTGGATCAAGAGGTCGGTGGTTCAAATCCACCCAACTGTACCAAAATACAAATTATGAGTGAGAATAAAAAATTAAACCCAGAATTACCATCGGGTTTTAAGGACAGAATTAATGAAGAACTCTTATTGAGAGATGAAATTATTTCTTTAATTAAAAATAATTTTATACTTAATGGCTTTGATCAACTTGAAACATCTAGTTTTGAATACTCTGATGTTATTGGAAAATTTTTACCTGACCAAGACCGTCCTCAGAGCGGTGTATTTAGTATTAAAGATGAAAATGATTGGATTTCTCTTAGATATGATTTAACCGCTCCACTAGCTAGGTATGTTGCAAAAAATTACGATTTACTTCCAAGGCCCTTTAAGAGATTTCAAGTTGGACAAGTTTGGAGAAATGAAAAACCAGGTCCAGGAAGATTTAGAGAGTTCATTCAATTTGATATTGATATTGTAGGAGACTCTAATGTTCAATACGATGCAGATTTGTGTTTGGTAATTTCAGACACATTAAATAAAATAGGTTTAAAAAATCAGGACTTTAAAATAAGAATTAATAATAGAAAACTTCTGCAAGGATTACTAGAAGATTTAAAAATTCTTGATTACAAACAAATACAATCAACTTTAAGAGCAATCGATAAGCTTGATCGCGTAGGTATTAAGGGTGTTGAGCTATTACTTGGCGATGGCAGAAAAGATAAGTCTGGTGATTTTACAAAAGGAGCTGAGCTTAAAAAAAATCAGATTGATAAAATAATATCTTTTTTAGATTTTAAAGATTTTAATAAAATAACTCCACTAAATGAAATATTCAGCGAAGGAATTAAGGAATTAATAATTATTAAAAATTATTTTGAATTATTTAATTTTAAAAATTTTATTTTTGACCCAACTGTTGTTCGGGGTTTAGATTATTATACAGGACCAATTTTTGAGGCCAATCTTAGTTTTAAAGTTAAAAATGAAAAAAATGTAGATATTGAATTTGGTTCCATAGGAGGGGGAGGTAGATATGATAAGTTGGTAAATAGATTTAAAAATCTTAATGCTCCAGCCACAGGCTTTTCAATAGGCATAGACCGATTAATTTATGCACTTTTGCAATATGAAAATTTAAAAATTAAAAATATCATAGGTCCTATAGTAATATGTAATCTTGATGAGGCTTACCTAGGTTACTATAGACAAATACTATCAAAGCTTCGTGACGCAAATATTTGTTCTGAAATTTATTTAGGGAA
>Ga0194132_10006027_pt1 | contig 19144 bp, 15 predicted proteins | sample TA2KigOf80mmetaG_FD_148612 | JGI IMG/M metagenome (GOLD analysis project Ga0194132, IMG submission 148612) | Freshwater microbial communities from Lake Tanganyika, Tanzania - TA2015054 Kigoma Offshore 80m | ecosystem: Environmental > Aquatic > Freshwater > Lake | place: Tanzania: Lake...
CGGTTTCTTGCGCTGGAGAATGTTCTGGTGAACACGGATGGCTACTGGTCGAGAGCGAGTGACTACAATCTGTACCGGCATCCGTCGGGGCGCTTTCACATCATTCCGCATGATATCAACGAAAGCTTCATGCGCCCGGAGGGACCGGGATCTCGCGGAGGGGGCAGAGGACAGGACCGGGATGCGCGTCCGCCCGGAGAGGCTCCACCGGTCGCAGCACCGAACGGTCCAGCACAGCTGAGTCCTCTCGTGGCGGAGAAAGATGAACGCAAGCCCCTCCTCTCAAAACTGCTGGCAGTGCCAGCGCTCAGGACGCGCTATCTCACCCATGTCAAACAAATCGCCAGCCAATCGCTCGACTGGTCCCAACTGGGCACAGCGGCGGAGCGATACCATTCGCTCATCGCTCCTCACGTGAGTTCGGACACCCGCAAACTCGCCTCAACGAAACAGTTTGAGAGCTCGCTCATTGGCCCGTCGGGCTCGGAGGCCGACCCGGGACGCGGTGCTCCGATGTCTCTGAAAGCTTTTGCTGACCAGCGACGAGCCTTCCTTCTCTCGCTGCCGGAACTTCAAGCCTTGCCTTGAAACCAGTCGACCCTCCATTCGCAAACACGAACCCCTCCAACCCCTTCCGATGAAAACATCCCAATCGAAGTCTCCTCGCTTATTCCACATCCCCGTCGGCAGACGTCGTTTTCTGCGAAGCATGGCACTGGCCTCAGCGGGCTTTACGCTGTCAGGTTATCTGGCCGAAGCCCTGACAGCCACACCCGGGTTCACCCAGGGTCCATACTATCCACTGGCGGATGACATTCCCCTGGACAAGGACAACGATCTGGTGCGGCTGGATGATCGACTGACACTGGTCGCTGGGGAGATCACCACCCTCACCGGCAGGGTATTGAACACGGCCGGGGAACCTGTTCGGGGTGCCTTGGTCGAGCTGTGGCATGCAGATCGCGAAGGTGACTATGCCTACTCCACCGGAGTGGGACCCAACCCTTCCCACGATTCCAACTTTGCAGGCTTCGGGCAGTTCCTCACCGGATCCTCGGGAGCGTTCAAGTTTCGTACCATCAAGGCAGGGTTGTATCCGGGTCGGACCCGGCACGGGCAGTTGCGCAGGGTGACCACACAGACGGGCTGGAACGAGGAGACCAGGGATCTGCAGGGCCAGCGGTGGCAGACTCAGAACAGCAACGACGGCGTGTTTCGTTCCGTCTCGTCCACGCAGCTGGCTTCGGTGCTGCTGAATTTCACTCCTGTAGCCAACGGTTTGACCGGCGAGACGCAGGGCTCCTGGGACTACGTCACGGGAGTCACTCCGGTGGAGCCGAACTACCCGGCCGCCGGGGGCCTGTCGCTGGCGGGACGGCGGGTGCGCGTTGCAGGCCAGAGCGCCGATCGCTATGAAATCACCCTCCAAACCTATCCCGGATACACATACGAGGTGTATGGGAACCCCACGTTTGCCGACCTGGGCTGGCGGGTGCTGCCGTTCTCCTTGTCGGCTGAAACGGCTCCAGATCGAAACAAGTACACCGCCACGACTGAAGGAGTCGTGAAGCTGTACCTGCGGGACGCGGCAGAACGCGGGTTTTACCGGGTTAGCTTCCGCGTGCCCGGTGCCAATGCAGGCACACCTTGAGCCGTGCAGGGAATGCGGGACGAAACAAACAGGGACTCAATGTCTGCGCAGCCAGAAGCTCATCGCCATGGCGGCGCTCTACAAAGCCCATCCCGATAGCTCAGGCACCATTCCAACCCAACCTCCGCCTTCTTCCCCACGTGCAGGCTCCACACCACGTGTGCGTCCTCCGCTCAGGTGCATCCCTTGGAGACACACCCTCAAGGGTGGACAACAAACCGCGCGTCCAACTTCCAGGCGAGTGGTGAGGCGCGGGAGCCTCAGGTTTCTTGTCCATCCTTTAGCCCGAGATCTCCAGGGTCCCTTAATCCTTGGATCCCGCACACGAACCAGATAGAGACACACCGGCGAACATGAACGTGGAATTCTGACTCGCGGCAACCTGATGAAAACTTTGATCCAGCCCGTCCAGCAAGGCGCTCAGCTCCTGGCCGACGTCGACTCCGTATCCCCCGACCCTCGCGAGCTGAGCATCTGGTGGCTCGGTCAGAGCGGATTCCTCATCGCCTGGGGCGGACGTCGCCTGCTCCTCGACCCCTACCTGTCCGACTCCCTGACCGAGAAATACGCTGCAACCGACAAGCCCCACGTTCCGATGACCGCACGGGTGATCGAACCTGGAAGCCTCAAGCGCGTGGACGTGGTGACATCGACACACAATCACACGGACCACCTCGACCGGGACACTCTCCTTCCACTGCTCGCATCGAACCCCGGATTGGAGCTCGTGATCCCGGAGGCAAACCGAGGTTTTGTCGCAGAGCGGCTGGGGACCGATCCTTCATGGCCCACGGGATTGATTTCTGGACAGTGTGTGGAGGTGGGAGGCTTCGTTTTCCATGGGATCCCCGCCTGCCATAACACTCTCGAAACGGATGGGCAGGGACGTCACCGCTTCATGGGATATGTCGTGGAAGCCGGCGGCTGGCGACTCTACCACGCGGGTGACACTCTGATGTTCCCGGGCCTGGAAGATCTGATTCGTCCCTGGGATGTCGATCTCGCAATCCTTCCCATCAACGGCAACAAGCCTGAACGAAAAGTGGCGGGCAATCTGGACGGCCCTGAAGCTGCCAGGCTGGCAAGAGCCATCAACGCCAGGCTGGTCGTTCCATGTCACTACGAAATGTTTGAATTCAACACTGCCTCGCCAGAGCCTTTTGAGCAGGAGTGCAGGTCGCTGGGGCAGGCTTTCAAGACAATGAGGGCGGGGGAGAGGCTTTGGCTTGGAACTCAGGGTGCCAAATGAAAAATCCGATCTGGATCGAGCATTTCGGGGTCGCCGTGGGTGCGATCGGCGGGGCCCTGGCCGCGCGGGGAAAGCAACTGGACCTGTTCGGTGTGGTGGTGCTGGCTTGGGTGACGGCGTTCGGAGGCGGCTCTCTCCGCGACCTGCTCCTGGGAGATCTGCCCGTGTTCTGGATCCGTCAGCCGGAGTTGGTCTGGACCACAACCGCAGCCGCACTTGCCACATTCGGCTGGGCCAGGCGCCGAACCACGCCCGATAACACGCTGGTGGTTGCAGATGCCTGCGCACTCGCGCTGTTCACCGTCGTCGGCGCTTCCAAGGCCATGAACTTTGCGGTGGCACCTTCCATCGCCGTGGCCATGGGCGTGGTCACAGGAGTCGCCGGGGGAATGCTTCGCGACGTCCTGACCGGGGAGATCCCGTTGGTTTTTCGACAGCAAATCTATCTCTACGCCACGGCCAGCCTGTGTGGAGCTTCGACGTTTGTGCTGCTCTCAGAATTCCTGCCCAGCCGACCCTGGAATCCGGTTGCGGGCATCCTCGTCACGCTGGTCATGCGCCTGGCGGCCATCCGATGGAAGCTCGCCTTGCCGGTGTTCCATAAGGAGGAATGACCGCGGCACCCCCCTGAGGGGACCTCACACACGGCTCAAGCGGCCTGGGCGAGATCCAGCTGTTTGTCCAGGCGCGTGAAAATGAAGGTGCGATAAACATTGGGACTGCCCACAACGGCACGCACCGACGAACCACGGGCCTTGGTGATCTTGATCAGCGACACGATCAGATTCAGCCCCGCGGAATCCACCATCTTGGCTGCGCTCAGATCCAGCTTGAGAACCGACCAGCCTCCTTGACGAATGAGAGTGGAGTCGAGGATCTCCTGGGTTTCCTTCCGCAAGGTTTCCACATTGGAACTCAGGACATCGCCGGGCCAGCTGACCGTGAGCGTTCCTGATGCCGTGTCGAGGTGATGTTTCATATCAGATGCTTGTGTTTCGTGTTGTTTTGAAAAATGGGATCATCTTCAGGAAGCCAGGGCTCGATCGGAATGGCTGAACACAAAGTCCATCTCCACGCGGGTTCCATGCGCCTTGGTCTCAAAACGGGAAGCGAGTGCATCGATCAACATCAGGCCTCGATGTTCATCGACGAGGGATTCCTCCGCTTTCTTCTTGTGCGCACTCCAGTCGAAGTCATGGCCGGCACCCGTGTCCTGAATCACAACCCGCACGACGCAGCCGGCAGGATCACATGAGATGTCCACGGTGGCAGACTGGTCCGGAGATTTGCCACATCCATGGATGAGGGCGTTGAGCATGATCTCCCGCGTGCAGAGCAGGACGTCGTACAGCCTGGATTCGTCGAGCTCCGGCAGAGCCGTTTGCAGGCTGCGTGCCCAGTAGGCCTGCAAGGCGTCGACGCGCGCCCAGTCTGTTCCCGGATGCTTGTTGGACACAAGGGGCAGGAACTCGCCCGCAGCGGAAATCACGGAACGATGCCCCACGGAGGCGACCAGGATGTCATCTTTCGCATGTCGCATCCATCCAGGCGGAGGTGTGCCCTTTCGGTGTCGCAAGAGCGCGAACGCACAGGAGAGCGGACTGAGGTCCAGATGCTGTGCGAGATCATCAAGCCCGTCGGTCCAGATGTAGAACCGGCTCTTTTCCCCAAGCTCATGATCTGCGGGATGATTCACGGTATCTTCGAACCATCCCAATGGCGGGCTTCCGGACTCGCCTGCCAGCCGGGCATTCCCGCTTCCGTCAGAAAGATAGGGAAGAGGAAAGCCGCAGGACAGGGTGCTCGCCATTCCGATCTGCAGGTCCAGCAGCAAGGCGCTCACAGCCACTGAAGTGATCTCACCCGACTTGGAGATGCTGTTCACATCTGAGACGAGATATCGGTTGAAGATCACCAGGATGTCCTCGATGGACGTTTCCGCGTGCATCATCCCACGCACGAAGCCCTGAAAAAACACCGAGAGGTAAGCGGCGCGGAGATCATGCCCGGAGACATCGGTGGACAGAACCAGAAAACGATCGTTCCCGAGCTGAAAGAGCGCCAGGTGATCTCCCCCCGCCTCATGGCTGGGATGATAACTGAGGTCCACCTTCACGCGGCAGTCGGGGATGGCCATGCCGATCATCTGTTGCTGAACAGCTCCGACAGCTCGCATGTCCTGCTGGGCTCGTACGCGAGCGCGTGCGGTTCGTATCCTTTCAGCAGCCTTTCGTACCGCCTGGCCCAGCACCTTTCGATCCACCGGCTTCTCCAGGAAGTCGCAAGCACCCTGTCGCAGGCTCTCCGCCACCAGTTGCTTTTCCCCCTCCGCGGTCACCATGATCGCGCCGATCTCAGGGTTGTGCTCCACCATCCACGCCAGCAGGCAAAGACCGTCCTTCTCAGGCATCCGGTAGTCGGTTACCACGCACTCGATCCGACCACGCTCTGATGAATTCAGAATTGTGATGGCGCTGTCGACCCCGTCCGCTGAGAAGACCTGGAAATGATCGCGCTCCAGGAATTTCTGCAGCGTCCGCCGGGAGATCGCATCGTCGTCCACCAAAAGAACCGCAGTCTGGGCGTTCTTCGCCAGATGGTTGGCTTGACCTACGTCCATGTGATCATCTGAAGGCTGCAGGACAATCGTGTGCAGGCATTCTCATCGAATGCTCCGGAAACCCGGGACGCAGCAATGCGCGGACGACGCCCCTCAGGCAAATCAATCTGTGTGGCAGCCATTTCAGCAACAGGGTGAACCCTGGTTGCCAAGGCCATCCCTATCGATTTTTATCGGCCCAACACGACGGAAGTTAACCGGAAGAATTCCGCCATGACAAAGCAGCCATCTCAGGCAAAGCCGGAGTTATCGCAGAGGGGGAACGGCTTCCTAGTGTAGTGCCCTCTAAGTGCTGTGGTTCGTGGTCCCCCTTCAGGGCCTCCCAGGTCCCGCCTGATCAACACTTGCTCACGTCCCTAAAACCGCCAGTGTGAGGAAGCGGGCATAGCCCGGGCATCCTGAAGGATGGACAACGAACCTGGGGGCAGGCCTGTCGTCAGTCGATTGGTTGTGGGACGCGTGGCTCGTTGTCCACCCTTGAGGGTGTGCCTTCCTGGACGAACGTAACCAACGGCAGCGGATTACGAAGGCGGTCGCACTCAGACTTCCTCGAGCGCCGAACTGGCATCACCAAACCGGTCCAACCGGACGCCAAGCTTGTCCATCAGGGAAAGATAGAGCCTGCACATCTGACGATCGGGCTTGTCCTTATAGTCCAGGACGCGTCCACCCTTGATCGAGCCCCCACCCCCGCCAATCAAGACCGCGGGAAGCTGCGTCGCATCGTGGCTGCCTGTCAGCATGGACGAGCAAAAAAGCAGGACGGTGTTGTCAAGGGTGGTCCGGGATCCTTCCTGGGTGGCTTCCAGCTTGCGGGCGATGTAGGCGGCTTGCTCCAGGAAGAACTGGTTCACCTTCAGCCAGTCCGCAGTGTCGCTGTGTGAAAGCAGATGGTGAATCATGTAGTCCACCCCCAGGTTCGGAAATCGCAGTGCGCTGTGATCGTTGTTCAGCTTCAACGTGGAAATCCGGGTCGTGTCCGTCTGAAAACCAAGCACGAGAATGTCGCACATCAATCGCATGTGCTCCCCGATGTCCTGCGGGATTCCGTCCGCAGGCCGGTCCATCGACGGCTTGTCGAGGGGTGGCCGCCAACCCTGCAACTCCCCCTTCCGACCCGCGTTCTGAATCCGAAGCTCCACTTCCCTCACAGACTCCAGGTACTCATCCAGCTTCTGTTGGTCGCGCGTGCTGACCGTGCGACGCAGGTCCTTGGCATCGGACAGCACGGCATCGAGAACGCTCTTGTCTCCCTGGCTGGCTTCATCCTTGAACAGCCGATCGAATGCCAGCGCCGGATAGATCTCGAGGGGAGCCGGTGCAGTGGGCGAACTCCACGAGATGTGGGAGCTGTAGATCATCGAGTAGTTCTTGTGGACCGAGGGGTTGGACTTCTCGCAGCCGAGCACCAGACTCGGCACCTTGGTGGAACGGCCGTGTCGCTGCGCGATGACCTGGTCGAAGCTCGCCCCTGAACGGATGTCTCCTCCGGCGGCCAGCGGAGCCCCGGAGAGCAGGTTCCCCGTCTGTGAGCTATGGATGTTCCCCTTCAGGGCCTCGGCGTTGTAGAGACCCTTGATGAAGGTGACCTTCTTCTTGAACGGAACGAGGGGTTCCAAAACCTTGCCCAACTCGAAAGTGTCGCCCTCGCCCTTCGCCCACCATTCCTTCGAATGAAAACCGTTTCCGGCGAAAAGGACAGCCAGGCGCCGGGGGGCTTCACTCGCAGGCCGTGTGGCGGCGGCAGGAACATCACCCCAAACCGTCATGGATTCCATCCACGGCAATGCCATTGTGACCCCGAGGCCGCGAAGAAACCGTCGTTTTGAAAATCGGTGCGTGCTGCTCATAGATCAGGTGTGCTGGAATTTGGCGCGTTCTTAGCACAGGACCGCAGAACGAAGAAGCAAAAACATCTTCACCGCATGGCCTCTCAACTCTCAAACCTGTCGGTTGCAACGCCCTCAGCTCTTGGCTAGCGTCGCCCTCTGACCATTGCCCAACGCATCCTGCTCAAGGTGGCCGTGTCGGCCATTGTCGTGATGGGTGTTGCGACTGGAACGGCCTATCACTTTGTCCACGAAAATGCCCGGAGAAGCTCCGTCCAGTTCCTCAACGACTACGTCAAGGAAAGGGCCAAAGCGCAACGGATCGATCTCCATCGGGTGGAGCATAGCCTGGAGTTTGCGAGGGAGATGTTCCTCAAGCGGGATCGTCGCGAGCCTTTCGAAGGCGTGGATCAGCTCTGGCTCGAGCGCAACCAACTCCATGCGGATGGAGCATGGCGCACCCGAAGGGATAACTTCGATCCTCAGCTCCATAGCTCCACCTGGGTACGAAGGGATACGGAACTGTCCCCGGCCCTGAAGCGTCGTCTCCTAGGCACCGAGCTGATGCTGAATGATTTTCTTCCGGGGCTGATGCACGAGTTTCCGAGCCTTTACTTCGTTTTCAACGACCAGGCTTGCGTGGGCTACGACGCACGATTCCCCACCTGGGTGTGGGACACATCCGCGACCTACGACAACTGTGCCGAACGCGCTTACGTGGACGCTGCTCCAGCCAAGAACCCCGGAAGAGAGCTGGTTTGGGGTCCCGCGATGCGTGAACCTACGGCGAAGCGTCCTTTCATGAGCGTCACGCTGCCGATTTGGAAGGACGAGGAGTTCCTGGGCATCGTTGGCCACGACATCCCGCTCGAGGAGTTCCATGCCGCCATCGCTGAACCGGGACTGAGAGGGGTGAAGACGATGATCGTCCGGAATGACGGCACACTGATCGCCCATCCGGAAATGGAGGGATTCATCTCCGAGGCGCGCGGAACCCTATCGGTCCAAAGCCTTGGAGATCCCCAGCTGTCGGCGATTTACGAAACAGCCATCGCCACGACCAAAGCCGGCCACCTGGTCTGTGGCATCACTCCTTGCGGAGCAGCTCAGTTCGCCACCATTCGCTGGGACAATCCCGACTGGATCTTCATCGGTAGGATGACGCTGGAAACCCTGCGAGCCGAGGCTTTTGGATCGGCCCGCTGGGTTTTGTGGTATGGACTGGCATCGCTGACACTGATGGTGGCGCTGTTCGCTTGGATTCTTCGACGCGAGATCCTCGACCCATTATCCCGGCTGGCAGCGACAGCTGATCAGATCACGGCCCGGCAAAGCGACTTCGGCTTGGCGGCAAGGAAGGACGACGAGTTGGGAAAGCTGATCTCGGCACTCCGTCAGGCTGCTGAAAAAATCTGGGATCGACAGTCTGCGATGGAACATCAGGCCGCGTTCCTCGAGCAACGAGTGGCCGAGCGCACCACCGAGCTCGCCCGATACGCTGCCTTGGTGGATGCCTCGCAGGATCTGTATGGGTTTTCGGATCTGACTGTCAAATTGCTCTACCTCAATCCCGCCGGACGACAGATGCTCGGCCTCGGCAGGGAGGAGTCTCTATGCGGGCTTTCCGTATGGGACCTGTACCCCGCTGAGGAAAAGGGGTCGGCGGTCGAGCCGATGATGGCGAAGGCGCTGAGGGAAGGCAGCTGTTATGGAGAGAGCAAGCTCCGAAGGCATGATGGCTCGGTGACCCCGGTATCGCTCATGATGGTTGCTCCCCGGAGTTCGCGTGGAGAACACGGCATCGTGGCCATCGTAATGCGGGACATCTCCGAGAGAATCCAGCTGGAGACCGACCGTGCGGCACGGTTCCGCATGATGTCGCTAAGCGCGGAAATGGGGCTGGTTCTCAACAAGCAGGCGGAACTCCAAAAAATGCTGCAGCAGTGTACCGAGGTTCTGGTCAGACACTTGGACGCAGCCTTGGCCCGCATCTGGACCCTGGAGCCTGAACAGGATGTTCTGTTGCTGCAGGCCAGCGCGGGTCTCTACACCCATCTGGACAGGCCTGATGGCCGGATAAAAGTGGGTGATTTCAGGATCGGCCTGATCGCTCGTGAACAACGTCCCCACCTCACGAACCAGGTCCTGGATGACCCGGGTGTTGCCGACAAAGACTGGGCACGCGAGCACAGGATGAAGGCTTTTGCGGGCTATCCGCTGGTCCTACAGGGAAAGCTCTTGGGTGTGGTGGCGATATTCTCACGCCGGACTCTGGGCGGTGAAACTTTGCAAGCCCTTGGAATGGTCGCAAATTCCATCGCTCTGGGAATCGAGAGAAAAACATCCGAGGCTGCGCTGCAAACGGCCCTCCAGAAAGAACGAGAGTTGGGAAGACTCAAAACCAACTTTGTGGCGATGGTGTCGCATGAGCTCCGGACTCCTCTGGAGGTGATCATCTCAAGCACGGATATCCTGGACCGCTACAATGATCGGCTGGGGGTCATGGATCGCGACGAGCACATCAATGCCATCCGACGTTCGGTGAACCGGATGTCCAGCATGATGGAGGATGTCCTGTTGCTGGGGCGGCTGGAGAATTCCCGCGTCCAGCTGCGCATCGATGATGTCGATCTCGCGCTCTGCTGCCAACGCGTCGCCTCGGAGGTCTCCCTGGCGATGTCCGGCAAATGTCCCATCCTTCTGCAATTGCAGGATGATCTGCCCCTGGCCAAAGCGGACGAAAACCTCTTTCGACACATTCTTACAAATCTCCTGTCGAACGCCGCCAAGTACTCAACGGTTGGATCACCCCTGAAAGTGACCCTCTCGCGGAATGGTGAGGATGCGGTGATCGTGGTCGCAGACAGCGGCATGGGCATTCCCAAACCCGACCTCGATCATCTCTTCGAGGCGTTTTATCGCGGCAGCAATGCAGCCAACATCGCTGGCACCGGGCTGGGCCTGGTGATAATACGTCGGTGCGTTGACCTCCACAGGGGGACGATCACGGTGGTTAGCGAGGAAGGAAAAGGCACAATATTTACAGTCCGATCGCCCATTCTGGGTGAATCGATGCCAATGGAGATACTGACATGAACAAAATCCTGGTTGTTGAGGACGATGAACAGACCCGGAAGAATCTTTGCACCATCCTTCGCATGGAAGGCTACGATGTGTTCTCGACCGGGGACGGCATCTCTGGGCTCGATGCTGCCCGAACGCGAAAGCCCAACCTGGTGATATGTGATGTGATGATGCCACAGCTGGATGGCCTGGGTTTGCTCGCGGCTCTCCGAGCAGATCAGGGCACGGCCCATATCCCTCTCATGTTCCTGAGTGCACGCGGCGAACGTAATGATCTCAGGGCCGGGATGAACCTGGGTGCAGACGATTATCTGACAAAACCTGTCAGCGCCGAGGAGCTGCTGGCTGCCGTTCATGCCCGGTTCAAGCGGGAGTCCCAACGCCCCCCGGGAGGGTTCAAAGTCGATTTCACCTCGGCCGTGCCCCTCGAAGCCCTGGGCCTGACAAAGCGAGAGGCGGAGATCCTGCTGTGGGTAGCCCAAGGGAAGAGCAACTCCGATATCGCCATCATCGTCGGGTCCGCTGAGGCAACAGTCAAAAAACACCTGCAGAATCTTTTCGGAAAGCTCGGGGTAGAAAGCCGGAACGCTACCGCGCTCCGTGCCCTGGAAGTGCTTGGAGATCTCGGCTCAAACCGGCCGGCATATCATCCCCTGCCGGTCAATGAGCCCGCGAAAGGGACAGCCCCGGTTCGAGCCGAGACACGTTCCGGGCTGTGAAGTCTTGTTCCTGAGGAGTTCCAACGGGGTCATCCCGGCCCCAAACTCCGGCTCACTGCACCAGCGCGGCACGAAGCTGCGATGCCAGATCGGTGAGGGCTTGTGGAACAACCTGGGTTCCTGCGATCACGGCCATGAAGTTGGTGTCACCGCTCCAACGAGGAACAATGTGCACGTGCAAGTGCTCCGCAATGCCCGCTCCTGCAGCCTTCCCCAAATTGATCCCAATGTTGAAACCGTCGGGTTTCATCACCTGTCGCAGGGCTTTCTGACACCGGATGACCAGCTCCATCAAACCCGCACGCTCCTGCTCGTGGAGTTCTTCCAGATCTGCCACCTGGCGGTAGGGAACCACCATGAGGTGACCTCCGTTATACGGGTAGGCGTTGAGCATGGCGTAACAGGTGCGTTCGCGGGCGATGACGTGGTTTGCCACATCGTCAGAAGACTGCCCGATCTCACTGAAAAGAGAAGTGTCAGTGAGAGGCCGCTTGGGTCCCAGGATGTAATGAATGCGCCAGGGCGCATGAAGTGCTTCCATGAGCGAAGCCTAGCTCCCAGAGTTCTGAATGCGTAGAGATTTTTGCTCGGACTGTGAGGTGACTGACCTCAAGAATATCAATCGGTCGAAGGCCCGGCGCCGGGCATGATCCTAATCATACACCAAGTCGGCGGCCTGCCAGTCGGGGCACTTTGTCTCCTGGAATGCGGCCATGCCGCCCATCACATTCTGCACGCGCGTGAAGCGCCGGGCGCGGAGAAGGCTCGCTGCAATGCTGCTGCGATACCCGCTGCCGCACACCACGGCAAGCCGCGTGTCACTCGGAAGCTGCGCAAGATTTCCCGCCAGCTTTGTCAACGGAAAGTGCGACGCGCCAGGGATGTGACCCGCAGCCCACTCACCCGATGTGCGGACGTCAAGCACGAGAGGCGCGTACCCCGACTGGAGCCCGGCCCTCAGGTCACAGACGCTCAGCTGCGACAACTGTTGGGTCTCCCTGAGCGCGTCCGCACGGATCCATCCCGCGATGTTATCGAAGCCGATGCGTGCCAGATCCAGCCTGGCCTCCAGTGCGGCCTCTGCTGAGCCTGCAACCAGGGCGATCGGAGCGTTGCCCGGCACCAGGAAGCCGACCCACGTCGAAAACAGCCCGCTGCCCAGCCCGATGTTCAGGCTGCCCGGAAAATGGCTGGCTCCAAAAAAAAGGGGCAGGCCTTGTGTCAATCACCACCGCTCCGCCGAGTGCGGCCTTCTTCAAAGTCGCCTCCGTCAGCTCAGGAGGCAGGGGCAGCTGGCTGAAAGCCGTCGCGCCACGCAGGTTCACACCCACGTCGTAGCCGAAATAGGCCGGCCGGTCGGGCAGGTTCGAAATCATCTGCTTCACGAACTCGGCGCGGTCCCTGATCTGAGCCGCCCAGTTGAGCTGGCGCTCCTGTTGGACGGTTGAGAACGGCGCAGACCCAAGCGCACGTCCGCAAAGCGACCCGGCGCCGTGGGCCGGATGAATCCTCACGTCATCCGGCAAGGTAAGAATCCTGTCGAAAAGCGAGTCATACAGCTGGTTCGCCATGTCCATCGGATCCGCATCCGCATCCCTCAGATCAGGGCGGCCGACGTCGTTGACGAAGAGAAGGTCGCCGGTGAAGACCTCGGCGGGCCGTCCGCCTTCATGCACCAGGAAGCTCAGGCTGTCGGGTGAATGACCGGGCGTTTCCAGCATCTCGACCTCCAGGGAACCGACGCGAACTCGCTGGCCGTGACGCGCCGGCACACGCTCGTAGGTCACCGGTGCCCGATGTGAGGTATAGAGCCTGGCACCGGTGCGGGCCGCGAGCTCGGGAAAGCCGCTCGCAAAATCGGCATGGGGATGGGTGTTGAACACGGCGACGATCCGCAGACCGAGGGCTGCCGCGTCCGACATATAGTCGTCCACGTCGCGCTTCGGATCGACGACCGCCGCCTCGCCGTCGGCGCCGAACAGGTAGGAGGCGTGGGCGAGACCTTCCACGAAATAACGTTTAAGATGCATGAGGGTTCCTTTCTCGTCGGTCGGTTTCAATAGATTCCGGGAATGAATCGCTTCACACGCCGGGTGTAGTCGGCGTAAGCGGTGAATCGCTCGAGCAGCCAACGCTCCTCGCGGCGCGCCTTGGCATCGAAGAACGGGATTTGCAACGCAGCCAGGACCAGGGCCGGTTCGCTGCGCCAGAGGAGTGCCCAGGCGAAGCCGAGCGTGATGACCGCGGCGTAGAGGGGATGCCGGATGAATCCGTAGATGCCGCTCGTGATGAGCTGGCAGTCAGGCTTCGGACGGGGATAGGGCGTGCGGTGTTTTCCAAGGTCACGTTCGCCGCGGATGCCCAGCCACGCACCAAGGATCAGGAGGACACTTCCGGCCGGCCAGCTCCAGGCAGCCGTCCAGTCGCCAGGCCACACGGGTCCCGCAGCCAGCAGTGCGAACATGATCGCGAACTGGGCAATGACCCAGCCGGAGCCGCGTCGGAAATCCTCTCGGTCAGGTTTCATGGCAATCCGTCAGGCCCGCCCTTTCAGCATTCCGTGCCAGTACAGGAAGGGGAGAACGTAGCGCTTGAGCAGCCACATGCTGCGACGCTCCTTCGCCTGATTGACCGGGAACGTTTCGGCAGGCTGGTCGTCGTAGTCAAACTCGGCAAGCATCAGCCGGCCATAGCCGGTGACGATGGGACACGAGGTGTAGCCGTTGTAACGGGCGTCGAGCGGCGCGCCATGACGATGGGCGAGGAGGTTCCTCACGAGAACCGGGGCCTGCTTGCGAATGGCCGCGCCGGTCTTTGAAGTGGGCAGGTTCGCCACGTCGCCAAGCGCAAAGATGTCCGGCCACCGCCGGTGCTGCAGCGTGTGCGCATCGGTGTCCACCCAGCCGTTGCTGTCCGCGAGCGGGCTCCGCTTGATGAAGTCAGGCGCGCTCATCGGAGGAGTGACATGAAGCATTTGATAAGGAATGACAACCTGGTCGCCGGCCTCGAGACTTTCGAACACGGCTTCCCGCTGCGTGCCGCGCACCTCGACAAGCCGATGCCGGAACAGGGTCTCGATGCCACGCCGCGCGATCATTGCCTCGAGGGGCGCGCGATAGTGAGGTACGCCAAAGATCGATTTGCCGCCGGAAACGAACAGCACCCGGGACTTCCCGCGCAATCCCTTGCGCCGGAGGTAATCCTCGGCCAGCCACATGATTTTCTGCGGCGCACCGCCGCAGCGCGTGGGTGTGTCGGGCATCGTGAAGATGGCGGTGCCGCGCCGGAAGGAGAGCAGCTCCGTCCAGACTTCGTCGTAATCGAACGGGCGCTGGGGCGTCGCCGGCGGCTGGAAATTGTTGGCGCCAAGCAGCCGGTCCCAGACGAATGCCGTTGAGACGTACACCGCATCCCCGTTTACGTTATCCGTCCATCCCGACACCATGTCGGCACCGACGGAAAGGAAGGCGGCGCGCATCGCCGCAGCCTCCGGAGATCCGCTGAGGCACGCCCCCAGCCATACGCTGGCATGGTTCTCCGCGGGAAATCTCAGGTAGTGCTTCACCCACTCCGCGGTGATACCGAAGCGCCACTCATTCACCGCTGATTGAAATCCCCCGGTGCCGGTGACGTAGAAGGCAGGAGCGTAGGCAATCGCCAATCGCTTCGCCTTCAGATCTGCCACGAACTCCTGATGCCGGTAATTCGGGTCGGTGAAGTTGGGATCAATTCGTTGTCCCGTCCAAAGCCCGTAGTGAACCTGATAGCGAATAAAGTTGTTGGTGCCCCGGAGGGGCTTTCCATCGGCACCAAACAGCGGGACGAAGAAGTCCCCGCCATGTGTGTTGAAGAAGAAAATGGACTCGCTGCGGGTGCCCTTGAGCGAGGCGAGCGAGGCGTTGTCGGCCACGGGGCGATATCCCTTCGCCGCCACCATGCGCGCGAGAGCCGGGGCGGATTGCCGGAATCCGGCACCCACCGTCACTGAGAACCGCGCCGTCGTAGTCCCCGACGTCTCCGTCCCCGCCTGCATGGGAAACGCAAACGGTTCCTCCACGACGGGAGGATCCACCAGTCGATTGTTCCAGAACGAGAGCGGGATGCCGTCTGTAGTAATGGCCCAAACCCCATCCCCCATGTCCCCGGCGCTGTCGATATCGGAACGTCCCCGGAGGTGCTCCAGGATGAGGGCCTTCCAGGTCACCGTATTCGTTCGCGGCACACTGTCCACGAATGCGCCGATCGAGCCCAGGGTCGCCCGCATCGCAGCCTCATCCTGATCCCCACCCCCCACCCCTGCCGCCACCACTCGGAAGTAGAGCCGTTGAAGCGTCATGGGTATCCGCGTGGTGGTGTTTGATCCGGGCGCTCCGACGGCGGTCCACGGGCCACCCGGCGTCGCGGCCTCCTACACACTGAAGGGTGCCGATCCTCCCGACCACTGAAGCAACAGCTGGTTACCCTCCCGGGTCGGGGAACTCAGTCGGGGACGCGAAGAATTGTCCTGGGTCCATCCCGCCACCCCCGAACTCAGGAACAGCCCGGCCGCGAAAAGCGCGCCACAACGGGGACCTCCTCGAAAGAGCACCGAAACAAAACAAATCAGCTTTCTCATACACATCGTATCAGGACCAGACTGCCACCACCCTGCCCACAAATGAAATCGGATCAATGCCGATCTGTTTCCATCGAAAAATATTAGGCGATTACGGCAATGAATGGTGGACGGTGGGACACGCGGGGGTTCGCTTCCCGGCTGAGGCCTCAATTTCGGCGGTCTTGGACGGCGCGCCCGGATTCTCTCGCAATATCTCCAACCAACTCCGGGGAGAACGGCTCGGCCATACAAAACCCGAGCGAGGATGAAGCAACCGGGCTTGGCGCAATCCCAGTTGGTCATTGCATCCAGGACCGGGCCCGGCCCCTTTCCCAAAGTAAAGCGTGCCCCGCTCCCGCCCGCGTTTCGTCGGACACCATAAGGAGAATTGGGGTTGCTTCGAAAAGTTGGAGGAGATCGCCACAATAAGTCTTTTGCTAAAGGCACGGACAACGAACCGAGCTCTTCTGCTCAACGAACTCCGTGGTTGAATGGCTTTTTCCGGATCTGGGTGAGCGGCGAGGGATGACTGTTGGAAGTCTGTTTGGACATCCACAACGTTTGCGGGAAAAACTCCAAAAAATGGTCGGGGCGGTGAGATTTGAACTCACGACCTTCTGAACCCCATTCAGACGCGCTACCAAGCTACGCTACGCCCCGGCCATCGCATCGCCAGTGAACCAGCGAAAGCGGCCGAGAATATGGGTTAGGGACGTGTCGCTTTCAACCGGAATCTTTTACGCGCATCACAAGAGCCGTCAGGTCGTCCATGTTGGGCCCTTTGGCAGCAAACTTTTGAACAGCCTCGTAAAGCGCCTTCACCATCTCCGTCGCAGGTTGATCGCGTCGCTCCCGAATCAAGCCCAATGCCCGGTCTATGCCGAACAAGGAGTCGTCCGCCGCCGCCGCCTCCTCAACTCCGTCCGTCAGCAAGAAGATCAGATCGCCCGGAGCGAGAGGGATGGACCCGCTTTCCGAGTAAACGGTGGTGGGCCTTCTCCCAAGGGGAAGGGCTGTTCGCGAGAGGATATGTTTCACCTTGCCTGTTCGATCCAGGATGTAGCCGTTGGGATGTCCGGCGCTGACATAGGTCAACAGGCGTTGCCGCGGGCAGATGCGCGCGAGAAACAGCGTGATGAAGCGGGAAGTTCCCACGTCTTCGGCGAGGATGGAGTTCACCCGTGTAAGGATCTCCCCGATGTTGGTGCATTGAAGAGTCATGGCCCGGAGGTAAGCCCGGGTCTCAGCCATCAGCAATGCGGGCCCGACGCCGTGCCCGCTGACATCCCCCACCACGACCGCCCACTGATCGTCCTGCAAGGGGAGATAATCGTAGTAATCACCGCCTGCCGCCGTCGCTGAGTAGGAACAACCCGCTACCTCAAGACCCTGAATTGCGGGGGAAGACTTCGGGAAGAGTCGTTGCTGGATTTCCCGGGCCGTCCGGAACTGCTCCTGGCTTTCGCGAAGCTCCTCCTCCGCCTTCTTGCGCTCTGAGATGTCGCGAATGAAACACACAAACCGGCGATGCCCATCGAGCTCCATGTCGCTCATGCTGATTTCCATGGGAAACTCACCGGTGCCCCTGCGCAAGCCCAGGGTCTCCAGGTTCCGCCAGCGAATCCGGACCGCGCCCGCCTTGAGGGTTTCCTCGAGTCGCGACATGAGCAGGCCTTTGAGCCTCTCGGGTTGGAGAACCGAAACCGACTTCTGCATCAGATCCTCGGGAGGACATCCGAAAACCTCCTCCACGGCCGGATTCACAAACTGCATAAAGCCGCCTTCGTCCATGAGAATGACGGCATCCGGAGAGGTTTCCCAAAGAAGACGGTAACGTTGCTCGCTCTCTTGAAGCGCTCGCTTGGCCTGGCGACGCTCGGAGCGAATCGAAGCCTCGCGAAGCTCCCGTTCCACAGCGGGGGCCAGCCGCTGCAGATTCCCTTTCATCAGATAATCATGCGCGCCCGCCTTCATCGCGGCCACCGCGATATCCTCACCGATGCCACCGGAGACGATGAGGAAAGGGATGTCCAGACCGGTTGCCTGAAGCTGTTTCAGCGCATCGAGGGCGTTGAACTCCGGCAGATTGTAATCAGCCAGGATGATATCCCAGGACTTCGTGGTGATCGATTGAGCAAGCGAGTCAGCGGTCTCGACCCGTTCCATGTAGGGGTCGTAGCCCGCTCGCCGCAGGAGGTTGATCATGACCTGTGCGTCGAATTCTGAATCCTCGACGACGAGCACTCTGAGTTGGCGTTTCATCGGATGTGGAAAATGCCCGCCCGCTCGCTGGCTTGCGATCGGACTGCCGAGGAGCAACGCCCTCTTCGGCTTCCGACACAAGGCGAAAATCCAGGCGAGGATCTCCGGACGCCGTTTCCTTCCCCCAGGTTTTTGGGCTTGAGCACGAGCGCCTTTTGCCTACACTGCCGCCACCTATTCAACCGGAAAGCCTCTTGAGCACGGACGTAGCATTGGTTTCTGGGCTGGCACGCGGTGCAAGGTGCCAGCGGGATTTCTTTCTTCGCATCTCCCACGCCCATTGGCGTCTTCCCTCCTCACACTGCAGGCAAGTCTTGCCGCAGCTCGCGCCTGTGTCGTTCCGCGCCTCACGGTTCCATGGCCTTCTTCGGGCCGATCGGAACCGCTTCCTCCGCCCTCCCTTACAGCTGATTCCATTGTTCCAGGAAACATGCATCCCACCCTAATACCTGATCGCACATCCAGTTATGACTCAATGGATGTTACACCTCATGAGACGAATCCATCGCCTCCGGTTGATCTTAACGATCGCCCCAAGTTGCTGATCGTGGACGATGAGGAAGGTCCGCGCGAATCGCTGCGGATGGTCTTCAAGGACGAATACAGGGTGCGCATCGCTGCAAGCGCCAAGGATGCTCTGGCGATTCTTGAGGCTGAGAAAGTGGATGTCGCGATCCTTGATATCCGAATGCCTGAGATCACGGGTCTCGACCTGCTTGAGAAGGTAAGGATCCTGGATCCCTCGATTGAAGTGGTGATGCTGACGGCCTATGAGACGCCGGACTACCTGCGCAAGGCGCTTCAATTGCGAGCCTGCGACTATCTCAACAAGCCGTTTGATGTACCGAACATCCGCTCCGTGGTCGCGAATGCGGTCACACGAAGATCCGCCCAGCAGCAGGCTCAATCGAATATCGCCCAGCTCACGGAGATCCGTGAGCAGCTTCAGCAATTGCGCGTCAAGGAAGAGACGATGCGCACCCGGTGGGAGATTTATGCCAGCATCATCCACGACATCAACAGCCCTCTGACCATCATCTCGGGCCTGGTGCAGCTGGTGAACCAACGAATCAACCAGGATCAGCCCCTTCAAACCGAAGATGTCGAGGTGATGAAGGATCGGATGAAGCGCG
>Ga0194132_10006028_pt1 | contig 19134 bp, 19 predicted proteins | sample TA2KigOf80mmetaG_FD_148612 | JGI IMG/M metagenome (GOLD analysis project Ga0194132, IMG submission 148612) | Freshwater microbial communities from Lake Tanganyika, Tanzania - TA2015054 Kigoma Offshore 80m | ecosystem: Environmental > Aquatic > Freshwater > Lake | place: Tanzania: Lake...
GTTCGCCTCGCGCATGAAGCAACGACTGCGCGCCGGCGCCAAGCTGATCGTGATCGACCCGCGCCGGATCGATTTGGTGCGTACGCCTCATGTGGCGGCGAGCCACCACTTGCAACTTCAGCCGGGCACCAATGTCGCGGTGATCAACGCTCTCGCCCACGTCATCGTCACCGAGGGCCTGGTGAACGAGTCCTTCGTGCGTGAGCGCTGCGACATGGGCGCGTTCTCGGCCTGGGCCAAGTTCATCGCCGAACCGCGCAACAGCCCCGAAGCCATGGCGCCGATCACCGGCGTGCCGGCCGAGGACCTTCGCGCGGCCGCGCGTTTGTACGCGAAGGGCGGCAACGCCGCGATCTACTACGGCCTGGGCGTCACCGAGCACAGCCAGGGCACCACCATGGTGATGGGCATGGCCAACCTCGCCATGGCGACCGGCAACCTGGGTCGGCCGGGCGTCGGCGTGAATCCGTTGCGCGGCCAGAATAACGTGCAGGGCGCCTGCGACATGGGCTCGTTCCCGCACGAGTTTTCGGGCTATCGGCACGTCTCGGACGCGCCGACGCGGGCGCTGTTCGAAAGCGCCTGGGGCGTGAAGCTCGAGGCCGAGCCGGGGCTTCGCATCCCGAACATGTTCGACGCGGCCTTGGACGGCAGCTTTAAGGGCATGTTCATTCAGGGCGAAGATTTCGTGCAGTCCGATCCCAACACCCAACACGTCGCGGCGGCGCTCGCGGCCATGGAATGCGTGGTGGTGCACGATCTGTTCCTCAACGAGACCGCCAACTACGCCCATGTCTTTTTGCCGGGCGCATCGTTCCTGGAGAAAGACGGCACCTTCACCAATGCCGAGCGGCGCATCGGCCGCATCCGGCGCGTGATGCCGCCCAAGGCAGGGCTCGCCGAATGGGAAGCGGTGATGCGTGTTTCGACCGCGCTCGGCTACCCCATGCACTACAACCATCCATCCGAGATCATGGACGAGATTGCGCGCACCACGCCCACCTTCACTGGTGTGACATACGAGAAACTGGACAGGCTTGGTTCAATTCAATGGCCGTGCAACGACAAGGCGCCAACCGGCACACCGGTGATGCACATCGGCGGTTTTGTGCGCGGCCTCGGCAATTTCATCGTCACCGAGTACGTGCCGACCGACGAGCGCGCGTCGAACCGTTATCCGCTGCTGCTGACCACCGGGCGCATCTTGACTCAATATAATGTCGGCACTCAGACGCGTCGGACCGCGAACACCCGCTGGCACGGCGAGGACGTGCTGGAAATTCATCCCCACGACGCCGAGCAGCGCGGCATTCGTGATGGCGATTGGGTCAAGCTGGCAAGCCGCGCCGGCGCCACGTCATTGCGGGCCGATGTCACCGACCGTGTCGCGCCGGGCGTTGTCTACACCACGTTCCACCACCCCGGCACGCAGGCCAACGTCGTCACCACCGAAAACTCCGATTGGGCCACCAATTGCCCCGAGTACAAGGTCACGGCCGTGCAGGTCTCGCCGACCAACGGCCCGAGTGAATGGCAGGAGCATTACGCGGAGCTGGCCCGCGCGCACAGCCGCGTCGCCACGGAATGACGGCGCCCAGCGTCACCGTCAGGCGTGATGCCATTGTTGCCAGCACCGTGTCGTCGGGCACGCGCACGGTTGCCGAAGAAACGGCGATTGCCCTGACCTACAATCATGCGACCTACGCGGTGATGATGGCAACGCCGCAGGACCTGGAAGATTTCGGTCTTGGGTTCAGTTTGAACGAAGGCGTGATCACATCGCCGGCCGAGATCCTGTCGACCGAAATCGTGCCCAGCGACCTCGGCGTCGAAGTTCGCATGCAGCTCATGGACGCCGCCGCCGCGCGAACGGTCGATCGGCGGCGGCGTCTGGCAGGCCCCGTCGGCTGCGGTTTGTGCGGTGTCGAGAGCCTGAAGGAGGCACTGCGGCCGCTGCCTCGGGTCACAAGCTCGCGCGGGCTCAAGCCTTCCGACGTGACTGCGGCGGTTGCGGCCATGTCGAGCGCGCAGTCGCTCAATCACGCCACCAGCGCGGTTCACGCCGCGGCTTTCTGGTGTTCGGGCAAATCGTTGCTTGCGCTTCGCGAAGATGTCGGCCGTCACAATGCGCTCGATAAATTGGCCGGCGCTCTGGCACGAAGCGGTCAATCGGCCACCGATGGTGCGCTGGTGATTTCCAGCCGTGTATCGGTCGAGATGGTTCAAAAAGCAGTGCTGATGGGAGCCCCCGTCCTGATCGCCCTGTCGGCGCCGACGGCGTTGGCGGTACGAACCGCCGAATCGGCGGGATTGACGTTGGTGGCAGTGGCGCGCCCGGACGGCTTCGAGGTTTTTGCCGGTGGACAGCGACTCGAAGGATTCGGCTGATTACGTCTTCGCACGATAGACATGATTCATAGAAATTTTTTTCGCGCGCCGGCTCTGGTGCGCGCCATCATGCCGAGCCCTTCTCCGCACCAGCGCTTCAGCACCATCGCGGTGATTGCGATCATTGTCGCAAGCCGGTGCACCAGAAGCGTTCCTTGGCTTGCCTGCGCCACCGGCATCTACCACGATGCGGGCTAGATACTCTGAAACCACGGCGTTCACAGATTGATGATGTGATCGATGCAATCCGAGAAATTGATCACCATGGCCAACCAGATCGCGAAATTCTTTGCCCACCAGGGCGGAGATGTGGCAACGGCCGCGGTCGCCGATCATCTGGCGAAGTTCTGGGATCCGCGCATGCGCGCTCAGATCATCGCTCTGGTTCACGACGGCCAGGCGGCCGGGCTCGACCCTCTTGCCGCCGCCGCCGTGAAAAGTCTGAAGCCGGCTTGATCAGACCTTATAACCGATCACGTTTTTGGTCGTGTCGGTGCGGCCCTTGGGACCGTTCTCGTCGACCTTGAAGCCTGCGTCGCGCATGCCCTTGGCGTGGTCGTAGCCGTAGTACTCCATCCACCAGACTTCGTGGTTCCAGCGATAGTTCCGCCAGGCGTTGTAGTGCGCGAGCGCGGTGCCGCGCGGCTGGTCGCCCGAATAGCTGTCGAGCGGATAATAGACGCCGCCCGGCCGAAGGATGCGATGGGCTTCCTTGGCGATCTCGTCGATCTTGGTGGCCGGCACTTCGTGGATGAGCAGATTGCTCGTCACGATGTCGAAGTGATTGTCGGGGAACTGGGTCATTTCGGAGAGCTGCTGGACATAGTGAATCTCCTTGCCCAGCTTGACCGAGTTCATGTGGGCGAAACGCAGCATCGGGCCGCCGACGTCGTCGGCCCACACTTCTGCCTCGGGAAACTTGTCCTTGAGCGCGTGCGCGAATTGGCCGCAACTGGTGCCCTGGTCGAGGATGCGCTTGACCTTGCCGTCGGCGGGCCGCGGCACGCCGCGGACCCACGCACGCTGCAGCTGGTCCTGGCCGTTGCCGCCCATCAGCACGGTGGCGGTGCCGTAGAAATAGATGTGACCGGCGAAACGATCGCCGACATAGCCGCCGGGCTGAATGTGGATTTCGTAACAGGCGTAGTCGGGGATATCCAAGTCGGCGTTGAGCTGTAGCGTGCCGGGGCCCAGCTTTTCGGCAGCCGCCATTTCCTCAAGCAGAACCTCGGCGTTGCGGTCGCACTCTTGCTTGACCAGTTTCCAGAACTGTTCCTGCGAGCGTTCGATGTTGTGGACCATCATCGATACCGTCTGATCCTCGGTCAGGATACGGACGAGATCGTTGATGTTGCCGTCCTTGTTCATGTTGACGCCGGCGCGCTTCAGCACGTCGAGCGAACGGGCGTGCGCCTGCTTGGCCAGCGACCGGCCCATCCAGGCGCGATAGCCGGTGATGAAGTCGAGTTCGCTCTCGACGTTGAGCGAGGGCAAGCGCTCGAACACCCCGATCGTGCCCCGCGGCTGCCAGTCGAAGGGGGCCTCCTTGCCCATGGCCTTCGACAGCGTGGCGGCGGTCGATGCGGTCGCCATGGTGCCCGCGAACAGATTGCGACGATTGATCATGTGAAAGCCTCCTCGGTCAGATTTTGTAACCAATGATATTGCGCGTGGTATCGCTGCGCCCCTTGGATCCGTTCTCGTCGACCTTGAAGCCGGCGTCGCCAGTTATGGTGCGACGGTCGAGCATCAGTTGCCCTTGGCCTTGGGATCTTCGTACTTCATCTCGGCGGTGATCGGGATATCGGCGGGACGCGCCAGCGCGTCATAGATGTTGCCGATGAACCGATCGCGTTCGGATTCCCAGGTTTTATTCTGCGCGTCAGACGGTACATATTTCTCGATCATTTCCGTCGTGACGCCGCCCTTCTCCGTCATCAACGCTTCCATCACCAGCATGCGCCGGCGGTAAGCCCACATCTCGGCGCCCATGTTGATCAGCGCCGTGACGATATTGTCGGTCATCATGTCTTTGAGCAGCACACCCTTGTCGGTATCCGACTTGAAATAATCGACCGTCCAGGTGCCGGACTGGGCATTGGATTTGGGCATGGTGAGCCTCCACGAATAGATGGGGATTTTAGGCCGAAACCCCGCATCCGGATAGGCAGAGCTGTGCCCTGAAATTCAATTGGATGCATCGGCAAGCACGCGCTTGAGGCGCGGACGGGCAAAATCAACGAACGCCCGAACCTTTGCCGATAGCAGCCGGCCAGCCGGATAGACGAGATGAACCGGCACGGGAGGCGGCGAAAGAGACTTCAAGACGACAACCAGCCGGCCGTCGGCGACTTGCCGCTTGACCATGTAAGACAGAGCGGGCGCTACGCCGTTGCCGTCCATGGCTGCCGCGAGTGCGGCGCCGGCATCATTGACCGTGAGCCGGGGGCGAACGCTCACCAAGACCGGCTTTCCGTCCTTGAAGACGCGGATGTCGGTCCCCGGCATCAGGCCAGTGAACGCAATGATGGCATGATTCTTCAAGTCCTCGGCGCTGCGAGGCGCGCCATGGCGGTCCAGATACTCGGGGCTCGCCAACAGCAGGCGCCGCACGGCGCCGACCTTGATGGCCACCAGGCTTGAGTCGGGTAGCTCACCGAGACGGATACCGACATCGATTCCCTCTTCGATCAGATTGACGACGCGGTCGACCAGCACCAGCGACACCGCAATCTTGGGCTGGCCGTTGAGAAAGTCCGCCACAAGTTGGGTGAGGATGTCCCGTCCGAATGTGACCGATCCGGTGATGGTGAGATGTCCGTGCGGTGTCGCGGTGATTCCAACCGCTTCGCACTCGGCGGATTCAAGCTCGGTCAGCAATCGCCGGCTGCTTTCGACCAATCGGGCGCCGGCGTCTGTGAGGCGCACGCGGCGCGTCGTGCGGTGGAACATCTGGGCGCCGAGACGGTCTTCCAGCGCCGCGACTGTTCGCGTCACTGCCGGCGGCGACATCCCAAGGCGCTTGCCGGCGCGCGTAAAGGCGCCGGTGTCGGCAATGGCGACCAAGGTTTCAAGCTCACGGATGCGGCTCATCGATTATTCCTATCATTGGAATAATCTGTTCCGCAAATGACATATTATTCCGGACGCGCCGGCGGGGTACTGACATCGGGTCGCGGGCGTTGTGCCCCGAACAACAACCCAAACCAGGAGAACCCCCATGTCCCGTGTCACCGTCATCGATCCCGTCACCGCCACCGGCGAAGCCAAGGAACTGCTCGACGCCGTGCGCAGTTCGCTCGGAATCGTCCCCAACTTCATCCGCGTTCTTGCCAATTCACCGGCAGCGCTGCGCGGATTTCTCGGCCTGCACCAGATTGCGGGTTCCGGTCGCTGGATGCCAAGACCCGCGAGCGCATTGCGCTCGCCGTCGCCGAGCAGAATGCGTGTCAGTATTGCGTGTCGGCGCATACGGCCATCGGCCGCAAGTCGGGCCTCGACAACAACGAAATCATGGAAAACCGCCTCGGGCGGTCCGGCGATGCGAAGGCCGGCGCCGCGCTCGCCTTCGCGCGCGCCTTGGTTGACGATCTGGGCGGCGTGACGCCCGCGCAAGTCGACGCCGTGCGGCGTGCCGGTCACTCCGACGCCGAAATCGTCGAGATCATCACCCATGTCGCGTTGAACATTCTGACCAACATGATTGGCAAAGCGACAGGCATCGACATCGACTTCCCGCGCGTCGAACTGCGGCAAGCCGCGTGACGCCACTTCGGCCGCCGCGTCAACAGCGCGGCGGCCACTGATGCGGAGCACACATCATGACCCGACAATTCTCTGAGATCGCATTTACCGAAACCGTGAAACGGCTCCAAACTGAAGCCGGCAGTCGCGACAGTTATGCGCGGATGACCGAGAACAGCGGCGATAACAATGACCTGACCGATCGCGAGGCCGCCTTCATCGGCGCCCGCGATAGTTTTTATATGGCCACGATCGGCGAGACCGGCTGGCCTTATGTTCAGCATCGCGGCGGCCCGATCGGATTCGTCAGGATTCTCGACGAACGGACCCTCGGGTTCGCCGATTTTCGCTGCAATCGTCAATATGTCAGCGTCGGCAATCTCTCGACCGACAACCGCGTTTCGCTGTTCTTCATGGATTATCCGAACCGGCGGCGTCTCAAGATTTTCGGACGGGTGTCGATCGTTGGGGTCGATGACGACGAGACCATGAAAAAATTGTCGCTTGGCCCGTATCGCGCCCGCGCGGAACGAGCCATTCTCGTGAATGTCGAGGGCTTCGATTGGAACTGCCCTCAGCACATTACGCCGCGGTTCACGGAGGCCGAGATGGCCGATCAAGTGGCCCCGCTGAACGCGCGGATTGCAGAGCTCGAGGCCGAATTGACGCGGATACGAACATCAACCTGACACTCGGAGCGATCACGTGATCAAGCTGTATGACTCGGCATTATCCGGAAATTGCCACAAGGTCCGCATGATGCTCGGATTTCTCGGGCAGCCCTGCGACAAGATCGCCATGAATTGGGCGAAAGGCGATCAACGGCTCGATTGGTTTCGCGCCGTCAATCCACGCTGCCAGTTGCCGGCGATTGATGACGATGGAACCGTTGTCTGGGACAGCCAGGCGATCCTGGTTTATCTCGCGCGCAAGCACCTGAGTGAACAGTGGCTACCGCTCGATGCGCGGGCCCTGACGCAGGTCGTGCAGTGGCTGATGCTGGCCAACGAGGAGATCGCGGCACTGGCTTGGGCGCGCGTCACCGTGCTGATGAAACAGCCGCGCGATCGTCTCGCCGAATTGCAGCAGAAGGGCATCGCCGGTTTGGCCGTTCTGGAAGGCCGACTTCGCGAACACGAGTGGGTCGCCGCCGCGCACCCGACCGTCGGCGATATCGCCTGCTTTCCCTACGTCGGGCTCGCGCCGCAAGGTGAAGTCAGCCTTGATCCGTTTCCCGCGGTGCGCGGATGGATTGCGCTAATCAAATCGCTGCCAGGGTATGTCTCAATGCCGGGCCTCGAATGAGCGCTCGCGTTATGGCATCGCCCTGCTACGGCATCGCTCTTGAGTAACTCGACGCCTTGGCCGGGTCGCCTTTCGCATATTTGGCGTAAGCCGGATAAGGATAGAGCGGCCGGACGCGGTCGTAATCGGCTTCATTCATCGGAAAGCGGTCGTACTTGGAATAACTTCCGCCGTAATCCGTGATGTCACGCGCTACGCTCGGGTAGGGCTTGTTAGGGTGATACACCAACAACGCCTCCGGCGCCTCGCCCTTCTCGATCCAGTTTTCGAGCGCCGTGATCCAGTCGATGGCGCCGCCCCCGTCGCCGCCACGGCAGTGGTTCATGGCGGGCGGCGCGAACAGCCGGAAGAACGGATCGGTCTCCTTGCGGCCGCCCATGGTTTTCACGACACGTTCGTAATAATCGATCGATGCCTCATAGGGGATGCTGCTGTCGTTGGCGCCGTGAAACAGAATCAACCTGCCGCCGGCTTTCTTGAACGCCGTGAGATCGGGGTTGAGCGGGCTCTGTAAGACCGAATTCATGGCAAGACGTGCAGGGTCGCGATCGTAATCGAAGTCGTAAACCGTCCAATCCAACGGCGCCGACGGCGCGAAGCCGAGATGCGCCGTGATCGACGTGCCTTGGTTTGGCCGCGGCCTCAGCCACACTGCCCATTGATCCTCGGAGCCGCGCGGCATGCCCCAATAGAGCTGCTCGCCCTTTGAATTGCGTGCGCCGTCGTAAATCTTGCGCACCACGTCGGCTTGCGCGGCGGTCAGACACGCGCCGCTTTGTCCGCTTTTGCAGATGATTTCCTTCGGATCCCAGGCGCAGGCGAGCGGATTTTGCAGGATACCGTCGGCCAGTCCATCCTTGGCATCGCAGGCTGCGAGAACGGCTTGATGCACGATCGGCAAGTGTTCGGGCGTCAGGATCGGTTGGAAATCCGGGGCTGTGTTCGACTTGACCGCCCAATCGAGGAAGTAGGGCGAATCGCCCAGCTGGTTGAACACCGGCGCGCCGGCGACGATGCCCTCGAAGTCGGTCGGGAAGCGCTGCGCCAAAATCATGCCCTGGCGGCCGCCGGTGGAGCAGCCGAGGTAATAGTTCCGTGTGGCAGGCCTGCCGTAGAACGTGGCGATGACTTCCTTGGCAACAACAGCCGTGAGATGCGTGGCGCGATAGGCGAAGTCGATCTGTCCCTGCACATTGTTATAGGCCCATGCCCAGCCGACGCCTTTGTGACCCATGTCGGTCGTGACCACGGCGTAGTTGCGCACCAGGGCCGGGTCGATGCGATCCTCGAGATAGTTGCCGCAGGGCCCGCCGCAGCCGCCCATCATGAACTTGCCGTTCCAGGATGTTGTCGGCATGCGCACCAGAAAGCCGACCGTCGGCGTGATGTAACCCTCGACCCGGCAGATTTCCGGCAGATCGTCGTCGGCCACCGTGCCGCGTCCGCCGACCGCGACAATCCGCGCCGAGTTGATCGTTGTCACCGCGTCGGGCAACGCCGCGAACTTGGCAGCGTTCTCGGGCGAGGTCAGCGCGCGGCAGGCGGCTTCGGGCGAAGGCGTTTGGCCGGATGCCGCCGGAATTCCGAAGATTACGCCGATCAGAAGTCCGAGCAGCACGCGCATGTCGTCACCCTTTCTTCTTTGCGACATAAGCGTTGATCCGATCCTCCAGCGTGCTAAGCGGCACCGCGCCGTCGGCCAGCACCGCATCGTGGAAGTCGCGGATATCGTACTTGTCGCCAAGGGCTGTTTCCGCCTTGCAGCGCAGTTCCAGAATCTTGAGCTGGCCCATCATGTAGCTGGTGGCCTGGCCGGGATTGGTGAGGTAACGGTCGATCTCGCGCGCCGCGTCGAGATCGGACAGCAAGCTGTTTTCCTTGAGGTACTGCAGCGCCTTGTCGCGGCTCCAGCGCTTGGCATGCATGCCGGTGTCGACCACCAGCCGCGCGGCACGCCACAGCTCCGACGCCAACCGGGCGAGATCGTTGTACGGGTCCTGGTAGAATCCCATCTCCTTGCTCAGGCCCTCGGTATAGAGCGCCCAGCCCTCGATGTACGCGCCAGGACCGCCATAGCGTCGGAATTTGGGAAGGCCCTCGAGTTCCTGAGCGATACTGATCTGGAAGTGATGGCCGGGCGCGCCCTCGTGATAACTCACATCTTCGACGTGCGGCTTCAGGGTCTGCGACAGATCGGCCAGATTGAAATAAACCAACCCTGGCCGCGATCCGTCGGGCGCGGGCCGGTTGTAGAAGGCGATGCTGGCGGTGGCTTCGCGCCATTTCTCGACCGCGCGCACTTCAAGCGCCGCCTTGGGCAGGCGATGGAAGTAGGCCGGCGCCTTGGCCAAGACCTGAGCGATGTAGGCGCGCGCGTCGGTTAGATACTGCTCGCGACCGGCGTCGGTGTTGGGATAGTGAAATCGGGGGTCGGTGCGGACGAAATTGAGGAAGCTTTCAAGCTTGCCCGCATAGCCGACTCTGGCCTTGATCTGCTCCATCTCGGCGCGGATCCGAGCGGCTTCCGTTAAGCCGATCTGATGAATCTCGTCAGCGGTCTTATCGGTGGTTGTCCAGTTCCTGAGCTGATTGGCGTAGTAGGCGGCTCCGCCCTGCAACCGCCAGACGCCGTCGTCACGGCCAGCGCGATCGGTCACGCTCTCGAGCGTCGCGATCGCTTTTTCATAGCCGCGCTTGAAGGGACCGGTCAGCGCCATTCTGGCTTGATCGATCAGCCGCGCCTTGGTGGCCGCATCGGTGTTCAACTTCTCGACCTTCGACTTGAAGTCCGTCCACACCGGCGTGTCGGCGCCCATGGTGAACGGGGCGCCGGCCAATACTTTGCGGGCGTCGGCGATCGAAGGCGCAAACACCAGCCTGGGAAGGGTAAGCCCCTTGTCGGTGCGTGCGACAAGATCGGCCGACACCTCCGACAACACCCGCTCGACCTCCTTGAGGCGGGCGATGTAGGCCTCGGCATCGGTGACGGCGTCGATCCGATGGTTGTTGATCATGAACGTCGGCAGAGCCCCGGTCGGGGTGCCATTGGCGCGGTAAATGAACCCGTGGTCGCGCCAACCTTGGTTGGCGATCAACTGGCTTGCTTGTTGCTCGAACACCGCTGCGGAAAGGGCCGCCTGTTCGCCGAGGCGCGCCGGGTCAAAGTCGCGTTTCAACGCGACCAATTGCGACTTCAGAAGCGCCACCGCTTTCTCGTCGCCAGCACCTGTGTAGTCGTCGAGCTTGTTGTACTCAGTCTTGAGCCCGAGGCCGGTCATGAATTCGGGGCTGAGGGCAGCGCTGTCATCAAACGCTTTGTCGAGAAATGCGTTGAGGCGGGCATCATCGGCGCCCTGCTGCGCAAAGGCCGCGGTCGCGATCAGGACGGCGGTTGCCGCCAGACCAAAGAATGTCCCGCGCTTGATGATCATGCCGCCCTCCGTGACGCGCTCAGCTCTCGAATTCGACCAGCTCGTAACGTCCGAAGCCGGTCTTGTTTCGGAGGTACCCGCGGACTTCAGCGCGCACGAACGTATAATCCGGGTGCGTCAACCAGATGTCCTCGGTGAGCGGCTTCCCGCTCGGGTGCAAAGGACGGGTGGGATCGGGCAGCACCCGGTAATGGTGCGCATCGAACGTGCCGGCGCCGGTCGTGGCCTTCTCGGGCCCGAGGTACTCGATCGTCAGGGCCCGGTGATGGCTGATCAACGGGCCGCTGCCGCCGTCGAGCAACGGCGACGTCGACAGGCCGCGGCTGTAGGTTTGCACTTTCTCCGGCTTGGCGTGATCGAAACCCGGCATGACCAATGCGTCACAGGCCAGAGGGTGCGAGCCCAACGTGCGGGGCGGGGTTTCAAGCTCGATCCGCTGCGACACCCGGCCGAACGTGGTGTTGAACACTTCGCACTCGGCCACCAGACCGTTGATGCGGATCCAGCCGGCGCCGAGGAACTTGCCGCCGACGTGCAGACGATTGAAACAATCGATCGGGGTGAAATCGCTTTTCATGGTGTAGGTGACATCGCGCTCGACGCGAGCGTCGTCGATCTCGCAAAACGCACGCATCGTGATCTCGCCGTCCTCACGGAAGGAAAAACTGAACCACTCGCGGCCGCGCTCGTTGCCGTCGTCGCCGATGTACATGATCTTGCCGCGTTTGTTGCGCACGTAGGGCGACTTCTTGCCGGGACCGAGGTTGTTCTCGGACATCGGAATGGGCTGCTTGTCTTGCGCCACCGCGACCGATCCACCGCCGCCGCCGCTTGCGGCAGCCGCAGTTGCCGCCGTTGCCATGAACAACGAACGACGATCGAGACTGAACATCGGAAACCCTCCCCGGTTTGAACCCGCCGCCACGGTGCTCTCGTGCCGGCACGATTGCAAGGCGACGGTCGTTCTTACCCGGCGCCAAGTATGGTATGCAGCCGAACCCACGGAATCGAGCGGGGGGACGATGCAGATTCACGTCTTGACGGTCTTGGAATGGGACGCGCGTCAGCGCGATCTTGCCGGATTCATGGCCCAAATTTCGAATAATGACGTGGTCATTGTTCGAAATTATTTGGGCGATGCCGACGTCGATGCATTCAAGAATTTCTGTCTCGCGTTTCGCGCCTCCGAAGCTACGTCGTGGCACCCCTGTCTCGAGGGGTGCCCAGACTATCATCGGATTCACAACAATTATCCCGGCGCCTACGTCCCGGCGATACAGCACAGCTTTTTTTTTCATCCTTGGAATCGAAGCTTCGTCGCGGTGTCCAAGTTTGGCGCATTCGATCGCCTGTTCGACCTGAAAATGAATCTGAGCGGCGAAAACCTTGGCGACGTGCTTGCCAACACGCCCTCCCAAGGCGTGATTGCGCGCATCGTCTCGCACCGATATCCGCGCGGCGGTGGCGGGCAGGCCGAGCACATAGATCCGGTCTCTCCGTTCGCCAAGATCCAGACCCTGATCCAGGCTTCGAGCCCGGGAATCGACTATAATGAGGGCGGGCTATATTTGATTCACCCGACGACTGGAAGAGTTGCGATCGACGGATACACGCGCAAAGGCGATTTGATCCTAATGTCACCGGGCGTGCGGCACGGTGTCGCGCCGATCGATCCCGATCAGACCCTCGATTGGACCGGGACTGACGGTCGATGGATCATTATGCCGATCATTATTCATTCTGATCACGTCAGCGATGCCGGAATCCGCCCGCGCGCGATGGACCGGCTGTGAAGACGCTGGTTCTGCCCGACGATCACGATCTTTGCATCCGCGCGTTTCTCGCCGAAATTACGGCGCTGCGGAATCGTGTGCCGCCCCGCGGCGTACTCCATGTGGGCGCCCATATGGGCGAAGAAGTGCCGGCTTATCGTGATCATCGCTACGGGCCAATTTGGTTAGTCGAAGCAAATCCGGAGGTCATTCCGAAGTTGGCGGCGAAGTTCGAGGGCGCCAACGACGTTCGCGTCATCGACGGTGCGATTGGCGCGCATGAAGGATCGGTCGAGTTCATTGTCCACCGCACCAAGAAGGGTGGAGTCGAGTCATCCGGCGTTCTGCCTCTTGCGCGGCTTGGCGAGATCGTCCCCGTGTTTGACTCCGAGGTTCGCTACGATGTCGCCATGACCACGATCGACACACTGGTCGCGCGCGAGAGCATCGAAAGCGCGTTTGATCTCTTGGTGCTCGATATCCAGGGGGCGGAGAAACAGGCCCTCGATGGCGCGTCGCGCACGCTCGCCGGCGTTCGATTCGTGATTTGCGAAGTCAATCTCATCGCCAATTACCGCGCATGCGCGCTCGAGCATGACATCGACGCCGTTTTCACCGCGCACGGTTTCGCCAAGCAACTCGCGATCTATCACGAACTTTATGACGCCCGCGGTCGCTTCCCCGCTTGGGGTGAATGCCTCTGGATGAACACCAAAAACCTTAAATAGGGTACGACCCTATTTTCTCGGATATTTATTGTGTTTTGTTATTGGGTTATGTTTTGGCGAGGAGGGTGCCGTCATGACCAGCCGCATATTCCGCAGTTTATCGGTGCCCGAGCTTCAACGGCGCCATGGATTGGGCGGACCGCTGCCGCGGGTTCTTGGGTTATGGCAACTCACCGCCATCGGCATCGGCGGGCTGATCGGCGTTGGCGTGTTCGTCCTGACCGGTGTCGTCGCCGCGACTCAGGCGGGGCCCGCGGTTGTGCTGTCGTTTCTGTTGGCCGGTGTCGCGAGCGGCGCGGCGGCGCTGTGCTACGCCGAGTTCAGCGGCATGATCCCGGTCGCGGGCAGCGCTTATACCTATAGCTACGCGGTCCTGGGCGAGTTTCCGGCCTGGATCGTCGGCTGGGACTTGTTGTTGGAATATGCCCTTGTCGTCGCCGTCGTCGCCATCGGCTGGTCCGGCTACGTGCAGTCGCTGCTGGAAGCGGCCGGCATCATGCTGCCGGCGTGGGCCAAGGCCGTTCGACCGGGCCACGTCGGCGAAAGCGTCGACATCATCGCCGCCGGCATTTCGCTGGCGGTCGCCGGCCTGCTCACCATCAAGACCGCCGTCGGCGCCCGCTTCAACAGCTCGATCGTAATTGTCAAACTGATCGCGGTCGCCCTGGTGATCGCGGTCGGCGCATTTTTCATCGACCCCGCCAACTGGCGCCCGTTCATGCCCTTCGGCGTCAGCGGCGTGATCGCCGGCGCGGCCGTGGTATTCTTCGCGGTGTTCGGCTTCGACACGCTCACCACCGCCGCCGAGGAAGCGAAGGATCCGCAACGCGACGTGCCGCGCGCCGTGATGATGTCCCTCGGGGTCGCCCTCGCGCTGTACTGCGGAATGGCCATCGTCTTGACCGGCATGGTGCCGTCGTCCGAACTCAACACGCCCGCGCCGGTCGCCTACGCGTTCACCAAGGTCGGCCAGCCGGTGATGATGGTCGCGATCTCGATCGCCGCCATCGCCGGAATCACCAGCGTGCTGTTCGCCTTCATGCTCGCCGCGGCACGAATCTGGTTCGCGCTCGCCCGCGACGGCTTGTTGCCGGCGTGGTTCGCCGGACTGCATCCGAAATTCGCAACGCCCCACCGCACGACGCTCCTGCTCGGCGTCGGTTCGGCCGTCGCCGCCGGACTGTTCCCGATTGGCGAGATCGCAGAACTGGTCAACATCGGCACCGTCACCGCGTTCATGGTGGTGTGCGTGGCGATCCCGATCCTCCGCGCTCGCGCGCCGCAACTGCCGCGCACGTTCCGCGTCCCGATGGCGCCGCTTGTTGCCATCATCGGCGTTGGCAGTTCCTTGTTGTTGATCGCCAATCTGCCCATGGTGACGTGGATGCGCTTCTTGGCCTGGATGGCCATCGGCGTGTTGATCTATTTCGCCTACGGCCTGCGGCACAGCCGCGCCGGCTAAATGGCCGATTGATTGGCGCATGAGCGCGCTCGCAGCGTGGATGTTGCTGGGCGTTTTGCTCTCTGATCAAGGCATTGGCCGGCGAAGAATGCGCCTTGTTGCCGTGTGCGCCGAAACTCATAATGCGCCGGGGACATTGGTTCGCGTGTGACAACCGGGGAGGCCAGCATGGAGACAGCGGAAAAGGGCGCGATCATCAAGCCCAAGACTGCGGGCAATCGACAAACCTACACCAACGACTACGTTCGCATGGACACCGACCGGGCAGTGTTCATGGGCGACGCCAAGATGGAGGCTTTGTTCTCCGCCATGGTCGCCCTGAGCGCCGAAGTCTGGACCGGCCGGCGGCGCCAGAAGGTTTTGGAAAGTGTCCTCGCCAAGCGCGGCGGCATCGCCCCGGGTGAACTCGAGCAGTACATGCCAACAGCCGAAGAGAACGCCGCCTGGAAAGCCGAGCGCGACCAGTTCGTCCAGGTCATGTTCGATCAGTTCCTGCGGCCGGGTGACATTCCGTTCGCTGAATCGCATCACGTCGATCCGGAGACGGATCCGGCGCGGTGGAAGAAATAGATCTCAAGGGAGGAACCGATGACCAAATCTCCGATGCTCCAAATCGATCGGCGGTCGCTCTTCGCTGCGGCCGCGGCTTCGACGGCGGTCGCCGCCGCCAACGGTGCGCTCGCCACCCCCGACGGCACGGTCTACGAGCCACGCGGTTGGGTCGGCCGACATAAACGGCTGCCGATCCTCGATCTCGAAAGCCAGCAGGATTACCTGGAAGGCTTCCGCATTTGGGTCAACACCGACGTCAACCAGGCCGCCAACGACCGCATCGACCGCATTCTCGCGGCGCGCGGCATCGACCCCAAGGCCGATCTGCCGCTAGAGCAGGTTTTGGCGAACCTCAAAGACGATCCGATCGTGACGTTGATGCCTGCGGCATGGTTGCGCGTCCAGCAACTGATGTGGCGCACGCTCGACGATCATTTCCACGCGCATCAGGATCAATACCTGACCGAAATGGAAGCCGCCGATAAGGTGGGACCGGGTTCGCTGGAGTTGAATCCGAAAATGTACGTGCCCGAGTACACGGCGCGCGAGATTCACATGCAGCCGGGCGGATATGTCGGCAACATGTTCGCCGGACAGCTCTACCATCACGGCACCAACGAGTTCTTCAACGGCAATAACTATCAAGACGAGACCCATGACGCGCGCGCCGCCGGGGTGCGCACGCCGCACGACGGCAAGGTCCGTCGGGTGCTCGAATTCGGCACCGGCATCGGCCAGTTACCGATGGCCCTGAAGCGCCGGTTTCCGGAGGCGGAATCCTGGGGCATCGACATCGGCGGACCCATGGTGCGCTACGCCCATATGCGCGCCAATCAACTTGGGCTGAACGTCAATTTCGCCCAGCGCCTCGCCGAAAAAAGCGGCTTCCCCGACAATTATTTCGACATTGTCACCAGCATGCAGTTTTACCACGAGTGCCGCGCCGCCGAGATCAAGGAGACGGTGGCCGAGGCCTATCGGATCCTGCGCCCAGGCGGCGTCTTCTATCCGCTCGACGGCAATCCAACGACGCGACCAAAGTCGGCGGCGCGCACGTTCCGAACGTTCTGGATCTATCGCTGGAATCACGAGGACTGGCAGATGGACTGGGAAAGCCTGGACATGATCGCGCTGATGAAAGCCGTCGGCTTCAAAATCGAACCGGGCACCGGTCAGAACGGCGACAACATCATGGCGATCAAGGTCTGATCGTCACGGCACGGCAATAGGATCGCGACTGCAGAGCTGCGGAGCGGCGAGGGTGTCGCTGCTGCGGCATGCGACCCCGGATGCCCGTGTCAAACACAAGCGTGACGGCTGGTGGAGTGTCAGCTCGCTTTGACCTTGCTGGGCGCCTGTCACAGCGCGATCATATTGACCGCAAAGTGAGCGAGGGCCCCATGTCGCGCGATCTGATCAGACGAAGCCTTCTCAAAAGTTCGGGCCTTGCCGTCGCCGCGCCGTCTCTTGCTCCTGCCCTCGCTCCTGCCCTGGCCCCTGCCCTCGCCCACGCCGCCGCGACCTCCACACCGATGAGCGCCCCGCCGACCGTGAGCGGCAAGATGCTGGTCAACCGGCCACGTGCCTATGCCGTGCTGGAAGAACTCAAGCTCGACGGGCTGATCGCGCTCAATCCCATCAACGTGTACTACCTCACCAACACCTGGCCGCTGATGACCAAGTTCAGAAGCGACCTTCCGGCGTTCGCGACCTTTGCACGCGATGCGAGCCAGCCGAGTTTCCTGGTCACCGGCGGCGCGGAGGTGTTCAGTTTTGCCAACCGCGAGCGCGAACTGCCCGAGATGATCACCTGGGGCGGCGCCGCCAATTGGCAGGACTACATCAACGCCACGCCCGAGAAGCTCAAGGTCGAGCCGACGCCGGCCCGCGGTCGCGGCTGGCAGCCGATCGCCACCAGCACCCCGACCGAACGCGAGAAGGCCTGGCTCGCCGCGCAGGAAAAGTATGGTTCAACATCCGCGCCCGGACCGGCGTGGGCTCTCGCCAAGGCGATCCAGCAAAGCGGCTTCGCCAAGGGCCGCATCGCCATCGACGACATGCGCATCGCCTATCTGCTGCAACAGATCGGCATGGATCAGATCACCTTCGTTCCCGGGGAACAGGTGTTCCGCAAGATCCGCGTGGTCAAGACCGAGCCGGAACTGGAACTGATGCGCATCGCCGGGCGCAACAACGCCGAGGCGGCCATGGCGACTGCAAAATCGATCGCGCCGGGCATGACCTATGACGAGATCGAGCATCGCTTCCTGGTCGAGTGCGCGCTGCGCGGCAACGAGGTGATGGGCTTCCTGGTCGGCACCGTGCAAGGGCATTTCCCGGAGGTTGTCGCCAAGCGAAACGGCCGTGCCTTCGCCATCGATGCGGTCAGCCACTTCCGTCAGTACCACGGCGATTTCGGCCGCAGCATCGTTCTCGGCGACCCACCCAAGGACCTGATCGCGCGCGAGAAGCAGCACCAGGCCGGGCACGACGCAATTTACTCGGTGCTCAAGGCGGGCCTGAAAATTTCCGAGGTGCGCAAGATCGTGCTCGACGCCGAGATCAAGGCCGGCATGCCCGAGGGCCTCGCCACCTGCACGCCGCACGGTGTCGGCCTCGAACACGGCGACAACCCCAGCCGCATGGACGTGCCGTTCACCATGGCCGAAGACATCGCGCTCGAAGAGAACATGGTGATCACCATCGACATGCCCTACATCGAAATCGGCGGGCACGTCGGGCACCACGAGGACCTGGTGCGCATCACCAAGACCGGGTTCGAGCCGTTGCACGAACCGGGCACGGCATTAGTGGTGGTGTAATTTCGCGTCGCTTGCCTGCAACTGAGCTAGGCGGCACGCCGCGTACCACGTAGTCTCGGCCCATGCCATCCACTCCAAAATTCGCCGCCGGCGCCAAGGCTTATGGTCGTGACGGGCGCGTCTACAAGGTCGAGACCTCCGACGGCGGCACGGTCTATTGCACGTCCGACAACGGCGCCGAGACCGAGTTTCCCGAAGCGGCGCTGATGACAGAACGCGAGTGGGCGGCGAAAGGCGACGGCCGGCGCGATGCGTCGTACCTTCGCCTGAAGCAGTCACGCGTCTACGCGACGGCCGCCGTTAAGATTGAGCGCGGGCTGGCGACGGGTTTGCTGTCGAAGGTCAACAATCTGACACCTGGCCTGCTGGACTTCGTGGCCTACAAAGTCGCAGGGCAGATCCTGACCGAGCACGGCGACGACCACTTGGTTGCGACGCTGTCGATCAAGAAGGCCCGCGAGATATTCGACGGGGCGACGCCGGAGGTTCGCACAAATCTGGTCGCCGAGCTTCTCGGCGCCGACCCCGGCAAGATGGCGGCCGCGGCCCCGCTGGGTGAGCATCTGATGCGCGCGATGATCGAGCGCGGCCTGGCGCCGATGGCCGAGGAGTTCGAGGAATTCTGCGACCGGCCGCGGCGGTAGGGTCAGAGAACTGATGCGCCGCGACTTGGTGATTTCAGAACCAGCCCGCCGTCGCCCCGCCTTCGGCGCGGCTATGGCGTGGCATCCACCTTCGCTGGAAGCACCGGCATCCCGCCGACCTGGCTTCGCCGAGGCGAAGCCGCTTCGGCTTCGCGCAGGCGAGAGCGGCGGAGCCGCGAAGGCGGATGGCGGAGAGGGTGTCCTCCTAACCATCGTCCGGCACTGTATCGCACCGTCCAGGACTGATGAGATTTGCTGCCATCGAATATAGTCTTTCGCCATTTTC